>Ga0070664_100000857_pt1 | contig 23536 bp, 15 predicted proteins | sample KBSC73metaG_FD_65863 | JGI IMG/M metagenome (GOLD analysis project Ga0070664, IMG submission 65863) | Corn rhizosphere microbial communities from Kellogg Biological Station, Michigan, USA - KBS C7-3 metaG | ecosystem: Host-associated > Plants > Roots > Rhizosphere > Soil ... | reverse complement strand
CGAAATGCCGCTGCCGCGCAGGCTCGTCGCCGAGCAAGTGCTCGATGGTCGCGCCTTGCAGCGCGGCCGCTAGCTCCTGCGAGAGCTCGTCTCGCCTGCGCACGACGGCCGGGATTTCGACTTCCTCCGGGATCGCGAAGAAGCCGAACCACCGCGCGAGCTTCGCGAGGAAGACGCTGCCGCTCGCCGCCGACAACGGCAATGCGAGCACGAGACCGAGGAGCGCAGGCGCCATCCACGCGAGCAACGGCAGCGACAGGAACATCAGCCCGGCGCTCGTCGCGAGCCCGGCCACCATGTGCAGCCAATGGCGGCGCAGCAGCAAGTGCCAGCGCGCGGCGGTCGCACGCTGCCGGCTCTGCGGGCTCCAGCCCGAATCCTGGCCGCGCAGGATTTCCACGATCTGGCGCGTCTGGAGCAGCATCATGATCGGAGCATAGAGCGCCGAGAGAATGGTCTCGCCGATGACGCCGAGCACGAGCCGTATCGGGTTCACCTTGAGCAGGAGCTCGCGCGTGAAGAATCCGCGCAGCAGGCCGAGGACCTTCGGAAGCATCAGCGTCGCCATCGCGACTACGAACAGCGCGATCATCCTTTCGCTATCGAACCGCGGCCAGCGCGGGAACAGCGACTGCTGGTCGGTGAAGTATTCGAACTGCACGGTTGCGATGTGCGCCGTGACGCCCAGGCCGACGCAGATCAGCGCGAGCCACAACGGCGAGGCGAGGTAGCTCATCACGCCGATCCACATGTGTGCGCGGCTCGGCCACGTGAAGCCGGCGCTGCCGACGACCGCGAGATGCTGGATGTTGCCCTGGGCCCAGCGCCGGTCGCGGGCCGCGACGTCGAGCAGAGACGGCGGGCCCTCTTCCCACGAGCCGCCGAGCGTCGGCAGCATCCGCACGGACCAGCCGGCGCGCCGCAGCAGCGCGGCCTCGACGAAATCGTGCGACATGATCATTCCGCCGAACGGCTTGCGCCCGGGCAACAGCGGCAGTCCCGCGGCCGCCGCGAACGCGCGCATGCGGATGATCGCGTTGTGCCCCCAATAGTTGCCGTCGTCGCCCGACCAGGCGGCGATGCCTCGAGCGACGATGGGCCCGTAGACCGCGCCCGCGAACTGTTGGAGCCGCGCGAACAACGTATGCCCGCCGCAGAGCCGCGGCACGGTCTGCAGAAGCCCGAGCTTCGGATCCGCCGCCATTTCGCGCACGAGCGTCAGCAGCGTGTCGACCGACAAGACGCTGTCGGCGTCGAGCACGATCATGTAGTCGTAGCGGCCGCCCCAGCGCGTGACGAAGTCGCGCAAGTTGCCGGCCTTCTTCGCCACGTTCTCGTGGCGATGGCGGTACCAGACACGAAACTCGCCGAGCACGTCGCGTAAGGTCTGCACGGCCGCGGTCTCTTGGATGTAGACGTCCGGATTCTGCGTATCGGACAGCACGAAGATCTCGAAGTTGGCTGCCTGGCCCGCGGCGATCAACGCCTCCGCCATCGCGCGCAGCGAGGCGAACGTGCGCGAAGGATCCTCGTTGTAGACCGGCATCACGAGCGCCGTACGCTGCTCCGTGCTCGAGTCGCCCTTCGCTCGCCGTCCCGAGCCGCCGAACAGCGTGCCCGCGACGGCCGACGATGCAGCGAGCGCGATCCAGCCGAACGTGATCGCGAACAGCACGACCATCACGCCTTGGAGCATCGTGACGCCGCCGACCGACACGACCTCGATCATCTCGCGGGTGGCGTAGATCGTGAGCGCGAGCGCGCCGCCGAACGTCAAGAGCCGCGCAAGGAACGTCCTGAATCGCGGCCGCGACGGCTTTTCGCGGCGCGTGTAGCGCTCGAAGCTCTGGTCCGCCATCTCGAGTAGCGAGAATGGCGGGACCGCGGTCGGTCGCACCGTCATCGGCTCAAGCGATACAGCCACGTCTCACTCCAAGGCTGGTTCTTCGATACGAGCTGCAGCCGCAGCTCCACGACGTCGTTGCGCTCCGGCGCGAGCTCGAACGTCACGCGATAGGCGCCGGTGTCCGTCACTACGGCGCCGCGCGGCGAAAGCACCTTGCCCGCCGAGCTCGACACGTTGATCTCGACGTCGTTCGGCGGCGCAAATGCACCTAGAAAATCCACCACGAACTCGCGCTGCTCGCCCGTGCTGCCGGCGCCTGTGCGTGTCGAGACGACTCGCGCGACCGACGTGTCGAGCGGCTCAGTCACCCAGCGTAGCCGATACGAGAATTCCGTCGCCTTGCCCGCGGGCAGAGGCGTAGCGGACTGCCAATACGCGACAATGTTGTCGTTGATCTCTTTACCCGACGGAATCTCGACGAGCTCGACGTGGCCCTCGCCCCAATCTCCGTGCGGCTCCACCCAGAGCGATGGATGCCGCTCGAAGTGCGCGTCCGAGTCCTGATAGTCCTCGAAGCGCCGTTTGCGTTGGATCAAGCCAAAGCCCTTGGGATCGTGATCGATGAACGCGGACACCTGCGCGACGGTGCGCGGGTTCGCGAGCGGCCGCCAGACGCGCTCGCCGCGCCCCGTCAGCATTTCGAGCCCGTCGGAGTTGTGCACGGCGCTGCGGAAATCGTCGAAGCGGCCGCGTCCCGAAGATGCGTCGAACAGGAACATCGACATGAGCGGCGCGATGCCGAAATTCGTGATCGGGCGGCGCGGAAAAAGCGTCGCGACCACGTCGATGTCCGTTTCGGCACCGGGCGTCGCGGTGAACGTGTACGCGCCGACGACCGAACGGCTCTGCAGCAGCGCGTGGATCGTAATCGCGGTTGCGTGCTCCGCGGGACGCTCGATCCAGAAGTCCGTGAACACCGGAAACTCTTCGCCCTCGGGCCGGGCCGTGCGGATCGCGAGGCCGCGGGCGTAAATGCCGTAGCTCTGGTCGCGCGCGACCGCGCGGAAATAGCTCGCACCCTGATAGACGAGGAACTCGTCGAGCACGTCGGGATGATTGATCGGCGCGCGCACGCGGAAGCCGGAGTACCCGCCCTCGTCCTCGTCGCGCTGGGGCGCAGACCCGATCTCGGGACCGAAGTCGAAGAGCTCGCTCTTGAACAGCACGCGCCGTCCCATCCCGCCGATGACGAGGTTGACATTCACGGGCGTGTCGAAAATGTAGCCGGGGTGGAACAAGTCGAGCGTGAACGTGCGGTTCTGGTGCGCCCAGATCGACGCACCCTTCTGAAAACGAATCGATCGATACTGGTCATAGCTGAGCTTGCTGTTCGCATCCTGCGCCGTCGGCGGTTCCACGTACTCTTGTTTGGCGAGCTCCTCCGCTCGAGCGACCAAGATCGCACGACTGAATGGCGACGCGGGCCGTTCTTGTGCATGGGCAGTCGCGGTCGCCGCAATCATCGCGACCGCGACGCCAAGCGCATTCCATTTGCGCGTCGCCATCGAGCTCACACGAGGAAATCGCGCAAAAGACAAGCACGATCCGTACCAACCGCGGCGGGAAAACCAAGCTCCGAGATTGATCGGCCCGCGCTCGAGCCTCGCTCGTTCGCGCGCGACGACGTTCGCAAGGATTCCGGTCTCAATCTCGGCACCGTTTCTTCGACGGCCTCGGAAGGCGGGATTCGCGATCACCCGATGGGCAATCCGGCGAGAAATTCTAGCAAACATTGCGCTTCTCTTATGAGAGAGCGTGCTGGGCGTTCGGGTTCGACAAAACCACGTCTTGGGCGCGCGGTCCAAGTGACGCCATTTGGCGACAGGTGGACCTCCGCGCGGCCGACCGCTTGGCTGAGCCGGGAGACGCCGGCCTGGGACTCGGCGTTCTACCCGTCCGCGGTCAGCGCGCGCCGGCCGCGGCGTCCGCGAGATAGTCGAGCGCCGCCTGCACGCCGCCCTGCTGGTGAGGCACCTTGGCGAGCGCGAGGCCCATCTCGACGCCTGCGAGCGTGCCGGCGAGCGTGAGATCGTTGAAGTGGCCGAGGTGGCCGATCCGGAACACCTTGCCGGCCAGCCTGCCGAGCCCCGTGCCGAGCGACATGTCGAAAGCGGCAAGGATCTTGGCTCGCAACGCGTCGGCGTCGTGGCCCGCGGGCATCAGCACGGCAGTCAACGACCCGCTGTACTCGGCCGGCTCGAGACAGAGCACCTCGAGACCCCACGCGCGGACCGCACGTCTTGCGGCCTCACCATGGCGCCGGTGGCGTGCGAACACGTTTTCGAGCCCTTCCTCGGCCAGCATCGCGAGCGCCTCGCGCAGGCCGTAGAGCAAATTCGTCGCGGGCGTGTACGGGAAATAGCCGGTCTTGTTCGCCTTCAAGATCTCGTCCCAGCCCCAGAAGCTCTTAGGCAGCTTCGCGGTCTTGCTCGCGGCCAGCGCCTTCTCCGAGATCGCGTTGAAGCTCAAGCCGGGCGGCAACATCAAGCCCTTTTGCGAGCCGGCGACCGTCACGTCGACGCCCCACTCGTCCATCCGGTAGTCGATCGACGCGAGGGACGAGATCGTGTCGACGAGCAAAAGCGCAGGGTGCCGCGCCGCGTCGAGTGCCTTGCGCACGAGCGCAATGCGGCTCACGACCCCGGTCGAAGTCTCGTTGTGCACGACGCAGACGGCCTTGATCTCGTGCCTCGTGTCGGCGCGAAGGCGCGCCTCGATCGCCGCCGGGTCCGCGCCGTGACGCCAGTCGGTCGGCTGCAGCTCGACGTTGAGCCCGAAGCGCTTCGCCATCTGCTCCCAGAGCGCCGCGAACTGGCCCGTCTCGACCATGAGCACGGCGTCGCCGGGCGACAGCGTGTTCACGAGCGCGGCCTCCCACGCACCGGTGCCCGAGGCGGGATAGATCACGACGGGCTGCTTGGTCTTGAACACGCCGCGGACGTTCGCGAGCAGCTCGCGCCCGAGCTCGCCGAACTCGGGCCCTCGGTGATCGATCGTCGGCTGCGCCATCGCGCGCAGCACCCGATCCGGGACGTTCGTGGGCCCCGGAATCTGCAGGAAATGCCGGCCTGTATGAATCATCGTCTGCGTCTGCTCGTTCCCGTCGGCGGCGCATACAATACACGCCCGGCCGACTCCCCCCACAGCGAGCTAGCCCAAGAAATGCCAGCACCGCACCTCGCCTCCCTGCAGGCGCGGCTCCGCCGCGAGATCGCGGGCGACGTGCTGTTCGGCGCCGACGACCGCGGCCGCTACTCGACCGACGCGTCGATCTACCAGATCGAGCCAATCGGCGTCGTCGTGCCGCGCTCCGCGGCCGACGCGCAGCGCGCGCTCGAGATCGCGGCCGAGGTGCAAGTGCCGCTCCTGCCCCGTGGGGCCGGCACCTCGCAGTGCGGGCAGACCGTCGGCGCCGCGCTGGTGCTCGACACGAGCAAATATCTGCGCGAGCTGCTCGAGCTCGACGTCGACGCGCAAACGGCCTGGGTCGAGCCTGGCCTCGTGCTCGACGAGCTCAACGCGCGCCTCAAGCCGCACGGACTCTGGTACCCGGTCGACGTCTCGACGTCTGCGCAGGCGACGCTCGGCGGCATGACGGCGAACAACAGCTGCGGAGCGCGCTCGCTGCGCTACGGCAACATGGTGCACAACGTGCTCGCGGCCGAGACCTGGCTCACGAGCGGCGAGACGGTGACGTTCGGCGCGGTCGGCGGCGACGGCCAAGCCGCGCAGGCGCAGAGCTCCGCGGCGGCGGCCGCCCGCCACGACGAGCTCGTCGCGCTCGTGCGCCGGCTACACGAGCGCGAACGGGACGAGCTCGCGGCGCGCGTGCCGCAAGTGCAACGCCGCGTAGCGGGCTACAACCTCGACATGGCGTCGAGCGGCGCGTTCAACATGGCGCACCTGCTCGTCGGCTCCGAGGGGACTCTCGGCTATTTCCGCAAGCTCAAGCTCAAGCTCGCTCCGCTGCCGCGCCACAAAGCCCTCGGGATCGTGCACTTCCCGACCTTCTACCGCGCTATGGAGCTCACCCGCGAGATCGTGAAGCTCGAGCCGGCGGCCGTCGAGCTCGTCGACCGCACGATGATCGGGTTGTCGCGCGAGATCGCTTCGTTCCGCGCGACGGTCGAGAAGACCATCCGCGGCGATCCCGACGCTATCCTGCTCGTCGAGTTCGCGGGTGACGAGCTCGGGCCGCAAGTCGCGAAGCTGCAGCGGCTCGTCGAGCTCATGGGGGATCTCGGGCTGCCGGGCAGCGTGGTCACGATCGAGGATCCCGCGCTGCAGCGCGACGTCTGGGAGGTCCGCAAAGCGGGCCTCAACATCATGATGTCGATGAAGGGCGACGGAAAACCCGTGTCGTTCATCGAGGACTGCGCGGTGCCGCTCGAGCACCTCGCGGAATACACGGACAAGCTCACGCGCGTGTTCGAGAAGCACGGCACGCGCGGCACGTGGTACGCGCACGCGTCGGTCGGCTGCCTGCACGTGCGGCCCGTGCTCGACATGCGTTCCGCTGACGGCGCGCGCCGCATGCGCGCGATCGCGGAGGAAGCCTGCGCTCTCGTGAAGGAATACAAAGGCTCGTACTCGGGCGAGCACGGCGACGGCCTCGTGCGCTCGGAATGGATCGAGCCGATGCTTGGGAACCGACTCGCGCGCGCGTTCGGCGAGATCAAGCGCGCCTTCGACCCGAAGGGCTTGATGAATCCGGGCAAGATCGTCGCGCCGTCGAAGATGGACGACCGTGAGCTGTTCCGCTTCAAGCCGGACTATCGCACCGCGCCGCTCGCCTCCGCGCTCGATTGGTCGGAGCACGAGGTCGGCGAGGCGAACCGCGGCCGCGGCTTCGCGGCGGCCGTCGAGATGTGCAACAACAACGGCCACTGCCGCAAGTTCGATGCCGGCACGATGTGCCCGTCGTATCGCGTGACCCGCGACGAGCGGCACGTCACGCGCGGCCGCGCGAACTCGCTCCGACTCGCGCTTTCGGGCCAGCTCGGTGCGGACGGGCTCGCGTCGCGCGAGGTTTACGACACGCTCGCGCTCTGCGTCTCGTGCAAGGGCTGCAAGCGCGAATGCCCAACCGGCGTCGACATGGCGAGCATGAAGGTCGAGTTCTTGCACCACTATCACAAGCGTCACGCACGCACGCTGCACGACAAGCTGGTCGCGCACTTGCCTCGCTACGCGCGCCGCGCGGCCGCGCTCGCGCCGCTGCTGAATCTGCGTGACCGCGTGCCGGGGCTCGCCGCGCTCTCCGAGCGCGTCGCGGGCTTCTCCGCTCGCCGCTCGCTGCCGCGTTGGCGGCGCGACTGGTTCCGCGGTCAGAGCGAGGTGGCCGCGGTGCAGCCAACCGGCGCGAGCACGCCGCGCGACGTCGTGCTGCTCGCGGACACCTTCAACACGTACTTCGAGCCCGAAAACTTACGCGCGGCCGTGCGTCTGCTCGCGGCTGCCGACTATCGCGTGACGATCGCGAGCGACGGCCGGCGCGCGCTCTGCTGCGGCCGCACGTATCTCGCAACCGGCATGGTCGACGAAGCGCGCGCCGAGGCGACGCGCACGCTCACGGCGCTCGCGCCGCACGTCGCGCGCGGCACCGCCGTCGTCGGGCTCGAGCCATCGTGCGTGCTCGGCCTCCGGGACGAGTTCCGGACACTGTTACCCGGTGCCGAGAGCGCCGCGCTCGCGGCCGCGGCGCTCACGTTCGAGGAGTTCGTCGTGCGCGAGCGCGCGGCCGGTCGCTTCGAGGTCGACCTGAGTCGGCCGCGCTACGCGCGCGCTCTCGTGCACGGTCACTGTCACCAGAAAGCGTTCGGCGTCATGCCGAGCGTGGTCGCGACGCTCAAGCTCGTCCCGGGGCTCGCGGTCGAGACGATCGCGTCGAGCTGCTGCGGGATGGCGGGTGCGTTCGGCTACCAGGCGCAACATCTCGACGTCTCGATGCGGATGGCCGAGCTCGCGCTGCTGCCCGCTGTCCGTGCGGCCGGCGCGGACACCGTGATCGTCGCGGACGGGACGAGCTGCCGGCACCAGATCCAGGACGGCGCCGCGCGCGAAGCGGTGCACGTCGCGCGCGTGCTTGCGGAGTGCCTGCCGCCGTCGCGTTGACTCCGAGTACGCTGGCCGCCGCGATCGCGCGTGTCAGTCCGGCGCCGTGAGCTTGCGGATCGTGTCGCCGACGTGCACGTCGCCGGCGGAGAGCACTCGCGCGTTGATCCCGCGCAGACGCAGCCCCTGTCCTGCGTGCGGCGAGTTGACGAAGCGCACGGCGTCGAAGCCGAACCGGCCACGAAACTTCGCGCAGCCCAAATGCGGCTTCGCGCTCACCTCGATGACGGCCGCGCCGATTGCGAGCCGAGTGCCGGCCGGCGTGTTTTCCGCGCTCAAATCCAAATCGACGTAGAGCTGGTCGCCCGCGAGCGGCCAGCGCGCGCGATCTTGCGCGACCAGCGCTATCACGCGTGAATTCATGAGCGTCAGCTGCTGCTCGGTGAAGCGTGGCAGCTTGGCACCCCAGCGATCGCCGACGAGGCCTTCGTCCGGATCGAGCCGCGCCGCGGCTAGCACCTCGCGCTCGCCCGAGCGCGGGCGCCGCACGATCATCTCGAGCGTGCCTGCATCGCGCGGCGACGCGCGAATGTGATCGAGTCCGGCCTCGAGCTCGGCGAGCGCGAGCTCCCGAGCGTCGCCGGTCATTGATTGAGCCCGAGATCGAGCGACCAAGGCTCGCCCGCGGCCTCCGCGGCGATCGCGGCGAGCGCGGGCCGCTTCCAGACCGCGTCGGCGTACTGCTGCGCGCCGAGCGACAGGGCCACGCCGTAAGTGCGAAAGCGGCTCACGACCGGCGCGAACATCGCGTCCGCGGCGCACCACTCGCCGAACAGGAAATCGCCGCCGCGCGAGTTGCGCGCGCGGCACTCGCGCCAGATCTGCTCGATTCGGTCGATGTCGGCGCGCAACTCCGGTGTCTCGGGCACGGTGTGGCGCCCGCGCACGTCGAGCGGCATCTGGGCGCGAAGCGCGCCAAAACCCGAATGCATCTCGGCGCTCACGCAGCGCGCGAGCGCGCGAGCCCTCGGCTCATCGGGCCAGATGCCGGCGTCCGGCGCGCGCTCGTGCAAAAGCTCGGCGATCGCGATCGATTCCCAAATCACGAGCCCGTCGATGTGCAGCACCGGCACGCGGTGCGTAGGGCTCACGGTAGCGAGCTTCGCCATGCCTTCCTCGGTGTCCAGTGGTATCACCACCTCCGTGCACGGGAGACCGCTCTGGCGAAGGAGCAGCGTGCCGCGCATCGACCACGACGAATAGTTGCGATTGCCGACATACAGGGTTGCGGACATGGCGCGTAAGGGTACGCGACCCGCCTCGCTGTCGCGAGGCGCGGCGTTGTGTTGCCGCGGTCGGTTCGGCATATTGGCTCGATTCTCGAGCCTCGGAGGACGTTCTTGGCGCACAGCGCTCGCCCGATTCGGGCGCCGTTCCGCATCATCCGGCGGCGCGTCGCGCTGCTCGTGGCGTTCTGCGCGCTCGCGATCGGCGCTGCGGCGCAGGCGCAGTCCCCGAAGCCCGTCGTCGCGAAGCGCACGGCATCGGGCAAGCCCGACATCAGCGGCATCTGGCAAGCGATGAGCGCGGCTTCGTTCAACATCGAGGATCACGCCGCGACGTTCGGCCCGGTCGCCGCGCTCGGGGCGCAGGGGGCCGTGCCGCCGGGCTTCGGCGTCGTCAAAGGCCAGATTCCTTATTTACCGGCCGCTCTCTCGCAGCGCGACGAGAACTACAAGAACCGCCTGACCGCGGATCCCGAAGTGAAGTGCTACCGGCCAGGCGTGCCGCGCGCGACATACATGCCGCAGCCTTTCCAAATTTTGCAAACCGACGGCGACATTTTGATCGCGTACCAGTACGCGAACGCTTTGCGCACTGTCTTCATGAAGGACCGCGGCGAAGCGCCGATCGACAGCTGGATGGGCTGGTCGAACGGTCATTGGGAAGGCGACGTGCTCGTCGTCGACGTGACGGGGCAGATCGGCCAGAGCTGGCTCGACCGCGCCGGCAATTTCGCGACCGCGTCGCTGCATGTCGTCGAGCGCTACATCCCGCAGGGCTCCGATCACCTTTGGTACGAGGCGACGCTCGAGGACCCGGCGGTGTTCTCGCGGCCGTGGACGATCAGCCTGCCGCTCTACCGGCACGTCGAGCCGAACCCGCAGCTGCTCGAGTTCAAGTGCGAGGAGTTCGCCGAGGAGTTGCTGTATGGTCACCTTGCGAAGAAGCCGGAGGGAGCGAATGCGCCGCCAGCTCGTTGACGCGCGCCGGCGCCCTGGCCCGATGAAGTTGCGGGGGGACGCGCCGCTCGCACGCGTGTGCGCGGCAGTCATCCTGACGGCGCTCGCGCTCGGCGCGACCGCGGCCGAGAAGCCGTTCAAAGCGCCGCGCACGTCCGACGGACAGCCGGACTTGCAGGGCTACTGGACGAACAACACGGTCGTGCCGTTGCAGCGCCCCGCGGCGTACGCGGATCGCGCGCAGCTCACCGAAGCCGAGGCGCGCGAGCGGCTCGACAAGGCTCTCGAGCCGAGCGAGACCGAGGCCGGCACCGATGCCGACGTCCACTATCAGCTCACCGACTACGGCCTCGACATCACGCAGCGCAAGATGAACCTCGACACGCGCACCGCGGCAATCGTCGATCCGCCGGACGGCAAGCTGCCCGCACCGCTTCCTACGGCCGCTGCGAAAGCGAAGGAGCGCGCCGACTACACCCGCGCGCACCAGTACGACAGCGCGCAGACGCTGAACCTCTCGGTGCGCTGCATCGTGTGGCCGCATCAGGGCCCGCCGATCATGCCGACGGGCTACAACAGCAACCTGGAGATCTATCAGTCGCCGGGCTACGTGACGATCATCACCGAGATGATGCCCGACGCGCGGATCGTGCCGCTCGATGGCCGCCCGCACCTGCCGGGCGGCGTGAAGCAGTGGCTCGGCGACTCGCGCGGCCACTGGGACGGCAACACGCTCGTGATCGAGACGACGAATTACACGGGCCGCACTCAAGTCCCCGGCACGCCGGCCGGCCTGCTGCTCACGCCCGACGCGCGCGTGACCGAGTACCTCGAGCGCACGGGCGCCGACACGCTGCACTATCGCTTCACGGTCGAGGACAAGAATCTCTGGGACCGCTCGTGGACCGCCGAGTATCCGCTCGTGCGGATCGACGGCATGCGTTTCGAGTACGCGTGCCAGGAAGGCAACTACGGGCTGGCGAACACGTTGAGCGGAGCGCGCGTGAAAGAGCGCGAGGCCGCGGCGCAGGGAACCACGCCGCGCGATCCCGTGCCACCGCCGCGACGCTAGTCGAAGAACGGAGCCTCGATGCCGAATCACCTGCGTTTCTTTTCCCGTCTCGCGGCCGCCGCGCTCGGCGCGCTGCTCGCCGCCCCACCGGCCCTCGCTCACCATTCGTTCTCCGCAGAGTTCGACGCGGGCAAGCCCGTCTCGCTGCGCGGCGTCGTGACGAAGGTCGAGCTCATCAACCCGCACTCGTGGATCACGATCGACGTGAAAGACGCCAACGGTCTCACGACGTCGTGGATGGTCGAGGGCGGCAGCCCGAACGTGTTGCTCAAGAGCGGCGTCACGAAGAACGCGATTCCGCTCGGCTCCGAGCTCGTGATCGCCGGCTATCAGGCGCGCGACGGCTCGAACCGCGCCGTCGGCCGCGACATCTCGTTCGCTGATGGCCGGCCGTTGTTCTTCGCGGGCTCGAAGCCAGACAAAGCGGCGGAGTGAGGCTTCGCTCTGAGCCACGTTTTGCGATCGGCGCTTTTGCCGATGACTCGGCCGCCGCCCGCGCGGCGCTCTGAATGACGGCGTTCCTGCTGCGGCGGCTCGCCTATCTCACGGTTCTCGTGGGTGTAGCGACCGTCGTCGCGTACTTCCTCGCGGCGACGCAGCTCAATCCACGTTCCCGCTACGAGGGACGCAACCCTCCGCCGCCTCCCGCGGCGGTCGATGCGATCCTCGACGAGCTCAATCTCAACGACAAAACGCCCGTGGTCGAACGGTTCGCGAAGTGGGCCGGCGGCGTGCTGCGCGGCGATCTCGGCCGCACGATCGACAGCGGCTCCGTGAATACCGAGATCAACAGGCGGATCTGGGTGAGCCTGCGGCTCATGCTGCTCGGCTCGATCTTGGGGACGCTGCTCGGCGTTGCAGCCGGAGCTTACGGCGCGATCCGGCAATACCGGCTCAGCGACCACCTGATCACGGTTTCCTCGTTCGTCGTGCTCGCGATGCCGACCGTCGTGCTCGCGGTGCTCGTCAAGAACGCCGGCATCGGGCTGAACGACCTGCTCGGCTTTACGGGCGACTGGAAGTTGCTCTACACGACCGGCGAGATCACGCCCGGAATGGATGCTTTGTCGCTCGGGGGCCTATCGAATCGGCTGGCGCACCTCGTGCTGCCGACATTCGTTCTGATGTCGGGCTCAATCGCGTTCTATAGCCGGTACCAACGCAGCGCGATGCTCGACGTGCTTGGCAGCGACTTCCTCCGGACCGCGCAAGCGAAAGGGTTGACGCGGCCCCAAGCACTCGTGAAGCACGCTCTGCGGACGGCATTGATCCCAATGGCGACGTTCTTCGCGTACCAGTTCGCTCTGCTCTTCGTCGGCGCGACGTTCACCGAGCGCATTTTCGGCTGGCACGGGATGGGTGAGCTGTTCGTCGAATCGATCACCAAGAGCGACGTCAACACGGTCGCCGGAGTGACGCTGTTGGTTGCGGTTCTCGTCCTGGTGGCCGGCTTCCTGTCGGATCTCGTTTACGCCGCGCTCGACCCGAGAGTACGGGTGTAGGTTCGTGGCGGAACGAGCGAGCTCGCAACTCCTGCCGGAGCAGGCCGGCGCGGCCGGCGGTCTGGACGCAACCGAGGCCGTCTCGCGAACGCGCCTCGTCGCGCGCCGCTTCGTTCGGCGCCGTCCGGCCGTGGCGGGCCTCGTGTCGCTCGCGCTGCTGTTCGCGGTCGCCTATCTCGGACCGTTCGTGATCCCGTGGCAATACGACCAGCTCGACACGAACGCGTTCTTGTCGCCGCCGTCGGCCGTGCATTGGTTCGGAACCACGCAGACGGGCTTCGACGTGTTCGCGCTTACGATGCGCGGGCTGCAGAAGTCGTTGATCGTCGGCTTGCTCGGCGCGGTGATGTCGACCGCGCTCGCGGCGATCGTCGGCGCGTTCTCCGGCTACCTCGGCGGCACGCTGAACACGGTGCTGCTGACGATCATCGACCTGCTGCTCGTGCTGCCCTCGTTCCTGATCATCGCGATCCTGTCGCCGCTGTTTCGCGATCACACTTGGCTCGTGTTCGTGTTCTTGCTCGCGGCGTTCCAGTGGATGGTGACGGCGCGCATCGTGCGCGGCCTCACGCTATCGCTCAAGGAACGCGAGTTCGTGACGGCCGCTCGCTTCATGGGCGTGCCAACCTGGCAGATCATCGCGCGGCACATCCTGCCGAACATGGCGTCGTTCCTGATCATCGACGCGACGATCAACGTGAGCTCGCTGATCCTCGCCGAGGTCGGTCTGTCATTCTTCGGCTTCGGCGTGCAGCCGCCCGATGTTTCGCTCGGCACTTTGATCGGCGACAACGCAGGCGCCGCCCTGTCCTACCCTTGGGAGTTCTATTTCCCGAGCGGCTTCCTCGTCGCGCTGATACTCGCGATCAATCTCGTAGGTGACGGCCTGCGCGACGCGCTCGACCCGAACGCCGTGTTCCAGGGACGAAGGTAGTCGCATGACACAGGTAAACGAACGCGCGAGCGGCGCCGATGACTCCGAGCCGCTGCTCGACGTTCGCGACTTGAGCGTGTCGTTCGCGAGCGAGGCCGGCGTCGTGTCGGCGGTTCGCTCGGTGAGCTATCGCCTGCGCCGCGGCGAGGTGCTCGGAATCGTCGGCGAGTCCGGGTCCGGGAAGTCGGTCTCCTCGCTCGCCGTGATGGGGTTGCTGCCGCCGCACGCGAAGGTCAGCGGCTCCGTACGCTTCAATGGCGAGGAGCTGCTGGGCCGCTCGGATCGTGAGCTGTCGGCGATCCGCGGCAGCAAGATTTCGATGGTGTTCCAGGACCCTCTGTCGGCACTCACGCCGGTCTACACCATCGGCGACCAGCTCGCCGAGGCGATCCTCGTGCATCAGGACGTCGGCAAGGACGCGGCGCGGCGGCGCGTGATCGAGCTGCTCACGCTCGTCGGTATCCCGAACCCCGAGCAGCGCGCGACCGCGTTCCCGCACGAGTTCTCGGGCGGGATGCGCCAGCGCGTGATGATCGCGATGGTGATGGCGAACAATCCCGACGTGATCATCGCCGACGAGCCGACCACCGCGCTCGACGTGACGATCCAAGCGCAGATTCTCGACGTGCTGCAGACCGCACGGCGGGCGACAGGCGCATCGCTGATCTTGATCACGCACGACCTCGGCGTGATCGCGGGCGTAGCGGATCGTGTGGCGGTGATGTACGCGGGCAAGCTCGTCGAGCTCGGCGCGGTCGACGACGTGTTCTATCGGCCGAGGATGCCGTACACGCTCGGCCTGCTCGGATCGCTGCCGCGGCTCGACGACGACGAACGACGGCCGCTGACGCCGATCGAAGGCCAACCTCCCTCGCTCGTGGCCCTTCCGCCGGGTTGCCCCTTCGTGCCGCGCTGCCCGCTGCGCATCGCGAAGTGCAGCGAGGTCGAGCCGACGCTCGACGCGCTGCCGCGCTCCGGCGCGGGTCACTCCGCCGCATGCCATCGCAGCGGCGAGGTCGAAGAGCGCGGATTGACGAGCTCGGACGTCTTCGGCGTGACGCCCACGCCGACTGCGCCCGGCGCGTCCCAGCCGCGCGCGCAGCGAGCGACGATGCTCGAGGTCCGCGACCTCGTGAAGGAGTACCCGCTGACGAAGGGCGCGCTGTTTCGGCGGCGCGTCGGCACGGTGCAGGCCGTGAGCGGCGTGAGCTTCGACATCCGTGCCGGCGAGACGCTCGCGCTCGTCGGCGAGTCCGGCTGCGGCAAGACGACGACGATCATGGAGATCCTGAATCTCGTGCAGCCGACCGCCGGCACGATCGTCGTGCTCGGCCGCGACACTGCGCGGATGTCGCCTGCGCAGCGATTCGCGATCCGCCGCGATCTCCAAGTGGTGTTCCAGGATCCGCTCGCCTCACTCGACCCGCGTCTCCCGATCGGCGACATCCTCGCCGAGCCGCTCGCGACGCACGGCGCGAGCGCCGAGGCATGCACGCGGCGCGCGCGCGAGCTGCTCGAGCTCGTGGGACTCAGGCCCGAGCACGCGAATCGTTATCCGGCGCAGTTTTCGGGCGGCCAACGCCAACGAGTCGGTATCGCTCGCGCGCTCGCGCTCGAGCCGAAGCTGCTCGTGCTCGACGAGCCCGTCTCGGCGCTCGACGTGTCGATTCGCGCCGGAGTGATCAACTTGCTCGAGCGCCTCAAGGTCGAGCTGTCGCTCTCGTATCTGTTCGTCGCGCACGACTTGTCCGTGGTGCGGCACCTCGCCGACCGCGTCGCGGTGATGTACCTCGGCAAAATCGTGGAGCTCGGCGACGTCGGCGAGGTGTTCCGACGGCCCGCCCACCCATACACGCAGGCGTTGCTCTCGGCGATTCCGCGACCCGATCCGCAGATCGAGCGACGCCGCCGGCGTATCGTGCTAGGCGGCGATCCGCCGAGCCCTGCCGATCCGCCGTCGGGCTGCCGATTTCGCACTCGCTGCCCGAAATACGCGCAAGAGCTCGACGACGAGCAGAGGCGACGCTGCGTGGCGGAGTTGCCGCCGCTCGAAGCGCGCACGGGCAGCGACGATCACGTCGACGCGTGTCACTACGCGGCCGTCGTGCCGGTGCTCTGAGTTATGCTGCCGCGGGCGGCTGGAGACAAAGTGAAATATTCGGCGAGATTCGGAAACGTTTTGCTCGGGGCCGCGCTCGCGGTCGTGCTGGCGGCATGCGGAGGTGGCGGCAATTCCGGCGCCACTTCAGCGAACGGTGCCCAGTCGGAGCCCTCGCAAAGCGCGACGGCCAATCAAATCAACAAGCAGCCGCGCGAGCGCATTAAGGAAGGCGGCACTTTGACCTGGCCGCTCGATGCGATTCCGACGAACTTCAACTATCTCGAGCTCGACGGCGGTCTCGTTGACAACGCGGCGGTGATCAACGCGCTGATGCCGATGATATTCCGATTCGACGCGGCTGCGACGCCAGCCTTCAATCCCAACTATCTCACGGCCGAGCCCGTGCTCACGACCGCGCCGAAGCAAGTGGTCAAGTACTCGATCAACCCAAAAGCGCGCTGGGATGACGGAACGCCAATTACCTGGGAGGACTTCTACTGGGAGTGGCAGGCAAGCAACGGTAAGAACGACGCGTACCACATCGTCTCGGCCAATGGATATAGCGAAATCGAGAGCGTCGCGCGAGGCTCCGACGATCGAGAGGTCGTTGTGACGTTTGCGCGGCCTTTCGCCGACTGGCAGGGACTCTTCTGGCCGCTCCTTCCGACGTCGACCACCCGGGACCCCAAGGTCTTCAACGATGGTTGGACAGAGCACCCGCTGGTGACGGCGGGACCGTTTGTTTTCGAAAGCCTCGACAAGACATCACAAACGATCACGATCGTGCGCAACGACAAGTGGTGGGGCAACCGCGCGAAGCTCGACCGGATCGTTTACCGCGCGATCCCGGACCGGACGGCGCAGATCGATGCCCTCGCGAACGGTGAGATCGACCTGATGGACATCGGTTCCGACGCGAACATCTACAACCGCGCGAAGACCATTGACGGCATCGAGATGCGTACGGCCGCGGGACCCAACTTTCGGCATGTCACGATCAACGGCAGCGGGCCGATCTTGCGCGACGTGAAGGTTCGTCAGGCGCTTGCCATGGCCATCGATCGCGGGGCGATCGCACGCGCATTGCTCGGGCCTCTCGGCTTCGCGCCAAAGCCCCTCGGCAATCACATCTTCATGGCGAACCAAACGGGCTACCAAGACAACTCGAGCGTACTGCCATACGACGCCGCGCGCGCCGCGCAACTACTCGACGAAGCAGGTTGGAAGCTCGAAGGCAACGTACGGACGAAGGACGGCAAGCCGCTCGAGCTCTCGATCGTCATCCCCAGCGGCATCACCGCGTCGCGGCAAGAGTCCGAGCTCATCCAAAACATGCTCGGGCGAGTCGGCGCCACGCTCAAGATCGACGTCGTGCCAAGCCCCGACTACTTCGACAAATACGTAAATGTGGGCCAGTTCGACTTCACCGTGTTCTCTTGGGTCGGCACACAGTTTCCGATCAGCTCGGCGAAATCGATCTACATCAAGCCGAAGACGGGTTCGGGTGACCTCGACATTCAACAAAACTATGCGCGGGTCGGATCCGACGAAATCGACGCTCTGTTCGACGCAGCAAACGCGGAGCTCGATCGCACCAAGGCCATCGAGATCGCGAACCGCATCGACACGTTGATCTGGCAAGAGGTGCACTCGCTCACGCTCTACCAGCGACCCGACCTCTGGCCGGTCAAGAAGGGACTCGCGAACATCGGCGCGTTCGGGCTCGCCGAAGCCGTTTACGAGGACATCGGCTGGACAAATTGACTCCGGCGCCGCCGCACGGTCGTCGTCGTGAAGGGCAAGCGGCGCGGCGCTAGTTCCAGCTCGGCAAAAACCCGTACTTGTCCGTGTACTCGAGCATCTGCGAGCTGAAATCCTCCGGATACTCGAGCTTCACGTCGACGATCCTCTCGCCCTCGCGCACGGGCACGAGCCGCGGGCCCATGAAGCCCGAGAACGGCGGGATGTCGAGCTTCGCGTAACGCGCGAGCACCTCGGCATGCAGCTTCCGATCCACCTTCACCGCGTAGCGCTCGACGAGCTCGCGGCCCGCCGCATAGTCGCCCTCGGACTTGATCCGCTGCAGCTCGCGCAATAGCTCGCCGAAGAGCTCGCGAAGGCGCACGAAGTCGTTCACGACGAAGTAGGTCTTGCCATCGCGCTCGCGCCGCTCGATCACGTTGTCCGGCTTGCCGCGCTCGTAGCACCACGCGGCGATCAGCTGGCGGTTACGCATGTGATCTTGCTCGATGTCGGCGCCCGGCGGCACGCGATAGAGCTGGAGCTGGAGCCCGTTGCGGATGTATCGCTCGTATTCGACCTGTCCGACCTCGACCGACGGCATTAGCCCGAGCTCGACGAGCTTCGGATCGATCGCATAGTAGAGCGCGACGAGGTCCGCACGCGCTTCCTCGAGCGTCGAGCTGTAGTTCTTGAGCGTCTCGGCGATCGGCGCGACGCCTGGATCGATCTGGCCCGAAGCGTGGCCGATCACCTCGTGCATGTCGGTGTTGAGCTCGGACGCGAGCGCCGCGTAGCGAGCCCCGCGCTCAGCATCCGCCGCGTCCCAAGCCCACTCGCGATCCGCGCCGCCGCGTACCGCGTCATAGGCGGCGATGATGTTGCCGAGGCTCACGGACTTCGAGCCGTGCTGCGTGCGGATCCAATCGGAGTTCGGCAGGTTGATGCCGATCGGCGTCGTGGGCGAGGTGTCGCCCGCTTCGATCACCACCGTGATCACCCTACCGGTAATGCCTTTGACGTCGGCCTTCTTGTGGTGATCGAGAATCGGCGAGTGATCTTCGAACCACTGCGACTCCCGCGCGATCGCTTCGATCCGCTTCGTCGCAACCGCGTCGCGGAACGAAACGACGGACTGAAACGATGCGCGCATGCCGAGCGGATCGTGATAGACCTCGATGAAGCCGTTGATCGTGTCGACGAGCGAGTCCTTGTCCGCGAGCCACGCGATGTTGTAGTCGTCCCAGTCGCGCAGGTTGCCGCTTCGGTAGAACTGCACGAGCTTCTCGAGCGCAATGCGCTGTGCGTCGCTCTCCGCGACCGTGCACGCCTTCTCGAGCCAGCGAACGACTTGCTCGATCGCCTCTGTGTAGCGGCCGCCGACTTTCCACACCCGCTCCACCGGTCCGGCAGAGCTTTGCTCGAGCGTGGAGTTCAGACCGAGCGACACCGGCTCGGGGTCGTGCGGCGAAAGGCGTCCCGCGTAGAACGCCGCCACGTCGGCCTGCGTGAGCCCGCGGCCGTAGAAGTTGACTGCGGAGCTCGCGACCACATCGCTCGCTCCGCTCTTCGAGACGAGCTTCGCGTCGACGGCGGGATCGAAGATCACGGGCTCGAGCTCTGCGAGCAGCGCGTCCACCGACTGCCCCGGGCGAACGGGGAATCGGCCGCGCGGCGTGGCCTTGACCATTCGGGCAAGCGCGGCGAAATCGAATCCGGGCGCGAATTTCTCGCTCGAGTATTGGTGATGGATGCCGTTAGCGAACCAGACCCGCTTCAAATAGAGCACGAGCGCTTGAAAATCGGCCGCGCCGCGGTCGCCGGCGTAGTGGCGCACGACTTCCTCGAGCAGGCGCTTGATGGCGAGGTTGTAGCGGTACTTTTGGTCGTAAATGATCTCGCGACCCGACAACGCGGCTTCGCAGAGGTAATAAAGAAGCTCTTTGCGCCGAGCATCGAGCTCGGCGAAGCCCGGGACCTGATAACGCAGCAGCCGGACGTCGGCAAACCGCTCGATTTCAACGCGAGACGGCGCGGCGGCGGGCTCCTGCGCAAGACGTTCGGTCCCGTCTGCCGGTGCCGCAACGTGCTGCGGGCGCGCGGCGGCGGGATCTTGGGTAGCGCAGCCGGTCGAGGTAGAGGTGAACATCGCGGTCTTTCCCGAAGTATGCTTGCACCACGCGCGGCGTGCGACGAGTAGGCCTCGCGATGATGCCATACCAGCTGGGGGCCGTTGTTTATGCGAAACGAGATAGTCTTGGTCGTCGCGACGTTGGGGCTGCTCCCCGTCGTGAGTCGAGCACAAGAATCGGGCGGCGCCGTCGCGTGCCCATCGATACAGAACGACCAGGAGCGGCTCGCATGCTATGACCGCGCGATGCGCGGAACGCCTCGCGAGCCGACACCGGCGCCCGCGCAGGCGTCACCTGCACCGGCCCCCGCATCCACGCCCGCGCCGGCGAGCGCGGCGCCGCCCGCTGTCGCAGGCGCAGCGCTCGGCGCCTCGGCCGCGACGGCCAACAGCGCGCCCGCCTCTGCCGCGCCCGCAGTCACGCCAACCACGGTCCCGGCGACGGTCGCGCCAACCACCGCCGCGCCAGCGGCGACGTCGTCGTCGACGATCAGCACGTCGCCGCACAATGCGCGCAATACGACGGCGGCGACGCCGCCTCAACCCGGCGCGGCGCCGACCTTCGATCCGAGCACCGGCGTCCCGCTTGGCGTGGTGCCGGTCGTCGTGCTGAGCGCGCTCTCGCGGCCCGGCTTCGGAACGGAGTTCACCACCGATCGCGGCGGCGTCTGGATCCAGACCGAGGTGAAGGCCTTGCCCAATCTGCCGAAGACGCCGTTCAACGCGGAGCTTCAGCCCGGGAAGCTCGGCGGCACGTTCCTCGTCCTAACGGACCGGAAGCTCGGGATACGGGTTCGCCCGCCGAACAAGTAGCCCGTCGGTAGCGCACGCACTGAAAGGCGCTGGCGCGATCCCGCGTCGCGGAGCGTCGTCTTCTGGGTCCTAGTGCTTACCGAGGTGCTCGTCGAGCCGGCCGAGATCACGGAGGTCGCGGTAATAGCTATCGGGATCGCACGCGGACTGCTCGGCGACGTCGACGATATCGTCGCGCGCCGAGCCGCGCTTACGAACGAGCGGCTGCGTGTAATACGGATCGTAGATCGTGATCGTGCGCTCCATCGATAGCTTGTCGGCGGCGAAGTCGTAGCGCTCGACGACGCGCGTGCCCTCGCCCTTCATCGGCAGGCCCGAGCCGTCGAGCCAGCCCGGCGCGAGATGCGTCGTCTCGATCACGAGCGACGTGCCTTCCCAATGGCCGACCGAGAAGCCCATCGACGACGCCGGCGTGTCGGCCGGCGCGTTGCGGCCGTCCATCCAGACTCGACGCGGCGAGTTGTGCTCGGTGTAAATGAATATGTAGTGGTTGCCGGCGTCGACGACCTCCATGTCGTACGGCGAGCCGATCAATCGCGGCAGCCCGAGCGGTAGGCAACGTAGCGCGGTGTCTTGCCAATGATTCGTCGCTTCGAACACGCGCCGCCCTTCGGCGGTGAACGGCGTCGGCTTCGGCTCGAGATCGTCGACCGTGAGATGCCAGTGATATTTGTTGCGCCACGGCCCCGTGATGTCGATCGGATAGTTCGCGCGCGTCGCTCCGTAGCCATAAGTCGAGCGCGTCGCGTGCACTTGGTTCGGGTCGGCGCTGTTGCTGTCGCGGCCGGTCGCGAGCTTCGAGCCGTCGGCGCGTACGATCGAGCGCACGTAGAGCTTCTTCGCGCCCTCGCGGCCGAGCTGCCCCGACACCGTGACGACGTCGCCGGCTTTGAGCGTATTCGCGTTCCAACCGAGCGCCGAGAGCGCCGTGATGCTCGACGCTTGGAGCTCCCAGTCCTCCGCCGACCCGTCCTTCGCTTTGGTCGTGAGCCGATAACGGACGTGCGGGTTGTTCCACCAGACCTGCGCGATCTGGCCCTTGAGCTCCGCGGTCGCGTTCTCGTCGAATTCGGCCGCGAACGAATGATGCGCGCTCGCGGGCGCCGACGCCGCGATCGCGAGCCATACGCCTAAGAGCAATAAGAGCCGTCGGACCATGCGCCGCCCTCCGCCGCTGTTCTTCAAGGATACCCGCGATCGGCCGGCTCGGTCAGTAGATCCCGTGCGACCCAGGGCGCCAGACGGCTCGTTTGCCGCGGCAGGCGCGTTGTTGCAATCTCGCGCGCGAACTGGATAGTACTTCGAGACGGCCGCGCGAGACGGCCGCACGCCAACGGGGGACCGCGACCATGCCAAGCCAACGCTCGGTGCTCGTCACCGCCGCCGCTTCCTTCGCTACGCTCACGCTGATCACGGGCGACGCTTACGCCCAAGCTCCCGCCGTCGACGCCGACGACATCGGCGGCGTCGTCACGAGCTCGAAGGGCCCTGAAGCCGGAGTCTGGGTGATCGCGGAGACGACCGCGTTCCAGACGCGGTTCACGAGGATCGTCGTGACCGATGACGCCGGCCGCTTCGTGATCCCCGACCTGCCACCCGCCGACTACCAGGTCTGGGTCCGCGGCTACGGGCTCTCGGATTCGGACAAGACCTCGGCGAAGCCCGGCGCGACCGTGAATCTCACCGCGAAAGTCGCCGCCACGCCGGCGGACGCTGCGAAGGTTTATCCCGCGATCTACTGGTACTCGATGCAGAAGCTGCCCGCGGCAAGCGAAGTCTCGAAATTGCGCGGCGGCGTGGACGAGTACGTCGCGTCGATCAAGAACCTGTCCTGCATCGGCTGCCATCAGATCGGACAGCTCGCGACGCGCACGCTGCCGACTCAGTTCGGCCATGGCATGGACGGCTGGGTGCGGCGCATTCAATCGGGCCAGGCCGGCGGCCAAATGCTCGCGTCCGCGATGAATCAGCTCGGCGGCGTGCCGCCGAAATACCTCGGCGACTGGACCGATCGCGTCGCGGCCGGCGAGCTGCCGCACTCGCAGCCGCCGCGTCCGCACGGCGTCGAGCGCAACGTCGTTGCGACGGTCTACGACTGGGCGACGCCGAGCGCGTATATGCACGACTTGAGCGGCACCGACAAGCGCAAGCCGACGGTGAACGGCTACGGCAAGCTCTACGGAGCACCCGAGCTCAGCACCGACGACTTCCCGATCCTCGACCCAAAAACGAGAACGGCGACCTCGCTGCACGCGACCGTGCGCGACGCCGACACGCCGACGACGCACAGCACTCCGCCGCAGATGGCGTCGAACTATTGGGGCGAGGAAGCGATCTGGGACAGCAAGGCGAACGCGCACAACCCGATGCTCGATGAGACCGGCCGCGTTTGGTACACGGCCGTCGTGCGCGCGCCGCAGACGCAGCCCGCGTTCTGCAAAGCGGGCTCGAATCATCCGTCGGCGAAGGCGTTTCCGCTGAATCAGTCGGGTCGTCAGCTCGCCGTCTACGATCCGAAGACCGCGAAGTACACCTACATCGACACGTGCTACTCGACGCACCATCTGCAATTCGCCGAAGACGCGAACAACACGCTCTGGACGAGCGGCGGCGGCCCGGTCGTCGGTTGGCTCAACCGCAAGGTGTTCGACGAGACGGGCGACGCGGAGAAAGCGCAGGGCTGGACCGCGATCGTTCTCGACACGAACGGCAACGGCAAGCGCGACGAGGGCTACACGGAGCCCGGCCAGCCGCTCGATCCGACGAAAGACGCTCGAATCAACGCGGCGTTCTACGCCGTGATGCCGAGCCCGCTCGACGGCTCGATCTGGGGCTCGACCTACGGCTACCCGGGCTCGATCGTGCGGATCGACCCGGGCAAGAATCCGCCCGCCACCGCGATCGCCGAGGTCTACAACGTGCCGAAGCCGGGGTTCGGCTCGCGCGGCGCCGACATCGACCGAAACGGAGTCGTCTGGGTATCGCTCGGCAGCGGCCATCTCGGCGCGTTCGATCGGCGCAAGTGCAAAGGGCCGCTGAA
>Ga0070664_100000854_pt1 | contig 23549 bp, 21 predicted proteins | sample KBSC73metaG_FD_65863 | JGI IMG/M metagenome (GOLD analysis project Ga0070664, IMG submission 65863) | Corn rhizosphere microbial communities from Kellogg Biological Station, Michigan, USA - KBS C7-3 metaG | ecosystem: Host-associated > Plants > Roots > Rhizosphere > Soil ... | reverse complement strand
TGGGACGGCTTCCAGTCCGAGCCGCTGCGCCGCGTCGCGGTCCCGCCCGAGGCGCTCGCACGGTACGCCGGTCGTTACAGGCTCGGCTCGGACTCGGTTCTCACCGTGAAGCCGTCGGGCGGCGAGCTGGCGGCGAGCGTGACCCTGCGCGGCGGCTTCACGCTCGTGCCGATCTCGCAGGACACGTTCGTCCGCCGCGACGAGGACGTCCGCTACGCGTTCCGTGACGCATCGGTCTCCGTCGAGGAGATCCGCGGGGGGACGGATGCGCCTCGGCTCGCCGCGGGGGAGCGCCTCCCCTCCGAGGATCTCGAGGGCGGCCGGGTCGACGCGGCGATCGCGGCGTATCGCCGGCTCCAGGCGGCCAATCCCGCCGATCCCGCGGTCGACGAGACGCGCCTGAACGAGATCGGCTACAACCTGATGCGCGAGAAGAGGGTCTCCCAGTCGCTCGCGGTGCTGCGCCTGAACACCGAGCTGTATCCCCGGTCGGCCAACCCGTGGGACAGCCTCGCCGAGGCGACCGAGGCGGCCGGCAACCGCGAGGAGGCGATCTCGCTCTACCGGAAGGCGCTCGCCGTGGCGAACGGGCCGGGTCCCCACGGCCCGAACGACGGAAACGTCGTCTCGCACGCGACCGAGCGGCTCAAGGCGCTCGGGGCTTCCCCGTAGCCCCGGAACCTTTTCCTGCTCGCTGCGTCGATAGGGGCAAGGGGGTGGTGCGCATGAGACACGTCAACGTCCATCTCGCGGTTGCGTCGCTGGCGCTCGCGGGCTCACTCACGGCGGCCGGGGCGCGCGCCGACGAAACCCGCGACATCCGCAAGGTGCTGCCGCTCGACGGGAACGGGGCGCTGTCCGTCGAGAACTACAAGGGATCGATCACGGTCAGGGCGGGAACGGCGGCCGAGGCGTCGGTCGAGGCGAGGATCGTCCCCGACGGCGACGATGACGCGTCGCTGCGGCGCGCGCGGGAGACGGAAGTCCACATCGACGGCGGCGGGCGCAGCGTCTCGGTGACGGCCACCCAACCGAAGTCGCATGCGGGCTGGTTCAACTTCGGCGGCGACGGCTCGTTGCCCTTCGTTCACATCACCATCAAGATGCCGGCGACCGCGAGCCTCACGATCCAGGACTACAAGTCCGACACGAAGCTGGCCGGTCTCAAGGCCGACCTGAAGATCCGCACCTACAAGGGCACCGTCGCCGTGCAGGACCAGGATGGAGCGGTGGACCTCGAGACGTACAAGGGCGAGGTGTCGATCGCCTTCGCGGCCCTCGCAAAACCCGTCACGCTCGAGACGTACAAGGGAGACATCCGGCTGCGGCTGCCGTCCTCCGCCGGCTTCGAGCTCGATGCCGACCTCGGGCGCCGCGGCGACTTCGACACGCAGTTCGAGATGGCGACGCGCTCCGGCGGTATGCACGACCGCGTCCACGGCACGATCAACGGCGGCGGGCCGAAGGTCTCGTTCGAGACGGACAAGGGAAGCCTGCGCATCGAGAAACAGTAGGGTCGTCGCCTCGCTCGCGACGAAAACCTGAGGACTCCTTCCTGCTAGGATCCTCCGACTCTTTTTTCGTCGGAGGTTCCATGCGGCGACTCGTCCTCGTCTTCGCGGCGGTTCTGTGCGCGTCGGCCGCGCGCGCCGCCGATCCCGCCCCGCGCGCCGTCGCGATCAAGGCGGCGCGCATGGTCGACGGCCGCTCGGACCGCGTGATCTCGCCGGCGATCGTGGTCGTCGAGGGCGGGAAGATCGCCGCCGCGGGCTCCGCCGTCGCGATCCCCGCCGGCGCGACGGTGATCGACCTCGGCGGCGCGACGCTCCTCCCCGGGCTCATCGACGCCCACGATCACCTGACGAGCGACCCGCGGATGCACGGCTACCAGTCCCTCGGCGTCTCGGTCCCGCGTGCCGCGATCGCCGGGGTCGGCAACGCGCGCAGGACTCTCCTCGCCGGGTTCACGAGCGTGCGCAACGTCGGCGCGCCCGGCTACTCCGACGTCGCGCTCCGCGACGGCATCGAGGCGGGCGAGATCCTCGGGCCGCGGCTCGCGGTCTCCGGGCCCGCGCTCGGAATCACGGGCGGGCACTGCGACAACAACCTGCTGCCCTCGGAGTACCGCCACAGCAGCGAGGGGATCGCGGACGGGCCGTGGCAGGCGCGCGCGAAGGTCCGCGAGGTGGTCAAGTACGGAGCGGATCTCATCAAGATGTGCGCGAGCGGCGGCGTGCTCTCGAAGGGCGACCAGCCGGGGACGGCGCAGTACTCGCCCGACGAGATGAAGGCGGCCGTCGAGGAGGCGCACCGGCTGGGCCGCAGGGTCGCGGCCCACGCGCACGGCACGCAGTCGATCAAGGAGGCGATCCTCGCCGGGGTGGACTCGGTCGAGCACGCGAGCCTGATCGACGACGAGGGAGTGCGGCTCGCGCGCGAGCACGGCACGTTCCTCGTCATGGACATCTACAACGACGACTACATCCTCGGGGAGGGCGCCAAGGCGGGGATGCTGCCGGAGTCGATCGAGAAGGAGAAGCTGATTGGCAGGCTCCAGCGGGAGAACTTCCAGCGCGCGGTGCGGGGCGGCGCCCGGATGGCGTTCGGCACCGACGGGGGCGTCTACCCGCACGGCGACAACGCGCGGCAGTTCGCCTACATGGTCCGGTACGGCATGACGCCGATGCAGGCGATCCGTGCGGCGACGTCCGACGCGGCGGAGCTGCTGGGATGGAAGGACCGCGTCGGCTCGATCGAGCCGGGCAAGTACGCGGACCTCGTCGCCGTCGCCGGTGATCCCCTGGCCGACGTCCGCGCCCTCGAGTCCGTCGGGTTCGTGATGAAGGGCGGCGAGGTCGTCAAGAACGAGCTCGGCCGCTGAGCCGGCGCGCCCGGCACTCGCTCATCTCGCTCCGCTGCGCACGACCTCGTAGTGGACGACCTCCGGCTCCGGGTCCAGGAGGAACTCCCGGTCGCGATCGAGCGGCCGCGCCTTCGCGTAGTCGGAGCCGGCGTAGCTCTTCACGGCGTCGATCGAGGTCCAGTAGGAGATCACCAGGAAGTCGCTGTTCCCGCCCTGGTTGCGGCGCAGGAGCTCGACCCCGAGGTTGCCCGGGAGCTTGCGCATCTTCGCGACGCCGGCGTCGCTGAGATACTTCTCGTACGCGTCCGCCTTCGAAGCGAGCGTGCGGCCGTGCCAGATCCGCGCGATCATGCGGGACGCCTTCGGCGAAGCGCTCGCGTTGGGAACGGCGAGGTATGACGCGGCGGAGGAGTCCGGGGACGCGAGGGCGGAGGCGGCAGCGACCGACAGGAGGAGCCCGATGAGGGTGTTCTTCATGATGCCGAGGATATCGAGAGGCCGGCGTTGATCCCGATCGACGACATCCGCCTCGCCGCGGAGCGGATCCGGCCGCACGTCGTCCGGACGCCGCTCCTCGCGGTGCCGCAGCTCGCGCCCGGCTACGCGGGTCTGCGGCTCAAGTGCGAGAGCATGCAGCGCGCCGGCTCGTTCAAGGCGCGCGGGGCGCTCAACCGCGTCCTCACGCTGACGGCGGAGGAGCGGCGACGCGGCCTCTGCACGGTCTCGGCCGGCAACCACGCGGCGGCGGTGGCCTGGGCCGCTCGCGTCGCGGGCTGCTCGGCGGTCGTCGTCATGCCCGACTCCGCGCCGCAGCCGAAGATCGACGCCGTCCGCGCCGAGGGCGCCGAGATCGTCTTCCACGCCGATCGCGCGACGCTGTTCGACCGCCTCCGCGAGGTCCAGTCCGAGCGCGGCGCGACGTTCGTCCACCCGTTCGACGATCCCGTCGTGCTGGCCGGCGCCGGAACGGCGGGGCTCGAGATCGCCGACGACGTTCCGGACGTGCACACCGTCGTGGTGCCGGTCGGCGGAGGCGGACTCCTGGGCGGCGTCGCCTCCGCGGTCAAGGCGCTCCGGCCGGCCGCGCGCGTCGTGGCCGTGGAGCTGGAGGCGGGGCCCGGGCTCGCGCCCGCGCTCGCGGCGGGGAAGCCGGTGCCCGCCCCGCGCCCCCCGACGCTCGCGGACGGAATGACGCCGCCGTTCGTCGGCGCGCTGCCGCTCGAGATCGCGCGCGAGGCGGTCGACGAGATCGTGAACGTGACGGAGGAGGAGATCGTCGAGGGGATGCGCCGCCTGGTCTCGCGCGCGCGGCTGGTCGCGGAGGGGGCGGGCGCGGCGGCGACGGGAGCGATTCTCGCGGGGAAGGTGCACGTCCCGGACGGCGCCGTGGTGGTCGCGCTGCTCTCGGGAGGGAACGTGGATCCGCAGAAGCTGGCGGGGGTGCTGGCGGGGAGCCGGTAGGGTTTTTCTCTGTCATCCCGAGCGGAGCGAGGGACCCCTTTCGAGCTGTGCGGCGCTCGAAGAGGGATCCCTCGTCGCTGCGCTCCTCACTTCGCCGTCTCGTCGGCCTGCATCACCCCGAACGTGTTCCCCTCCGGATCCAGGCAGTAGGCGAGCCAGCCGACGCCGGGGATCGCCATCCGCGGCACGACCGTGCGGCCTCCGCCGCCCTCGATCCGGCGCAGCGTGTCGTCGAGCGACGTCACGCCGACCGTGTTGACCGTCGTCGCGCCGGGCTGCTGCCGCGGCACGAGGCCGCCGTCGATGCCCGGCTCGCCGTTCTCTCCGGTCGTGACCAGCCAGTAGGGCATCGGGCCGTCCCACTTCTGGAACTTCCATCCGAAGACGTCGCCGTAGAACCTGCGAGCGCGATCGGGGTCGTCGGCCGGGATCTCGAAGTGAATCGGTCGGGGCATGGGGAACCTCCTCAATATATTAGTGATTGCTAATATGTCCACGCGGGCCACGGGCCGGCGAGGGCGTTGCGGATCAGGCTCGGGCCGTTCGCGTCGTCCGGTACTTCTGCGTGGCGTAGCCGACGATCGCGCCGACGATGGCGCCGGGCAGCATGATCTCGAAGTAGTAGTGCTTGCCCGTCTCCGAGGGCATCGCGGCGACGAGGTACGCGAGCAGGAGACCGACTCCGAGCCCGAACACGATTCCGAGCGGCAGGGAGTCCACCTTCTTGGAGAACCACCCGATCGCGACGCCGGCGACCAGGCCCTTCACCGTGGACCCGACGACGATGCCGAGGAGCGCGCTGCGCACCTCGGGCGTGAACCATGCCGTCAGGCCGTCGAAGATCCCGAGGATGCCTCCGAGGACGAGTCCGTAGAGCGGCTTGCTCATGTTGCCTCCGAGGTTCTATTCAACGTCGGGGCGGATTCCTTTAGCCGGACTCTACCGCGGGAACAGCCAGAGCATCGCCGCGCGGACGACCAGGTACGCCGCGACGAGCAGGATCGCCGTCCGGTACTTCGCGAAGAACCGTCCGGCCCGCTCGACCGCCGTCTCGCGGTGCGCGAGCACGCGCTCGCCGTCCAGGTACCGCGAGACCTCGGCGGAGAGCTCCTCGGCGGACGCGTAGCGCGCCTCGGGCGCGATCGACATGGCGCGCGCGACGACCGCCTCGAGCGCGGCCGGCACGCCGGCGGCGGCCTCGCGGATCGGACGCGGCGGCGCGTCGGCTCCTCCCGCGCGGGCGCGCGCCTCCGCGGCCTCGTCCTCGAACGGCGGGCGCGCGGCCAGCAGGAAGTAGAGGATGCCGCCGAGCGCGTAGACGTCCGCCGCCGCCCCGGCGACGCCGCCGGCCGCCTGCTCGGGCGCCATGTAGGACAGCGTCCCCATGACCGACCCGGCCGCCGTGCCGCGAGCGCCGGGCGGACGCGCCGACGGATCGTCGGCGGCCGACTCGAGAAGACGAGCGATGCCCCAGTCCATGACGAGCACCTCGCCGAACGCGCCGACCATCACGTTCTCCGGCTTCAGGTCGCGGTGGATCACCCCGTGCGCGTGCGCGAATGCCACCGCTTCGCACACCCGCTGGAACACCCGCAGCCGCTCCGCGAGCGGCATCGCGGGAGCGAGCGCGTCGAGCCGCGAGCCGTCGACGCGCTTCATCGCGTAGAACACGCGCCCGTCGGGGAGGGCGCCCGCGTCGTGGACGGGAACGATGCCCGGATGCTCCAGGCGCGCGATGATCCGCGCCTCGCGAAGCATCCGCTCCGCGGCCGCCGGGTCCGACACCCCGGTCGCGACGACCTTGAGCGCGACCTTCCGGCCGAGGACCGTGTCGTCCGCGAGATATACCGCGCCCATCCCGCCGCGGCCCAGCTCCTCGAGCAGGCGGTACTTCGTGTCCGCCAGGTCCGGCCACTCCGCGACCCGCCGGAGGTGCTCGACCGTCGCGCTCGACAGCCACCTCACGGTGCCACCCCCAGCAGGCTCTTCGCCTCCTCGCGGAACTCGCGGTCGCTCGACGTGATCTCGCGCAGCTTCTCGAGCACGATGCGGCGGAACTCGCGCCGCGCGAAGGCGAGGAAGTTCGTGACCTGCGTCGCGGGAATGTGGAACTCCTCGGCCAGCGACTCGTACGTGACGCGCTCGTCCGGGTCGCGGTCGAGCTCGTATCGTTCGAACAGCAGGTACGGCAGGTCCCGGCCGCGCTGCGCGCACTCCTCGCGAAGCTGTTCGACCGCGAGGCCGAACACGCTGCGGGCGAACTCGTCGTGGAAGTACTGCTCGACGGACCGGCTCGGGTCCGGCGGCTCGCGGGCGATCTCGCCCTCGGCGCCCTCGAAGTCGAGCGAGAGCATCGGCGCGCCCGGCGAGCGCTTCTCGCGCGCCGCGGCCTTGAGCTCGTTGGCGACGAAGCGGTCGAGGCAGACGCGCAGGAACGTGCGGAAGCTGCCCTTCGCCGCGTCGTATCCGCCGAAGAAGTCCTTCTCGATCGCGCGCGTGAAGAAACCCTGCGTGAGGTCGCGCGCGTCCTCGCCCTGCGCGCGGTGACGCAGGCGGATGTACTTGTACGCCGGCTTCCAGTACGCGTCGATCAGGATCGCGAGTCCGCGCTCGCGCTCGAGCACGTCGTCGCTCTGCGCCGCGAGAACGGCCGAGTGACGCGTCGCGGGAAATCGGTCCGCGGCCGCGAGGCGGGTGCCCGTGTCGTCGTCGCGCATGGCTGCAGGTATATGGTACGGGCCGTGACCCGCGACGCGACAGCGGTGGCGGCCGCAAATCTCGCTTTTTATCGCGCGCTCGAGGCGCGTGATCTCGAACACATGTCGCTCGTGTGGCTGCAGGACGACTCCGCGACGTGCGTCCACCCGGGCTGGCACCGCCTGGACGGGTGGCAGGAGATCGAGAGGTCGTGGGAGAACATCTTCACGAACTCGCGGCCCTGGCGCGTCTCCTGCGAGGACATCCGGATCGCCGTCTCGGGCGACCTCGCATGGGTGACCTGCGTCGAGGTGATCACGCCGTTCGGCGGCGACTCGACGAACGACTCGGCGCGGATGCAGGCGACGAACCTGTTCGGCCGCGTGGGCGACGAGTGGCGCCTCGTGCACCACCACGCGTCGCCGAGCCCCGATGCCGACGACGACGAAGACGAGAGCGTGAATTGAGAGGGTTTCTGGTTTCTGGCTGGTTTCTGGTTTGCGATCGAGCTCTTTCACGACGCTGACCCGACCAGCGACCGGAAACCTTTTCGCTCTGTCGCACATAGATCGTCTCGAGGTGCCGCTTCCATGAAAGCCATCCGCATCCACCAGCCCGGCGGCGTCGAGGCGATGAGGCTCGAGGAGCTGCCGGATCCGGCGCCGGGCGAGGGCGAGGCCCTCGTCGCCGTCGAGGCCGCCGGAGTCAACTTCATCGACGTCTACAACCGGACCGGCCTCTACAAGACGCCGCTTCCCTACACGCTCGGCCAGGAGGGCGCGGGCACGGTCCTCGCGGCCGGCGCCGGGGTCTCCGAGGTGCGGCCGGGCGATCGCGTCGCCTGGTACTTCCCGTCCGGGTCGTACGCCACGCGCACCGTCCTCCCCGCGAAGCGCCTGGTGCGGATCCCGGACGGCGTCACGACGAGGCAGGCCGCGGCGGTCATGCTCCAGGGGATGACCGCGCACTACCTCGCGAAGTCCACCTACCCTCTGAAGAAGGGCGACGCCTGCGTCGTCCACGCGGCGGCGGGAGGCGTCGGTCTCCTGCTGACGCAGATCGCGTCGCGGATCGGCGCGAGGGTCTTCGGCACCGTCGGCGGCGAGGCCAAGGCGCGCCTCGCGCGGGAGGCGGGCGCGGAGACGATCGACTACGCGAAGGAGGACTTCGCGGCGGTCGTCAAGGAGCGCACCGGCGGCCGCGGCGTCCAGGTCGTTTACGACTCGGTCGGAAAGACGACGTTCGACGGCAGCCTCTCGGTCCTCGCGCCGCGCGGCATGCTCGTCACCTTCGGTCAGTCGAGCGGCCCCGTCGGGCCGTTCGACCCGCTGCGGCTGTCGCAGGGCGGCTCGCTCTACCTGACGCGCCCGACCCTGGGGCACTACGTCGCCACGCGCGAGGACCTCGACTGGCGCGCCGGCGAGATCCTGGGCTGGGTGAAGGACGGGACGCTGAAGGTCCGCATCGACCGCGAGGTCCCCCTCGCGGAGGCGGCCGCCGCGCACCGCGCGCTGGAGGCCCGGGAGACCTCGGGCAAGGTGCTGCTGATTCCGGGGCAGTAGGTTCTCGGCCGAGCGGGAGTCGCCTCGCGGGCGGTCGCCCGACTTACGACCCGCTACTTACGACCTACTCCTGCGTCTCTCACCTTCGTCCTCCGGGTGTGCCATGATTTCGGGCACTTCCCGGAGGCCCATTGATCCTCGTCACCGGAGCGACAGGCAAGGTCGGGAGCGAGGTCGTCCGTCAGCTCGCCGCCGCCGGCACGCCCGTGCGCGCCCTCGTCCGGGACCCGGTCGGCGCGTCCGGGATCCGGCTTCCCGGCGTGGAGATCGTCAGCGGCGACCTCGCGCGCCCGGAGACGCTCGCCCCCGCGCTCGCCGGCGTCGAGCGCGTCTTCCTCCTGACGCCCGCGCATCGCGACATGCTCGAGTACGAGTCGAACGTCGTCGACGCCGCGGCCGCGTCGGGCGCGCGCCGCATCGTGAAGGTCTCCGTCGCGGGCGGACCCGACGCGGGGACGCAGATCGGCCGCTGGCACTGGGCGGGGGAGAAGAAGATCGAGTCTTCCGGCCTCGACTTCACCTTCCTGCGGCCGACCCTCTACATGCAGCAGATGCTGGTCTACGCGCGGGGCATCTCCCTCACGGGAACGTTCTCCGCGCCGCTCGGGACCGGCGCCGTCGCCATCGTGGACGCGCGGGACGTGGCCGCGGTCGCCGTGCGGACGCTGACCGAGGACGGCCACTCGCGGCACATCTACGACGTCACGGGGCCCGAGGCGCTCACGTTCGACGAGGCGGCGGACGCGATCTCGCAGGCGACGGGGCGCTCGGTCTCCTACGTGCACGTCGCGCCCGAATACGCGCTCAAGCAGATGCTCTCCGACGGCGTCCCGCGCTGGCTGGCGGACGACATGCTCGTCCTGTTCGCGTCGTTCCGCGAGGGGTACGGCGGCGCCGTATCGGACACCGTCGCGCGCATCACGGGCCGGCCGGCGGGGACGTTCCGGCAGTTCGCGGCGGACTACGCTTCGGTCTTCCGTGACGGCCGGTGAGGACGCTCGGCGGCGCCGCCCTCGCGCTGGGCGCGGGCGCGGCGCTGGCGCTCGCGGCCGGTCCGCCCGCCTCGCCCTTCGCTGACGCGAGGGTCGTGCCGCTCGGCGCGGGGCGCCAGCCCGCGGCGCTCGCGGCCGCCGACTTCGACCGCGACGGCCGCCTCGACGTCGCCGTCGGCGGAGACGGATCCGGCGACGTGACGCTCTTCCTCGGCGACGGCAGAGGAGGGCTCCGCGCCGGCGCGCGCGTCCCCGCCGGTCCGCACCCGACCGAGATGGTCGCAGTTGATCTCGACCGCGACGGGTCGCCCGACCTCGCCGTCGCCAACCACGAGTCGTCGGAGCTGGTGATCTTCCTCGGCGACGGCAAGGGCGGACTTCGGCCGGCGCGCGGGTCGCCCGTGCGGGTCCACAGCGTGCCCCATCCCCACACGATCGACGCGTGCGACGCCGACGGCGACGGGGACCTCGATCTCGTCCTCGACGACTGGGGGGAGAACCGGCTGACGCTCGTGCGCGGCGACGGCCACGGCGGCTTCGCCGGGCCCGGCGAGCCGATCGAGGTCGGCCGCAAGCCCTACCGCAACCTGAAGGCGCGCGACCTCGACGCCGACGGCCGATGCGACCTCGTCGTGCCGAGCTACGAGCTGGGCGTCGTGACCGTGCTCCGCGGCGACGGCCGAGGAGGCTTCCGCGCCCGCGCGCCGGTCCACGCCGGCCCCGCACCGTTCACCGTCGACGTCGGAGATCTCGACGGAGACGGCAGAGTCGACCTGGCCGTCCAGAACTACTCGGGGCAGCTCAGCGACCCGAGCGACGACGCGCTGACGTTCCTGCTCGACGACGGCCGCGGCGGATACCGGCTCGGGCCGCGCATCGCGACCGGCCGCGGCCCCTTCGTCGTCGTCACCGGAGACGTCGACGGCGACCGCGTATCGGACGCGGTCACCGCGGACTACGGCTCCTCGTCGCTGACCGTTTCGCGTGGAGGACCGGGCGGTCTCGCGGAGTCGCGGACCATGCCCGTGCCCGTTCCGTGCCGGCCGCAGCGCCTGGCACTCGCGGATCTGAACGGAGACGGCCGCGCCGATGCGGTCGTCGCGTGCACGGAGGACGAGAAGCTGGCCGTGCTACTCGCTCGCGCGAGCCGCTGAGAAGGAGGAGACCGCCATGTCCGCATCGGAGAATGCCGCGCTCGCCCGGAGGTGGTTCGAGGAGGTCTGGAACCAGAGACGCGACGAAACGGTCACGGAGCTGCTCGCGGACCCCTGCGAGGGGCACATGGAGGGAGGCCTCGTTCGCGGCCCGCGCGACTTCATCGCCGCTCGCGCCGCCCTGCTCGGCGCGTTCCCGGACATTCGCGTGGTCGTCGAGGGAACGATCGCCGAGGGCGACGAGGTCGCCGTGCGCTGGTCGGCCGCGGGCACGCACCGCGGAGATCAGCTGGGGCTGAAGGCGAGCGGCCGGCCGATCTCGTTCCGCGGCATCAGCTGGATGCGGTTCGAGGACGGACGCGTCGTGGAGGGCTGGGACAGCTGGAACCTGGGGAAGCTGATGAGCGAGCTGGGAGCGGCGTGAGGTCAGCGCTCCTTCACGGACCGCTCACCTGAGGTTGCTCCGGACCGAGTCCGCCGCCTCGCTCAGCCTCTTCCAGATCTCCTCGATCCACTCCAGGTGCTCCGGCTTCATGAGCACGGAGCGCAGGCACGCGACCGTGTCGGCGTCACGCGCGACGCCCGCCTCCTCGAGCGCGAAGAGCTCCACGGGGAGCTGCGCGACCGCGAGGTGCAGGCTGCGGCGCGCGGCCGCGTCGAAGACCCGCCGCGAGAGCTCCGACGCGGCGCTCGCCGTGGGGGCCCGGGGCAGCCAGACGACGATGTCCAGCTCGGGCCGCAGGGCCCGCACGAAGCGGGTATCCGCGGCGATGCGGTCGTGCAGCGCGAGTGCCGCCGCGCGGCCGCTCTCGAGGCCGCGCGCGAGCTCGCCGCCGGAGACGAGCGGGAGGAGGCGCTGCGTCGCCCACAGCGCCACCGCGGACGCGCCCGCCCGCGAGCACTCGAGGCTGATCTCGCCGAGGTGGAGATCGGCGGAGGTGAAGTAGGTGTACGGAGAGTCGTGCCGGTAGAAGCGGCCGACCTCCGGGTCGCGGAACAGGACGCAGCCGCAGCCGTACGGCTGCAGACCGTGCTTGTGCGGATCGACCACGATCGAGTCCGCGTCGGCGATCCGGTCGAACGCGGCCCGCGCCGGCGGGTCCAGGGTCGAGACCAGGGTGAAGTAGCCGCCGTAGGCGGCGTCGACGTGCACGCGCGCCCCGGAGCGGCGCGACGCTTCGAGGATCCCGGGCAGAGGGTCGACGGATCCGGTCGCGGTCGTGCCGAGCGTGGCGACGACGGCGGCGACGCCCCCGCGCTCGAGGCGCTGCTCGAGGGCGTCGACGTCCATCCGGCCGAGCCGGTCGCAGGGCACCGTCTCGAACGGGAGGCCGAGGACGGCGGAGATCCGCCCGTGCGTGTAGTGCGCCTGCGACGACGCCAGGATCGTCCCGCCGGGCCGCGACCGGCCCGCGACCCACAGTGCCTCGAGGTTCGCCATCGTGCCGCCGCCGCAGAGGTGGCCGAGGAGGTCCGGAGCGCGCCACCCGAACATCGCCGCGATCTCCGCGACCGCCTCCTTCTCCATGCGCGAGCTCGCGCGGCCGCCGTCGAGCGCGTGGTTGTTCGGGTTGATCCGCTGCGCGAGCGAGTAGGCGAGCCGCGCGACCGGATGAGGCGGCTTGAGCATCTGGCCCGCGTAGAGCGGGTGGAAGTAGGGGAAGTTGTCGCGCAGGCGCTCGGCCGTCTCGAGGAGGACCGTCTCGAGCCGTTCCGTGGCGGCGGTTCCCGTCGAGGGCAGGTCGCGGAAGCCCGCGTCGAGGGTCTCGACGGCCGCGCGGAGGGCGTCGAGCTCGTCTCGAAGCGGTTCGTCGCTCACGACTCCATCTTTCACGATCCGGTCCGGGCGTCCCGCAGCCACTTCTGGAAGCGCGGGTCGGCCCGGATCCGCTCGAAGTCGGGATCGTCGTCGATCGCGGCGAGGTTCTTGAATCCCTTCGCGACCGCGCGGTCGAGGTCCTTCAGCGCGAGCGGGACGTCGCCCGAGCGCGCGGAGGCGCACGCGAGGTTGTAGTCGCCCGCCGGGTCCTCGGGATTGATCGCGGCCGCGACGCCGAGGACGAGGCGAGCCCGGGTCAGGTCGCCGCGCTCGAGGAAGGCCTCGGGCAGATAGAACCCGGTCTGAGCGCGCAGGTTCGCGATGATCCGCGCGGCGGAGAGACGGTCGTTGGCGTCGTCCGACGCGGCCCGACGGCGCAGGGCCGGCACCCCGAGCTCGTTGGCGAGGACGGCGGCGACGGGAGGGTCGGCCTCGCCGAGCGACTTCGACAGCGTCGCCGAGATCCGATGCAGCTGTCCGCGGTCCTGGTCGTCGCGCTTGCGCGCTTCCTTCTCCAGCCGGCTCGCGTCTCCGGACCGGTCGAGCCGATCCGCGTCCGACCGTGCCTCCGCGACGTCGCACAGCCCGTCGAAATCCCGCACCGCGTGCCGGAGCCGCGCGAGGGCCGCGTCGGGACGCCCCGCCTGCTCGTACGCCTTCGCGCGATCGAGATCCTCGCGGTAGAACCGCGCCGCGAGCGCGTCGTCGCGCGGGCGGAGCCCGTCCTTCATGGCGCGGACCTCGAGGAAGACGAGCGCCTCGCGGGCGAGGACCTCCGGCGGCCACTCGTGGCCGCCCTGGAAGACGCCGATGCGGTAGGCGGCCTTCGCCTTCGCGAGCTTCTCGTCGAGCGCGCGCATCTCGTAGTAGTTCATGTCCCGCTCGCCGACGGTGCCGAAGTACGGGAACGCGAGGCTCTTCACGGGCGCGTCCTGGTCGGCGAACCCGGCGCCGCAGCCGACGACCCCGGCGATCGCCGACGGCGCCTGGAGCGCCATCGCGACGCTCGCCCGGGCTCCGCCGGAGAAACCGGAGAGGTACCCGCGCCGGTCGTCGAGCGCGAGCCGCTCGTGCGCGTCCCTCCACATGGCCCGGAGCGCCGGCGTGTTCGGATCGTCCTTCGTGTCGCTTCGGCTGTTGTACGAGGACACCAGGACGAAGCCCAGCTGCTCCGCGGCCGCGCGGAAGCGCTCGAGGGGGACCTTCGCGTTCCCGCGCGCATCGAGGAAGTAGACGACCGGCCAGCGGCGCGCGGTCGAATACGCGGAGGGCAGGAAGACCGAGTAGCCCTGCTTCGCGTCGGCGGCGCAGGCGAGGCGGTCGGAGATCCCGCCCGGAGCGAGGGAAGGTCTCTGGTCTCTGGTTTCTGGTTTCTGGTTCGGCTCCTGCGACGGCGCCGTGAGCGACAGCAGCAGGACCAGAAGCAGAAGCACGTCAGCCGCCGATCGCGGCGAGACGCTCGACGAGATCGACGACGCGGTTCGAGTAGCCCCACTCGTTGTCGTACCAGGCGAGCACCTTCGCCCAGCCGTCGCCCTCGGCGCGCGTGGAGAGCGCGTCGAAGATCGCCGAGTGCGGGTTGCCGATGATGTCCGAGGAGACGAGCGCCGCCTCGCTGTACTCCACGATCCTCGACAGGGGGCCGTCGGCCGCGGCGCGGACGGCGGCGTTGACCTCGTCGCGCGAGGGCTTCGCGCGCAGTCGGCACGTCAGGTCGACGATCGAGCCGTCGGGCACGGGCACGCGCATCGCGATCCCGTCGAGGCGGCCCTTCAGCTTCGGCAGCACCTTGCCGACGGCGCGCGCCGCTCCGGTCGTCGTCGGGATGATGTTCTCCGCGGCCGCGCGGCTCCGGCGCAGGTCCTTGTGCGGCACGTCGGCGAGGCGCTGGTCGTTCGTGTAGGCGTGCACGGTGGTCATCAGCCCTTCCTCGATCCCGAAGCGCTCGTCGAGGATCTTCGCGATCGGCGCGAGGCAGTTGGTCGTGCACGACGCGTTCGACACGATGCGGTGCTCGGGGCGCAGCGTCTCGTCGTTGACGCCCATGACGATCATCGCGTCGATCTCGTCCTTCGCCGGAACCGTCAGGACGACGCGCTTCGCTCCGGCCGCCAGGTGCTTCTCGAGGCCGTCCCGCGTCAGGATCTTGCCCGTGGACTCGACGACGACGTCGACGCGGTGGGATCCCCAGGGGATCTTCGCCGGGTCCTTCTCGGCCGTCATCACGATCGCGCGGCCGTCGACCGTCATGCTGCCCGCGTCGGTCGAGACGTCCGCGCCGAAGACGCCCATGACCGTGTCGTAGCGCAGGAGGTACGCGAGGTGCTCGTTCGTCGCGAGGTCGTTGATCGCGGCGACTTCGAAGCCCTGGCGCTCCGAGAGGATGCGGAAGACGCTGCGGCCGATCCGGCCGAAGCCGTTGATCCCGACCCGGATCGTCACGCCGCCTCGCCTTCCCTCGCCGCGTAGCGCTCGACGAGCTCGATCGCGCGCGCGGCGTAGCCGGAGTCCTCGTCGTACCACGCGAGCGTCTTCGAAACGCCCGGCGGGAGCGTCATCGTGGCGAGCGAGTCCACCACCGCGGAGTGCGTCGAGCCGGACACGTCCGACGAGACGATCGGCTCGGTCTCGTACCCGATGACGCCGCTCCAGCGGCGGCTGCCCGCGGCGGTGCGCAGCACCTCGTTGACGGCCTCGACCGTCACCGGCTTCTCGTGCCAGCAGGTCAGGTCGACCGCGGAGCCTCGCGAGACGGGCACGTTCACCGCGAAGCCGGTCAGGCGCCCGGCGAGCTCCGGCACGAGCGAGGCGACCGTCTCGGCGGAGCGCGAGTCCTGCGGGATGATGTTCTCGGCCGCGGCGCGCCCTCGCCGCTGGTCCTCCGCGGGAACGTCGGCGAGGTGGTGCGCGGTCGTGTACGAGTGCACCGCGGTGTAGACCGCGCGCCGGACGCCGAACGCGCCGGCGAGGATCGCGGCGACCGGCGCCAGGCAGTGCACGGTGCCGGTCGCGGCCGAGACGATGCGGTGCGCCGGGTCGACGCTGTCCTCGTTCACGCCGATGACGATCGTGGCGTCGGGAGGCTCCGACGGCGGCGACAGCAGCACGACGCGCCGGGCGCCCGCCTCGAGGTGCTTCTCGGCGTCGCGGCGGGACCTCGTCGCGCCGGTCGCGTCGAGCACCGTGTGGACGCCCAGCTCTCCCCAGCGCGGCACCTCGGGGGCGTCCTTGCCGGCGAAGAACGGGATGCTCCGGCCCGCGACGTAGAGGTGGCCGTCGCGGACCGACAGCGTCTCGGGCAGGCGTCCGAGCCGCGTGTCGAAGCGCAGGAGGTACTCGAGCGCGGCCGGCTCGGCGGCGTCCTGCAGCGCGAGCAGGCGCACGTCCTCCCGCGGATAGAGCCGGCGGAAGAGACTGCGCCCGAGCCGCCCGAGGCCGTAGAGGCCGACGCCGATCATTCGGTCTTTCCTACCACACGACCGGCGGGACGAGCGCCGCGCGAAGGAGGACGAGAGGCCGCGCCCGGACCGTTCGCGATAATCGCGGGACGAACGGAGGAGACCATGAAGGTTTCGGGAATCGTCGCCGCCGGGCTGCTCGCCGCCTCGCTCGCGCTGGCGCAGGCCGTCCAGGCGGACAAGAGCGCGCTCCTCAAGATCGACGAGCAGTTCTCGGCCGACGCGCAGAGGCTCGGAGTCGCCGAGGCGTTCGCGCGCTACGCCGCGCCCGACGCGCGGATGCTGCCGGCCGGGAAGGACGTCGTCAGCGGGCTCGACGCCGTCAAGAGCCAGATGGCGGGATTTCCGAAGGGTGCGACGCTCGCGTGAAGCCGTTCCACGCGGACATCGCGGCGTCCGGCGATCTCGGCTACACGCTCGGCACGTACGAGCTGCGCGCGAAGGACGAGGCGGGCAAGGCGACGGTCGCGTACGGGAAGTACTGCTCGGTCTGGAAGAAGCAGCCCGACGGCTCCTGGAAATGGGTCGTGGACGTCGGGACGAGCAGCCCGGAGCCGGGGAAGAAGTGACGCACGAAGCGTGAGCTGTCGCGCGTCATCCTGAGCGAAGCGAAGGATCCCCGTCTCGAAGCGGGACGGCAATGTTGGCGCGTCGATGCGGGGATCCTTCGGCGCTTCGCGCCTCGGGATGACGTTCCGCTGCCCCTACGGCACCGCCTTGAACCAGTCCTCCTCGTGGCACCACTCCTCGGCGCGCGGAACGGAGTTCCACAGCATCGGCTCCGACACCGGCGGCTCGCCCGCGACGAGCGCTGCGCCGGTTGCGCCGCCTCCCCGCTCGAGCGTGATCTCGCCCTCGACGACCGTGCACGGTTTGTCCGCGAGCGGCAGCACGAGGCTCGGCGCGTCGGTTCCCGCGTAGACCTTCCAGTCCGGCACGGGCAGACCGTGGTCGTAGAACTCGCCCCGCACGCCGTCCCACGAGCCGGCCGCGGCGTGCAGCGGCAGGACGAGCCGCTTCGCGTCGATCGCGTGCTCGAGCCGCGAGCCGCACTCTCCCTCCATCCCGCCGCGCCGCGCGAACGCCACCCACCTCTGCCTCGACGGCGACGCCTCGATGCGGATCGCGATCGCGTAGAGGGGATGAAGCTCGGAGTGGACCTCGTGGAGGTTGTCGATGCCGAAGAGCCCGATCGCGGCCGCGGGCGCGTGGAGCAACGCCGGCACCGGGCCTCTGGCCGACCGGTGCCGGTGCACGTTGCCGAAGAGCGACGCGACGACCTCGAAGCTGTTCTTCCGGAAGGGGAGCTCGCGCCACCACGGCGTCCGGAACCAGCGCGTCGTGCGGCCGGACTCGAACTCGAGCTCGATCCGGCCGGCGTAGTGCGCCTCCTCCTGCGGCGCGATCGTGCCCGCCGCGCCCTCGGGCTCGAGCACGAGCTCGAGGTCGCCGTCGCGGTTCACGTGGCCGGACCCGCCCCAGGGCGTCGAGACGCGGCCGGTGAACGTCGCCGGTCCCCAGTTGACGTGGCCTCCGAGCGTCTCCGCGCGCCGGTCGCTCGAGCAGCGCTTGCCCGGACAGAGCACGCCTTCGCCGGCGTCGATGGACGGGCGCTGAAGTGTGCACCTCCGGCTGCGGAGGAGCGCGACGCTCTCGCCGCCGCCGGGGCGCGACTCGAAGCGGAACCCGTCGCAGGCCTGGCAGACGTCGGGCCGCGCGCGTCCCACCCAGTCCGGGTTGAGAGGAATCAGGTTGCGGTCGTACCGGGTCAGCTCGAGGTTCAGTGACCCCGGCTCGCCCCGCTCGCGCGGGCGGGCGGCGCCGCGGCGCAGCGTGACGTCCAGGTGCGGAGCGCGGTTCGGCGTCGTGCAGGGCAGAGGCGGCGCCGTCGCGTCGGCGCTCTCGTAGAGGCTGCGCGGGAACGATCCCCAGTCGATCCAGACGTGGGCGGGCCCGGGAGTGACGAGCGGCGCCGCGACGGCGAGGTCGCGGCCGGCGAGGTCGGCGATCGGAAGGAAGGAGAGAGTCACGCCGGGGATGAAGATCAGACCCTGCGGCGCGGCGCGGTCGGGCTGGAGCAGCGGCTCGAGCGAGCCGTCCGGCCGCTTGAAGCAGCCGCCGGCGGCGAGCCGGACGACGTCACCCGCCGAGACCGCGACGTCGAGGGGGCGCCGGGCGCGCTCGGGACGGAAGTGGTACTCGGAGACCTGCGCACCGGCGCGCGTCGGCGCCGCCGCGAGCGCCAGCGCGAGGGCTGCGAGGGCACGCGCGGTACAGCGACGCATCGTCCCCGACTGTAGCAATGGCCGGGCCGGCAAAGGGGCGGGGCACGGATTGTTCAGGAGTTCGTGCCTGACCCCACGGGCTAGACTGCGCGCATGAAGAAGTGGTTCGTCGCATGCGGCGTCGCGGTGCTGGCCGCGGTTTCGCCCCTCCTGTCCGCCGCCGGCCGGCCTCGCGCGCGCGAGATCGGCGTCCCGTTCGAGGGCACCCCCGGACCGCTGAACGCGATCACGGACGTCGCGGGAGTCACCGTGGGGCACAGCACGATCATCCGCGGCGACGGCAAGCTGAAGGTCGGCGAGGGGCCGGTGCGCACGGGCGTCACGGCCATCGTGCCGCGCGGCAAGGCCACGAACGACAACGCCGTGTTCGCGGGCGCCTTCGACCTGAACGGCGCGGGGGAGCTCACGGGCGTCCACTGGATCGACGAGTCCGGCTTCCTGGAAGGTCCCGTCATGATGACCAACACGCACAGCGTCGGCGCCGTGCACGAGGGAACGATCGCGTGGCGCGTGAAGCAGGGCGGCCCCGACGCGACGGGCTACTGGTGGTCGAACCCGACGGTGGGCGAGACCTGGGACGGGGAGCTCAACGACATCAACGGATTCCACGTGAAGCAGGCCAACGTCTTCGAGGCCCTCGACTCGGCGAAGGGCGGACCCGTGGCCGAGGGCAACGTCGGCGGCGGCACCGGGATGATCTGCAACGGCTTCAAGGGCGGCATCGGCACGTCGTCGCGCGTGCTCACCGAGGAGCAGGGCGGCTACACGGTCGGCGTGCTCGTCCAGTGCAACTGCGGACGCAAGCCGGACCTCCTCATCGCGGGCATACCCGTCGGCGCCGAGCTCTCGGGCCGCGGCGCGCGCGAGGAGGACGCCGGCTCGATCCTCATCGTCGTCGCGACCGACGCTCCCCTCGTCGCGCACCAGCTCAAGCGGCTCGCGCGGCGCGCGTCGCTGGGGCTCGCGCGAACGGGTTCCCGCTCGGGCAACGGCTCGGGCGACCTCTTCCTCGCCTTCTCGACCGCCAACCCCGGCGCCGCGAAGACGACCGGGATCTCGTCGGTCGCGATGCTCCCGAACGACCGGATGAATCCGCTCTTCGCCGCCACCGTGCAGGCGACGGAGGAAGCGATCGTCAACTCGATGGTGGCCGCCGAGACGATGACCGGCGCCAACGGCTACACCGTGAAGGCGCTGCCGCAGGACGAGCTGGTGAGGATCCTGAAGAAGTACAACCGGTGGGTCGATCCGGCGACCGGCAAGCGACAGGGCGGACCGTCGTAGGGGCGGGGCCTGTCCCCGCCCCCTCTCCAAGAGCATCCGCGTCAGCGCATCGAAGCGGACGCCCGCAGGGTCCGCCCGACGACGATCAGGGCCCGTCGGGTCGCTTCAGGAACTCCTCCCACTTCCTCCAGTAGTCCTCCCCGCCGACGACATACGTGTCGTTGTGCGCGGCGCGCGGGATGACGTACAGCGTCTTCGGCGGGGGTGCGAGCTCGAACAGCCTGCGTCCCTGCTCCGGCGGCGCGACCTCGTCCCGCTCGGCGACGAGGAAGAGCTTCGGGGCGTCGACGCGCGAGATCTTCGCCGCGTTGTCGTAACGGCTGCGGATCAGGAAGCCCGGCACGAACGGGTAGTGCACGCGCGCCATCTCCGAGATGGACAGGAACGGCGTCTCGAGCACGACGCCCGCGCACGCGGTCTCCGCCGCGAGCTCGATCGCAACGGCGGAGCCGAGCGACTCTCCGAAAAGCACGATCCGGTCAGCTCCAAATCCGCGATCCCGCGCCGCTGCGTACACCGCCCGTGCGTCGCGGTACAGGCCGTCCTCCGACGGCTCTCCCTCGGAGAGCCCGTACCCGCGATAGTCCACGAGGAACACGTCGAGCCCGAGCCGCTCGACGAGGATCCGCGCGCGGTCGAGCCGGTCGCCGACGTTGCCCGCGTTGCCGTGGAAGTAGAGCAGCGCGCGCCGCCCGCCGCCGCGCAGCCGCCAGCCGCGAAGCCGCACGCCGTCCTCGGCGCGCAGGTCGAGATCCTCGGCCACGAGCCCGTGCTCCGCGGGCGTCGACGAGAGCGCGCGCGCCGGGAAGTAGAGGAAATGTCGCTCCAAGCTCCACCCGATGACCAGCAGTCCCGCGACGAGGGCCGCGCCGAGCGCTCGACGTCCGAAGGCGATTCGCCGCCGCATCGCTGCCATATACTTCCGCGCCGGCCGACGTGACCTCTCGCGAAAGGAACTCTATGCGTCTTCGGCGCCGCCTCGGTCCTTCCACGATCCCCGTTCTGCTCCCCGCGCTCTTTCTCGCCGCCGGAATCGCCTCGCTCGAGCCGCTTCGCGGCGCGGAGCCGGCCGCGCGTCCGTCCGCGAAGACCGACCCGGCGAAGGAGAAGCCGTTCGCCGACTCGTTCGGCGGCATGCGCTTCCGCGACATCGGTCCCTACCGCGGCGGCCGTGTCACCGCCGTCGCCGGCGTGCGGCGCGACCCGTTCACGTACTACATGGGCGGAACGGGCGGCGGCGTGTGGAAGACGATCGACGGGGGCGCGCACTGGGAGCCCGTCTCCGACAAGGACTTCCAGACGGGCTCGGTCGGCGCCATCGCGGTCGCCGAATCGGACCCCAACGTCATCTACGTCGGCACCGGCGAGGAGCCGATCCGCGGCAACGTCTCGCACGGCGACGGCGTCTACAAGTCGACGGACGGCGGGCGGACGTGGAAGAACGTCGGCCTGAAGGACACGCGCCAGATCGCGCGCATCCGCGTGCATCCCGACAACCCCGACCTGGTCTATGTCGCGGCGCAGGGCCACGTCTGGGGGCCGAACGCCGAGCGCGGCATCTTCCGCTCCGACGACGGCGGCAAGACGTGGAAGAAGGTCCTCTACGTCGACGAGAAGACTGGCGCGTCGGACCTCGCGATGGATCCGGCCAACCCGCGCGTGCTGTACGCGGGCTTCTGGCAGGTCGTCCGGCACCCGTGGGAGCTCGTGTCCGGCGGCCCGGGCTCGAGCCTCTGGAAGTCGAGCGACGGCGGCGACACCTGGAAGAAGCTCACCGAGGGCCTGCCGCAGGGCATCTGGGGCAAGGTCGGCGTCGCGGCCTCGGCGGCGCGTCCGGGCCGCGTGTTCGCGTTCGTCGAGGCGGCGCACGGCGGCCTCTTCCGCAGCGAGGACTACGGCGCGAAGTTCACGCACGTCAACGACGAGCACAAGATCCGCGAGCGCGCCTGGTACTACTCCTGGGTCTACCCGGACCCGAAGAACTCCGACACCGTCTACCTGCCGAACGTCGCGATGCACAAGTCGACGGACGGCGGCCGCCGCTTCTCCGACTTGTCGGTGCCGCACGGCGACAACCACGACCTGTGGATCGACCCCGACGACTCGGACCGCATGATCCTCGGCAACGACGGCGGCGCGACGATCACGAACAACGGCGGGCGGAGCTGGTCGACGCAGTACAACCAGCCGACGGCGCAGTTCTACCGCGTGACGACGGACCATCGCTTTCCGTACTGGGTCTACGGCTCGCAGCAGGACAACTCGAACGTCTGCATCCCGAGCGGCGTGCCCGGCGGCGGCATCGGCCGCGGCGAGTGGCACGCGGCCGGCGGCGGCGAGAGCGGGTGGATGGCGGTCGACCCGAAGAACCCCGACATCGTCTACGCGGGCGAGTACGGCGGCGTCATCACCCGGTACGACCACAAGACGCGGCAGGCGCGCAACGTCATGGCCTGGCCCCAGCTCGCGGACGGGCACGCCACGAGCGACCTGAAGTACCGCTTCCAGTGGAACGCGCCGATCATGATCTCGCCGAACGACCCGAAGGTCCTCTACCACGCGTCGCAGATCCTCCTGCGCAGCCGCGACGCGGGAGAGACGTGGGAGGAAGCGTCGCCGGACCTGACCCGCAACGACAGGACGAAGCAGGGCAAGTCGGGAGGGCCGATCACCACCGACGTCACCGGCGTCGAGCTGTACAGCGTGATCTTCGCCCTCGCGGAGTCGCCGCTCGAGAAGGGCGTCATCTGGGCCGGCTCCGACGACGGCCTGATCCACGTCACGCGCGACGACGGCAAGACCTGGCAGAACGTCACGCCTCCGGGGCTGCCCGAGTGGATCCAGATCAACTCCATCGAGGCCTCGCCGCGCGAGAAGGGCGCGGCCTACGTGGCGGCGACGATGTACAAGTGGGACGACTTCCGGCCGTACCTCTACAAGACGAAGGACTACGGCAAGACGTGGACGCGCATCGACGCCGGCATCCCGGCCGACGCGTTCACCCGGGTGGTCCGCGCGGACACCGTGCGCGACGGGTTGCTGTGGGCCGGCACGGAGACCGGGCTCTACATCTCGTTCGACGACGGCAAGTCGTGGCAGCCGTTTCAGCGCAACCTGCCGCGGACGCCGATCACCGACCTCGCCGTCAAGGACGGAGATCTGGTCGTCGCCACGCAGGGACGCGGCTTCTGGATCCTGGACGACGTCAACCCTCTGCGCCGCTGGGAGCCCGCGATCTCGGGCGAGCAGGCGCACCTCTTCCCGCCGAGGCCGACGATCCGCATGGACATCGACGCCGATGACGACGACGACGAGAAGGGCCCGCGGACGGACGGCGAGAACATGCCGGGAGGCGTGATCGTCCAGTACTGGCTGCGCGACGAGCCGAAGGACAGGCAGCCGGTGAAGCTCGAGTTCCTGGACGGAGACACGGTCCTTCGCACCTTCACGAACGAGAAGCCGACGAAGCTCGACGACCTCGAGGAGCAGGCGCGGCGCGACGAGGAGCAGAAGGAGAAGGACAAGCCGCTCGAGCCGAAGGCGGGCCTCAACCGCTTCGTGTGGGACATGCGGATCTTCAGGCCGACGCTCGCCCCGAAGGCCGTGTTCAACGAGGGCACGCACAATCCGCCCAAGGTCGCGCCGGGCGTCTACACCGTCCGGCTGACGGTCGGCGACCGCTCGTACACGGAGAAGGCCGAGGTCAAGCCTCACCCCGCGGGCTACGCGTCGGCGGAGGACCTGAAGGCGCAGTACGAGCTGCTGAAGGCGATCCGGGACCGGCTCTCGGAGACGCACGCCGCCGTCCTCCAGATCCGCGACGCGCGGGAACAGGCGAAGGCCGTCGGGGACCGCGCGGAACGGCTCGGCAAGGGCGACGGGCTCAAGACTCGCGCGGCGGCGCTCGGCGGCAAGCTGACCGCGGTCGAGGAGAAGCTGACGAACCCGAACATCAAGGCGGACGAGGACGACCT
>Ga0070664_100000853_pt1 | contig 23572 bp, 26 predicted proteins | sample KBSC73metaG_FD_65863 | JGI IMG/M metagenome (GOLD analysis project Ga0070664, IMG submission 65863) | Corn rhizosphere microbial communities from Kellogg Biological Station, Michigan, USA - KBS C7-3 metaG | ecosystem: Host-associated > Plants > Roots > Rhizosphere > Soil ... | reverse complement strand
CGGACTCCATGAAATCCTGAGCGTCGAAGTGCGATCGGCTCGGATCGGGCGAACCGGCGGCCTCGATGATAGCCAACTGCTTCGCGTCCCATAGTCCCTTCAGCGGACCGAGCGAGGGGTGAAGCGCGAAGCGGCCATCGAGATCGATGGCGCCATTCGGCTTTCCGGGTTCGGGAACGGCAATTGTTGGACGGAGATCGTAGTACCGCTTCTCGAAGAATGGCACCACCATGTTCAGCCCGTCAGCAGCGCCACGCTGAAAAATTGCGACGAGAATCTTCCGCTTTGTGGAGCCCTGCGCTGCTGTGCGAATCAACCATGGCGGAGCCACTCCAACACCTGCCATTGCCACCGCCGACGCACGAAGAAAGCACCGTCGAGTCAGCATGGCTACCTCCGCTGGAAGTCTGGTGAGGCGATCACGAGGGCGGGCAGGAGAGACGGAGACGAGGCTGAATCCCCGATGCCCTTTTCAATGGCTGCCAGCGTCGACGCGGACGGCGCACCGTTGAGCAGATCGACGGCAACATCAGACGCGCGCCTGCCGGCGAACCGATCTCGATCGACTTTCACGCCAGGAATCTGGTCCGCCGCCAGGGCGGTCGCGAAATTGATCCGCCCCAGCACGCCGGCGGTGTTGGTCCAGCCTTCTGAAGTATTCGGGTATCCCGTCGGTTCCACCTTCCCATAGAGCGGCTCGCCGAGGTCGGCGATTCGCTGGGCGAGGACGAAGGTGTCGCTCACGTCGCCCCCGACGGCTCGCACCGCACTGACGACCATCTCGAGCGGCGATTTCACTTTCGCCTGCCAGGCCGCGTCGGACAGGAACTCGGGGGAGGAGAACAGGGTCTGCAGGACGGCTCGGAGATCGCCATCAGTGGTCAAAAATGTCGCGGCCATCCGATCGACCAGCCCCTTCGGCGGGTCGTCCGCGACGAAGCGTTGCGCGAGCTTTCGGGAGATGAAGGCCGCAGTCGACGGGTGGTGCGCCAGCAGGTCGATGACCTGCAGGCCATCCTGCTCGGCTCCCATCGCTGGAATCACGTGGCCGAGGATCACCTTCTCCTTGCGATCGTGGACCGCAGGATTGAACTGGTACTCCGCGAACCGCTGCGGGTCGTAGATGGTCCAGCCGGTAAACGCCCGAGCCACCGCGACGACATCAGCCTGGGTGTAACCGCCGGCTACGCCGAGGGTGTGGAGCTCCATGACTTCCCGGCCGTAGTTCTCGTTGAGGCCGGGTCGACGGACGCCAGGTGGCGGGGTCGGGAGGTCGTCGCGCGGTGATTGGGACTGCCAGTTGTCCAGGTAATAGAGCATCGCCGGATGACGAGCCGTTGCGAGCAGCATGTCCTTGAACTTGCCGAACACGTACGGACGGATTGCATCGCGCTCGAAGCTCGTGAGCAGAATGCGGCCCGGACCCTTGCCGTTGAACACATTGAAGTGATTCATCCAGAAGTCGACGAGCACTTCCTGAAGCTGACGGTTCGAGTACACGGCTCGCAGGAGCTTCTGTTCGGTCAGTTCGAAGTTGACGAATTGCTGCGGCTGTCCAGCCGCCATCGCCTCCCGCCTGAGCGCCGGCATAGACGCGAGCGATTGCATCGGCAGCATCCGAAGGACCTGCCGTCGCTTGCTCGGGTCGAGAGAGTCGAGAAGGGCAACCTTTTCCTCCTGCGTCCCCGCGTTGGCAACTCTCATCTGTTCTGGCGTGAGAATCTCGCGAAGCGGCGGCATCTGCCGGCGCATTTCCTTGTTCCGTTCTTCGGATTCGAGGCGGCGCGCGTTGGCGGCCTCCTCGACGAGCGCATCGGGAAGCCCCTCTAACGCGTTTGGCGGGATCGCCGCGAGGATGAGTCGTCTCTTGTCGGGATCCAGTCGATCAAGAATCGTCTTCCGGTCGTCCGCCGAACAGTTCAACAGCCGCGTCCTGTCCTGCAGGGCGAGCGACGACATGACGATCGCGGACGGCGGCTGTATGACGTTGACGGGTGGACCTCCCCCGTAGCTCTCGAACAGCTGCCAGAGCGGCTGATTGAGCGTCGTCAGCGCCTTCAGCTTGTCGTCGAGGATGATGTTCTCGGAAATGCGATCCGGGTGGAGCTGCAGATCAATCCATTTCTGAACGCCGAGCTTTCGGATTTGCTCCAGATCGCCACGCTGGGGCCCGAAGGTCAGCCGGCGCAGCACATGGACCGCTTGTTTATCGAGTGGGAGCTTCTGATCGAAGCGGCCTGCGCCCAGGGCAGAAAGCGTGGCCGCGGAGACGAGCAGGATGGAAACGCTGCCCACCTTTCCCAGACGCATCATGGGGAATGGCCTCCTGAATGCTGAATGCTGAATGTTGAATGCTGAATGTTGAATGTTGAAGGGCGCGCCTCCGCGCACCTTCAAGTGAGGTGAATTCAGCACTCAGCATTCAGCATTTACCATCGTTAGACCAGCACGCCGCCCAATGGTTTAACAGCGATTCAGACGTGCTGACAAGCCCTCTGGTTTGTCCGAATGATCGACGGCCGAGCTTGGCATACCAGCGGTCGGCGTGCGCAACCGTCGCGGATTCAGCGGCGGCAGTAAATCACCGGCGGCGCGCCCGATTCCGTCAGCGCCAGGAACGAATCAGGATCGGTATCAATGTCCAGATTGCCGGGCGGCCGTAAGTAGGCGAGCCGCGCGTGCAGCTGTTCGTCGAGCGAGAATGATGCTGTCGCGCAGCCGTGAAATTTCGTCGCATTCATCAGGCCGTCTGCCTTGGTGTGCCAGAAGCCCATGGCATGGCCGACTTCGTGCGCCACGACCTCCGGCGAGACCTTCAAGCTGCCACAGGCGCTGGCACAGCGGTCGTAATTGATGACGATCTCACCAGGATTCGCGCCGACCTGAGAATGCCCGCAGTAGTCCGCCTTCGGTTCAGACGAAAACGAAAGATTGATGTAGCCAGCCCGAAAGGGCCTTTGCCCGTTCCCCGACTCGATGGCTCCCGCTGTAAAAGCGCCGCCGGTGAGCTGAGGCACCGACTGCTGAATCGCGATTACGACGAGCGCAAGTTCCGCCGCATCGATTGTCTGGTTGGTTTGCGGGTTGAACGTGTTGATGTAGAAGTTTGGTTGCACGGTCCAGCGACGAAGCGGCTCGAAGCGATCGAGCGTCTCGGATGCGTTTCGTACCAGATCGCGGTAAAAGGCCAGCGAGAAAGGGGCGCGATCGGCGAACAGCAGCACCTCGAGGTTAGTCCGTCCACTGGCCTGCCACCGGATTCCTGTGTTGTGGGTAAGGTAGCCGGGTGCGGATACGACCAGCGACTGACTCGCGTCCGCAGTTCCGGTGCCATTCATGCTCCATGCGCCGGCTGAATCACTGGTGACGGTTGAGAGCTTCGAGAATGCGAGCGATGCGCCTGAGATTGGCGCTCTGGTGACCGCGTCGCTGACCGTACCCGCAAGCGTCCACGTATTCGCCGTTGGTGTGGGCGATGGCGTGACAACCGGTGGCGCCGCAGTCGGGCTCGACGGCGTTCCGCCGCAACCGATCACGGCGGTAACGGCTATCGCGGCCGTCAAGTACAAGTACGTCCGTCTCGTCATGGAGCCTCTCGCAGTCGGTGAGAGGCGCATCGTCGAATGGACGGGCTAGGATGTCAAGTGTGTGCGGTGACCGCACACAGATCATCGTGCGTACGGAGACGAGGCTCGCCGATTCCCGAGCCAACGCCGATGCTCACAGTCGCGACCGCTGGCATTTTTCGCGCAGCGCATCTGCCGTCGATGGTTACCGCCCGGCACCTGTCGCTTCGATCAACCGAAGGGTTTCCTTGCTCACGAAGATCCGCGCGTGGAACTGCTCGCCCCAGCCAAGCGGTGTGACGTTGCGGTACTCGCGAAGCGGCCCGCCGCCATGCCCTTCCTCGAGCCGGTGCCGGAGGGACGCCCGCACATTCGGGTCGGCGCCTCGCTCGAGCAGCAAACGCGTGAAGCGGGCCTCGTCCGGCTCTCCCTTGCCGTAGTTGACCCAGAAGTTGTGCTGGGAGACGGCCGTTGAGAAGAGCGCGGTGTATCCGCCGACGCCATCACCGTCAGTCGCTGCGCGCACGTTTGGATCCATTCCGCGGTCGAGCAACCACGCTGCGATCTCCACCTCGTCGAAGTAGGCGGCGATGTGGAGGAGCGTTGTGCCGTGCACGGGTGTCCCCTGAGCCGTGTACGGGTCTCGTGAGCACTGAGGCGCGAGGGGAAAGATCTCTTCGATGTCGAACGTGCGCGTGAGAAGGTTCGGGTCGCGCGTCAGGTGTGCCTCGAGGAGGTCAAGGCGTCCGCGGTGAAGTGCCATCACCGGCGTGTCGGGAGGCTCGAAGCCGTGCTCGACATACATCTCCAGGATGCGATGCTTCTTCGCCGGGTTCCGGCTGTCGGTCCCGAGGAGGTGCTCCATGGTGTTGGAGTCCACGCCGTTGGGTCCGGCGACGATTGCGCCGAGCGCAAGCATGGCCGCGGTGCCTTCGACGCTGAGCGTGTAGGCGGGACCGGCGAGTGCCCGCCTGTCCACCGGCGGTCGTCCGAGCAGGTCGTAGATCATGTGCAGCGTATCGACCTTGCCCTGGAGCGCGGCTCGTCCGGCGGCTGATTCGAGATCGCGCGCGCCCCGTTCGTACAGGAGACGAACGATCGCGTTGCGGCCGAGGTTTGCCGCGTAGGTCATCGGCGGGCCCCAGTTGCTGTCGGTCCGAATCAGGACATGCTCACGGATCAGTACGTTGTTCTGCGTGATGAGTTGGCGGACCGCTTCGATGTCATCGCGCCAGATCGCTTCAGCGAGCTGCACCGCGTGAACGAGCCTCGTCCAGCTTGAAGCGCCATAGGTCCGTGCAAGCACGAGCTGAACGTCGGCTAACTTCGCGGCGGAGGGCTCGATCGAGTCGGGATGATGCTCGCGCAATTCAGCGACGGCGTTCGCGTCGCCAGCATGAATGGCGCGGAGGAGTTCCTTGGCTTGACGATGAAGCTGTTCTTGATCGGGCCGGACGGGCAGGCGGCGGGACGGCATGACGAGCCTCCTTCAATGAGCCCGTGGTCCGCTGGCACCGGGCAAGGAGGTTCGGCGATCATCTCCGAACATCTGGCGATCTATTCAGGTGGACTCAGTCCTGTCCGCGGACGGGAGGCGCCCTGCACGCCCGCCGTCAAGGTACCACTGAGGGGCGAGGTGGGCAAGGGAGAAGCTCGGCGACATCGTTCCGGCACGTCTCAGGCCTTACTCTTCTTCCCGGTCTCTTGAATCATCTTGATTGCAGCCGCAACGCGCCGAGCACGCGTCTCCGGTTTCTTGGCGTCTTCGATCGCGTCCACATGTTCGCGCTGATGGCTATAGCTCAGCGCGCGCCAGCGATCTGAGGCACCAGGGGTGGCTTTCAATGCTCGAACTAGATCCGCGGGCGCCGTGACTTCGCGCTTGTCGGTGTCGAGGTCCAAGCGAACCGTGAGCGTCTCACCGCCTTCCAGTCCCGCGGCTTCACGATTGCTCTTCCGCAGCGGAACGCACGGCGGTCCCCCCATCGCGGCAATGGTGCTTCGATACGTGTAACCGTTCACCGTTACTTTGACCGGAACGCGCAGCTTGCCGAAGACGGACCGTGGATCGAACGTCACCGGGATGAAACACATCGATCCGTCTCGAACAATCGTGGTTCGAAAAGTCTTTGAGGCCATTTTGATGTCGCGCTGACCCAGTACTACTCCTGCCGTGGCCGCGAGGACGTGTGAGGGACTGATGTACTCTCGCGAGATCGGAGGTGGCCGAACCAAATTGAGCGCGAGACCAGCGCACCCGCGCTACAGCCAGCGACGCACCCGCCGCTGGTAGGCGGCATACTCCGCACCGAATCCCTCCGTCAGTCTTGCCTGCTCCACAGGAATAACAACCCAGTTCACGTAGGCCAGCACGAGTGGCAGCAGCACAGCGGGCCAGACGTGCTGAAGAAGAAACGCCTCGCCGAGATACGCAATCGTCAGCCCCACGTACATCGGATTCCTGGTGAATCGATAGGGGCCCCAGGTCACCAATTGTGCGGACGTCTTGCCAGGCACGGTGGTGGTGCGAGCCCTGTGAAACGTGACCAGGCCCCACCCCGCGATGAATGCTCCGGCGGTGAACAATGCCGCTCCAACCCAGACGGTCGCACGTTCACCTACTTCAACACCGAGGCGCAGCGGCAAGAGGTGCTCGAGCCCCACACCGATGAAGTAGGCGAGGATGAATACCCACGGCACAGGGATCCGCATGAGCAAACGGAACGGCCCCGCCTCGTCTCGCCGCACAGCGTTCATGGGCGATTCACTGTTCACTGCCCGACACCCTTTCGGCGCTTAGGCGGTCTTCCGGACGCGCATCATCTGGTTCCCGCCGCGTTGGAACTCGTAATCCACCCGCTGGATTGATACGTCGTATCCCATCTCTCGAAGCATCCCCGCACACGTGTCGACGAAGGGGGAGGGCAGGCCGCCCAACGCCAGCAGCGGGAACACTCGCACTTCTTTCGCCACTCGGCCCAGCTCCAACACCGCGGTCCGATGAAAGGCCTCGCCGAGTTGATCGCTATACAGGAACAGTAGATGCGAGCACAGCGCCAGGTCGAACTCCGCATCTCTGAACGGCAAGGCTGGGAGTGCTGCCTCGACGTAGCGACCTTGGGAGAGGCCGACCGGATAGTCCGCCAGGAATTCCGCCATCGCCGCCATCCGCGTGCGGCCCAACTCCTCGACTGAGGAGATGGCATCCCAGACGAACTCGTGCTGGTTCTGTCGCGTTTGCTCAAGGATTTCGTCGTACGTTTGATTGATGCGAGCCCGAAGTTCGTCGGCGGTCCACCGGTAGATCGGGTCACACGATACGACCGATGTCCGTCGTCCCGTGGCCCCCGCGTTGAAACTCGCAGGGCCGTCTCCGCATCCCAGGATTCGACCTGCCAGGTCCGCGTCGCTGATCGCGAACATCTTTCGGTACTCATCGAACGAACGGCCCCAGGGCACGACCTGGGCTAAGGTGAACATGTTGTTGCTATGTGCCGGCGATCCGAGTCGCGCCCTGCGCTTCAAGCCGCGCCGCTGACATCCCTCACGCGCCTTCGCCGAATCCAGGTGATCCCGACAATCATCACGAAGATCGCGCCGCCGATCTTCGCGGCGGTGCGCTCGGGGTACATGCCAACGTGATGGAAATCCTGAAGAGCAAGCCAGGGATGCGAAACGAGACGTGCATTCGCTCGGTTGATGTAGGCATACCGGAAGTCGGGCTTCAACTCGATCGCGCGATCGAAGTCTGGAACCGACTTCGCAGCGCCGTAACCATGTGACATATAGGCCACGCCTCGGCTGTTGTACGCCTTTGGGTAGTTGGGTCGCAGTTCTATCGCTCGCGTGAAGTCGGCGATTGCACGCTCGCCGTTTCCTTTCAGGTAGTAGGCAAAGCCGCGGTCGTTGTAGGCTTCGGCATAGTCGGGCTTCAACTGGATCGCCGTGGTGTAGTCGGCGATCGCCCGATCGTGTTGACGAGCGCCGCAGAGGGACTCGCCGCGTTTCAAGTAGAACTCGGGGTCACCTGCCGATTGTGGTGAAGCGCTCGCTGTTGGCGCGGAGCCGACAAAGGTCAACACGACGAACCAAAGGCAGACCAGACTGGGTCTCACAACTCCGCCTTGTCATCGTCTGGATCGAAGTCGTCGTCTTCGTCGTCGCCAGGCACCTCTGGGTCGAATTCTTCGGCCGTGTCGGGGAATGCATCAGTCTCGATGTCGGCCCCTTCATGAACGGTCGACTCGAGATCATCGTCGTGCTCACTCATGTGTCACCGACCATTCTGTCTGGCGTAATCGATCGCGCTCACGATGGTGTGGCGGCGGCGATCACCTTTCCCAGAAACTGATCGAGGCTCTCGTTGGTATCAATCCAGCGGACGACAACGACCATGTCGTGCTCCCAGTCCAGATACACCACGTTGACGCCGTTGCCCTGGAACGTCACCGACGAGCGCGGCGTTGATGGAAACGGAAGCGCGTCTTCAGTGCCGTCGGACCGTCTCGCCGGGTTGTTCAAGAACCAGTTGCAGAAACCATAGCCGACGTTGGCGGGCCCGGGTGTGCGCGCCATCGCGATCCATTTCATCGACACCAGCTGCCGGTCTTCCCATTTGCCATTATTCAAGAACAGGTAGCCGAACCGCGCGAGATCGTACGCGCTGATGAACATCCCTCCGCCGAAATGCCCGCCGCCGGTCACTGACTTCATGCGCACGCCACCGATCTCCACGGACGCGTTGTCGTACGCCTCCCAGTGCCAGGTAGGGGAGGCGCCTATCGGATCCATGATCGACGACTTGAGCACCTCCGGCAGGGGCTGTTTCAGGACGTACAGGAGAGAGAGTGCCAGCACGTTGACGCGGGTGTCGTTGTATTTGAAGAACGTCCCGGGTTCGTGGAGTTCGCGCTTTTCCCACTGCGCCGGCGTCTGGCCGCGGGGCGGGCGATCGGCCCAGTCCGGTTTTCCCCACAACGTGCCCGACCAGTCGCTGGTCTGCCGCAGGAGATGCTCCCAGGTGATCGGCGCGTTGTGCGCCGAGGTGAACAAATCGACGCCGGCCGGCATGTAAGGAGCGACTCGATCCGTCACGGCACGAATACTTCCGCGGTCGAACGCCACACCAGCCACGGTTGAGAGAAACGTCTTCGTGACGCTGAACGTCATGTCGGCGCGGGCCGTGTCCCCCCATTCCGCGGCAACGGCGCCGTGGCGGATGATGACGCCGTTTGAGCCCGCGCGCGTCTGTGTCGGACCAATCAACGTGTTGTAGGGAGCCTCGGACCGGAACTGGTTGACGATGGCGACGGATAGATCCGTGGTGTTGGGATTCTGGTGCGCAACGGCAAATGCAATCGCTTCGTCCAGTTTCGCCTTGTTGAGGCCTACAGCCGAGGGGTCCTTCTTCTGCCACTCTCCTCGTGCAGGAAAGTACGGCCGCACGGAGGATCGCTGCGGCGCAGTGGTCACGGTCGCTGCGGCGACGGCGATCATCAGCAGCGCCACGGCACCGCCATTCGCCAGGCGTGGACGACTCATGAGATCAGTCCTCCCTTCACGGTGTCTATCTCGCTGTTGCCATTATCAGGTGTTCCGATCAGCGCACGTCAATCTGGTACAGGGCGAATTTCCCGCCGCGATTGCTGCTGAAGATAATGTGCGTCCCGTCGCCGACAAACTGTGGTGCCGCCTCTTCCGCTTTACTGTGTGTCGCACGAAAAATCCCGCCGCCGTCGGCGTTCATGACGTAAATCTCCGGGTTACCGTCACTCATCGCGATGAACGCGATCCGCGATCCGTCTGGCGAGAACGCTGGCAGCGTATCGTGCGATTTCCGGGCCGCAAGCACTTTCTCCTGGCGCGGTTCAGTCAGGTCCAGTTGAAGAATGTCGAGGCCGTGGCCCTCGCGGTCGCCGGCAAATATTAGATGCACGCCGTCTGGCGAGAACGCCGGATGCATTTCAAATCCGTCCTTCTCGGTGACGCGGCGCAAATGGCCGCCATTGACGTCCATTCGGTAAAGCTGCCCGTGGCCAAAGTCGTCTCGCGAGAACACGATTTCACGCCCGTCCGGCGAAAACACAGGGCTGACGTCGGGCAGAGGATGCCGGGTCAGATTTCGCAGGCCCGTGCCGTCGTTCTTGATCGTGAAGATGTCCCAGTTCCCGCCGATGCTCGCCGAGAACGCGACCAGCGAGTTGTCGGGCGACCAGGCGGGCGTCAAATGAACACCTGCCGGATACCCTGGTTCGCTCTTGAAAAGATGTGTCGTCTTTTTCGTAACAAGGTCGGTGACCCTCAGCTCCAGGCTGCCGTCCGCTCCCCACGCTTCGTACAGCAGGTTCCTGCCGTCCGCGGCCAGACGCGGAAAGCTCAAATCGCCGGCCTCGTCGCGAAGAACCTCCTGCGCCGGAAACGGCTCCACGTCGATGAGCTCGATCTGGTTTTTCCCGTGCTGGCTCGTGTAGATGAGCATGCGTGTGCCGTCGGGCGACCAGCATTTCGGCATGAGCCCCGTCGTACTTGTCGAGTGCGTCAGTCGCCGCGGCGGGCTGTGGTCATTCAGATTCTGCAAGTAGATTTCGACGTGTCCCCCTTGGCGGTTTGACTGAAAGGCGATTTGTGTGTCGTCCGGGGAAAACACGGGAAAACTGTCGAAGGCCGGATGGTTTGTCAGGCGGCGGATGTGCGAACCGTCAGCGTCCATGACGTAGATCTCCGCGTTGCCGTCGCGCCACGACGTGAAGGCGATGTGTGTGCCGTCGCTTGAAAATGAAGGATCCGCGCTCGGTATGCTGCCGGTCAGATTGACGCTGTTCTCCGTCGCCAACGTGTACATGAAAATCTCCGACACTTGCGGCGCGGTCCTGGCCTCATACACAAATCGAGAGCCGTCGGGTGACCAGTCCAGATTCCCGGCCACGAATGGCAAAGCCTTCTCGTGCGTGCCGTCGGCATCGGCCAGGTAGATGGTTTTGCCCTGGTCGTCATCCTTGGTGAAGACGACGCGCTTGCCGTCGGGTGACCACCGGCCGTGGAGCAGGCTGGTGATCTGCGCATTCGCCCGATGCGCGTTGGTCCCATCCGCGTTCATCGTCCAGCTTTCGGTGCGGGTGGTCGAAAGCGATCTCGAGAAATAGATCTGGCCGGTATCGATCCAGTACGCGGCCATGTCTTCATGACTACCATCGGTGAGAAAAGCGCGGCCGCTGCCGGCAACCGCGGCCGGCGGCGCTGCCCGCCCGAGCCGAATCAATCCCACCGAGATCACGCCAGCCAGAGCCAACAGCGAAAGGACGAACACAAAAGCCAGGCCCCGTCGGCGGGTCGGCGTCGTCGGTAGGGGCGCATCGGGGACCTTTGGGTCTTGCGTGACACTGGGCGCGCTGACCTGCCGCCGGATCACGACGCTTTCGGTTTCGACCGGCAGTTCCGTCACCGGCGCGATGAACCGGTAGCCAACCTTCGGAATCGTTTCGATGTAGGTACTCTCGCCGTTGCCGTCCGCCAGGACCTTGCGCAGCGTCCAGATGTTTCGCGCAAGATTGGCCTCTTCGACGATGGTATCGGGCCAGACCTGCTTGAGCAGGTCGTCCTTCTGAACGACCCGTCCGCTGTGCTCCACCAGCACCAGCAAGGTTTCGAAGGCCTTCGGCGTCAGCGGAATCCGCTCATTCTGACGGAGCAGGAGCCGTTCGCCCGCCTCCAATCGGAACGGGCCGAATTCAAGGACTCGATTCGCGCGGTTGCTCATGTCCAACAGCAATTGGAGAGTTTTTGGAGAAATCTCCAAAGACGCCTTGTCGCCTTCCTGTCTATCCTCATCCCCCGGTCGGCGATCACCCGCTGCGGCCGGTCTGCATTGTAGCCACGCGCCGACAGGCGGACAAATACGGGGACCAGTCGTGGGGTCGAGTGCAGGGAAAGAACCGGAGATCACCCTGGAGATCGACGGACGGAGGCGATGAGAAGGAGAGGAATCATGAGGCTCGCAATGCAGCGCATTGTCATCGTATGTGTCTGTGTCTCGGCGCTGGCCGCCGTCGGGTGCGCCGACGGATCCGGGACGCCGACCAGTCCAGGCGCCAATCCGGCCGTGTCCGGTCTGGCGTCCCCTTCATCCGGCAGTACCACCGCGTCGGTGACGCCGTCGTTTCCACGAAGCGGAGCGCTTCATGTGACCAAGGATTGCCCGCCGGAGACGTACATGGGCCAGGTTGGTGACTTCTGTACAATCGCGTCATCGAACCTCAATGCGATCGACACTGGCTCGAAGATCACCTATGCCCAAGCGCTTGATTTCGGGACCTTTACGCTGGACAGCGACGTCGTCCTCGACCTGCCGGGGCCCGGCAACAACAAGGCGTTCGGGCATTGCCATCTCAGCCTCGGCACCGGTCGTGGACTCTGCACGTTCTCGGGTGGCACCGGGAAGTTCGCACAGTTCCAGGCACGCGCGAACGTTTCGTCGCTCGGCGGAACCCTGTGGGCCTGGGACGGAACGTACAGCTTCGATCCGCGGGATTGAACAAGACTAGCCCGCCTTGGAGGGCGATGTCGGAGACCGAAGCCCTCGGGTACTTGACGATGTCCGGCATTGCACCCGATGTGGCACGGCGGATCAATCTGATCGCTCGCGGACACCCGCTGGCGCTCGGCATGGCTACCTCGATCGCCCTGACTGATCGTCGTCCACTAGCGGCGTTTGAAGACTTCTCTGGTGGGAGCCTGTGGCTTGCCGCCGATGACCGCGGTTTCCATCACCAGTTGTCCATCCGCGTTGATCGACAAAGTCACGCGCCTGATGTCTTGCGCTGTTTCGGGGAAATGGATCCGAATCACCAGCGCATTGCCTAACCAGGCGGCCTTGGCAAGTAGAGGCTTCCCGTCAGGGGAGCTCATTTCGGTGTCGGAACCGTCAAGCTTGAACGTGCGCTTGGTCACGTCTGGCTTGCCCTCGAGCGACAGCGTTGAGGCGTCGTGCTTGATGATCAGTTCCTGAGTGTGCTGTTGAGAGTCAACGCTGATCCACTCGCCCGACAGGTTCGGCTTGTCTTGCGCGGTCGATCCAGCAGCGGCGGCGGCCGCAACGACAAACCCGAGACACAGAGTGACGACCTTCATCGAGTTCCTCCAGTGACACTATGACCTGATTTCGACTGGCATTCCGTTCGGAGCGACGCACCCGATCTCTTCAATTCTCTTCGATCGTCACAGTGGTACGGAACGCTGCGCATGCAGCCGGAAATGACCGGTGAAGAAGAAGGCCCCCGCCCGATTCGCCAGCAACATCCAGCCGAGCGCCCCGAGCCGATTGAACTAGCTCTATCGTTCAGAGCGTCGTTCGAATCCCGTCTGCTGCAGGAGAGTCCACCACTTGCTCGCCGGGAGTCTATTAGCTCGAGCTGTCGGAACGGGAACTGGCGGTCAGGGCGGGTGTCTAATCCCTTGGTGCGTTGTCCAGAGCCTTGGGCGACGTGGAAACCGCGCGGCGTCACACGGAGACTACATGTTCCTCAACGTGCTTCCGGTTGTGTTCTTCATCGCCTCCATCGCGAGTGTCGTTTACACCCTTCTTCTCGCGAGGCGTATGGTCACCGCGGTGGAGCAGATCGCCCGTTCGACGCATCGCGACGTTGCGGAGTGATACGCGTTAACCCTCCGCCGTTCTGCTGCGTCGGTCAGAACCCGAATGCGAAGCCGAACCACCCGTGAAGTGCGGCTCAGCGTATCACTAGCAGCGCAACGAAGTCGCCTTCGTCCAGACCGACCCGATCAAACGAGCACCGGGAACGGAGATCGGCGTAACTGGAGCCCACGTTGACGACTTCTCCGGGATCGCTGCGTAACACGCGCTATCTCCGGTCGAAGACCGCCACACTATTCAACGTGTTGCCGGCCGCGTCCCTTCCGGTCGTTGCGACCGTCATCGTCTTCCTGTCTTCGGACACGATGCGTTGATAAGTCTGGACAACCTGGCCGTCCCTCTTCCGTGTCCCTTCGACCATGTTGCCGTTGCGCTTGAGGGATACGCTGTCGTAGTCGGGCGACCCGGTCACCGGGTAATCCTTGCCGTCGAGATACGCTGTGTACTCCACAACAATCTTTTGTCCATTCTGGCGCACGGTCGTGGCCGTCACCTTCACTCCCTGGCCCGCGGCCTCGACCGTCACGCGGAGGTTCGCCGGAGCCGTCCCTGGTGCGTACTTTGACTTCGCGAGATTGAGCTGCCAGTTGCCGATGGCCGGATCGAGTTGCGCCGCGACGAACGCAGGAGAAAGCAGGACACACGAGATCAGGAGCAGGACGTGCCGGGCGAGGCGATCGAAAAACCGGTGCTTGCTCATGACCACCCCCTTCTGTCGAATGGATGAGCGCTGCGAGCCGACTTTCTCTGGAATCGTAACACCAGCCCGGTAGAGTCGCACATGTTTGAATTACGTCACTGGAAGCAGTTGCCGCTGACGTAATTCTCGGGGATCGTGGCCTGCGACGGTCAGTCGACTAGCTGGGCTTGAGTTTGGACTTGTCAACGAGCCTGAGCACGTCGCGAATCGAACTTTGATCCGCCATTAGTCTGTCGTAGGCAAGGAGAACTCGCCGCGGCCGCAAGGCTTTCGGCAGCCGGCCATTTCACCGGAACGAACTCGAAGGCGGGCGGTTCGCGGAACCCTGTGGCGCGTGTCAGGTGGCCTTTCGCGCCACAAAAATCAGCTCGCCTGGGTACTTCGAACCGTACGGGGCCATCTCGTAATCCGCGTACACGTGTTCAACCTCAAACCCCGAGCGAGCCAGCAAGTGTTCCGCCTCGAACCTGAAGATGTAACGCAGCGGAAATGCGTGGACGAGACGCTCGGTCACGCCATCCGGGTGCGTCACGTAGTAGATGAGCTCGAACTGATTGACTTGCTCGAATCGGTCGCATGCGACTGTCCGGTGCCGGCGTAGAACGCGGTCGCCTTCAGGGGTTATGAATTCCGGCTCGTCGCCGTACTCCATCCCCGTACGGGGGCTGCCCAACATATCCAGCGATGGATTGAAGAGGTCCAGGACGAGTGTGCCGCCATCGATGAGATGACGCCGAATGCTGGCCAGGCAGAAGAGCTGGTCGCTGACCGTGAGCAAATGTTGAAACGGCCGAAACGGAATGGTGATCAGTGCGAACGTCTTGCCGAGATCGAAGGCACGCATGTCGCCCTCAACCAGTTCGACGCGGGACTGGACCGTTTCCTCTTCCTGGCGCAATCGCTCGCGGCACACCGCCAGCATACGGGCCGACAAGTCCAAACCGACGATCTCGACACCGGCTCGAGCCGTTGGAATCAGGATGCGACCGGTGCCGCACCCGATCTCCAACACGTGCCCGTTCGATTTCGTCGCGGCGTCGACGAAGAACGCCACGTCCGGGCGGTTCCGATAAGGCACGACGTGGTCGTAAAACGGCGCGACAAACGCGTACTCTTCGTAGCCTCCGGTCAGATTCATGCGCCGACAATAAATCGCCATCCACGAGATCGCAAATGCACGATCGAGAGGTGGCCTTGCGGTCACGTCTCCAAAGAGTCTTGTGACGACGTATGAGGACGTGATCGTGACCGAGTGAACAGAGAGCAGCGCAGATTACATCGTGTCGAGCAGTCTGGGTACGAGTTGGTCGCACCGTTTCACGAGATCGCGGCTTATCTCTGTCTTCACCTCATGCAGCGTTCCGCGGGGGATAGCACTGGTGCAGCCGGGCGGGATCGCTTCCCCTCAACAATCGTGAACTTGAGCGTCAGGTGCTGGGGATTTCCGTACGTCGGCCTCGTGTCGTGTGTGATCTCGATGTCGAGAAACCCTTTCTCGCTCATGACGTCTCGCAGGACCTCCTTGAAGCGACACAGCGTTTGATTCTCGAGAGGCCACCCCGGCCGAAGCTGAGCACCATTTGCCCGAAGCCGCTCGTCGAGCTTGTGCCACCCTGATCGAGACAAATCGAGCTGTTTGGTGCCAACGATCTCGACGCCTGCGACGATGTCATGTCCCTCCACCGGTATGCCATGGATGCCACTCAGGTCACGATCTTGCTGGCGTGCGACCACGATCGAGACGGCCAGAAGCAGACAAGCTGATACAACAAACACCCGTCTTCGACGCAAACGCGCCCGGGGGTTACTACAAAGGTTAATGGCAGAACTCTCGGCGAGGGTTCCGGCCCTCATGACATCGATGAGACATTCCGTGAGCGCAAGCCTTGGCCTCCAATCATCACGAGCGTGCACACAATCACGAGGAAGGGGATTGGAGTATCGCCAAGACCACGGCCCGTCCCCGCCATGCCTAATGCGGTAAAGGCTCCAATCCCGAGAGGTAGCAGCAACACCCATCGGTTCTGGACGGAAGCCCCAACAAGCAAGGCGATCGCGAGGATAAGGATGATAGTCATGCGCGGAAGAGTGACACGAACGGTAGTGGCTGTCCAGTTGAGGGTGCACCGAAGCCTGGAAGATTCGCCTTCGGCCCACCCTCGCTCTTCGAGCTTCGGTGCGCTCGTGGGATTCAACAATAGTTGATAACCAAATTCGCCGGGATCGCGGCGTGGAGTCCTCGGATCCGCTTGGAACCCAGCAGACTTTCCAGCACCAGTATCGCCGCCCGCTCTGCACTTCGGTAGCCGCCAAGTCGAGCCGCCCTTCGCCACCAGGCTCCGCCTGTCGTAAACTTCCCTTCTCGATTTTCAGGTTGACAGACGCCGAGGTCGTGCTCATGTGGTACGAATCTCTCACTGAGGTTGCGCGACGACTTCTCGGGAATTGCCGCGCAGGATACAACGTTCCGGCGGCCTCTAGCTTCGGCCGACGTGAAATCCCCGATGGGACTCATGAGACAGTAGCGGGTTAAACAACTTGTGCCGAGTCGATCTAGGAAGACTGCTGGCGAGTTTTTGGCTGAGTTGAACGCCGACCCAGTATGGCGCGCCAAGATGGAGCAGACCGAGGCTGCCATTCGAGAGAGACAAGCGGCTATGCGAATCGCCGAAGAGCCGCTTCTGGCGGATCTTCGACAGGTTGGCATCGACGTGGATTCGGTTTGGTCGTTGTATAAGCACCGTCCCTATCCATCCGCGATCCACGTTCTCCTCGACCACATCGAACGACCCTACCCTCCCGAGATCCGGGACGGTATTGCTCGCGCTCTGGCCGTTCCAGAGGCCTCGTGGGCGTGGGAGAGGCTCCAGACGTTATTGTATCGGGAACCGCCGGTCGGACAGCTGCGTGTGAAGTTTGCTCTCGCTCTAGCGGTTGTCGATGTTGCGCCAAAGGGCTCGATAGATAGGATGCTGGAATTGATTCGCGATACATCCCTTGGATCGAGTCGATTGGCGTTCGTGGCGCCGCTGATGCGATCGAGGGATCCGCGTGCGCTACAAACCTTAGAGCAGCTGCGAGACGATCCCGACTTGACCAAGGAAGTGCAATTACGCCTCGGGCAGCGGGAGAAGCGGTTGCAACGACAAGCCCACGGTCGGGCGGGCCGACGTTCACGATGAAGGCTCCACGACCCATTTCTGAGCGAATCGCCGCCTGAGTTGTTGATCTAGCTCATACAATCGTCCGCATGACAGCCCGATCCAGTCCATTTTGTAAATCTGACGATGCGGGGCTGGTCGCGCGGACGTTCTGCAGCGACGACGATTGGTGTGCCTTCATGGACCAGGAAAGGGCGCGTGCACCGCATGGACAGCGGTTCTACTCAATGCGAAGCACTTCCCTTGCCCATTTCACAAGACCTAGTAGCGACGGCAATTCGCTAATCCGCACTACTCATCTATCATGTCTCGATGGCGAGCAGCTCGCGACGCACCCTTAAGCTTGTCGGCATCGGGATTCTAGTGGCGTTGTGCGGCGGCATGGTCAGCCTCATCGCCGATGATAACCCTCGACATCCCTTGGCTGTCCTCTCTTCGGCAATATTGGCGATTGGCCTTGCGATCATCTGGTACTCCGTGCTGCGCGGCTGGTGGTGGACAGCCAAAGCGAAGGTGGCGCGGAAACACGAGCGTATCTAGCAACTCCTAAACCTTCAGGCTCCCCGATCCCCAATCCCCGCCGAGAGCGGCGCACGCTTCAGAGCCGGTGCACTGAGCTGGCTGGTTCAGACTTCCGGTTCCGAGAACTCCGTGCGTCCGGCGTTGGTGCCGGGGACACACCCCGCTGCAGCCCAATTACGAAGTTTTGCAGGGTATGCTGCGTCAGTTCCGTGTGCCCTGACTTGCTGAACAACTTGAACGCCAGCTCGTACCACGCCACGGTGCGTGGGGTGACGTTCTTGAGGTACTGGCGTTCCTCCAGGAACTGGTCAAACTGGGTCTGTAGCGTTGACACGGCTAGCAGCCTGTGGTGAAACGACCTACGACCTGCTGACGTCCTTCGGTGGTCAGCTACGCATCTCGCGGAACTGAATCACGTTCCCTTCTGGGTCGATCGCATCGCAAACCGGGACACCATTGAATGACCATTCTTTGTCTCGCGGCTCCATAGTGCCGCCGTGCGCGCCCACCGTCGTCCGAACGCTTACGAGGCTGGGAACAAAGAAGACGGGTTTCATGGCCGCAGTTGCCCGGCGAATGGGTGGCTCCTCTACCTGTACTGTGGCGGCCGAGTGGGCGGGAATCCGATGCACCACCAACTGGAACCCTGGCGACTCCAGCAAGATGTGATCGTCATCACGACTGGCCTCGTGGAGACCGAGCACGTTGGAATAGAACGCGGCAACCTGGTCAAGTTCGCTCGCAAATAGGACGACGCCCGTCCGTGATTCGTAGCTCAATTTGCCCTCCGAATCCCAATTGGTACCACAGTCGTTCAGCCCTCACAGCGGACTTTGCGAATCCACAGGACCGATCTCTGGAAGCGTGCTCACATCGTCTCTGTGTGGAGGTACGGATGAACACTCAATTCAAGGCACAACAGTGCAACGTCGCAGGACTTGCGCTTGGCTGGATAGGGTACGCAATCGGCGTGGGGTATTTCACGTATCGACAGCAGTGGGTTGTCGCTCTGCTGTGGATAGCGGGCCTGCCCAGTCTCCGTTGGGCGCTGTATCGATCATTCCACCGCGTCTCTCGCTTCCTGGGTTACGGACGGATCGCCGACCGGTTCTCTTCCAATTCCCCTTTGCGTGCCAATCCTCGAGTCGGTCCCGTCGCGGTGAACGTCTATACCTTCTTCAGTTGCCCGTTCTGTCCCATCGTTCTCGCACGGCTGCAAGCCCTGCAACGGCAGATGGGTTTTACCTTGACGACAATTGACGTCACGCTCAAACCACAGACGCTCATGGCGAAATGGATCAGGTCGGTCCCGGTCGTGGAGGTGGGTGACCATCGCTTGGTGGGCAATTCCACGACGGAGCAGTTGGCTGCGCTGATTGCACGCGGCCAGGCAGCGGAAGTGCTTGAAGCGAGCTAACGTGAAAGATGAAGTACGGTGCCACCGTCATTTGCCGGTCACACCGCTTTGTTTTCGGCGAACTCCGATCCAACCAGGTCCTGGAAGGCGCGTTCAATACCGGAAGCCGGTACGGTGCACGAGATCCTGAAAGCGCGGGTCCGAGCGAAGAGGATCGAAGCCTGGCCGGATCAAGACGCCGGGGTTAAACCGCTCTTCGTAGCCCTTTTCGAGCCAACTCATCGCCTGATCGATATCTCCGAGAGATACGTAGATGACGGCTATCTCCGACGCGTGCGACTGAAGGCGACTCGAGCGTTTCTTTAATTCGGTCAGTAACGCTTCCGCCTCGCTCCTCTTGCCAGCTTCCGCGAAAGCACAAGCAAGATTCGCGATGCAGGTCGGGCTCCGTGCGGAGAGCCTGACGGCCTCCTTCAGCTCTACGATCGCCGCCTCAACCTTGTGTTGCTGGAGGTAGGCCTGCCCGAGGTGATTGTGCGCCAGCCCAAAATTCTGGTCCATCTCAATCGTCGTGTGGCTCTGTCGTATTGACTCGTCATAACGATGCGCAATGGCCAACAGCTCGGCCAGATCGGCGTTAATGACAATCGACAGCGGATCCACTGCTTCGGCTTTCTTCATTTCCACGATCGCTTCGTCGTACTGGTGCAATAGCGCCAAGTGCCACGCATACCAGTGATGAGCGGTCGCATAGCCTGGGTTCAGTTCAATGGCCAGCTGGAACTCTTTCCCCGCAGAATCGAAGTCCCAGTCGAAGCCATCCAGGCAGAATGCAAGCGAGTTGTGAGCTTCGCCAAGCGTGCTGTCCAGTTCCAGCGCCTTGATCGCCGCGGCCTTTGCGAGCGGGAGGGCCTCCTTGGGGGTCATGGCCGCATACTGCCAATCGCCCAACAACGCGTACGTGTCAGCCAAGCCAGAGTACGCCTGCGCGTATTTCGAGTCCTCGTCGATGGCCTGATTGAAATACGCCAGGGCCACCTTCAAACTTTCGGCCGTGCGCTTGTTCCAAAAGTAACGCCCCTTGAGATAAGACTCGTAAGCGACCGGATTCACAACCGTGACATTCCTCAGTGCCGCCTGTTCCCGCGGATTTACGCTGATCCGAATCTGGTCGGCTATGGTTCTTGCGACGGTGTTCTGGAGCGCCAGGGTGTCCCGCAATCCACCCTGGTAGCTCTGGGACCACACGTGCCTGTCCGTGGAACCTTCAATCAGCTGCGCTGTGATGCGGACCTGGTCGCCGGATCGGAGGACGGTGCCTTCGACCACGGCGTCCACGTTCAGCTCACGCGCGATCTGGGGTAGAGACTTGCGACTGTGTTTGTACGCCATCACTGATGTACGTGAGATCACGCGCAAGGCGCTGATCTGTCCGAGGTCCGAAATCAATTCGTCGGTCATCCCATCCGCGAAGTAATCCTGGGACACATCGCTCGAAAGGCTTTCCAAGGGAAGAACAGCCAGGGAGCGAATGAGCGACGACTGACGGTTGACCGACTGAAGTTCCCACCAGGCCAGAGTGGTCAGTAAGGTGATGAGCACAAGCGCCGATATCGTCCACGCCCGTGACGGCAGGCGAGGGGCGACCTTTGCGAATGCATCCGCGAAGTCTTGCGGATCACGAGTGTCGGTCGCTGGCTGAGGCTCAGGTGGGAGTTCCGGACTGGGGGCGGGGGCGGCTTCGGCAACTTTGAGGTCGGCGATGAAGCGGTAGCCGCGACGCGCAACGGTTTCGACAAAGCGGGGATTCTCGGCCGAATCACCGAGGGCCTCCCGGATCTTGTTGACCGCCTTGTTGAGCCCGTGGTCGAAATCCACGAAGGTGTCTGCGGGCCAGAGTGCCCTCTGAAGGTCCTCTCGACTGACGACCTCGCCGGTGTGCTCCAGCAGCATCGCCAGGACTTGAAAGGGTTGTTGCTGAAGCCGCACTCGCAGGCCGCGCTTGCGCAATTCGCCCGCACGAAGATCCACTTCGAATATCCCAAAGCAGAGCCGTCGGCCAACCGGATCGCCTTCTTCCATGCCGAGGTGAACCTTTGGGTGAAGGGTACCACACGGGCGTCCGGCCGCTGGCAGGGAATCTGATCCTCCAACTCCTCTGTTGGGTGACGGTTACGAGGGGACGTACGTTCCAGTGAGGAGGAACCGGCTGTCCATTGGCTGGATCGTGGGCGCGGACCATAGTGGCTGCGTCCGCCGCGCGCCTGATGGCGTGCAGCGAGTCGAGTCAAGACCGAAGAAGAGCCCGGGAGGATGAGGATGTCTGAGAACGAAAGCGAGCTGTTGCACGATCACAACGATGACGGAGTGGACCGACGGGGATTCTTGAAATGTATGGCGTGGGCAGGAACCGGAGCCTTCCTTGTCATGCAAGCAGGCGTACTCAAGTCATACAGCCTCAGCAAGATGCCGAAGCTGGGACCCAAATCGAGCGGTGAGTTGAGCTTCGCGCAAATCAGCGACAGCCATATGGGATTCAACAAGCCGGCGAACACCGATGTGGCGGGGACACTGAAGGCGGCCGTGGACAGAATCAATGGTCTGGCCACGCCACCCGAATTCATCTTGCATACGGGAGACATCAGCCACCTGTCGAAGTCGGAAGAATTCGATACCGTAGATCAAATCCTGAAGAGCGCGAGCGCAAGAAACGTGTTCTATGTGCCTGGCGAACACGACGTGCTCGACGATGACGGTAAACAGTATCTGGAACGATACGGAAAGGGGGCCACGGGAGCTGGGTGGTACAGCTTTGATACGAAGGGGGTGCACTTCATCGGGTTGGTCAACGTGCTGAACTTGAAGGCGGGAGGACTCGGCACGCTGGGCGGCGAGCAACTGAAATGGATGGAAGATGACGTCAGGCACTTGAAGCACAGCACGCCGATCGTGGTGTTCGCGCACATTCCACTCTGGAGCGTGTACCCGGCGTGGGGCTGGGGAACTGAAGACAGCGCGCAGGCGCTGGCCTACCTCAAGAAGTTCGGCTCGGTCACGGTGTTGAACGGGCACATTCACCAGACGATGCAGAAGGTCGAAGGCAACGTGACATTTCACACGGCAGCTTCGACAGCGTTCCCCCAACCGCAGCCAGGAACCGCCGATTCACCGGGGCCTTTGAAAGTACCGGCGGAGCAACTGAAGAGCATCCTGGGCATCACCGATGTGACCTATGTACGAGGGAAGCACGCGCTCGCGGTCGTGGATTCTTCGCTCGCCTGAGAGTCAACGAAACACAAGCGAACTCAAACAATCGTTGGAAACAAAGAGAGGGAGCAAATGAGGAGAAGTGTATCTACTGGAGTGTTCCTGGTGACGTTGGGACTGGCAATCGTGGGACTGGACGGCGTGGCGGGAAAAGCCACCGCCAGCGCTCAGTCGACGCCGGAGACGATGGCCGTAAAAATCGACAACTTTACTTTCGGACCAGCGGAGCTGACGGTGAAGGCTGGCACCACCATCACCTGGACGAATCGCGACGATATTCCCCACACGGTGGTGAGCTCGGACAAGGCGTTCAAGTCCAAGGTGCTGGATACGGACGAGAAGTTTTCCTCGACGTTCCGAACGCCGGGAACATTTTCCTACTTCTGTTCAATTCACCCGAAAATGACCGGAAAAGTTGTCGTGCAGTGAGGGGTATTACGCATGAATCCCTTTGACATCAGAACAGTGGTTCTCGCGGAGCATGCGCAGCATGTCGTGCTGATTCACTTCCCGATTGCGCTGTTTATCACAGCCGTGGCGTTTGACTACGTCGCGCAGTGGACGAAGAACCGGACTCTCTCCGTGGCGGCGTATTTCAATCTGCTGATGGCGGCGATCTCTGCAGTGCCAGTCGTGGCGACCGGTTTTGCTGCGTGGCAATGGGCGCTCGAAGGCCACAGGCTACAGGGCATTCTCTTGATGCACTTGATTTTGGGTTGCACCTCGAGTGTGCTGATCTGGCTTGTGTGTTGGATCCATTGGCGCGTGCGTCGTCATCCGGTGGCATCCTTGCCAGGATACCGTCTGCCAATCGAAGCCGTCGCGGTCCTACTCGTGGGCGTGACGGGGCATCTCGGCGGGTTTCTTACTGGCGTGAATAGTGCCGGCTAGATGCATCATCGACGACGCAACGACTCGTGCTTGATCGTGTCGCGTCAGGAGGCGATGCCTGACGCGACGCAAAAGGTGAGGTTAGCGGCCCACATCCCAACCGCTCATCCGGTGATCGAGACAGCACCTGCTAACGCCCAAAGTTGACCGTGACCGTCACGAGAACGGCACGGGCCTGCCGTCTAGCATGGTCGCCAGGTGTTCCCACGCGCGGTCGGGCACCTGGACTTCGCGTGCGCTTGCGAACCGTAGCTCACGCGCACGTTCGCAAGCGTGAGCGAAGGTTCGCGCCCGGCAGGATTCGAACCTGCGACCCCCGGCTTAGAAGGCCGGTGCTCTATCCAACTGAGCTACGGGCGCCCAGGTAGGGATTGTACCAAGTGGCGCGATCGAGCGATAGCGAGTGAGTCGTCCGCCATTAATCACTGATCACTCATCACTGATCACTCATCGTGAATC
>Ga0070664_100000851_pt1 | contig 23587 bp, 21 predicted proteins | sample KBSC73metaG_FD_65863 | JGI IMG/M metagenome (GOLD analysis project Ga0070664, IMG submission 65863) | Corn rhizosphere microbial communities from Kellogg Biological Station, Michigan, USA - KBS C7-3 metaG | ecosystem: Host-associated > Plants > Roots > Rhizosphere > Soil ... | reverse complement strand
CTCCACCAGCTCGCGCGGCGGCTGCGTGCTGGCCGCGTTGTTCGTGACGACGCGCCCGAGCCGCGGGAAGCTGAAGTGCTCCCGGACGGCCCAGACGTCGAACGCGGCACGTTTCATCGCGGCCGCTGGCCCCACGCGCTGACCATCAACGGGGCCACGTAACGCGTCTCCGGCCGAGCGCTCACCGCCAGGAACAGCTCGATGTCGGTGGCCGTGGCCAACCCGGTGGCGACCACCCGCTGCGCGAGCTGCTCGACGGTGCCGCGGGTCCACTGCTCACTTCCGCCCGCCACCACGGGCGTGTGCAGTTCGGCGGTGACTCCGGTCAGCCCCGCGTCGACGAACGCGCCGGTCAGCCGGCTGCCGTAGCACGGGTCGGCGCCGATCGCGGTGAACACCGCGGCGACCGCCTGGTAGACCCGTTCGACCGCGGCGCGCGCCGCCGGTGGGGCGGTGACGTAGTTGGCCAGCACGGCCGCCGTCGGGTCACCGAAGTCGACGTCCTCGATCAGCAGCCAGCCGCCGGGCCGCAGCGCCGAGACGAGACGCTTGAGCACCTGGTCGCGGTCGGGCAGGTGGCACAGCACCGCCCGCGCGTGGATCAGGTCGAACACCGCGTCGTCGAGCGGATCGGTGACGACGTTGTGGACGCGCACGTCCAGATTGGCCCGGCCGTGGCCCTCGAGGAACCGGGTGTCCAGGTCGGTGGCCAGCACGTGGCCCGTGTCGCCGACCCGGTCGGCCAGCCAGCGGGCCAGCCCGCCGGCGCCGCCGCCGACCTCGAGACAGCGCCAGCCGGCGCCGACGCCCAGATCGGTCAGCAGCCGGCGGGACGATCCGTCGAACAGGGACTCGATCGCGCCGAGCCGGTCGCGTTCCTTCTGCCATGCCTGGTCGAACACATAGGTCGAAGTAGTCATGTCGCCAGGATCGGTACGACGCGACGCGCTGTCGTTGGGCTACCGCGCAGAGGCGTTGGCATCGCGTGCAGACCTGCGGTACTCCGCCGGCGGCACGCCGTGCGCGGCCCGGAACGCCCGGCTGAACTCGGCCGCGCTCGGGTAGCCCCAGCGGGCGGCGATGGCGGCGACCGGACGCGCCGCCAGCGCCGGATCGGCCAGGTCGCGGCGGCACCGTTCCAGCCGCCGCTGGCGGATCCACCCCGCGACGGTCAGCCCCTCGTCGTGGAACAGCTGGTGCAGCGAGCGCAGCGAGATGTGGTGGGCGGCCGCGATCGCGGCCGGCGTCAGCCCGGAGTCGCCGAGGTTCTGCTGGATGAACGCCTGAACGGTGGTGAGCAGGGCATGGCGACGGGACTCCGGCGTGCCCCAGTCGCGCACGTCCAGCTCGCGCGCCAGCCGGGTCCCCAGCACCTCGAGCGCGGCCGTGGACAGCCGGGCCGCCTCCGCCGGGCTGTAGTCGTCGATGTTGCGCGCGAGCTGGAGGAGGAACTGTGCGGTCAGGTCGCCCACCCCGGCCGTCGCGGGAATCCGCATGGCGGCGAGGCGCCGCAGCCGGCCCGCCGACACGGGCAGCAACGACGGCGGGAACATGAAGGTCAGCAGGCGCACCGGGCGGTCCTGGCCCACGCCGCAGTTCACCTCGTACGGGCGCCGGGTGTCGTAGATGCTGAAGTCGGCGTTGGCCAGCATCGACTGCTGACCGTCCTGGTCCACCGTCGACCGGCCGCTGTCGCACACCATGAACAGCTTGAAGAGGTCCGGGTCGGCCTGCTCGATCAGCGGCGTCGTGCGCCGCACCTTGATCGGCATGACGTCCATGACGACGACCTGCATCGGCCCCAGGCCGCTTGCCCGGAACACCGCCCAGTAGTCGGCTGCGGCGTGCTCGAAGCGACACTCCATCGGCACCCAGGTCGCAGCGGTCATCTCCTGGACGAATTCGAGACGTTCGGCGGGGGCAACTTCGTCGGTTCGGATAACAATGCTCATCGACGCCACCTGCGCACAGGGTACGCCGAACGGCAGCGCGTGAGCGGTGCCCAGCGGGTCGAGTTGCCGACAAACCCGCTCAGGCCGCGAGCTGCCCGGACCGGCCGAAGGGGCTGCCGTCGTTCGGACCGAACGACTCGCGCAGCAGGTTACCGGGGTGGAAGCGGACGAACGCCGCGTCGCCCAGGTTGAGCGCGAGCGCCGCACGCTGCAACGCCGGCGCCGTGGTCAGCCAGTCCCAGTGTCCGGTGTCCACCCGGTGGTCGATGGCCCGCACGGCGGCCACCAGTTCGGCCGGCGTGAAGGCGCAGTGCCCCTGGCGCGCGACGTAGGCCTGGCGCAGCAGCTCCGGCCGGCCCGCCCGCTCGACGGCGTTGCGGTAGGCCTTCTCCTGCTGCACCGGCACCAGCTGGTCGGCGGTGGTGTGCAGGGTCAGCACGGGCATCTGCAGCCGCCCGAACGGCACCGACGTCGCGAAGATCCGCCGCACTGCCGCCGGGTCGGCGGTGCCGGCGGCCTCGCGCGTCAACCGGTCGAGGTCCGCGCGCAGGTCCAGGCCGGCCCGCTGGTACATCGCGCGGACGGTGTCGCGGTCCGCCGACCGCTCGATCAGCCGACGGTAGTCGACGCCGTTGTTCCAGGACGGGTTGCCGCCCATCGCGGTCTCGATGTCGAACCGCGCCGGTGTGGTGAACTGCAAGGTCTGCAGCAGCCACTGGTACTGGCCCCGCTGCACGGCGTCCGGGTCGCCGGGCGGGGGCGGCGGCTGGTTGGGCAGCCACGCCGGGGCGTGGTACAGCGCGGCCGCCAGCGCCACCCGGGCCCGGCCCGACGGCGTGGTCTGCGCCTGCGTCACGGCGGCGATCAGGGCGGACGTGGTGGCGAACGCCTCGGTGAGGTTCGCGTAACCGGCGAGTTTGAGGTCCGGGTCGGCCGCCAGCAGGCGGGCGATCGCGAACTCCCCGTCCAGCTGGTAGTTCCCCAGAGCCGCGCCGCCGGCCACGATGCCGCAGGTGGCCAACGCGCCGTTGATCCGGCCCCGGCCGATCTCGGCGAGCTTCGCGGTGACCAGGCCGCCCATCGACGTGCCGACCGCGATGACCCGGTTGGGCCGGCGCCCGATCGCGCCGACGGTCGCCGCGAGCGTGTCCAACTGGTCGGTGGGTGCGGTGTTCAGCGCCCAACCGGCCGCCTTGTACGACGACCCGGTCAGGCCGTACCCGGCCGCGAGCAGCGCGGCCGCCGTCTGCGGGTCCGGCGCGTTCTGGGCGACGTTCGGCACGCCGGCGAACGTCGGCAGGTAGCCGTGGCTGTAGAGCAGGAGGGTGCCGTTCCAGTTGGCCGGGATGTCGGCCTTCCAGGTGGTGCCGTTGGGCAGTGCGCCGGAGTAGGAGCCGGCCTGGACCGGTGCGGCCGGAGCGGCCGCGGCGACCTTCGGTTCGCCGAGCGCGGCCACCACGACGGCGCAGATCAGCAGCACCGACCGCAGCCGGTTGCCCGTGAACAGTCGCATCGGCCCTCCCGAAGGTCGTCACCCCGTGCGGCTCGCAGCAGACGTTAGGCGAAGTCTTGACACCAATCAACAAGCTGCCGAACGACGATTTGGCACCACTCCGGGCCGTCACACCCGGCGGACCCGGTTGATGCAATATCCACCGGTCGTGATTTCCTAGCCTGGTCGCCCCCGAGGCACGTCCTGCCATTCCGCAGCCGCGAAGGGAGGCAGCGACGGTCCAGGTCAGCGCTGTGCCGTCCTGGTGCCGCAGCTGCGGTGCCACCACGGCCATGAGATCGGCGTGCGACGCCTGCCGGACCCCCCTCGATCCGCCGGACGCCGGACCGGCCCGGATCGGCCGGGTGGTGCTGGTGGGCAACCGGCTGCTGGTCCGGCACGCGGTGGCCGTCGCCCAGCGCCGCGGCGCCGTCCTCGTGCTGGACCGCACCGACGATCCGACGCCGCTCGAGACCGACCGGTTCGACGGGCTCGCCCGGGTACCGCTCCCCCACGAGGACGCGCTCGGCGCTGCCGGGCGGTTGTGGGTGGCGGGCCGGGCCCGCGTCGACGGCTCGCTCAAGGCCCGCTGGTCCGACGCTGCCGTACGGGCGGCGGCCGTCCGCACCGCCACGGCGAGCGTCGGCGCCCGCCGGGGAGCGGCCCTCGACCTGGTCACGCTCGGTCTACCCGACGAGCCGGGGCTGCGCCTCACCGCGTCGGAGCTGACCTGGTACAGGGCCCGCGCCGCCGCGCGGGCCGGCGACACGCGGACGCTGCTGCGGCTGCTCGGGGAGCTGCCGCCGGGCGGCTACCCCGGCCGGGTCCACCTGCTGCTGTACCGCGCGGCCGACCTGCTCGACGACCCCGGGCTCGCCGAGCGTGCCGCCGCGCTGCTCGAGCCGTTCGCGGCGGCGTCGCCGGACGCCCAGGCCCTGCGCGCGGCCCTGCGGCCGGGCGCGCCACCCGACGCGCCGGACCTGCTGGCCGCGTTCGCGCCGGTCGCCGCCGGCGACGATCCACAGGCCGCCGCGATCACGCAGGCGATCACCAGTGGCGGACCGCTGCCGGGCGGGGCCCGCTCGTCCGGGCCGGCCATGCGCGCGCTGGACACCCGGCTCGCCCAGCTGGCCGCCGCCCGCCGCGAACCCGCCGACCTGGACGATGAGGCGCTGGCTGCCGTCGGGTTGGTGGCCGAGCGGGCCCGCCGGGCCTACCTGGACGGCGATGGGGAGCGGCTCGGCACGCTCGCAACCGCCGACGAGGCCGTCCGCCACTACCGGGCCCTGCACGCCTTCCGCACCGCCGGGAAGGTCGACGCGGCCGGCCTGCGGCCCGACGCGGCGGAAACGGTGCGCCGCACCGAGGAGCTGGCGCAGCGGTTCACGGGCCGGCGGGTCGCCGCCGCGGAGGTCGCCGCCGACCCGTCGACCTGGCCGTTCCTGCGGGCGAACGCGATCGACGAGAAGATCACGCTGACCGAGCGGCTGCGGTCCGAGTACCCGCGCTTCGCCGAATGGCTGGCGCTGTGCGCGACCCGCACATCGCTGCGCGACGAGCGGTGGGACGAGGTCGCGGCGGCCGCCGAGCGGATCGCCGAGCGGACGGAGGCGGACCCGATCCTGGCCGAGGCGTTGAACGTCGGCGCGTACGCCCGCTGGCGGCTCGGCGACGCGGAGGAGGCGCTTGCGCTGCTCGACCGGGCGCTCGCGACGCACCCCGTCGAGGCGCACGCCGTCAACGCGGCGCTCGTCGCGGCCGGTGTGCCCGCGCCGCGCGGCGGCCGCGCCGCGCTGCCGTACCTGGCCACGGTGACGACGCTGACGGCGCGGCCCCGGGTGCGGCAGGGCGCCGTCGAGCACGCCATCGCGCTGTGGCGGGCCACCGGGGGTGGGCCGGACTACCCGGCCGTGCTGGCCTCGATGGTGCGGGCGGCGCTGGCCGAACCGCAGGAGGACGACGAGTTCCACCGCACGCTGCTCGAGCTGTCGCTGGCGCACGACCGGGTCTGGCTGGCCGACGCCGAACCGGTGGCGCAATCGCCCGCGCAGACCCGCACCGCCCGGTACCACATCGCGCGGGCGGCGTATGCGGAGCACCCGTCCGGCGACACGTTGCGCGGCGCGGCCGCGGCCCTGGTCGCGGCGTGCCGGCTCGACCCGCGGCCAGACTGGACCGGCGTCGAGCGGGAGCGCCTCGTCGACGAGTTGGACCGGGCGCTCGATGCCGCGGAGCACCCGGCCAACCCGGCTCCGGCGATCGCTGTCCTGCTCGCCGCTGAGCTGTTCGACCTGCGGCAGCAACTGACGTTCGCGGCCCGGGCCGGGGCGTATCTGGCCGCGGCCGCCCAGGCGCGCGGTCAGATGCTCTCGGCCGAGGCGGAGCGCCGGCTCGTCCTCGGCCCGCTCGACGTGTACGCCCGCCGCAAGGCCGAGCTGAGCCGGCGGGAGCGGCAGGCCGTCTCGACGGTGCTGGCCGCCTGCCTGCGGGCCGTCGCCACCGCCATGGTCAACGTCGCGGTGACGCGGAACAACACGCTCGTCGCGCTGTGGCGGGGCCTCGACGGCGAGGCCACGCCGGCCGGACCGCGCGTTCTCGCTCGAAAGGCCGAAATCCTCGACCGGCTCGACCGTTACCTCGAGCGCTGCCATCCGTACCTCAAGGCGATGGAAGACCTACCCGTAGACGACGACTTCCAGCGGCAGGTGCGCGACGTCCTGGCCCGGTTGACGGCCATGAGCACCCGCGCCCGCAGGTCGATTGCATGAGCGAAGGAGGCATGGTGGAGCGGCGCAACCCGTACCTCATCCTCGGCGTCCCGTTCGGGGCGCCCCGCGAGGAGGCGACCAGGGCGTTCCTGCGCCGCACGAAGTCCCTGCGCCGGCTCGGCGCGGCGGGGCACGCCCTGCACACCGACCTCACCGGTGCCCTGAAGGAGATCGAGGACCGGCCCGAGCCCGCCGACGCCGCGATGACGCCGTACCGCGTGCCCGCCGACCCGGACCTGGAGCGCGCCATCGGCACCGGCGTGTTCAGCCCGCCGCCGGAAACCCTTCCCCCCGACGTCGTACCGCGCGACCTCGACGACCTGCGCGCCGCGGCCGCCCACGAGTACCTGCGCCACCTGGTGCGGCTGCGGGCCCAACGGCTGGGCGTCCCGGCGCCGTGACGGTTCTCGTGGCAGTTTCTCCGGACCCGATCCGTCGACCGCGTCAGCGGGGAACTTTTTCCTTGTTCCAGCATGGAGGAGTTTCCCCGTTGACGCAGATGGCCCGTACCGCCCGGCCCGCCGATGTCCGCGACCGGCATGGGCGCACCTCGCGAATCGAGGTGCGGCCATGACCGTCGCGTACGGCATCGATTTCGGGACGACCAACTGCGTGCTCGCCCGGTACACCGGCGCCGGCGTCGAGACCGTTCCGCTGACCGACGCGCTGCCCGACGAGTGGGCCAATCTGGGCTTCGACCGGGTCCTGCCGTCGGTGGTCGCCCTCGACGGCGGCCGCCCCGCGTTCGGTTGGCCGGCGAAGACGCTGACCGGTGCCCGTCTGGAGGCGGTCAAGCGGCTGTTCGCCGTCGACGACATGGTGACCGTCGGCGGCGAGACGCTGCCCGTCGAGGTGGCCGGCGCGACGCTGTTCGCGCACATCAGGGAGCGGGCCGAACGCGACGACCCACTGGTCCGGGCCGTCGTCACGATCCCGGCCAACAGCCGCGGGCTGGCCCGCGCCCGCACCAAGCTCGCCGCCGGCCTCGCCGGCATCGACGTCCTCGCACTGATCAACGAGCCGACGGCCGCTGCCATGGCGCACGCCCGCGCGATCGGCGCCGACCAGCGGATCCTGGTGTTCGACTGGGGCGGCGGCACGCTGGACGTCACGGTGCTGCAGGCGTTCGAGGGCGCGTTCGTCGAGCAGTCGTCGATGGGCGTCCAGCGGCTCGGCGGCCTCGACCTCGACGCGGCGTTCCTGGCGGCGCTGACCCCGCACCTGCCCGGCGCCGACGCCTGGACCGACGACGAGCGCAACCGGTTCCGCCTCAACCTCGAGCTCGCCAAGATCCAGCTTTCCCAGCACGCCGCCGTGCAGGTCGCGCTGCCCGACGGTGGCGGCGTGCAGATCACCCGCGACTTCCTCGAGGCGGCGATCCGGCCGCTGATCGAGCGCACCCGGGAACCGGTCGAGGTGTGCCTGCGGGAGAGCCCGGGACCGATCGACCATCTGGTGATGGTCGGCGGGAGTTCACGCATCCCGGTGGTGCAGCGCTTCGTCGCCGACCTTGTCGGCGCCGAGCCGAACACCGAGATCGACCCGATGACAGCGATCGCCGAGGGCGCCGCCGTCGCCGCCGGCATCCTGCAGGGGACGATCGAGGACCTCGACTTCCACGTCGGCGCCGAGCACGCCCTGGGCACCGTCGCCCGCAACGATCTGACCGGCGCCAGCGAGTTCTCGGTGCTGATCGGGCGCAACACGAAGTACCCGGCCCGCACGTCGCAGGTCTACACCCCGGTGCGCGACTACCAGGAGTCGGTCGCGGTGGTCGTGGTGGAGGGCAACCCGGACAAGCCGCTCGACCACGAGGACAACGTGGTGCTGACCGACTGGGAGATCCGGCTGCCGGAGCCCCGGCCGATCGCCGACGCCGCCATCGAGATCACCTACGAGTACGACGTCGACGGCATCCTGCACGTGGTCGTCCGCGACGTGCGGACGGGTACCGAGTTCGTCGACGAGCGCCTGACCTACGGGGCGGGCCGCGACCCGGCCGACCTGGACCGCATGCGGGCGCAGGTCGCGGCCCTGATGTCCCGTCGCTAGCCGTCGAGGCGGAAGCCGACCTTCATCGTGACCTGGACGTGCCCGATCTCCCCGTCGTTCAGGTGCCCGCGGATCTCGGTGACCTCGAACCAGTCGAGGTTGCGCAGCGTCTGCGAGGCCCGCGTGACGGCGTTGCGGATCGCCTGGTCGACGCCTTCGGACGACGAGCCGACGATCTCGGTGATCCGGTACACGTGATCGGTCATGTGATCCTCCCTGGGTCCACCTCAGCCTAAGGGCCGCAGCACGGCGAAGTAGCTCGGAATGCGTTGCGGTTCCTCACCGGGCCGCACCGGCAGGCCGTACATGTGCGTCGGCCCGCACGCGAGCACCGTCCACCGGTCCGGCGGGAAGTACCGCACCAGTTCGGCCTCGCCGAAATGGCTGGGCGCGGCGACCCCGGACGCCACGAGCCGGCGCACCATCGCCGGCATCCGGGTCGGCGTCACGCCCTGGGTGAGCAGGTAGTCCAGGGGGTCGCCGGCCGCGTTCGTCTCGGACAGGAACAGCGTCCCGCGGGCGCCGAGCAGGCGGGCGACCGTGTGCACGATGGCCGGCCGGGCGGCCGGCGGCACGACGTGCAGGACGCCGCGCACGTGCACGTTGGCGTCGCCGACCTCGGCCGCGAGGCGCACACCCGCGGCGGCATCCGACGCGTCCGCCACCCGGAATTCCACATTGGACAGTTCCGCGCTCTCGACCCGGGCGCGGGCGATCGCGGCAGGGGACACGTCGAGGCCGATCACCCGTGGACAGAACGCGGCAAGCGCCCGGGCCCGGCGCCCGTTGCCGCAGCCGAGGTCGACCATCGGCAGGCTCGGGTCGGCGTGGCGGCGCAGCTGGTCGGCGGCGAAGTCGGTCTCGCCCGCCCGTTCCACGTCCCACAGCACGTCGCCGTCGTCGCCGGTGCTGCGCACGCCCGCCCAGAAGCGGTCCCAGGCGCGGGTCTGGTTGCGCGGCGCGCGGAGCGAGTACAGCTGGAGTTGAGGGATGAGCAGGTACTTCCGCCACGACATGGCATCGGCTCCCGGGGCCGGAGTTGCCGCACACGGTACCGGACGCGGCGGGACCGTCAGGCCGCCCGCACGTCCGTCCGCATGTGGCCGACCATCCGCCACCACACCACCCACTGCGCCACGGCCAGCACGAGCGCGAACGGCAGCAGCGTCCACACCCCGACGCCCTGCGCGACCGCACCGGCGAGCCACGGCAGCGCCGAGCCACCGGCGACCGAGCCCGCGTTCATCACGCCGATCGCCGTGGGCACGAGGCGCGCGGTGGTGACGTCGGGCGCCACCGCCATCGTCGTCGGGAAGATCGGACCCAGGCAGAAGCCGAGCAGGGCGAGCCCCGCGCTCGCGGCGGCCGCGCCGGGCACGACCCACGCGAGCACCGTCGCCACGGCCACGCCTGCCATGCAGGCGTGCATCATGCCGACGGTGGACAGCCCCGCCCGCGTCGCGGCCGGGCTGATCAGGAAGCGCCCGAGGGTGAGGCCCAGCCAGTAGCCGCTGACCGTGTAGCCGGCGAGCAGTTCGCTGTGGCCGCGGTCCTCGACGAGGTAGCTGAAGGCCCAGTTACCGACGCCGATCTCCAGGCCGACGTAGACGCTCAGCAGCACGGCGCCGAGCAGAACGCCGCGCTCGCGCAGCACCGCGCCGAGCAGGCTGCGGGAACCGGGCTCGGCGGCCTGCTCGACGGGTGCCGGGGCCCGCTGCGGATACGTCAGCACAAACCCGGCCACCAGCGGCACGGCCGCCGCGCCGATCAGCAGCATGACGACGGTCCACGACGTGAAGCCGAGCACCCAGGTCGCCAGCAGCGGGCCGATGAGCGCGCCGACGCCGAAGAAGGCGTGCAGGCGGTTCAGCAGCGTCGTCGCGTTGGGCAGGCCCGCCAGGTGCGCGTTGAGCACCGACTCGGCCACCCCGCCGCCGAACCCCGTCAGAACCTGGACGAGCACGAACGCGACGAAGGGCGGCCGGCTGGCCATGTACACGGTGCCGACGACGAGCGCGCAGCCGCCCACCAGCAGGGTGAACCGGGTACCGAACCGGTGGATCAGCGGCCCGGCGGCGGTACCGGCCACCACGAACCCGGCCGAACCGGTGAAGAACATGATGCCGATCGTCGCCTTGTCGACGCCGTAGTCGGCGATCTGCTCCGGCAGCAGCACGCCCGTCGACCCGGCCTTGACACCGATCAACACGAACATCGCGTACGCCAGGACGATCGGCACGCGGGCACGCATCCGGCCTCCCCCGTATGTTCGGTGACCCAACTAACCGGAAAGATACGTGATAGCCGTCGCATGGTCCGGCTGCCGGCCGGTGTGGCAGGCTGAGAGATCATGACCGTGGTCGGGCGCGTCGCCGCCCTGTGGCGCTATCCGGTGAAGTCCATGGCGGCCGAACCGCTCGACGGCGTCGAGGTCTCCTGGAACGGCCTCGCCGGCGACCGCCGGTGGGCGTTCGTCCGCGACGGGCAGGTGCGCAGCGGCTTCCCGTGGATGACGATCCGGCAGCGCAACGACATGGTCCACTACCGGCCCCGGTTCGCCGAACCGGACCGGCCGAACGCCTCCCGGACGATGGTGTGCACGCCGTCCGGCGGTGAGTTCGACGTGGTCGACCCGGCGCTGGCGGCCGAACTCGGGCCGGGTGTGCGCGTCATCAAGCAGGACCGGGGTGTCTTCGACACGATGCCGCTGTCGCTGCTCAGCACGCAGACAGTGGCCGGGCTGAGCCGGCTGGCGGCCATCGACCTGGTGCCGCAGCGGTTCCGGCCCAACCTGCTCGTCGACGTCCCCGGCGCCGAGTTTCCCGAGGACACCTGGATCGGCCGGACGCTGCGCGTCGGCGGTCTGCGGATGCGGGTGGACCAGCGGGACAAGCGGTGCGTGATCGTCACCATGGATCCGGTGACGCTGCACCGCGACCCCGCGATTCTCGGCGTCATCGCGCGCGAGCGCGACACCCGCGTCGGCGTCTACGGCTCGATCGTGGAGCCCGGTCGGGTCGCGGTCGGCGACCCGGTCGAGCTCGACGCCCGGTAGCCATGGCTACGACGGCTCGGGTCGCGGGGCTGGTGCTCGGGTACGGGGCCGACCTCGTGTTCGGCGACCCGCGCCGCTGGCACCCGGTCGCCGGTTTCGGGCGCGCGGCGGCGGCCCTGGAGCGCCGGCTGTGGGCCGATTCCCGGGTCCTCGGCGCGGCACACGTCGCGGTGTGCGTGGGCGCGACTCTCGGTGCCGGAGTGCTCGCCCAGCGCCTGGCGCGCCGGCACCCCGTCGCCGAAACGCTCCTCACCGCCGCGGCGACGTGGACCGTCCTCGGTGGACGCAGCCTGCGCCGCGAGGGGCGCGTCATGCACGGGCTGCTCACCAACGGAGACCTTGCTGCCGCCCGCCGCCGGCTGTCGCACCTCGCCGGCCGCGACCCCGACGGCCTCGGCCCCGGCCAACTCGCCCGCGCCACCGTGGAGTCGTTGGCCGAGAACACCTCCGACGCCGTGGTCGCTCCCCTGTGGTGGGCCGCGCTCGCCGGCGTGCCGGGGCTGGTCGGCTACCGCGCGGTCAACACGCTCGACGCGATGATCGGCCACCGGTCGCCGCGCTACGAGCGGTTCGGCTGGGCCGCGGCCCGCCTGGACGACGCGGCGAACCTGATTCCGGCCCGGCTCTCCGGCGCGCTCGCCGCGGCCGGCGCGCCGTTCGTCGGCGGCTCGCCCCGCCGTGCGCTGCGCGCCTGGCGACGCGACGCCGGCAGGCACCCGAGCCCGAACGCCGGCCCCGTCGAGGCGTCGTTCGCCGGCGCGCTCGGGATCACGCTCGGCGGGGTCAACCGGTACGGCGACCGGGTGGAGAACCGGGGCACCCTCGGCGACGGTCCCCCGCCGGCGGTGCGCGACATCCCGCGCGCCGTCAGGTTGTCCGGCCTCGTCGGCGCCGGCGGCCTCGCGGTCGCGACCGCCGCGACCGCCGCGACGGCCGCCTTACGCCGGCGGCGGGCCTGACATGCGCGGCGCGCTCCTCATCGCGGGCACCACGTCCGACGCCGGCAAGAGCCTCGTCACCGCCGGCATCTGCCGGTGGCTGGCCCGCCAGGGTGTGCGGGTCGCTCCGTTCAAGGCGCAGAACATGTCGAACAACTCGATGGTCTGCCGCGACGGCGCCGAGATCGGGCGATCCCAGTGGTTGCAGGCGATCGCGGCCGGTGCCGAGCCCGAGGCGGCGATGAACCCGGTGCTGCTCAAGCCCGGCACCGACAGGCGCAGCCACGTCGTGCTGCTGGGGCGCCCGCACGGCGACCTCGTGGCCGGGGAGTTCGCCACCGGCCGGCGGCACCTGGCCGAGGCCGCGTTCGCCGCACTCGACGACCTGCGCGGCCGCTTCGACGTCGTGGTCTGCGAGGGCGCCGGCAGCCCCACCGAGATCAACCTGCGCGGCGGCGACTACGTCAACATGGGCCTGGCCCGGCGCGCCGGCCTGCCGGTGGTGGTCGTCGGAGACATCGACAGGGGTGGGGTGTTCGCCGCGATGTACGGCACGCTCGCCCTGCTCGACGGGGCGGATCAGGCGCTGCTCGCCGGGTGGATCGTCAACAAGTTCCGCGGCGATCCCGCCCTGTTGCGGCCCGGGCTCGACATGATCGGGACCGCGACCGGCCGCCCGGTGCTCGGCGTGCTCCCCTGGCTGCCCGACGTGTGGCTCGACTCCGAGGACGCCCTCGCCGTCGCCGGCTGGTCCGAGCACCGACCCGGGGTGGGCGGCACGCTGCGGGTCGCCGTCGTGCGCTTCCCCCGGCTGTCCAACGCCACCGACGTCGACGCGCTGGCCACCGAGCCCGGCGTGGCCGTCAGCGTCACCGCCGACGCCGACGTGGTCGCCGCCGCCGACCTCGCCGTGCTGCCCGGCACCCGCGCCACGGTGGCCGACCTGGAGTGGGCCCGTCGGCGTGGGATCGCCGACGCGGTCCGCGCCCGGGTCGCCGGCGGGCGGCCGGTGCTCGGCATCTGCGGCGGCTACCAGATGCTCGCCGGGCGCATCGACGACCCGGTCGAGTCCCGCGCCGGCACCGTCGACGGGCTCGGCCTGCTGCCCGTCGACGTGACGTTCGACGCCGCCAAGCACCTCGCCCGCCCGACCGGTGAGTGGCGCGGGCACCCGGTGACGGCGTACGAGATCCACCACGGCGTCGCGCGCGCCACCGAACCGCTCGAGCCCTTCCTCGACGGCTACCGCCGCGACGCGCTCTGGGGCACCACGTGGCACGGAGCCTTTGAGAACGACGCCTTCCGCCGGGCCTGGCTCGCGACCGTCGCCGAACAGGCCGGTGCCGCCTGGACGCCCGACCCGTCGGCACCGGGCTTCGCCGCACTGCGCGCGGCGATGCTCGACCGCCTCGCCGACGCAGTCGCCGAGCACCTGGACACGGCGACCCTGACAAGGCTCATCGAACACGGCCCACCGCCCGACCTCCGCGCCGTTCCGCCCGGCGCACCCGCGCCCGCCCCGGCCCGAACATAGGTAGCCGCTCCCGATGTCCGGGGGCGGTCCGCGACGGGACAGTGGGGCACGGACCCGGCGGCAATGGGCCGCGGGCCGGTGCGAAGGAGCACGTCATGCCCCGTTTCCTGATCGAACGCGAGATCGAGGGTGCCAGCGACCTGACGCTGGCAGACCTCGCCAAGATCGCACAGACCTCCAACGACGTCGTGGAGTCGCTGGGTGTCCCCTACACCTGGGTCAAGAGCTACGTCGCCGGTGACAAGATCTACTGCGTGCACGAGGCCGAGGACGCCGAGGCCGTCGTCGAGCACGCCCGCCGCGGTGGATTCCCGGCGAACCGGATCTCCGTCATCGCCAACGAGTTCGGCCCCGAGACCGCGTCGCATTCCGCCGCGCGGTGAGCGCGCTGGTCGAATTCGGCGTCGAATTCGGCGCCGTGACGGGCGTCGCGATTTCGGATCTCGGCGCCCGGCCCGACCGCTCGTACGCTGGTGACGTGCACATTCTCGAGCGGGACCGCGAACTCGCCGCCCTGCGCGCCGCGGTCGCGGCCGCCCGGGCCGGCCAGGGCGGCGGGGTGGCGGTGACCGGTGACGCCGGCACCGGCAAGTCGACGCTCGTGGAGTCCGCCTGCGCGGACGCGAGCGGAGCGAGCGACCGTCAACTCCGCGTGCTCCGTGGCGTCTGCGACCCGCTGCAGACGCCCCGGCCGCTCGGACCGTTCCGCGACATCGCCGGCGCGGCCGGGCTCGGCCCGCTGCTCCGCGACGACGACACCCTGCTCGCCGACGTCTACGAGCAGCTCTACGAGGCATTGCGGGCGGAGCCGACGGTGCTCGTCGTCGAGGACCTGCACTGGATCGACGCCGCGTCCGTCGACGTCCTGCGCTTCCTGGCCCGCCGGGTCGACTCGATGCCGATCGCCCTGCTCGTCACCTACCGCGACCACGAGATCGGCCCACGCCACTCGGCCCGGCCGCTGCTCGGCGACTTCGCCCGCATCGAGGGCCTGTCCTCCCTGCACCTCGATCCGCTGTCGGTGGAGGGCGTGAAGGCCCTCGTCGACGGCACCAGCCTGGACCCCCAGCGGGTGCACGAGCTCACCGGCGGCAACCCGTTCTTCGTCACCGAGGTGGCCAAGGACCCGGACCGGCCGCTGCCGGCGTCGGTCCGCGACGCCGTGCTCGCGCGCACGGCGGACGTCGCGGTCGAGGACTTCGAGGTCCTCCAGCTCGTGGCGACGGCGCCGGACCGGCTCGACGACCGCACACTGCCCGCGCTCGGCGTCGACCTGCCGACGCTGCGCCGCCTCGACGGCACCGGCCTGCTCGGCCGCACCCGCGGCGGCCTGGTGTTCCGCCACGAACTGGCCCGGCAGGCGGTGGAGAGCACGATCCCGCCCGGCGGCGTCGCGCGGCTGCACGCCCGACTGCTCACCGCGCTGGAGATGATCGAGCCGCGCGAACCGGCGGTCCTCACCCACCACGCCGTCGCCGCCCGCGACTCCACCCGCGCCGCCCGGTACGCCCGCGACGCAGCCGCCGAGGCGATCCGCGCCGGGTCACACAGCGAGGCCGTGGCGTTCTTCCGCATCGCGCTGGACCACGTCCACGAGGCGACGACGCCGGGCGAGCGGGCCGACCTGCTGCAACGGCTCAGCTTCGAGCAGTACATGACGAGCCAACTCGCCGACGCGATCGACAACGTGCGGGCCACCTTCCCGCTGTGGCAGCGGGCCGAGAACCCGGCCGGGCTCGCCGCCGCCCACGACACCGCCGCCATCTTCGAGTACTACAACGCCCGCCGGGTCCACGCCGAGGCGCACGCCGACCGCGCCGCCGGCATCGCCGACCGGTCCGGGGCCGACCTGGCCTTCGGCGTGGCCCGGTCCACCCGCGGCCTGCTCGCCTACATGCGCAGCGAGGTCGACCTGGCGTTGCGGTGCTCCACCGACGCCGCCCGGATCGCCGACGAGCACGAGTTCGCCCCGCTCGCGATCAAGGCCGAGTTCGTCCGGACGCTGGTGGAGCTGGCGGGCGGGAGCGTCGAGGCCAGGGCCCGGCTCAGCGACCAGGTCGAGACGGCCCGCGCCGAGGGGTTCGACGAGCTGGCCTCCACCGGCTACTCGCAGATGTCCAGCCTCGACGTCGAGCAGCGCCGCTTCCGGGCGGCCGAGCACGTGCTGGACGAGTCGCTGCCGTTCACCGTCGAGCGGGACATCCCGATCTGCCGGCACTGGCAGACGAGCGTCCGGTCCCGGCTGCGGTTCAACCAGGGCCGGTGGAACGCGGCGCTCGAGGACGCCGACCACGTCCTCGACGAAGACGGCATGCCGCTCGCGACCGTCTGGCCGAACCTGGTGCGCGCGCTGGTGGCGCTGCGCCGCGGGTCGGGCCCCGTCCTGGTCCACCTCGACGCCGCCTGGGCGCTCGCCCGGCAGATCGACGAGCCGCTGCGCACGCTGCCGGTGCTGGCCGCGCTCGCCGAGCAGATGTGGATGACCGGCGTCGCCGATCCCCGCGTCACCGACGACGCCGTGCGCGAGCTGGACCGGCTGGCCGGCAGCCCCGGCACGGAGTGGGGCGTCGGGGAGCTCGCGGCCTGGCTGCTGCGGCTCGGGCTGATCACCGAGCCGCCGGACGCCGCCGCTCTCGCGGAGCCGTACCGCGCCGCCTTCGCGGGCCGGCACGCCGACGCGGCGGCCTGGTGGCGGCAGGCCGGCGAGCCGTTCGCCGAGGCCATGACGCTCGGCGACGCCCCCGATCCCGACCTGCGGACCCGGGCCGTGGAACTGCTGGACTCGCTGGGCGCCGTCGCCACCGCCGACCGGCAGCGGGTGGCCCTGCGCCGGGACGGAATCGCGCAGGTGCCGACCCGCCCGCGGGCGCAGACCCGGGCGAACCCGGCGGGCCTGACCAACCGGCAGCTCGACGTGGCAAAGCTCGTCGCCCGGGGCTTCACCAACGCCGAGATCGCGACCCGGCTGTACATCTCGATCCGGACGGCCGACCACCATGTCTCCGCGGTGCTCACCAAGCTGGGCCTCCCCAACCGCCGGGCCGTCGTCGTCCGCGCGGATGAACTCGGTCTCAGCTAGCGCGTCATGCTTGACCTGCTCGAACATGCGTTCGATAGTGCTGCGGTGGAAACCCTGGAGCACTGGTTCCGCCGGCGCGTGCTGAACCGGATGCTCGCCGGCGACTCCACCGACTGGCGGCAGCTGCCGCGCTGTTCGTGGCGCCGGACTGTCGAGAATGGAGCGGCGGCTCCGTCCCAGGGCACCGGTGGCCAGAACGGGCCGCACGGGCGCGACGACGAGGGAGAACCACCATGAAGTACCTGCTGCTGAAGCACTACCGCGGTGCCCCGGCGCCGGTGAACGACGTGTCGATGGACAAGTGGACGCCCGACGAGGTCGACGCACACATGAAGTACATGAGCGAGTTCGCCGCCCGCCTGGAGGACACCGGTGAGTTCGTCGACGGCCAGGCGCTGGCGCCCGAGGGTGCCTGGGTGCGCTACGACGGCCCGGGGCGCGCGCCGGTGACCGACGGCCCGTTCGCGGAGACCAAGGACCTCATCGCCGGTTGGATGATCATCGACGTGGACTCCTGGGACCGGGCGGTCGAGCTCGCCGGGGAGCTGTCCGCCGCGCCCGGCGCCGGCGGCGAGCCGATCCACGAGTGGCTCGAGGTCCGCCCGTTCCTCACCATGGTGCCCACGGTCACCGAGTGAACGACTCGTTGCTGCGGGAGCTCGTACCCGCGGTGATCGGTGTCCTCGTCCGGCGCGGAGCGGACTTCGCGTCGGCCGAGGATGCCGTGCAGGAGGCCCTGATCCGGGCGCTTTCCACCTGGCCCGGCGATCCGCCCCGCGATCCGTTGGGCTGGCTCGTCACGACCGCGTGGCACAGGTTCCTCGACGCCGCGCGGGCCGACGCGTCGCGGCGGGGCCGGGAACTCGCGGTGGAGGTCGAGCCGCCCGCCGGTCCGGCGTGCGCCACCGACGACACGCTGCGGCTCTACTTCCTGTGCGCGCACCCCACCCTGCCGCAGGCCTCCGCCGTCGCGTTGACGCTGCGCGCGGTCGGCGGCCTGACCACGCGACAGATCGCGACGGCGTACCTCGTTCCCGAGGCCACGATGGCGCAGCGGATCAGCCGGGCCAAGCGGCGCATCGCGGGGCTGCCGCTCGACCAGCCGGGCGATCCCGGCACAGTCCTGCGCGTGCTCTATCTCGTCTTCAACGAGGGGTACAGCGGAGACGTCGACCTGGCCGCCGAGGCCATCCGCCTCACCCGCCAGCTCGCCACCCTGACCGACGAGCCCGAGGTCGCCGGGCTGCTCGCGCTGATGCTGCTGCACCACGCGCGCCGCGCGTCGCGCACGGGGCCGGGCGGCCGCCTGGTGCCGCTCGGTGCGCAGGACCGGTCGCGCTGGGACACCGGCCTGATCGCCGAAGGGGTGACGGTGCTGCAGGCCGCGCTGGCCCGCGACCGGCTGGGCGAGTACCAGGCGCAGGCCGCGATCGCCGCCCTGCACGCCGATGCCCGGACCGCAGCCGAGACGGACTGGGTGCAGATCGTGGAGTGGTACGACGAACTGCTGCGCCTCACCGGCAGCCCGGTGGTGCGGCTCAACCGCGCCGTGGCGGTCGGCGAGGCCGACGGGCCGCGGGCCGGACTGGCGGCGCTGGCCGACCTGGACCCGGACCTGCCCCGCTACGCCGCGGTGACGGCATACCTGCACGAACGCGCCGGTGACCTGGAGCAAGCCGCGGAGCTGTACGCCGCGGCCGCGCGCACCGCCGCCAGCGTGCCGGAGCGCGACCACCTCACCCGGGAGGCAGCGCGGGTGCGGCACCTGCTGTGTCCCTGAGTCCGGCAGACTGGGGTCGCTGTCCGTCCCGGGAGGTGCCATCGTGACGAGACCCGCCGCCGCCGGGTGTCCGGTCGAGCCGGACTTCGACCCGCTCGGCCCGCACTACCTCGCCGATCCGTACGCCGTCCTGGCGGCGCTGCCGGTCGCCGAGGCGCCGGTGTTCTACGCCCCGACGATCGACTACTACGTCGTGACGCGGTACGCGGACATCGAGGAGGTGTACCGGGATCCGCTCACCTATTCGGCGGCGGTGGCCCAGGCGCCCCTCGCGCCGCTGGTGGCCGAGGCGCAGCAGATCCTGCTCGCCGGCGGTCACCGGCCGCAGCCGTCGATGGTCAGCCTGGACGAGCCGGCGCACGCCCGGCTGCGCAAACCGGCCGCCCGAGCGTTCAGCGCCAAGCGCGTCAACGACCTGGTGCCGACGATCCGCCGGGTCGCCGCCGGCCTGCTCGACGCGGTCGCGGACCGTCCCGAGATCGACGTCGTCGACGCGCTCGCCTTCCCCCTTCCCGCCACGATCGTGTTCGCCCTCATGGGCGTCCCGGAGCGGGACCATCCGCGGCTGAAGCGATGGTGCGGGTACCGGGCCGCGCTGTCGTGGGGCCGTCCGGACCCGGCCGACCAGGTCGACATCGCGACGAACATCGCGGCCTACCGCGCGTACCTGCGCGACCTTGTCGACGCGAAGGCCGCCAATCGCGCCGACGACCTCACCAGCGACCTGCTGGCGATCCACGACGAGAACCCCGACCGGCTGACGCGCGCCGAGATCGCGTCGATCCTGTTCTCGTTGAGCTTCGCCGGTCACGAGACCACGACCGGCCTGATCGGCAACACCGTGCGGCGTCTGCTGGAGGACCCGGACCGGTGGGACGCCGTGGCCGCAGGATCCGCCGAGCTGGTCGCTGCCGCGGTGGAGGAGACGCTCCGCTTCGACCCGTCCGTGCCCGTGTGGCGTCGGGTCACGACCCGGCCCGCGACGCTCGGCGGGATCGCGCTGCCCGCGGGCGCCAAGGTGTTCCTGTGGCTCGCCGCCGCCAACCGCGATCCGGCCGTCTTCGCCGAGCCCGACCGGTTCGACCCGCACCGGCCGAACAACGACCAGCACCTCGCGTTCGGCCGCGGGATCCACTACTGCCTCGGCGCGAACCTCGGCCGGCTGGAGGCCCGGATCGCCGTCGAGGAGCTCGCCCGCCGGTTCCCGCGGCTGCGCATCGTCGACGGCCAGCCGCTGACCTTCCACCCGAACATCTCCTTCCGGGGGCCGCAGCGACTGCTGGCCACGACCGGGGTCAGGGCGCCGTGAGCAGGTAGTCCTCGGCGTCGGTGCTCCACTGCAGATTGACCAGACCGTTGGTGGCGGCCGCCTTGCAGAACTGCAGGAAGCTGCGGTAGCCGAGCTTCTTCTCGGTGAAGTCCGGCCGGACCCGCCGGAGCTGGTTCTTCAGGCCGGACAGGGCCACGGCGCCGTCGGTGCCCGCGAGGTCGAGGACCACGGAGCGCAGCAGGCCGAAGGCAGCCTCCGGGTCACCGTGCTCGGGCAGCGACACCTCCGGGTCGCCCTTGGCCGGGCCCTCGGCCAGCTCGACCACGTCGCGCTCGGCGAGATGACGCAGGAGCTCCCCGAAGGTGCGGAAGCCGTAGTCGGACTCGGCGAAGGTCGGGTCCTTGCGCAGCAGCGTCCGCTTCAACGTGGACGCGGTCACCTCGCCGCCCGAACTGGCCTGCAGGCCGGCGACCGTCTGGGCGACGAGCACCGCGAGCGCGTCGGCCTCGCGGACGGATCCCCCGGTCGGCTGCGGCTCGGCGTCGTCGTGCGGCTGCTCCACGGACTCCACGACCGGCGGCTCGGCAGCTGCGGGCCGCGCGGCGCGGCCGCGCGCGGGGCGCGCCGACGCGACGTCGACCCCCTCCAGGCGGTCGTAGTACAGGAACTCGTCGCAGGCCGGCGGCAGCAACGCCGAGGTGGACTTCTCGACACCGACGCCGATGACGCGCTTGTTGAGCTCGCGGAGCTTGTGGACCAGCGGCGTGAAGTCGCTGTCGCCGGTGCAGATCACGAACGTGGAGATGTACGCCCGCTCGAAGGCGAGCTCCAGAGCGTCGACCGTCATCTTGATGTCGGCCGCGTTCTTGCGCGGCGCGCCCATGCGCTGCGGTATCTCGATGAGCTCGACGTGCGATCGGGTGAGCATCCGGCGGTCCTCGTCGAAGTAGGACCAGTCGGCGTAGGCCCGCCGGACCACGACCCGGCCGCGCTCGGCGAGGGCGTCGGCGATCGGCCGGAAGTCGAACGCCATGCCGCCCAGGCTGTCCCGTGCCCCGATCGCGAGGTTCTCGTAGTCGAGGAACAGGGCGATCCGGTCCTCGTTGTCCGCGCGGTGATCCACGCGCGCCAGCCTACGCCCGCCCCAAGATCACGTCGATCTTGCAGTTGTGGCGGAACATAGTCGGGCAAAACACGGCGGGAATCCGTACACAACTGCAAGATCAATGTGAGGAAGGGGTCGAATGAGGATCGTCGAGGGGCGGGTCGTCGTCACCTGCCCCGGCCGCAACTTCGTCACGCTCAAGCTCGTCACCGACGAGGGCGTCACCGGCGTCGGCGACGCGACGCTGAACGGCCGCGAACTTGCCGTCGCCGCCTACCTGACCGAGCACGTGGTGCCCGTGCTGATCGGCCGCGACCCGGCCCGGATCGAGGACACCTGGCAGTACCTCTACAAGGGCGCCTACTGGCGGCGCGGCCCGGTGACGATGAGCGCGATCGCCGCGGTCGACACCGCGCTGTGGGACATCAAGGGCAAGGTGGCCGGGCTACCCGTGTACCAGTTGCTCGGCGGGCGCTGCCGCGACGGGGTCACCGTGTACGGGCACGCCAACGCGGCGACCGTCGAGGAGGTGCTGCCGGAGGTCGCGCGCCACATCGGGTCGGGATACCAGGCGGTACGCGTGCAGACCGGCGTCCCGGGCCTGGCGACGACGTACGGCGTCGGCACGGACCGGAGGTTCTACGAGCCGGCCGACGCCGCGGTGCCGTCGGAGGCCGTGTGGTCCACGGAGAAGTACCTCGCCCATGTGCCGCGCGTGTTCGCGGCCGTGCGCAAGGAGTTCGGCCCCGACGTCAAGCTGCTGCACGACGTGCACCACCGGCTCACCCCGATCGAGGCGGCCCGGCTCGGCAAGAGCCTCGAACCGTACGCCCTGACGTGGATGGAGGACCCGGTCCCGGCCGAACTGCAGGAGAGCTTCCGGCTGATCCGCCAGCACACCACCACGCCGATCGCCGTCGGCGAGGTGTTCAACACGATCTGGGACTGCGAGCGGCTGATCCGCGAACAGCTCATCGACTACATCCGCACCACGGTCGTGCATGCCGGCGGGATCAGCCACCTGCGCCGCATCTTCGACCTGGCGGCGCTGCACCACGTCCGCAGCGGCTCGCACGGCGCCACCGACCTGTCGCCCGTGTGCATGGCGGCCGCGCTGCACGTCGACCTGGCCATCCCGAACTTCGGCCTGCAGGAGTACATGCGCCACACCGACGCCACCGACGCGGTCTTCCCGCACGCGTACCGCTTCGCCGACGGGTACCTGCATCCGGGCGACGAACCGGGCCTCGGCGTCGACATCGACGAGGACCTCGCCGCGCGGTATCCCTACCGGCCGGCCTCGCTGCCGGTGAACCGGCTCGAGGACGGAACGGTGCACAGTTGGTGATGTGACGGATCCCATGCCGCCAATGGTTGAAGTTTCAACATCGAGCGCCGACCCTGGTTGATGAAACTTCAACAACTGGGGGTATGGATGACGGCGACGATCGGTGCGGCGGCCACGCTGGCGGCGCCCCCGGCCCGGGTGCGGACCCGGGTGACGGTGCCGCTGGAGTTCCCGGACGGGTACTCGACGGTCGCCGAGGTGTTCACGTTCACCGGGCTCGTCGACGGTCGCGAACACCTGGCCCTGGGCCTGGGCGACTGGCGCGCGACGCTCGCGCGGCGCGGAGGCCCGGCCGGCGTCCCGGCGCCGCTCGTGCGCCCGCACAGCGAGTGCCTCACCGGCGACGTCTTCGGCTCCACCCGCTGCGACTGCGGCCCGCAGCTGCGCGAGGCCGTCGAGCGGATCACCGAGACCGGCGGGTTCCTGCTGTACCTGCGCCAGGAGGGTCGCGGCATCGGCCTGTACGCCAAGCTCGACGCGTACGCCCTGCAGGACACCGGCCTGGACACCTACCAGGCCAACCTGGCCCTCGGCCACGGTGAGGACGAGCGCGACTACACGCCGGCCGCCCAGATGCTGCTGGCCCTGGGTGCCGACCGGATCCGGCTGCTGAGCAACAACCCCGACAAGGCCGTCCAGCTCGACGCCCTCGGCGTGCGGATCACCGACCGGATCCCGACCGGGGTGCACGTGTCGGCCGACAACCTGCGCTACCTGACCGCCAAGGTCAGCCACACGCACCACACCCTCGACCTGCCGCTGGCCGGGTGAGGCACGTGAACGCCGCTGACGCATTGATCCCGGCCGCCCACCCGTTCCGCCGTCACCTGGACCGGGTCGCCGGCCTGGAACCGCACCGCCCCTGGACGCCGGCCGACGGACCGCTGCCGGCGCTCTACATCAGCCACGGCGCTCCCCCGACGTTCGAGGACGGGCCGTGGATGCGCCAGTTCCACGACTGGGCCCGCGCCCTGCCCAAGCCGGCCGCGATCCTGATCGTGAGTGCGCATTGGGAGTCGGCGCCGCTGGCGCTGTCCAGCAGCGCGGCCGGCACCGAACTGGTCTACGACTTCGGCGGCTTCGACCCGCTGTACTACCGGATGCGCTACGACACCCCGGACGCGGGCGAGCTCGCCGCGCAGGTCGCGGCGCTGCTGCCGTCGGCCGTGCACCGGCACCCGAGCCGCGGCCTGGACCACGGCGCCTGGGTGCCG
>Ga0070664_100000850_pt1 | contig 23587 bp, 20 predicted proteins | sample KBSC73metaG_FD_65863 | JGI IMG/M metagenome (GOLD analysis project Ga0070664, IMG submission 65863) | Corn rhizosphere microbial communities from Kellogg Biological Station, Michigan, USA - KBS C7-3 metaG | ecosystem: Host-associated > Plants > Roots > Rhizosphere > Soil ... | reverse complement strand
CCGGCGGTTCGTCGTGCGACACCGGGTCCGATCCATTTGTGGGTAACGGGCAGCTCGTCGCTGCGCTCCTCGACCACCGGCTACCGTCGCTGCCATCCCTCGCGGGATGAAGATCGTGCGCGGAACGTTTTCCCGCGGCGGAGCCGGTGCGCCAGCGAGCTGCCGGGCGTCCTTTTGGATCGCCCGCGACCGACCTCGGGGGTGGCGGATTTTTCCCAAACCCCGCCGCGATTGACGAGGGGGCGACCGGGCCTCCCGGCAGCCCTATCGCGATGCAAAAGCGCCCCGCCGGCTTTCCCTTTTGGTCGATCAACGTAATGGATCGCCTTTCCGGCTTTCGGTTTTGGTCGATCAACGTACTGGACCGCCTTTCCGGCTTTCGGTTTTGGTCGATCAACGTACTGGACCGCCCTTCCGACTTTCGGTTTTGGTCGATCAACGTACTGGACCGCCCTTCCGGCTTTCGGTTTTGGTCGCTCAAGCACGTGGACCGCCCTTCCGACTTTCGGTTTTGGTCGCTCAAGCACGTGGATCGCCCTTCCGACTTTCCCTTTTGGGCGATCCAGTACGTGGAAGGCCCTTCCGGGCGATCGAAGAACGCATTTATCAGGAAAAATGGAGTAGAGCGTTTACGCGAGGAGGGTCTTCCAGGGCGGAGCCCCCACTGGGGGATTCATCCCGCCCACTTGGAGTGCGGCACATTCATCGCCGGGTTCCCCTGCGTCTGGACGAGCATGAACCGCGTCCGGCCTGCCTAACGCCTTTTCCGGCTTGGCCCGCCAGCGCCCCGGTCCTACAAACGGATCATGTCGACCCGCGCCGAACCCCGTGCTTCCGGGTCGCCTTTTGCCGTGATACCCGACCGGTCGGGTATCACCCCCCAAACCCGACCGGTCGGATAACAACACTGTTCGCTCCAAAAATGAATGCCTTGCGCCGCATGTCTCCAGAGCAAGCCGCTGCTGAAGCGATGACGCTGGCCTCTGCGTTTTTCGCGGCTGAGGACTCGAAGGGCTTCGTGGGAGAGCTCGGTGACCCGACGCCTGATCCGATAGAGACCGAGAAGCACGGGAAGGTGCAGCGATACTGGATTACGCTCGTTCGGTGGTCGAGGGATGGTTCTGAGATGGATGGGCCATCGATGATACGAATCGATCTTGGAGAGAGCCGATGCACATGGGCATGAAGATTAGCGATCACACCTACTTGTTCACGATCTCTGATCGCTTCAGCATCGAGGGCAGGGGCGTCGTATTGGTGCCAGGGATTCCTCATTCCGCAGGGACGCCGGTCGTGTACCGAGGTGCTCCGTTGATCCTCCGCACCCCACTTGGAGAGGTCATTCACACCAACCTGCAGGACATCGAGCTGATTCGCTACATGCCCGGCGCGAAGCGGTTGGAGGCGACTCCGATATTGCTGCCCAAAGCGATTCACAAGTTCGACATCCCGATAGGGACAGAGGTTTACCTCGCGTCCGACGCAACCGAAGAATCCCAAAGCGAACAAGGCGTCGCACCACAACCCGCTGCCCGCTCCGAGTCGGATTTCTCGAGCTCACTACCACCCTCAACCTGAGTCGAGGCCGCGCCCCCGGCCGCGGGTGTGTGGACTTCGACGTTAGGCAAAGAAAATCACCAATATGATCTCCGAAGTCATTTCCCGCACGTTCGCGCACCTCTTCTCATTCACGACCGTGATTGGCGTGATTCTTTTCGGACTGGTCTTCTTTTTGCGCTTCGCCCCCGCAGCGCTGACCATGATCGGAGCCAAAGACTCGGAAGGTGGTGGGATGATGGCTCGCGGTTGCGGTGCGATGATCTTGATGTGGCTCGGCGAGGCTTTTGCTGTATTCTATCTTGTGGTTGCGATCAGTCCGAAGGTTCTTGGATTCTCGGAATCAGCACATTGGGGTCTTCCATTTGCAGCTCTCTTCGGCGCATTCGGGACCACCTTGAAGTATTTGATCATGGGTTTAGTGATGAGCCTCATCGGAGCCTTCGTTCCTATCATTGGTAGATTTCAGATCTTTATCTACACCATGATGTCGGTGGTGTTTTACCGTGTGGGTTACAAGCTGGCACGCCCAGAGGGCTACCGCATCGGGAACGATGCCTATAAGGACTACTTTCCCGAATTTGGCGTTTCCGCCTTGATCGTCGTCACTTGTATCGCTTTGTCGTTCGTCTCTATCTTGATCGGAGCATCTCTCACGAAGAATCAGTTCGATTCTGAGCCCGAGAAGAGCGTTCAAGGATTTGAAGCTATCGGTTCATTGCTCTTCGCAATCATCCCTATCTACATGTATGGCGCATGGTTTAGTCTGAAGATGCAATGAAGTACGAGTCTGCACAGATTGTTCCGACTTGGGTTCTTCTTGGAGCCTCGATTTTCGCTTTCATTGCGATTGCCGATCTCCCTTATGGCTATTATCGGCTACTACGCTGGACGACCTGTGGGGTTGCTATCGCATCGGCGGTGCAACTCTACCGGATGTTGAAGATTGGCTGGGTTTGGGTACTTGGCATTCTCGCTGTGCTATTCAATCCCCTGATGTCTCTCCATTTTGATCGCGACACGTGGAAGATTTTTGATGGAGCCGCAGGATGCCTTTTCCTCGCGGTTCTTCTGCTCACACGGAAACACAATGAAGAGGCTAAGAAGACGGTGGTGGATAACCGGCTACCCGCTCCGAGTTCAAATGACCCTCGTGATTACAACCCTTAACCCTGTTGCGGAGTGGCGCTCCCGGTAGCCGTTGCCACGCCTCGACGTTCGACGAAAAAAGGCGGCACCTTGCGGTGCCGCCTTTGCCATGAAGGGGATCGGAGTTCTCAGAGCGAGAACGTGTCCTCGGCGGGGCATTTGCCGAGGGCGATCTGGACTTCGCCGTTGGCGGCGAGGTGGGTGAGGCAGTGGTAGACGTCCTCGGGGCAGGCGTCGCAGAGGGCGGCGATTTCCTCGGCGGTGCGGGCGTCGGCGACGAGGCGGCCGCGGACCTTGTTGAGGAGGTCGAGGAACACGCCGGCGGCCTTCTTGCCGGCTTCGACGCCCGGCTGGTGGTAGGCGTTGATGTTGACCAGGGTGGCGTAGAAGGAGACCGCGCGTTCGAACAGGGCGATGAGGGCGCCGAGCTGGAACGGGGTGACTTCCGGGATGGAGATGGTGATCGACTTGCGGCCGGAATCGTAGAGCGCCTTGCGGGTGCCGCGGAGGAAGCCCTGGAGGTAGTCGGCGGAGCTGGTGCCGGGTTCGACCTCGATGCCTTCGCCGGCGCGGCCCTTGCGGACTTCGATGAAGGTGGTGAAGAAGTTGTTCACGCCGTCGCGCAGCTGCTGGACGTAGGCGTGCTGGTCGGTCGAGCCCTTGTTGCCGTAGACGGCGATGCCCTGGTTGACGACCTTGCCATCGAGGTCGTGCTCCTTGCCGAGCGACTCCATGACGAGCTGCTGGAGGTACTTCGAGAACAGGACGAGGGAGTCCTTGTAGGGCAGGACGACCATGTCCTTTTCGCCCTTGCCGTTGCCGACGTGGTACCAGGCGAGGGCGAGCTGGAGCGAGGCGTTGCTCTTGGCGTCGGTCTTGCGGGTTTCCACGTCCATGGCGGCGGCGCCGGCGAGGAAGGCGTCGATGTCGATGCCCTGGAGGGCGGCGGGGACGAGGCCGACGGTGGACATCACCGAGGTGCGGCCGCCGACCCAGTCTTCCATCGGGAAGCGGGTGATGAAGCCTTCGGCGATGGCGTATTGTTCGAGCTTCGAGCCTTCGCCGGTGATGGCGACGGTGTGCTTGCCGAAGTTGAGACCGGCGGCTTCGTAGGCGGCCTTCGCCTCGAGCATGCCGTTGCGGGTTTCGGCGGTGCCGCCCGACTTGGAGATGACCATGACGAGGGTCTTGTCGAGGCCCGGGCCCTTTTTCAGGTCGCCGAGCACGCGCTCGATGCCGGCCGGGTCGGTGTTGTCGAAGAAGGCGATCGGGAGCTTCGCGCCGTGGCCGATGGCGTCATTGACGAGCTGCGGGCCGAGGGCGGAGCCGCCGATGCCGATGAGCAGGAGCTGCTCGAACTGGCCGCCGGACGGCGGAACGACCCGGCCGGTGTGGACTTTTTCGGCGAAGTCCTTGAGCGCGGCGAGCGGCTCGGTGATGGACTTGCGGATGGCTTCCGTCGGGGCGAGGGCGGCGTTGCGCAGCCAGTAGTGGCCGACCATGCGCTGTTCGTCGGGGTTGACGATCTCGCCGCGCTCGGTGGCGGCGATGTTGGCGAAGGCTTTCTCGATCTTCGGCTGCATCGAAGCGAGGAAGGCGTCATCGACGTCCATGCGGGAGAGGTCGATGGAGAATCCGAGTTGCGGGTAGCGGATGACGGATTGGCAGTAGCGGGTCCAGGACATGGTGTGTTGGGAGAGAGTCAGGAGTTCAGTATTGGAGCACCGCGTGAACCGGGTGCGGGTGAAGCTTTTCGCGGCCGTGGAGGAAGGTGAGCTCGATCAGGCAGGCGACGCCGGCGATTTCCGCGCCGAGGCCGTCGAGCAGTTCGATCGCGGCGGCGGCGGTGCCGCCGGTGGCGAGCAGGTCGTCGACGAGCAGGATGCGTTCGCCCGGGCGGATCGCGTCCTCGTGGAGTTCCAGGATCGCTTCGCCATATTCGAGGGCGTAGGCGGTCCGGCGGGTTTTCCACGGGAGTTTGCCCATTTTACGGACCGGGACGAAGCCGACGCCGAGGCGGTCGGCCACGGCGGCGGCGAAAATGAAGCCGCGGGCGTCGATGCCCACGATCTTGTCGATCCTCTGGCCGTCGGCGAAGGCGCAGAGCCGCGAGATCGAGTCGCGGAACAGCGGCCCGTGGGCGAGGATCGGGGTGATGTCCTTGAAGACGATCCCCGGCTTCGGGAAATCGACGACATCGCGCACGGCGGCGCGCAGGGCATCCGGTGAGGACATGCGCGGGAGTGTGGACGGGTGCCGCGGCGGGGCCAAGGGAAGATTTGCCGCCCGGGGCGCGCGGGCCATGAATCCGTCTGTTGGGCGCTATGAAAGGCCGGGTTCAGCGCGCCGGGTGTTTGCCGAGGAAATTGAGCAGAAGCGAGTTGAACGCGGCGGGTTGTTCGAGGTTCGAGAGGTGGCCGGCGTCGGGGATGACGGCGGTTTCCATGTCTCGCAGGACGGCGGCGAAGGCGGCGGCCTGGTCCGGGTGGGAATCGTTGGCCCCCGAGAGCCAGAGCACGGGGACGCGGGGCTTGGCGGCCGCCAGCTTCTCCATCGCGGCGGGCCCGAGCACGAGCCGGGGCTCGACGTGCAGCGGCTGCCACGCGCTCCAGTCGCCGATCATGCGGGCGACCAAGGGCTGGATCCGCTCGGCGCGGGGACCGGCGGAGCGGAGCAGGGCGGCCAGCCAGGTTTGTTTGAATTTGGCGATGCCTTCGGCGCGGGTGACCTCGATGGCGGCGAGGCGTTTTTCCCGTTCCCCGCCTTCGAGCGTCTTGCTGCCCGCGCCGGTGTGAACGCCGCTGCTGGCGATGGTGGCGGTCAGCAGGCGGCCGGGGTGGAGCGCGAGGAAATCGGTCACGACGAAGCCGCCCAGCGAGAGGCCGACGAGGTGGGCTTGGCGGATGCCCAAGCGGTCGAGCAGGGCGAGCAGATCGTCGGCGTGGAGGAACTCGCGGCCTTCGACGGGCAGGTCGGAAAGGCCGTAGCCGCGGAGGTCGTAGCGGATCACGCGGTAATGTTTCGCCAGTTCGGCGAACTGGGGGTCCCACATCCGGCGGTCGAACGAGTGGCCGTGGATGAGGACGAGCGGTTCGCCCGTGCCGGCGGCTTCCCAAACGATGTCACCGCCTTGCACGGGAACGACGCCCGTCTCGTAGCCGGGCAGGTCGCGCGGCGGGTTCCAGCCGCCGAGTTCGGCGCGGACCAGGTTCATCAGCACGGGGCTGGTCCAGAAGCCGCTGAACTTCGTCTTGTCGGCGACGGCGGTGTCGACGTGGGCGAGGATGAGGCCGCGGATGTCGTTCCGTTTGTCGATCCACGGGTAGGTGCCCGCCCAGCTCGGGCTGCTCATGAGCGTGGCGTTCCCGCGGTCGTCGAGTTCCTCGCGCCACATGCCGAGGCCGTAGATGCCGGTGTGGGTGTTGCCGCGCACGCGCTCCACGAATTCCTCCCGCTTCACCCGGGCGGGGCCGATCTGGTCGGCTTCCATTTCGGCGACGGCTTTCTCGGAGAGTACGCGCCTGCCCTCGAACACGCCGCCGTCGGCAACCATGGTGAGGAACCGGCGGTAATCGGCCAGCGTGCTCACCGCGCCGCCGGCGATCATCGGGATGTGGCCGGGATCGACGGGAGTGAAACGGGTGCGCGTCATGCCGAGCGGAGCGGCGATTTTTTCCCGGAAGAGCGTTTCCCAGTCCTTGCCGGTGGCAACTTCCGCCATGCGGCCCGCGGCCTGCATGGCCAGGCCGCCGTACTCGAACTTCTCGCGCGGAGCCGCGGCTGGCGGGAGCGGCAGCAGGTGTTTCACGGACTCCGCCGTGGTCGGGTAGGTGTCGGGCGGAAGGTTGTCCGGCTGATAGGGCGGGTAGCCGGAGGTGTGGGAAAACATCTGCCGGAGCGTGACCTTGCCCTTCGGGTCGCCCTGGAATTCCGGCAGCCATTTTTCCGCGGGGTCGTCGAGCGAGAGCTTCCCTTCGTCGACGACGGCGAGGATGGCGGCGGCGGAGAGCCACTTGCCGGCGGAGGCGATGTAGACTTCGGTGTCCTGCGTGGCGTTGCCGAAGTGCTTCTCATACAGCGTCTGGTCGCCGCGGGCGATCCACACGGAGCAGCCGGGGTAATAGCCGCGGTCGACCCAGCTTTGGACGCGCTGGGTGACGAGCGGAAACGGGTCCGGGCGATCGGCGCGGGCGGCGGGCGGTTGGAGCAGCGCCAGGACGGCGGCGAGGGCGAAGACGGCTTTCATGGACGCCGGGTTTTTGAAGCACCGGGCCGGTGCGCGGGAATCGCGGGCGGGTGGCCCGTTTGGGAATGAATCGGGCGAATCCTGTGGCCGGGAGAAAAAAAGAGGAAGGCGGGAAAAGGATTCCTGCCTTCCTCTTGCTCACACGCTTCGCGGCTTCAGCGCGGGTCTTTCGAACCCGCGGACCATTGCTCGGGCGTGATGGCGTCGGCTTTCACCATGCGCAGGCCGAAGGTGCCGGCGCGGCCGCTGATGGCGGCGAGGCGGACGGTGACGGTCTTCTTGCCTTTCGTCAGCTCCGGCGGGATCGCGTAGGCGGCGTCGAAGAAGGTCGCGCGGCGCTTGTCCTCGGGCTTGGCGGTGGCGAAGGGCTTGCCGTCGATCTGGATTTCCAGTTCGCGGTTGTGGTCGTCGCTCCAGAAGCTGGAGACGAGCGCCATCGGTTGGGCGGGGTCGACCTCCATTTCATAGGAGAACCAGCCGCCGGGCAGGGCGTCGCGCCATTTGCGGTTGCGGAAGTCACCGGTTTCGGTGCGGTCGGAGGCGAACTTGTGTTCGACCTCGGACTGCTGGAAGCCGGGCTCGACGCTGTCGAGGGTGGCTTTTTCCAGCGCGGCGAGGCGTTCCTGTTCCGCACGGATTTCGCCCTCGCGCGAAGCCCAATCGGCAGGAGAAAGCAGCGGGAAGTAGGCGGAATAGTGCTCCTCGTAGACCTGGTGGAAGGGCACGAAGGTGAGGTCGGCGGGTTTGACGAGGCCGTCGCTCACGAAGGACGCGAAGCCTTTGCCGGCGGGTTTCAGGCGGGAAACGATTTCCTGCGGGGAGGAGGCCACGATCACGGGGGCGGTGCCGGCGACCTTACCGGGAGCCTTGAGGTGGTCGGAGAAGCGATCTTTGGCGGGATCGGGCGCGCCGGGGACGGACGGCACGATGCCGACCAATTGCATCGGGCCGTACATCAACGCGACGAGTTTGCCGTCGGAGTGGGGCAGCGGTTCGGTGCGCAGGCTCATCGGCAGGCGGACCTCGACGCGGTCGCCCTGTTGCCAGGTGCGGTCGATCGTGAGGTAGGAGGAAGGCTCGGAGGTGGCGTCGACCGCCTTGCCGTTGACGGTGACGACCGGCTTCGCGCACCAGTACGGGTGGCGCAGTTTCAGGGCGAAGCGGGTCGGTTTGGCGGCGGCGATGGAGATGGCGGTGGTGTCGCTTTCGGGGAATTTCGTTTCCTGGCGGAGCCGGACGCCGCGTTCCTTCCAATCGAGAACGCTGCCCATGTAGAGGTTCACCCAGAGGGTGTCCTCATGGTGGAAGTAGGACTGCTCGCCGTAGCGCGGCGGGTTTTCCATGCCGGTGCCGACGCAGCACCACCAGGCGTCGTTGGGCTTCGAGAAGACCTTGGTCGCGATCGGCTCGTGGCTGAGGAAATAGCCGAACTCGCCCGGATTCCGGCCGATGTTGGTGGCGACGTGGTTGATGAGCGCGCGCTCGACGAAGTCCATCTGCTTGGCCTGCGGTTCCCACGAGAACATCATGCCGGTGAGTTTCAGCATGTTGTAGGAGTTGCAGGTCTCGGTCGCCTGGGTCAGGAGCTTCTTGGGAAAATCCTGCGGGGGGAAGAAGTGCTCGTGCTCGCCGTGGCCGCCGTTGGCGTAGGAGCGCTCGTTCACGACGCTGTTCCAGAAGGTGTCCACGCCCTTGCGGGCCGCGGCGTCGCCGGTGAGCTGGTATTCGCGGGCGAGGCCGACGATTTTCGGGATCTGGGTGTTGCCGTGCTTGCCGTTGAGTTCGTCGCGGCCCTGTTCCAGCGGGCGGAGGATGGCCTCGTGGTTGAAGACGGTTTCCGCCAGCTTGAGGTAGCGGGGATCCCCGGTGTCCACCGTGAGATCGGCGAAGACCTCGTTGAGCCCGCCGAACTCGGACTTGAGGATTTCCTGGGCCTGGGCCGGGGTGAGCTTGTCATAGACGCCGGCGAGGTAGTCGGCCAGCGCGCGCTCGATCCTCAGGGCGTCCTTGTTGCCGGTGAAACGCCAGGCGTCGCGCAGGCCGGCGAACACCTTGTGAAGGGTGTAGTTGGGCACCCATTCGCCGTTGAGGCCGAAGCCGGTGGCTTTGATTTTGCCTTGGCGCAGTTCATCGTAGACGCGCTTGTTGACGGGCAGGAGGTAGCCGTCGCCGTTCGCCCGCTGGCAGGCGTCGAGCTCCTTGACCACGTAGTTCACCCGATCCAGTGCCTTTGGATCGCCGGTGGCGGCGTAGAGCGCGGAAACGGCCGAAAGGTAGTGGCCGAGGCCGTGGCCGTTGATGCCGCGGGCTTCCCAGCCGCCGTAGCGCTTGGCCTTCTCGGGCAGGCCCGCCTGCTGGCGGAACCCGGCGAGCAGGCGGTCGACCTCGACGACCTCGAGCAGATAGCGGGCGTCGAGGTCCTGACGCTCCTTGAACGGGCCTTCGAGCAGACGGACGCGCGAAAGCGGGAACGGCTCCGCTAGCAACGGAACGGGAGCGGAGATGGCGAGATGGCTGGAGCCAAGCAGGGCGGCTCCAAGCAGGACGTGATGGCAGAGAGAGGATTTCACGGGTGAGGAATCGCTGGGTAAAACGTTCTTCGGCAGGTTTATCGCCGGCCTTTGCCGTTGATAAGAGGCTCGCCCTTGTCGCCCGGTTGGAAGGGACTGGTCATCGGGTCCATCGGTTTGATCGAACCGTCGGGATTGAATTCCATCCGGGCAAGACAGACTTGGCGCTGGTAGCCGCTGCCGCCCGGAATCGCGTGGCGGTGGTAGGCGACATACCAGCGGTCGGTGCCGGGAACGTTGACCACGCCGTGGTGGGCGGTGCCGATGGCCGGGCCGTTTTTCTGAAGCACGATGAAGTCCTTCTCGGGCGATTTCACCGGGCCGGTGGGCGAGTCGGAGACGCCCCAGCCGACGCGGTAGTTCGGGCTGCGCGCGTCGTCGATCGACCACATGAAGTAGTATTTGCCGTTGCGCTTGAAGACGACGATGCCTTCGCGGAACTCCTTGAGCGGGATCTCGACCGGATCGCCGTCGAGGGTGATCATGTCCGGTTTGAGCTTGAACGCCTGGCAGAGGTTGCCGTTGCCGAAGAACAGCCAGGCCTGGCCGTCGTCGTCGATGAACGCGCAGGGGTCGATCGGGTTGGTGCGGACCTTGCCGCCTTTTTGGACCAGCGGGCGGTCGAGCGCGTCCTTGAATGGGCCGGCGGGCGACTTGCCGGTGGCGACGCCGATTTTCCCTTCGGCGCAGAAGTAAAAGTAATACGTGCCGTTGCGCTCGATGCAGTCCGGCGCCCACGCCTTGATCTTCGCCCACTTGAGATCCTTGGTGACGTCGAGGGCGGTGCCTTCGCTTTTCCAGTCGATCAGGTTCTTGGACGACCAGACGACGAAGTCGGTGGTGTTCCAGTTCGGTTTGTCGGTGGTCGGATAGACGTAATAAGTATCGCCGAAGACGCGGATCGAAGGATCGGCGGTGAAGCCGTCGAGGATGGGCTTCGGTGGAGTGGGGTCGGCGGCATGGGCGGAACCGACGGCGAAGGCCGCGGCGAGCGCGAGAGGCAGGGATCGGAGGGGGTGGAACATCGTTTTTTCGCGGCGGGATTATTTGAGCTCGAGGACGAAACCACCGTTCGGTTTCAGGGTGATTTCGAGTTTTCCGTTGGCGGAAAGTTTCACCGCTTCGCGGCGGAAGGAAAGGTTTCCGCCGTCTCCGTCGGTGATGAGGGTGCCGTGGGCCGGCATTTGGGAAAGGTCGAGCGAGAATGTTTTTTCGGCGGCTTCCGCATTGATGCCGGCGACATAAACTCGTCCGTCTCCTTTTCGGGCGAGCACCACGAATTTTCCGGGATAGCCGTCGATGAATTTCGTATCGTCCCACACGGAGGGGACGCGCTTGAGGAAATCCCGCACGTAGTCGGGCGTTTTGGCCAGACCTTCCGGGATTTCCGCGTAGTGCTGGATGCCGGAGGTGAAGAGGACGGAGAGCGCGAGCTCGAAGGTGCTGGTGGTGCGGCGCTTGATCTTCTTGTTGATGGTGTCGAGCACCACCGGCGTGAAATCCATCGGGTCGAAGAGATTTCGCGTGAAAGGCAGCATGGCCGAGTGGGTCGGCTGTTGGTCGGCGTCTTTTTGCTGAAAGGTGATGTATTCCTCGCCGCGGATGGCCTCCGCGGTCATGAGGTGCGGGTAGGTCCGCTGCCATCCGCGTGGAAGAGTGGCACCGTGGAAGTTGATGAGGAATCCGTAAGGGGCGGCGTCCGCGAGGATATCGTGGTAGTAGGCGATCACGGGTCGCCCATCGCCACCGAAAAAGTCGATCTTGAGGCCTTTGACCCCCATGGCTTTCAAACGTTCGAATTCCTGAACGCGGCTTTCGTGGGTCAGCATCCGGTTTTGCGGCGTGTATTTGACGGTATTCCAATTACCCGCCGAATTGTACCAGAGGAGAATGCCGACATTTTTCGCCTTCGCGTGGTCGGCGAGTTCCTTCATTTTCTCATAGCCGATTTTGCGGTCCCAGTCGGCGTCGATGAGGCAATAGGCCCAGCCCATATCGGCGGCATAATCGATAAAGCGTTTCTGGGTATCGAACTTCGTTTCATTGTCACCGAGCAACGGCCAGCTCCAGGAAGCCTTGCCGGGTTTGATGGAGTCGGCGGGCACGGGCTGGGACGGCTTGTCGGCGAGGTCGGTGCCGAAGGTGGATTCGACGATGGTTTTCAGATCGCCGACGGCGACGAGCCGCCAGGGAGTGGTCCACGGCAGGGTGGAAGCCGGATTGACCGGTTGGTCGTTCATCGTCTGACGGGCATCGGGGAAAGCGATGGTGTATTCGCCATCAGGAGATAGATGGCCGAGGTGGCTGGCGCAGTAGGTCCGCGGCAGGGAGCCTTCCGAGACCAGCAGCCAGGTCTTGCCGGAGCGGAACAAGGCGGGAAACACCCAGCCTTCCTTCAGGGGGGAGGGGGTGCCGGCGGCGATTTCCTTTTGGTAAAACTCCTCATAGGCCGGATTGGTCCTTTCCCATCCGCTTTTCGCCACTTGCATCGGCTGAAGCCATGCCTGGGTTTCCGGGAGAAAATGGAAGGTGCTGGCGTCCGATTGGATCGTGCGGGTTTCGGTCGAGGTTTCCGGGAAATGGTAGCGGAAAGCCACCCCATCGTTGGAGACCTGGAAGATCACATCCATGGTGCCGCCGTTCGCCGTGCCCAGGCGGAAGATCCGGCGGTTCGCGCGGTATAGGTTGTTCCGGCGCTTGGCGGTGAGGAGTTCGTAGCGGTCTTCGATCGCTTGCTGCGGAGATTCTTCCAGCAGCTTCAGGCCTTTCGTGAAATCGGCATCGTCGCGGACGAGACCGAGTTTGGATTCTTGAAGCGCGGGTTGGCCATTGAATTGAATGGAGTAACGCGGTTCGCCGCCGTCGGTAAGGGTGAAAACGGCCTGCAGGCGACCGTCAGGACTATCGATGCGCGATGAAGACGCGGCGGATAGAGGCGCGATAAGAAGGATCCCGGCGATGCCAAGGAGGTGAAGGAAAGGGGAGCTGGCGTTTTCCATGGGAAAGCGGAGAGAGGTCACGAACGAATTACTTGCCGGAGGGTTTGAGCTGAAATGCTGTTTCGGTGACGTAGACGCGGTAGTCCTTGATGCGGCCGGGGGCGTCGCCCTGGCGTGGGACGTAGCGGAAGCCAGACACCTGGACGGTTTCTCCGAGGTCGATGACGAGCTGGTGAGGAAAGCCGGGCTGCGAGTTGCTCCAGCCGGTGTGCCAGTAGTTCGCGGTCTGGCCGTCGATGGCATTGATGGCGGAGCCGTCTTCCTTCGTCCGCTCCTCGCTGTCGGCATAGGGAATCGTCCAGTTCAGGTGCGAAAGCGACTGGCCGTCGGCGCCGAGCAGGTCGAGCTCGGCGATCGCGGCAAACGGCTTGCCGTCATGGGCGCTGAGCGCCTCCAGGCAGAATTGGCGGGCGGAAACGGGCGCGGGGAACTTGATTTCCTGAGTTTCGGCGCCAGCCGCGAAGCTCCCGGAGAGCGCCGGCTTGAGCTGGCTCAGGTCGAGCGTGCCGGTGGCGGTGGCGGATACGAGCAGATCTTTTTCCGGGTGGCGTTCGTCGAGGATCGGTTTCTCCAAGCCGCGGACCGCGGGCTTTTGGGGGCCGGTCAGGTCGAGAACGACGATCTCGTTTTTCCCTTCTTTCAACCATGCGCCGGGCAGGAACGCGGTCTGAGTCGGTCCGATGTTCCAGAAGCGCGCGAGGCAGTGGCCGTTGACCCAGACGACGCCTTTGCCCCACAGGCTGAGGTCGAGGAAGGTGTCGCCGCGTTTCGCGACATCGAATTGTCCGCGCCAGAAGGACGGGCGGCGCGCATCGCCGGTGGCGGGTTTCCACTGCAAGCCGGCGAGCTGCTGGTCGTCGAGCGGCAGACGGAAGATCTTCCAATCGCCCTCAATCTTTTGCTCCTGACCCGAGCCATTCACGAGCCGGACCGGGCCGAACAAGCCTTTGCGGTCGTGAATTTCCTGGCCGAAGTTCACGTGCCCCATCGCCTCGATGAGGAAATCGACCTGCGCGGGAGCCTCGCGGGCGGGCACCTTGACCTCGAAGCGGCGGACGCGGCGGTCCATCACGCCGACTTGCTTGCCGTCGACGAAGACCCAGGTGAAATCGTGGGCGCGGTCGACTTTCAAGGTTGCGGCCGGACCTGCGGGCAGGGTCGTCCGATAGACGATGCAGCCGCGGCCCTGGTCGTAGGCTTCCATGAAGCGCGGTTCGCGGTCGGCGATCGGCTGCGGGAGGTTGTCCAATACGGCCGCCTGTTCCTGCAACGTGAACGTGGGCACGCTGATGACGGGGTAGGGCGCGGGTGGCTCGGTCAGCTTCTCGCCCGGCAGCAGGTGCTTCCCGAGCAAGTCCCGAGTGAGCGTGAACTTCTCGCCGATCCAGCCGGCTTCCGACACCGGGGCGTCGTAGTCGTAGCTGCTGGTGTCGGGCTTGAACGGCCGGTTGGCACCGGCCCACAGGCCGAACGAGGTGCCGCCGTGGGCCATGTAGATGCTGAACGACGCGTTGGCTTTCAGCATGGTTTCGAGATCGTCGAGGTAGCGCTTGGTGTCGCCGAGGTGGTGGGGCGCACCCCAGGTGTCGAACCAGCCCGGGTAGAACTCACCGCACATCAGCGGTCCGGTCGGCTGCACCTGGCGCAAGGATTTGAGGCCGTTCTGCGGGTCGCGGCCGAAGTTGACCACTTGGAAGAGGTCGGCTCGGAGACCGTTCTTCAACGCGCCGGGCGGGTTGCAGGCGAAAAGGGGGACGTCGAAACCGCCATCGATCAACGCCTGGCGAATCAAGCCCATATAAGTGGCGTCATTGCCGTAAGAACCATATTCGTTCTCCGCTTGGACGAGGAGGATCGGGCCTCCCCGGCTCACCTGCAGCGGCCCGAGCACGCGGCCGACTTCCTTCAGCCACGCGCCGGCCGGCTGCATGAAGTCGGGGTCCTGCGAGCGCAGTTGGATCTTGGGGTTTTTCAGCAGCCACCAGGGCAAACCGCCGCCATCCCACTCGGCGCAGGCGTAAGGGCCGGGCCGGAGGATCACCCACAGGCCTTCCGCCTGGGCAAGGCGGCAGAATTCCGCCGCGTCCGCCTGGCCGGACCAGTCGTAACGGCCGCGCTCGGGCTCATGGACGTTCCAGAACAGGTAGGCGCAAACGGCGTTGAGCCCCATCGCCTTCATCAATTGCAGGCGGTGCTTCCAATACTCGCGCGGCACGCGGCTGAAATGGATTTCCCCGCAGCGGATCTGCAGGCGCTTGCCGTCGAGCAGGAAATCGTTTTCCCCGACCGAGAACGTGTGGGCCGGTTTCGCCGGCCGGTCGGCGAAGGCCGAGGGCGGGAGCAGAGCGGCGCCAAGCGCGGCGGTGAGAGCGATCCGTTGGAGGGTGCGTGGGATAATCATCGCGGAAAAAAGGAAACAGCTTGCTGTGGTGGTATGCGATAACGCGGAAAGCAGGCAGCTTTTTTCAGCAGTAGGGTATTTTGCGGCAGGCCAAGCACCGGCTGAGCGCTCGACGCCGGGCACCGGGCGGGCGATGGTCGGACGTGAGCTGGACATTCGGGAGCGTGGCGATCGTGGGCGCCGGGGCGGTCGGGTTGTATTACGGTGGCCGGCTGGCGGCGGCGGGCGAGGACGTGCGGTTCCTGCTGCGGGCCGATTACGGGACGGCGTGCCGCGACGACTTGAAAATCGAGAGCGTGGACGGTGATTGCGCGTTGCCGAAAGTGCGGGCGTTCCGCTCGGCGGAGGAGATCGGGCCGGTCGATCTGGTGATCGTGGCGTGGAAGGCGACGGCGAACGCGAATCTGGCCGAGGTGCTGCCGCCTTTGCTGCACGAGGGGACGCAGGTGCTGACGCTGCAGAACGGGCTGGGGAACTGCGAGGCGATCGCGGCGATCACCGGGGGGGAGCGGGTGCTCGGCGGGTTGTGTTTCGTGTGTCTGAACCGGCTTTCGCCCGGCTTCGTGAAGCACATGGCGGGTGGCCGGGTGTCGGTCGGCGAGTTCGTGCCGGATGGCCGCGGCCGTGCGGCGGAAATCGTGCGGCGGTTCAAGGCGGCGCGGATCCCCGCGGTGGTCGGCGAACCGCTGGCGGAGGCGCAGTGGAAGAAACTGGTGTGGAACGTTCCCTTCAACGGTCTCGCCGTGGCCGAGGGCGGCGTGACGACCGACGTGCTGCTGGCGAACCCGGCAACCGAGGCGGAAATCCGCGCGCTGATGGCGGAGGTGATCGCCGCCGCGCGCGCGCAGGGGCTCGATTTGAGCGATGGATTGGCCGAGCAGAACATCGAGCAGACCCGGCCAATGGGCGCGTACCGGCCGTCGAGCATGATCGATTTCGTCGAAGGCCGCGAGGTCGAGGTCGAGCCGATCTGGGCGGAGCCGTTGCGGCGGGCGGAGGCCGCCGGGGTGGCGATGCCGCGGCTGCGGAACCTGTTGGAGCGGATCCGGCGCCGGATCGCGGATCAGGCGATCAGGACCTCGACGTCGTTCTGACGCAGGGATTCGACGAAGTCGGGGTCCGCCCCGGAGTCGGTGATCACGCAGTTCAGGTCTTCGATCTGGCCGAAGATGAAGGGCGCGGTTTGGCCGAGCTTGGTGTGGTCGCCGAGGAACACGACGTCGTTCGCCCGCGGGATGACGCGTTCCTTGAAAGCGGCGTGGCGGGAGTTGTTTTCGCTGACGCCGCGGCCGAGATCCAGGCCGTTGCCGGAGAAGAACATCCGGTGGATGTGGAAGCGCCGCAGCGAGGTCTCGGCGAGCAGGCCGATGTAGGCGCGGGAGCGGGGGTCGTACAGCCCGCCGGTGCAGATCAGGTCGAGGTTGGGCCGTCCTTCCAAGGCCGTGAACACGTTGTGGGCGTTGGTGAGGATGGTGAGCGGAAAGTCAGGCAGGTAGCCGGTCAACGTCAGCGCGGTGGAGCTGGCGTCGATGAAGATGGTTTCGTTCGGCTGGATGCGCTCGACGGCCAGCCTGGCGATGGCGGCCTTTTCGGCGCGGCAGATGAGCTGGCGATCGTTCAGCGGCAGCTCCTCGCCCGGTTTCGCCTGCGGGATGGCCCCGCCATGGATGCGGACCAGCTGGCCGCGTTTCTCCAGAGCTTCGAAGTCCTTGCGGATGGTTTCGTCGGTGACACCGAGCTGGGACGCCATTTCGATGGTGCGCAGCGATCCATGGAACTGGAGCAGGTCGAGAATCCGGCGGTGGCGTTCGAAGGCAAGCATGGCGGGCTGAAGCTTGTATCGAGGATTGTGCGGAATTCCGGTGGAGGCAAGAGATCCTACAGCGACCATGGGCGAGGGCGTCCCGCGCGGCTGCCGGCCTTGACGAGGAGCGGGCGAACCGCGAAATGCCTGCCATGCGAAGCATCCTCGTCACCGGCGGCAACGGCGGGCTCGGCCGTGGCATCGGCCGGTATTTTCTCGAACGCGACCCGGACTGCCGGGTGTGGCTGGGTGTGCGGGCGAACCGCGCGGAGGCGGAGCGGCTGGGGGACGAGTTCGCCGGACGCTGCCGGGCGATCGCGCTCGACGTCACGGACGCGGGCGACTGGGCGCGCGCGGTGGAGGAGATCGTGGCCGCGGACGGGCGGCTCGACGTGCTGGTGAACAACGCCGGACTGCACCGCGACCACCTGCTCGCGGCGATGCCGGCGGAGGCATGGCACGAGGTGATCGGCGCGAACCTCGACTCGGTGTTCCACGGCTGCCGGGCGGTGGTCACGCCGATGATGCGGCAGCGCTTCGGGCGGATCGTCAACATCGCCTCGCTCAGCGCGCTGCTGCCGCCGATGGGACAGACGAACTACGCCGCGGCGAAGGCGGGCGTGGTCGCCTTCACCCGGACGATGGCGAAGGAGGTCGCGCGCTACGGCATCACGGTCAACGCGCTGCTGCCCGGCTACATCGAGACCGAGGCGCTGGCGGACATGGACGACGAGGCCCGCAAGCAGGCGCGGATGGGAATCCCGATGCGCCGCTTCGGCAAGCCGGAGGAGGTCGCCGCCGCGGTGGCCTTTCTCGCTTGTCAGGATGCGGGGTATGTCACAGGGTCCGCCCTGAAAATCGACGGGGGAATTTTCTAACTAATTGGATTTAATCGAGATGTTGAACGGTCCGGAGCTGCGCCAGCGAATCAAGGAGGTGATGGTGGAGGAATTGATGCTGGAGGACGATCCGGCGTCGATTGATGACCGGACGCCGATTTTCGGCGCGGGCGGCTTGGGCTTGGACTCGGTCGACGCGCTCCAGCTGGTGGTCGCGCTGGACAAGCATTTCGGTCTGAAGATCGCCGACGCCTCGAAGGCGAAGGGGATCCTCGAGTGCGTCGAAACGATCGCCGTCGAGATCGAGAAGGCCGCCTGATTCCGGAACGGACGGGCGGAACAACGCGGGCGAACGCACATGAAGAAGGCCCTGTTGTTCACGCTGAAGCTGTTGCTGACCGCGGCCTGCCTCGGCTGGGCGTTCTCGCGGCTGGACATCGGCGAGTCGATTTTCTCCCGTCCGGGCAGCGTCCACTACGGCTGGCTGGCCGGCGGCGCGGCGCTGGCGGGCGCGACGGTGTGGCTGACCGCCGTGCGCTGGCGCTTGTTCCTGCATGCGCAGGACGTCGATCCCGGCATGAGGCGGGCGGTCGAGCTGACCTTGATCGGCAATTTGTTCAACCTGCTGTCGGTCGGCGGCATCGGCGGTGACGCGGCGCGCATCCTGCTGCTGATCCGCCAGTATCCCGGGCGCAAGCTGGCGGTGGCGATGGCGGTGATGGTCGACCACTTGGCCGGGATGGTGGCGATGAGCGGGATGTTTTTCCTGATCTCGTCGGTGCGCTTCGAGTCGCTGCAGGCGCAGAGCTCGCTGGGCAAGGGCGTGATCCACTTCGCCTGGTTCTACCTCGGCGGCGGGCTGTTGTTCGTCGGGCTGACTTTCCTCGTCGCCTGCCCGCCGGTGTACCGCTGGCTGCACCGCGGCGGCCGCCAATGGCGGAGCGGGCTGCTCCAGCGGGTGCCGCAGACTTACGACGTGTATCGGAAGAAATGGCCGCTGGCGCTGGCCGGGGTGGGCGTTTCGGTCGTCATGCTGCTGGCGTATTTCCTGTCGTTCTGGTGCGGCCTGCGCGCGGTGGGCGGCGAGGTGCCGGCCATTTCGGTGGTTTCGGCGATGCCGGTGATCGACTCGCTCAGTTCGCTGCCGGTGTCGGTCGCGGGCGTCGGCGTGCGCGAGAAATTGTTCGAGGTGCTGCTGCACGATCTGGCCGGGGTCGAACCGGCGATGGCGGTGGCGGCGTCGCTGGCGGGATTCGCCTGCAACGTGTTGTGGGCGCTGCCGGGCGCCTTGTTCTTTTTGCGGAAGGGTGACCGGGTGACGATCCGGGAACTGGAGGACGTCGAGCGGGCATGAACGGCGGGCGAATGGATTCCGGACTGGCGGTTTGCCTGGCGTCGTCGTTCTGCGGCTACCACGCGCACGCCGGGTTTTTGAACGAGCTCGAGCGGCGCGGCGTGCGGCCGGGACGGATCGCCGGCGCCTCGGCCGGGGCCTTGGCCGGCGGATTGTGGGCGGCCGGGCTGCGTGGCGAGGCGCTGGAGCGCTTGTTCCTTTCCCGGCGGATGAAGTGGGCGTTCTTCGACTGGTTCTCGATCCCGCGGTTCCACCTGCTGTCGCTGGGCTGGGGGCCGAGCGGGGTGTTTTCCGCCGTGCCGCTGAGGCGCTTTTTGAAGCAATTCGTCGGCGACCGGCGGATCGAGGAGCTGGAGGACCCGCGGCTTGAGCTGGCGGTGGCGAACCTGTGCAAGGCGCGCGGCGAAATCATCCGGGAAGGGCCGTTGGTCGACTTCATCGCGGCGAGCCTGGCGGTGCCGTTTTTGTTCCAGATCCAAGAAATCGGCGGCGAGCGCTTCCTCGACGGCGGGGTGGCCAACGAGACGCCCTTCGATCACTGGCTCGACGACCCGTCGGTGCACACGATCGTGGTGCACACGATCCGCCACGAGGTGCCGGCGAAACCGCGCCGGCTGTGGTCGGTGGCCGGCGTGGCGGCGGCGACGCACGCGGTGACGGCGGCCGAGTTCATGCGGGTGCGGCGGGAGAAGGCGGAGGCGTCCGGCAAGCGGGTGCATTTCCTCGAAAGCCGCACGCCCTCGCCCGGGTTGTTCCAAGGCCGGCTCGCGCGCGTCTTGCTCGACGCCGGGGCGGCGACGGCCGCGGCGTGGGCGGAGCACGAGGCGGGCCGGTGACCGGCGGTTCCCGCTTGCGGACGATCGCGCGACCTCGCAGCCTTGCCGGCGTATGAGCGGGAAAGCGAAAGAGCGGCCGGTGGCGGACAGGGTGATCGCGTGGCTGAGAGACGAGGGGATTCTGGAGCTGGAGGAGGATTTTCCGGAAACGGGCGATTTGTTCGCGGCGGGTATGGACTCGATGGCCGTGATGCAGCTGGTGGTCGCGGCCGAGGACCGCTTCGGCGCGATTCTCGGGCCGGCTGATCTGGCGAAGGAACGGCTGGCCACGCCGGCGGCGCTGGCGGCATTGCTCGAAGAGAAACAACCATGAACGGGACCGTCGACGTGGCGGTGATCGGGGGCGGCAGCGCCGGTCTGGCGGCCGCCGTCGCCGCGGCGCGCGAGGGCGCTGAGGTCGTGCTGCTGGAGCGGCATGGGTTTCTCGGCGGCATGGGCACGGCCTCGCTGGTGCACACGTTCTGCGGGCTCTACCGGCTGCGGCGCGAGCCGGGCGCGGTGTGGGCCAACCCGGGGCTGCCAGTGGAAATCGCGGAGCGGATGATCGCGGCCACCGGCATCGGGCCGGTGCGGATGGGGCGGGTCGATGTGTTGCCGCAGCATCCGGTCGAGTTCGTCCGGATCGCCGACGAACTGGTGGCGGCGGAGCGTTCGCTCGACGTCCGCTGGCACACGGAGGTGACCGGCGCGGTACGCGACGCCGATGGCTGGCGGATCGCCTGGCACTGCCGCGGCACGGCCGGGGAAATCCGGGCGGCGGCGGTGGTCGACGCCTCGGGCGATGCGGTGCTGGCGGGATTCCTCGGCGGCGGCGCGGAAATGACCGAGGCACCGCGCCTGCAACGGCCGGCCTACGTGTTCGGCATCCAGTCGGTGGACGGCGGGGCGGAGAACGACCGGCTCGCCCTCGCCGGTTGGCTGGTCGCGGGCGTGCGCGCGGGCGATCTGCCGGCGGCGGCGCTCGGGCTGACATTTCGCGCGTCCGGGCGTCCGGGCGAATGGTTCGGCACGCTCGATCTGGCCGGCGCGGAATCGCCCGACGGCTACGACCCGCTCGATCCGGCGTGCCTGAGCCGGATCGAAGCCGATGGACGGCGGACGGCGGCGGCGGCGGTCGGGTATTTGCGCGCCAAGGCCGACGGCTGGCCGCGCGCGTTCATTTCCCAATGGCCGGCGCGCGCGGGCGTGCGCGAGAGCCGCCGCTGGCTCGGTCAGGCGCGCTTGACCGGCGAGGACGTGCTTTCCGGCCGGCGGTTCGACGACGAAATCGCGCTGGCCACTTGGCCGTTAGAGCTGCGCGAGACGGCAAAGGGGGCGAAGCTGCGGTTTCCTGAAAACGATCTCCCGGCAGGCATCCCGCTCGGCAGCCTCCGTGCGGCGGGCGACGACCGCTTGTTCGTGGCGGGCCGCTGTTTGTCCTGCGACCACGAGGCGCAGGCATCGATCCGGGTGATGGGGACCTGTTTCGCCACCGGCCAAGCGGCGGGGCTGGCGGCGGCGGTGCGGGCGAATGGCGGCGAAATGGCGTCGGTCGTGGATCGGCTGCGTCCCGTCCGGTGACGGGCGGACCGCCCGCGAAAGGGAGTTGCACGGGCAAGGGGCGGACGTCATGTTCGCCGCATGTTTCGCGAACGTCGGCCCGACGTGATCCATGACGATGAATAAATCCCGTGGCGATGCGTCCAATCCCGTGACTGGGCCGAACGAAGCCGTCGATTCCCGCGCCACTCCCGGCGAGGAAAACGACGATACCCTGCTGGTCGCACGCTCACAGGCGGGCGATCTGAGGGCATACGACGAGCTGGTCACCCGGCACCGGGGAAGGGTGTATGCCATGATCCGAAACATGATTCATCACGAAGCCGACGCCTGGGACCTCTCGCAGGAGGTCTTCATCAAGGCGTGGCACGCGCTGCCGCGCTTCGAGGCGAAGGCGCGTTTTTCGACGTGGCTCTTCCGGATCGCCCACAACGTCGTCTGCGATTGGTCGCGGAAGCGCAAGGTCGAGAGCGCGGGGGAGTTCAACGACGAGATTTTCGACCGCGAGCGGATCGAACCATCGGCCGCGACCGCGCCCGCCGGGGTGGAATCGCCCGACGACTCGCTGGCGCACGGCGAGCTGCGGGCGAAGATCGAGGCCGCGCTGGCGAAGCTTTCGCCCGAGCACCGCGAGGCGGTGGTGTTGAAAGATGTCCAGGGACTTTCGTATAAGGAAATCGCCGAGACGATGGACTGCTCGCTCGGCACGGTGATGAGCCGGTTGTTTTACGCCCGTCAGAAACTCCAAGCCCTCCTCAAGGATGAATACGACGCCCGATGACGTGATGCTGGCCCTGTGGCTGGACGACGAACTGGAAGGCGAAGCGCTCGCCGCCGTCGAGGCCTGGGCGGTGGACAAGCCGGACCAGCTCGCCGCGCGCGAGGAAGTCCGGCGCTGGCGCGGGCGGATCGCCGGGGCGATGCCGCGCGAGATCGATCCGCCGTTTGGCGATTTCTTCAACAGCCGTATTCTGAAGGAACTCGATACGAAACCGACGTTGCAACCGCAGGCCGCGGCGAAGCCGTCCTGGTGGCGGGCGTTCTGGTGGATGCCGGTGACCGCTGCGGCGGGCATGGCCTTCGCCTTCATCCTTGGCACCCGCGCCGGCCCCGAGACGCGTGCGCGCGTCGCGCGTGCGATTCCCGCGGTCTACACGCCGGATACGGGCGTGAAGGCGGACTATTTCGCCAGCCGCCCGGCGGAGGCCACGGTGATCGTGCTCGACGGCGTGGAGGCGATCCCCGATTCGCTCGATCTTTCGAGCGCGGTGGCGGTCGCCCCGGCCCGGAACGACGTGGAAAAAGCCGCCTCGGTCGAGCCCGAACAGGAACCCGGAGGCGCGAAATGAACCGCCGCGTATGGATGGCCGTTTCGCTGGCGGCGCTGTGGCCGTTCGCCGCGCGGGCGCAGGACGATCCGGGCAAGGAGTCACTCGGGGCCGTGGTGGTGAAGGTTTACCACGCGACCGATGGCGACCCCGGCGCGGCCGGCGGCAGCGCGAAAGATGTCCCCGGCGACGTGGTGCTCCGTTTGCGGAGCGAGTCGCGCCTGAAATTCGCGCATTACCGCGAGATCGGCTCCGATACCAAGACGCTGTTCCGCAGCTACGAGAACTGGGCGCAGCCGCTCGGAGCTTCGGACGAGGTGTTGGTGCGTTTCGAGGCGCGCAACCATCCATCGCGTCAGGCCGCCTTTCTCGGTATCGAACTTTGGCTGAGCCGCCGCAAGGTGCTCCGGACCGACGCCGAAATCACCACCGCCCGGCCGCTGCACGTGCTCGGGCCGGCCTGGCGGGGCGGGCGGCTGATCGTCTCGGTCGCGCTCGCGCCGGTTGCGCTTTCCAATCCCCAATGAAATCCATGCGATTGCTGCCGATCCTCTGGCTGGCGCTGTGCGCCGTATTGCCCGCCGCCGAGCTGGCGTTCGAATCGACGAAAAAGGACGTGAGCGCGGGTGCCGACGCGACCCGGGTCGATGTCGATTTCCCGTTCACCAATGCCTCGGGCCAGCCGGTGACGATCACCCGGTTCCAGTCGAACTGCTCGTGCATGACCGTCGCGGTGCAGGGTGGCAAACAGCGTTACGAGCCGGGCGAATCCGGCATCGTGCGGGCGACCTTCGACGTGCAGAACCTGTCCGGCGAGGTCGAGCGATTCGCCGTGCTGTGGCTGGAGGGCGATCCGGAGGACAAACCGTCGGTGAAGCTCAACGTCAACTTCCACATTCCGGAAGTGGTGAAGGTGGAGCCGAAGACGGTGAAGTGGGAGGTCGGCGCGAAGCCGGAGCCGCAGG
>Ga0070664_100000849_pt1 | contig 23590 bp, 25 predicted proteins | sample KBSC73metaG_FD_65863 | JGI IMG/M metagenome (GOLD analysis project Ga0070664, IMG submission 65863) | Corn rhizosphere microbial communities from Kellogg Biological Station, Michigan, USA - KBS C7-3 metaG | ecosystem: Host-associated > Plants > Roots > Rhizosphere > Soil ... | reverse complement strand
CCTGAGATGGAATCGCTTCCGGCAATTCGCCGGCGGCGAACTCTGCGTCAGCCGGCGCTTCGCGCTCGATCACGGCTTCCTCGAAGGCGCGCTCCTCCGCCTCGGGTCCACTGCGGGGATCGATTAGCGTCGCCTCCGCGAGCGTCTCATCACCACCGTGATCTCCGGGCACGGCCTCATTCGCGACCGGCTGTTCGATGCCATGATCGGCTTCCGGGGCGGCTTCTGGTTCAGGCGCGGCAATCGAATCCGTGTCGGCTGTCAGTTCAGGATCCTGATGCCAACTGTGCTTGCATGCGGCGCACCGCACTTGCCGGCCATCCGGAGGAACCGCGCCGTCCTTCACCACATATTGCGTTCCGCAATTCGGGCAGGTGAGGATCATTGCAACAAAAGCCCTCTTCCGAGACGGTGAGCGCACGGTAAACAGGAATGCGTATGGCTTGGCAAGGCAGCGGGTCTGCCGAGCAGGGCGCTTTTGAAGATCTGGGGGAGTTTTGTGGCCGCAGTCGCCGAATTCGATAGCGTCGGATTGCGCTATGGCACGGGCGCCGAGGTCCTGCGGGATCTCGACTTCCGGCTTAGGTTCGGCACCTTCTATTTCCTGACCGGTGCGTCTGGTGCTGGCAAGACGTCTCTCCTGAAGCTGCTATACCTCGCCCAGCGGCCCACGCGCGGGCGAATACGTTTGTTCGGCGAAGAGCTAAGTGAGGCGCCGCGCGAAGCGTTGCCGCCTTTCCGTCGACGCATCGGAGTGGTGTTTCAGGACTTCCGGCTGATCCGTCACCTCTCCGCATTCGATAATGTCGCACTACCACTTCGCTTGGCAGGCGCGAGCGAGGATGAGGTCGAGGGGCCTGTTCGGGAGATGCTGGCCTGGGTCGGGCTCGCGGATCGGGCCAGTGCGCGGCCGCCTACCCTTTCAGGCGGCGAACAGCAGCGCGTGGCGATCGCACGTGCGGTGATCAATCGGCCCGAGCTGATCATCGCCGACGAGCCTACGGGCAACGTTGACGCTGAAATGGCCAACCGCCTCCTCGGCCTGTTCACGGCCCTCAACCGCCTGGGCACCACGGTCATTGTGGCGACGCACGACATCGGGCTTATCAACGCGACCCCCGGGGCGCAGCTGATCAGGCTCGAAAATGGAACCCTGGTCGATCCAACGGGCACGCTCCGGAACCCGCCGCGGCCACCGAGAAAGGCGAGCTAATGCTCGACTGGTTCTTCGTCACTCCGGCGGAGCGGCGCCTGCTCGGAACCGCCCGTCTCGGCGGACCGACGCCATGGGTAGTCGCGATCATGAGCTTCTCCATCATGCTCATCGCGGCAACCGGGCTCGCGCTCGCCAACACGGCGGGGGTACTGAGCCGCGCGATCGACTCACGTTATGCGCTCGAAGTGCCCGGCGGCGGCGCCAATCTTGATGTGCTGCTCCGCACAGTGCGCTCCTCTCCAGGCGTCACGACGGCCGACGCGGTGCCGGAAACCGACATGCGCAAGACCCTGGAACGATGGCTCGGCCCGACCGCGCAGAGCGCGGACCTGCCGGTCCCCGCCTTGATAAATTTCGACATAGGAGACGCCGGCGGCCTGAACGCGGTTCAGCAGCGAGCGCAAGCGATTGCTCCCGGAGCCAAAATTGTCGCGCACCGGGCCAGCGTAGCGCCGCTACTGCAGTCCCTCGGGCTACTCCAGGCCGTAACGTTCGGGTTGGTTGTGCTTCTCAGCGCCGCCGCAGCTGCGGCCGTCGTGCTTGCTGCGCGCGGGGCACTCGACACGCATCGCTTCACCATCGAGGTGATGCACGGAATCGGGGCGACTGACCTCCAGGTCACGCATCTCTTCCAACGCAAGATCCTGATCGACGCCTTTGTCGGCAGCATCGCGGGCGGAGTCGCGGCCAGTCTGGTTCTCCTGGCTCTAGCGGGAGGTGCAGCATTTGCAGGGGACCTCACTGGGGGCGCCACACTCGGTCTTCGAGACTTCCTGATCCTTGCGCTGCTGCCCTTCGCCCTTACCGCCCTGGCGACCTGGGTTGCCCGTACGGCCGTCCTTCGAGCATTGCGAGAGGCGCTGTGATCACTCGCCTCGGCTCGCTCCTGTTGCTCGTTTACGCGCTCGGCTTCGTGCTGTTCGCCTTCACGCTCGGCAAGCCCGCGCGCGCCGATGCCGCTGCCACCGATGCCGCCGTGGTCCTCACGGGGGGCGCCGGGCGCCTCGAACATGCGATCGATGTACTGAAAGACCACAAAGCGGGGCGGCTGCTCGTCGCGGGGGCCGACCCGGCAGTGACCAAGCCCGATCTTGCGCACAGGATTCCGGGATCGCGCAAGTGGCTCGCCTGCTGCGTCGATCTCGGCAGCGAATCCGTCGACACCCGGTCGAATGCCGAAGAGGCGGCGCGCTGGCTTGCCAAGCACAATTACAAGTCGCTGCGGCTGATAACGAGCGACTGGCACATGCGCCGCGCTCGTTACGAATTCTCGAAGGGCCTTGAAGGCAAGTACCGGGTGGTGACCGACGCCGTGCGGACGGAGCCCAGCTTCATTCGTCTGTTCGGAGAATATAACAAATATCTGCTCCGCCGCCTCGCGGTCTGGGCAGACCTCTGATGACACTCCTGCGTTCGCTGCTTTATACGGCGATCTTCTATCCCATGACGGCTCTGTGGGTGCTCGCGGGCATTTTCGGGAGCTTGTTCAGCGCGAAGCTAACGCTGGCCGTGGTGCTCAGCTGGGTCGAAGTGAATCATTGGCTCATTCGCAACATACTTAGCATTAGCGTGCGCGTTGATGGCGAGATTCCGCCGGGGCCTCACCTCATTGCGGTCAAGCACCAGTCGATGCTGGAGACCCTGGAGATGGTCCGCATCACCCACCTGCCAGTGATTGTCATCAAGAAGGAACTAGCTGACGTTCCATTCTTTGGATGGATGACGCGGCGCTATGGCGTCATTCCGGTTGAAAGATCCGCGGGCGCAAAGGCGCTGCGCTTACTAGTCAAAGAGGGCGAACAGGCGATCGCAACGGGCCGTCCCGTCATCATCTACCCGGAAGGCACCCGGGTACGTGTCGGCGAGACACCGGCTCTGCAATCCGGATTTGCCGCCCTGTATCGTACACTCGGCCTGCCGGTCGTACCGGTTGCCGTGGACAGCGGACGCTTGTGGGGTCGCGGCATCGTTCATCGCAGCGGCATCGTGACCATCAAGGTGGGCGAGACGGTTCCGACGGGCCTGAAGCGAGACGAGGTGGAGGCGCGTGTCCATCGCGCCATCAACGCGCTCGAGCTAGCTCCGGAGACGCGCGCCTAACTTCTCTGCAGCGGCGACGATGCGGCCGGAGATCTCACCGATCTGCTCGTCAGTGAAGCTCTTGTCCGCAGGCTGCAACGTGACTTCGAACGCCAGCGACAAGCCTTCGGGCGCGTCGAACCGGTCGAACAGGCGCACTTCGGTTATCGCCGCCTTGTCCGCGCCGCGGATCGCGCGCAGCAAGGCATCCGCGGGCTGGTCGGCTGGAACAATGAAGGCGAAGTCGCGGCTGACGGGCTGGAGCGTCGGAGGAGAATAGGCAGTCCTTGCGTGACCGCGCGATCTCGGCGCTGGAATCGAATCGAAATAGATTTCGGCGCCCACCGCACCTGAAGGAGCATCGAGACTCTTCACGAGGCCGGGATGAAGCTCACCGAACGCGGCGACAATTGCCTTCGGGCCCAGCCCGAGCCGAGCCGATCGACCCGGATGCCATATCGGGCCGGCATCCGGAAACACCTGCAGATTTTGTATCGGAGCTCCAGCAGCATCGAGCAACGCCAACACCTCTGCCTTGGCGTCGAACGCGTCGAAGGCCCGGGCTTTGCCCGATTGCCAGTCGCGCGACTGTCTTTCACCGGCGAGCAGCAAGCCGAGCGTCGGATGTTCGCGGTCGCCGAGGTAGCGCCGGCCGATTTCAAACAGCCGCACCGAAGACGCACCACGATCAAGATTGCGCCGCGTGGCGGAGATCAAGCCCGGAAGCAGCGACGGGCGCATCGCCTTCATTTCCTCGCTGATCGGGTTGGCAAGCTTCCACTGAGTCCCGCCGAAAAGCTCAGCCTCGTATTCCGAGATGAAGCTCCACGTCACGGCCTCATCGAGGCCCCGTGCTGCGGCGGTCCGACGTACGCGCCGCTCGATCAACTGGGAGCGCGTGGCCGTGGGCCGCGCGACTCCCGGCGCGCGATCGAGGGGAGTCGAGGGAACTTGGTCGTAACCGGTGATACGCGCGACTTCCTCGACGAGGTCGGCCTGGCCTTCCACGTCCCGCCGCCAGGTAGGCACGGTAACTTCGCGCCCTTGAAGCTCGAAGCCCAGGCTTTCCAGGATTTCGCGCTGGCGCTGCTCGGGCACATCGATGCCTCCGAGCGCGCGAGTGCGGCCGAAATCGAACATGATTTTGCGGCGCGCGACCGGCGGCTCCCCGGCGCGAATGACAGCCGATGGCTCGCCGCCGCAAATATCGAGGATGAGTCCGGTCAGGATCGCGAGGCCGCTCTCGAGGAATGCGGGATCGACGCCACGTTCGAAGCGGCTCCTCGCATCGCTCGTAAGGCCGAGGAACTGTCCTGATCGCGCGATCCTCTCCGGCGTGAAATAAGCGATCTCGAGCATAACGTCCGTCGTCTTGTTGCTTACGCCGCTATCCTCACCGCCCATGATGCCGCCGATGTCGTGAACCTGCCGGTCGTCTGCGATCACCGTGATGAAGGGCTCGAGCGCATATTCCTTTTCATTGAGTGCGAGCACCTTCTCGCCCGCCTTTGCAGGTCGGGCGGTGAGGCCGCCGGCGAGCTTGGCCATATCGTAAACGTGGGCCGGGCGGCCGTGCTCGAGCATGACGTAATTGGTGATATCGACAAGCGCCGAGATCGACCGCTGGCCGGCAGCCTTCAGCCTGCGCTGCATCCAGTCAGGCGATAGTCCGTTCTTCACGCCCGTGACGGCGCGCCCGAAGAATGCCGGGCATCCGTCCGTGTCCTCGACGCGGATCGGCACCGGACAAGGGAAACTTCCCTCGATCTGCGGCACGGCCAAGGGCTTCAGGGTCCCGATCCCCGACGCCGCGAGATCGCGCGCAATCCCGCGCACTCCCATCGCGTCCTGCCGGTTGGGCGTGACGTTCACGTCGAAGACCGGATCGTCGAGTCCGGCATATTCGGTGAACGCCGTCCCCACCGGTGCGTCCTGCGGCAATTCGATGATTCCGCTATGGTCATCGCCCAATTCGAGCTCGCGCGATGAGCACATCATGCCGTGGCTTTCGACTCCGCGCACCGGCCTGACGCCGAGGATCATGTCGCTGCCCGGGATGTAGGCGCCTGGCGGCCCGAACACTCCGATCATTCCTGCGCGTGCGTTTGGCGCACCGCATACGACCTGGATCGGACCCTCGCCTGCGTCCACGGTCAGGACCTGCAGCTTGTCTGCTTGCGGATGCTTCTCGGCGGTGATCACGCGGGCGAGACGGAACGGCGCCAGCGCCTCACCCGGATTGGTGACCTCTTCGACCTCGAGGCCGATCGCTGTCAGCTTGTTGGCAATCTCCTTCGCGGAAGCCGTCGTTTCGAGGTGCTCTTTGAGCCAGTCGAGCGAGAACTTCATGCTCCCACTCCGCCGGAGATCGTAGGCACGTCGAGCGCGCGGAAGCCATAATGCTTGAGCCAGCGGATGTCGCCGTCGAAGAAAGCGCGGAGATCGTCCATTCCATATTTGAGCATCGCCAGCCGATCGATACCGCAGCCGAAGGCGAAGCCCTGCCATTCGTCGGGGTCGAGCCCCATGTTCGAGATCACGCGCGGATGGACCATTCCGGAGCCCAGTATCTCCATCCAGCCTTCCTGTCCGCCGACGACGCGGCGGCCCTTCTCCATCGACCATCCCACGTCGAGCTCGGCAGAAGGTTCGGTGAAGGGGAAATAAGAAGGCCGGAAACGCATCACGATATCGTCGCGTTCGAAGAAGGCCCTGACAAAGGTCTCCAGCGTCCACTTGAGGTGGCCCAGTGTAATGGCCTTGTCGATGACGAGGCCCTCAACCTGGTGGAACATCGGCGTGTGGGTCGCGTCGCTGTCGGAGCGATAGACGCGGCCCGGCGCGATCACGTAAATGGGAGCGCCCTGGCTCTCGCCGGCCCGGATCTGCACGGGCGAGGTGTGGGTCCGCAGCACGAACGGCTCCTCATCGGGCGTGCGCGGCTCAAGGTAGAAAGTGTCCTGCATCGCGCGCGCCGGATGATTTTCCGGCATGTTTAGGGCGCTGAAATTATACCATTGCGTCTCGATCTCGGGACCCTCGGCAACCGAGAAGCCGAGGTCGGCGAATATCTCGGCGAGTTCGTCCATGACCTGGCTGACCGGATGAACCGAACCAGTCGCCTGCTCGCGCGCGGGCAGCGACAGGTCGACTTTCTCCGTCGCCAGCTTGCGCTCCAGCTCGCCGGCTTCCAGCGCAGCCTTTCGCTCCGCGATCGCGTCAGTCACGCGCTCACGGAGAGCGTGGATTTTCGGAGCCTCCGACGCCCGCGTATCTGCGTCCATCGAGCCCAGGGATTTCAGCTTAGCAGTAATCTCGCCCGATTTGCCGAGCAGTTCGACCCGCACGTTATCGAGCGCTTGGAGATCCTCGGCGGCGGCGATACGGTCGAGAAGGGCGTCAGGCATGATATCCGGCCTCTAGCAATGCCGCACTGCAAAATGCAAAGGCGGGACGTCATGAACGACTGGCCCGAGCTGAGCGCCGAACGAGATCACGAGACTCTCGCCATCCTGCACCTTGCCGCGCAGATGCTCGGCAAGCTCCGAGTTGCCCATGCGCCATGGCTCAATCACGGTTGGCACGTTGCTCTCCAGCCCAATGCGCGAGGGCTGGGAATCCTGCCGACTGAGGCCAGCGGCGGACGGACCTTCACGTTGACGTTGGACCTTTGCCGCCACGCGATCGTGCTTTGGATCAGCGACGGCGGGCGGGAAGAATTGCCGCTCAACGCCGGGAGCATCGCTGCACTCCATAAGCGGTTGGTCGCAATGCTGGAGCTTCATGGCTTGCCGTCGAGCTTCAACGGGCGTCCCAACGAGATAGAGGGTGCGCTGCCCTTCGCAGAGGATAAGCGGCCGCGCGACTATGATCGGGACGCCGCGCAGCGCTTACGCGCCGCGCTGGCAGCCATGCTGCCTGTGTTCGCGCGTTTTCGAGCCGGGTTCAGCGGCAAGGCGAGCCCCGTGCATTTCTGGTGGGGTAGCTTCGACCTGGCGGTCAGCCGCTTTTCTGGCCGGAAGGCGCCGCAGCATCCGGGCGGTGTGCCCGGGCTTCCCGATCGCGTCACGCGCGAAGCCTATAGTGACGAGGTTGCCAGCGCCGGATTCTGGGCGGGCGGGGCGACGGCGGCAGAGCCCTTCTTTTACAGCTACATTTATCCCGAGCCCGAAGGATACCGGACGGCACAGGTTTCGCATGGCCGGTTCGACGAGAACTATGGGGAATATGTGCTGCGTTACGAGGTCGTGCGCACTGCAGCTGATCCCGCGGGCACGCTGATGGAATTCATTCAGGCGGCCTATGATGCCGGCGCTGGCCTTGCGAAGTGGGACCGCTGCGCCCTCGAGCGAGAGCCCGTCGCGCCCTAGGTTGGGACGAACGGGTAGGGCGAAATCGACTTACGATTTTCTTCTACCGCCAGCATTCTCCCTGCGGGAGGCGTCGCCCGATAAGCGCATTGAAGACGCGGGCATATCGAGCAAGCCGGTCCCACCGGTGTCGCCGGCGTGTTCGCGAGGTCCAGGCCATCGGCATATGCGATGCGCGGCGCATATTTCACGTCGCAGCCCAAGCCGACGGCGAGAAGCGCGTCGTCGCGCAGATCCGGCCGGATCGGCCGCTCGATCGTCCGACTGATCGTGAAGAATCGCTCACCCTCAGGCGTCTCGATAAGCTGGCGGATGGTCTGGCCAGGCGTCTGGAAGGCAGTGTGCAGGTGCCAGCGCGGACAAGTCCCGCCGAAATGCGAGAAGGGAAAGCTCTCTCCCGCGTAGCGCTTGGAGATATTCCCCGCCGGGTCGACGCGCAGCATGAAAAAGGGAACGCCCTTGGCACCGGGACGTCCGAGCGTCGTCAGCCGATGAGCGACTTGCTCCACATTTGCACCGAACTGGGAGGTCAAACGGTCGATCGCGTAGCGATGCTCCTCGGCGGCTCGAAGGAACTTGCCGTAAGGCATCATTATCGCGCCGGCCGCGTAGTTGGCGAAGCTCATATGCAGCAGCCGGCGGCTCCCCGGATCCGGGGGACGCGCGACCTCGAGCATCTTCCCGATGATCGTTGCGAATTCGAGCAGCGCCAGCTGATATGCGATTCCGAAGGTGCGATTCTCAGGCCGGAGCAGGGACGACAGCATGAGCATCCGTCGCTGCGAATCATAATGCTGGCTCGCATCCTCGAGGATTTCCGGTTCGACGACCCGCACTTCGACACCCCAGGCCTCCTTGAGGCGCTGCCTTAGGGGCTCCGACACCGACAGGGGATGGTTTAGTGCCCCGCCTAGCGTTTCCGAGGCTTGTTCGAGCTCGGGATAATGATTGCGCTGCGCCTGGATATAATCGCGCACCCAGGTCTCAGGGGTTATGATTGACCGGGGATCGGCGCGCCGCTCTTCGCCGGTCGGTCGGCGCTGCATGTCGCGAAGAGCGGTGTAGAGTCGAGCGACGCCCTCGGCCACAGCGGGGGCATTGTCCGCGAGCTCGACCAGCTCGTGGCGGCTTACCCCGAGATCGGCGAGCATCGGGTCCGAGAATATCTCGCCGAGTTGCGTCGCACCTCCGACCTCGCCGCCCTCGGCGGCAAAACTCTTCACATCGACGTCGAATGCCTCGGCAAGACGAAGCAGGATGCCGGCGGTCACCGGACGCTGGTTGCGCTCGAGATGGTTGAGATAGGATCCGGAAATGCCAAGCTGATCGGCCATCTGGCTCTGGTTGAGCCCACGGTCGCGGCGAAGCCTCTTGAGCCGGGCGCCGAGGAAGAGTTTCCGTGGCAGCACAGTTGTATGACTGTCAAACAATTTACTGAAATACAAGTCCGATGATGACACGTTGGCACTTTTCAGTGCGACTTTTACTGCGAGGATGAGGTTTTCTTCAGCTCATCGAATGAACAGGGGACTCGCGTAATGCGTGAATTCGGATTGGTGGTAGCGGCGCCCGAAAGCCGGTTTGACGGGATCGAGCGGCCCTATGGCGTTGAGGAGGTTCTCAAGCTTCGTGGGTCCATCCCGATCGAGCACACGCTCGCACGTCGCGGTGCGCTGAAACTCTGGGAGCTCTTGAATCAGGACGAGCCAGTTCGCGCCCTTGGCGCGCTCAGCGGCAATCAGGCCATGCAGATGGTCCGTGCAGGGCTGAAAGCCATTTACCTCTCCGGCTGGCAGGTCGCCGCCGATTCAAATGTCAGCGGGTCGATGTATCCCGACCAATCGCTCTATCCCGCAAATTCCGGTCCGGAGCTCGCCAGGAAAATCAACAAGACGCTACAGCGCGCAGATCAGATCGAGCATCTCGAGGGTGGCGCCAAGCGCGATTGGTTCGCGCCGATCGTCGCCGATGCCGAGGCCGGCTTCGGCGGACCGCTCAACTGCTATGAGATCATGAAGGCCTATATCGAGGCGGGCGCTGCGGGCGTGCATTTCGAGGACCAGCTCGCGTCCGAAAAGAAATGCGGCCACCTCGGCGGCAAGGTGCTGATCCCGACCCAGGCCGCAGTCCGCAACCTGGACGCGGCACGCCTGGCCGCAGACGTCGCCGGGGTGCCGACCATCCTCGTCGCCCGAACCGATGCGGAAAGTGCGAAACTCATCACCAGCGACGTCGACGAGCGCGATCGGCCTTTCATAACCGGCGAGCGCACGCCCGAGGGTTTCTTCCGCCTGAAGGATGGCACGGGCCTCGATCATTGCATCGCCCGCGGCCTGGCCTTTGCAGCGCATGCCGACCTGATCTGGTTCGAGACCAGCCATCCGAACGTCGAGGAAGCGAGACGCTTCGCGGAAGGCATTCACGCCCGCTATCCAGGCAAGCTCCTGGCCTATAATTGCAGCCCGAGCTTCAACTGGAAGGCGAAGCTCGACGAGCAGACCATCGCCAGCTTCCAGAGGGACCTGGGCGCGATGGGCTACAAATATCAGTTCGTCACCCTCGCCGGCTTCCACAGCCTCAACCACGCCATGTTCGAGCTGGCCAGTGCCTATCGCGACCGCGGCATGGCGGCCTACTCCGAGCTTCAGGAGGCGGAGTTCGCGAGCGAGGCAGCGGGTTACACTGCGACCCGCCACCAGCGCGAAGTCGGCACGGGCTATTTCGATGCTATCGCTACTGCCGTCTCCGGCGGGAACAGCTCGACGGTCGCACTCAGGGAATCGACGGAAGCCGCCCAGTTCAAAACCATCATTGCGGCCGAGTGAGGGAGAAGATCATGGGACAGCGCTACTGGGTGATCGGCGGACAATATCAGGACTGCCGTTTCCGTGAGCTCGAGCCGGGCACGGAGGTGATCCACGGCCCTTACCAGAATGAGCTGAAGGCACGGATGGAATGGCAGCGCCTCACATTTCGCGACCGCTGCGCGGCGACCGAACGGTACTCGATCTGCGTGGAGCCGGTGCTACAGTGAGTGACGTGCTCGATCGTCAACGCATCATTGCCGAACCATCCAATGTCCTGGGCGCCGATGAGGTCCTGACCGAAGCGGCGCTCGACTTTCTTGCCGAGCTTCACGAGCGGTTCGACTCTCGCCGGCGCGGCCTGCTTGAAAAACGTGAAGAGCGGCAGGCTCGGTTCAACGCAGGTGAGCTTCCGGATTTTCCCTTGGACACCCGTGAAATTCGAGATGCCGACTGGACCGTCGGTACCATCCCGCATGACCTGCTCGATCGCCGCGTCGAGATTACCGGTCCGACCAACGCCAAGATGCTGATCAACGCGCTCAACAGCGGTGCGCAGGCGTTCATGGCCGACTTTGAGGACGCGACCTCGCCAACCTGGAGCGAGCTGGTCCAGGGTCAGCTGAACCTTCGCAAATATTGGGCCGCCCGGCTCGACTATGTCGATCCCGATACCCTGAAGCAGTACAAGGTAGGCGAAAAGCCGGCGGTGCTGATGGTCCGACCACGCGGCTGGCACCTGCCCGAGGATCATGTGACGATGAACGGCGAGGTGGTCGCCGGCGCCTTGTTCGATTTCGCGATCTACCTGTGGAACAATGCCCGAGCCGCCTTGACCAGGGGCTCCGGCCCCTATTTCTACTTGCCTAAGCTGGAGAGCCGACACGAGGCGGCGTTATGGAGCGACGTGTTCGCTTTCGCGGAGGCGAAGCTCCGGCTCGAGCGCGGGACGATCAAGGCGACGGTGCTCATCGAGACGCTGCCGGCGGCGTTTGAGATGGACGAGATCCTCTATGCTTTGAAAGAGAATATCGTCGGCCTCAACTGCGGCCGGTGGGACTATATCTTCTCCACGATCAAGCGCTGCGGCCGTTCGCCCGATCGGCTGACGCCCGACCGCTCGCTGATGACCATGGATAAGGCGTTCCTCGCCGCTTACTCCCTTCGACTGGTCGCCACTTGTCATCGCCGCGGCGCGTTCGCGATGGGCGGCATGTCCGCTTTCATTCCGGTCAAGGGCGACGAGGAGAAAAACCAGGCCGCCATCGACAAGGTGCGCGAGGACAAATTGCGGGAGGTCCGCAATGGCCATGACGGCACTTGGGTCGCCCATCCGGCCCTGGTCCCGGTCGCGGCGGAGGTGTTCGCCGGAATCGCGCCCAACCAGCTAGCGAAGATCCCCGACGAAATCCCCGGCCGCGACGCAATGCTACAACTACACGAGGGCGTTCGCACGGAAGCCGGAGCCCGGGAGAATATCCGCGTAGGGGTCCAGTATCTCGCCGCCTGGCTAGGCGGCAAGGGCGCGGTCCCGCTCTATAATCTCATGGAGGACGCTGCGACCGCCGAGATATGCCGCACGCAGCTATGGCAATGGCTCAAGTTCGAAGCGGCGCTCGATGACGGGAGCCGCTTCACGCTCGACCTGTTCGAACAATGGTTTGACGAGGAAGTCGGACTGCTGGCCGAGGTATCCGGCATCGCCGAAGCGGCGCGCCTCATGCACAACATGATCGTCTCGGACGACCTGGTCGAGTTCCTGACCCTGCCGGCTTACGAATTGCTGGACTGAGGCTCGGCCGGAAAGAGGACGTCGAGAGAATATAGAAAAGGCGCCGGAATCGCTCCGGCGCCTCTCCTCATTTGTGTCTTTGAAGGCTTAAGCGGCCTTCTTTTCCAGGGCGCCCTTCGCCTGCGCGATGATGGCGCTGAAGGCCTCCGCCTCGTGCATCGCAATGTCAGCCAGGACCTTCCGGTCGAGCGTGATACCGGCGAGGTTGAGAGCGTGGATGAACTGGCCGTAGGTCATGCCTTCGGCGCGAACCGCGGCGTTGATCCGCTGGATCCAGAGGGCGCGGAAGCTCCGCTTCTTCACCTTGCGGTCGCGGTAGGCATATTGCCCCGCCTTCTCGACCGCCTGGCGAGCGATGCGGATCGTGTTCTTGCGGCGGCCGTAATAGCCCTTCGCCTGTTCCAGGATCCGCTTGTGCTTGGAGCGCGTGGTTACACCCCGTTTGATGCGTGCCATGTCCCGGCCTCCTTACTTCAGGCCGTAGGGGGCCCAGGCCTTCACGCGCGCCGTGTCGGCGTCCGCGAGAATGTCTGTGCCACGGTTCTGACGGATATATTTGGCGTTGTGGCTGATCAGCCGGTGGCGCTTGCCAGCGACCCCATGCTTGATCTTGCCAGTCGCCGTGAGCTTGAAGCGTTTCTTGACGCCGCTCTTGGTCTTCAGCTTGGGCATTTTCGTCTCCTTGTGCGCCGTAAAGGACGCGACGTTATCCAACCGCCACGGCATGCCTTTTGGCCGGGCCATTGGTTTTTCCAACGATCTGGAAAGCGCGGCGCTATAGTGGCGCACCTCTTCCTTGGCAAGGAGCGAGTCGATGGCAACCGTAGAGCAATGCGCAATGGTCGGCGTCACCCCCCACATCGTGATCCGTGACCGCAGAGCGGTCGAGGCAATCGATTTCTACAAGCGCGCGTTCGGGGCTGAGGAACAATCGCGCCACCCGTCGGAGGACGGCCGGCTCATGCACGCCCATCTGATCGTCAACGGCGGCGCGCTGATGCTGAACGACGATTTCCCCGAGCAGATGGGGCCAGCGAAGGAGCCTGCGGGCACTGTGTTGCATATCGAGGTCGACGATGCTGATCGATGGTGGAACCGGGCCCTCGATGCCGGCGCCGAGGTCAAATTCCCGCTCGGCAATCAGTTCTGGGGCGCTCGCTACGGCCAGGTCAGCGATCCTTTCGGCCACACCTGGTCGATCGCCGGACCTGTCAGGGAAGGCTGAGAGCTACCAAGGAAGTTCGGACCCATCGCGACGAAGGAAACGGCCGGTATCGGCGATCGTCAGCCGCTCGATGAGTTGGCGCATGTCTCCGACGCTCTCCTCGCTTGTGATCTCCGCGCCGGCTCCGCCCATGCGCGTCTTCACCCAGCCGGGGCTCAGCGCCACGACCGTGACTCCGCGCCCGCGCGCTTCGAGGGCGAGCGAGTTCCACGCCATGTTCAGAGCGGCCTTCGACGTCCGGTACGGAGTCCAGCCGCCGCCATTCTCGGCGATGCTGCCCATGCCACTGGAAATGGCCACCATCTTGCCGCCCTCACTCATGCGAGGAAGGAGCGTCCTGCCGAGCTGGTAAGGGGCGATGGCATTGACCATCATCATCACCTGCCAGTCGCGAGCATCCTGCGCGCTTGCCGGGTTCATCGGATGGTTGGTGCCCGCATTGGCGATGAAAAGGTCGAGAGGTCTGTCCGTCCGGCCTGCAAAGGCAGCGACGGCATCGGCGTCGGAAAGGTCGAGCGATTCGATCTGAACCCCCAGAGCAGTGAGGTCGAGGCTCGATTCGCGAGTAGTCGCGATGACGTCCCAGCGGTCCTTCGAATATTGCCGGACGAACTCGAGTCCGATGCCACGGTTCGCGCCGGTGATGAGTGCGGTAGGCATGGCCGCTAAACGCCGGTTTCAGCCAAAGTGCTCATGCGGCGGCGCTCACGCTTAGCGCCCCGGCTTCGCTCGGCCGCAGCAGGTCCACCGACCGAACGGAGCCGTCCAGCCATGAGCGCCACTGCTGCGGCTCCAGCAGGGCGATCTGGCGGTTATGATAGCTCGCAATGTCCGCGCCCGGCGGCACGGTCAGCAAGGTGAAAGCCTCGCCGACTTCCGGATGCTGCCGAACGAGGCCTGCAATCGCGAAATTGTCAGAAGGGCGAAACTGCCAGCAATCCTTTTTCTTCTGCTTGGGATCGGCAGCCGAGGTGAATTCAAAGAACGCGTCGGCCACGACCAGGCACCGGTCGCGCGAAAACTCGCGCCCGTCACTTCGCATGTTGAACACCGGCTTCCCGGTCGGCCCGGGCCAGGACCAGCGCCGCTCGACCAGCTCGGCCACGGCCCGCTCGGGATTGTATCTCACGATCGGTGCGCGCTCGGTGATTCGCACGTTCCGCGGCTGGAAGTTCGGGATCCCTTCCGGGAACTCGAGCGGAATCTGGAGGTCGGCAAAGAGCTGCCGAAGCGCATCAGGGCCCTTCTCAAGCGTGTAGAGATTGCACACGCGGGTTTCTCAATCGAACAGGCTGGAAACGGATGCTTCGTCTGAGATTCTGCGGATGGCCTCCGCCAGCAGCGGAGCGATGGTCAGGCGTCGAATCCTGCAGTCCTTGGGATCGGGCTCACCTGTGCAGATCGAATCCGTTACCACCAGCTCACTGAGCTCCGATTTGGCGACGCGGGTGGCGGCGCCGCCTGAAAGCACACCGTGGGTGCAATAAGCGAAGACTTCGGTCGCCCCTTGCTGCTTCAGAGCGGCCGCTGCGTTGCAGAGCGTTCCGGCCGAATCCACGATATCGTCGATAAGCACACAGGTGCGGCCGTCGACGTCGCCGATGATGTTCATCACCTCAGACTCGCCGGCCCGCTCGCGCCGCTTGTCGACGATGGCCAAAGGAGCATTGTTGAGCCGCTTGGCGAGACCTCGAGCCCTCACCACGCCGCCAACGTCCGGCGACACTACGATCAGCTCACGATTGCCGAAGCGCGCCTGGATATCGGTCGCAATTACCGGAGAGGCGAAAAGATTGTCGGTCGGAATATCGAAAAAGCCTTGGATCTGACCTGCGTGCAGGTCGATCGACAACACGCGATTCGCGCCGGCCGTGGTGATGAGGTTGGCAACGAGCTTGGCCGAGATGGGCGTTCGCGGCCCGGGTTTCCGGTCCTGCCGCGCATAGCCGAAATAGGGAAGAACGGCGGTGATCCGCTTGGCTGATGCGCGACGCAGCGCGTCGATGCAGATCAGCAGCTCCATCAAATTGTCGTTGGCTGGGTAGCTGGTCGACTGGACAACGAAGACGTCCTCGCCGCGGACGTTCTCATTGACCTCGACAAACACTTCCTCATCGGCAAAGCGTCGGACGCTGGCATCGGTCAGCGGCACTTCGAGATAGTCGGAAATCGATCGGGCCAGCGGCAGGTTGCTGTTCCCGGCGAGCAGTTTCATGTCGGCGTTTCCCCTGCGGCGCGCCGGCTTTAGCGGGGCATGCGCGCCTCCGTAAAGGTTGCCGAAGCGGGGCGGCTCGCTAAATCGCCCTCATGACCAATCGCCTGAGGATCGCGCTCGCGCAGATGAACCAGCGGGTCGGCGACCTTGAGGGCAACGCCAGGGCCATGCTGGACATGCGGCGCAAGGCGAAGGACGCCGACCTTCTCGTCTGCCCCGAGCTTCAGCTCGTCGGCTACCCGCCGGAGGATCTGGTCCTGAAGCCGGAATTCGTCCGGCGAGTTCACGAGTGCACCGACGAACTGGTCGACGCGACGGCCGAGCCGGGGCCGGCGATGCTGATCGGCACGCTCGTCAATGAGGGCGGTCAGATTTTCAACGCGATGATCCTGGCCGATGGAGGCCGCGTCCTCGGGCGCACCTTCAAGCACGAACTGCCCAACTACGGTACGTTTGACGAGAAAAGGATCTTCACGCCGGGGCCGTTGCCCGATCCGATCGAATGGCGCGGCATCAAGCTGGGCGTGCCCGTTTGCGAGGATATGTGGCTCGAGCCGGTGTGCGCACACTTGGCCGAGCTTGGGGCCGAGCTCTTTATCGTGCCTCATGGCAGCCCCTATGAGCTGGACAAGAGCCAGACGCGCGAGCGCCTCGGCCGGGCGCGCACGACCAGCACCGGCCTGCCGCTCGTCTTCCTCAATCGCGTCGGCGGCCAGGACGAACTCGCCTTCGACGGCTCTTCGTTCGTCATGCACCCCGACGGCGAGACGGTGGTCCAGATGCCCGATTGGGACGAGGTATTACTGATGACGGATTGGGTGCGCGGGGCCGATGGCTGGCGTTGCGAAACGCGCTCGGCTCACGAGCTCGATAGCTTCCCGGCCGACGTTTATCAGGCAATGATCGTCGCGCTGCGCGACTATGTGGAGCGGAATGGCTTCCCGGGGGTGATCCTCGGCCTGTCGGGCGGCATTGATAGCGCGCTATCGGCTGCCGTGGCGGTCGATGCCCTCGGCGCGGGCAAGGTCTGGGGCGTGATGCTTCCGTCCAAATATACGAGTGAGGAAAGCCTTGAAGACGCCCGGGAATGCGCGAGACTGCTCGGTTGCCGCCATGACGTCATCTCTATCGCTCCGGGCGTAGAGGCTATGGATGAGATGCTGCCGCAACTAACCGGCCTCGCCGCGGAAAACGTTCAGGCCCGCCTCAGGATGGTGGCGCTGATGGCGCTATCGAATGCCGGCGGGCAGATGCTGCTGACCACTGGCAACAAGAGCGAGATGAGCGTGGGTTACGCGACGCTCTACGGCGATATGGCAGGCGGCTATTCCGTCCTGAAAGACGCATACAAGACGACCGTCTTTGCGCTCTCGCGGTGGCGTAACGCGAACAAGCCCCGGGGCGCGCGGGGACCTGATGGGCCAGTCATGCCCGCCCGCGTGATCACCAAGCCGCCGACGGCCGAGCTGCGCCCGGGGCAAAAGGACGAAGACAGCCTCCCACCTTATTCTGCGCTCGATCGAATCCTCGAAGGACTGGTGGATAAGGAAATGTCCGTAAAGGAAGTCGCGAACGCCACCGGAGAGGAGCTTGCCCTTGTTGCCGACATCGAATCGAAACTGCTGAAGGCCGAATACAAGCGCAGGCAGGCGCCCCCGGGCGTCAAGATCGGCACGCGCAACTTCGGGCGCGACCGGCGCTACCCAATCAGCAATTTCTTCCACACCGGCCCGCAGGTGAAGGTCCCTCGATGAGCGTTGTCACCCGCTTTGCGCCGTCTCCGACCGGGCGGCTCCATGTTGGCAACATCCGGACAGCGCTGCACAACTATCTGTTCGCGCGGAAGCACGGCGGCAAGTTCATCCTGCGTGTCGACGATACCGACCGCGAGCGCTCGACGGCGGAGTTCGACCAGGCGATCCGAGACGATCTCGAATGGATGGGCCTAATGCCGGACACGATCGTGCGCCAGTCCGAGCGATTCGATCTCTACGAGCGCCAGTTCCAGCGGCTGAAGGATGCGACCCGCGTCTATGCCTGCTATGAAACCCCGGAGGAGCTCGACCTTCGCCGCAAGGTGCTGCTCGGCCGCGGATTGCCGCCAGTCTATGAGCGAAAGCCGGCCGATGCGCCGATACCCGAAGGACGCGCCCCTCACTGGCGGTTCAGGCTCGATCATGATGCTCCGATCCTCTTCAGCGACCTGATCCGGGGCGAGCAGCGCTTCGACCCGAAGCTTCTCAGCGATCCCGTGGTCCGGCGCGAGGATGGCAGCTGGCTGTATCTGCTGCCGAGCGTGATCGACGACGTCGACCTCGGGATCACCCATATCGTGCGCGGCGAGGACCATGTTTCCAACAGCGCTGCGCAGATCCAGATGTTCGAGGCACTGGGCGCGGAGCCACCACAATTCGCACACGAGGCGTTGCTCGTAGCTGCGGAGGGCAAATTGTCGAAGCGCCTGGGTTCGTACGGCGCCGAACACCTTCGCGCGGAAGGCGTCGAGCCTATGGCGATGTTGTCGGTCCTGGCGCGGATCGGAACCTCGCAGCCGGTCGAACCGGCCACCGAGCTCGGAAATCTAGCTGAGGGCTTCGACTTTGCGACGTTCGGAAGGGCGCCGGCGCATTTCGATCCGAAGGACGTCGAACTCGTCAATGCACGCCTGCTGCACAAGCTGGATTATGACGCAGTGGCCGGTCGCTTGCCTGAAAGCGCTATGCAGGACGACTGGCTGCTACTGAGGCCCAACCTGACGCGGCTCGGCGACTTCGCGAATTGGTTTGCCGTTCTCCATGGCGACATTGATCCGCCCGAGCTCAGCCATGACGAGCGCCTGTTGGTGAAGGAAGCGGCAGGGGTCGCCGACAAGCTTGACTGGGCGGCAGAGCCGTGGCGAACGCTTACCGATGAGGTGAAGCAGATCTCGGGCAAGAAAGGTCGCGAGCTATTCCATCCACTGCGGCTGGCCCTCACCGGCCGCGAAAGCGGCCCGGAGATGGCAGGGCTGGTCGCCCGCATGGGACGAGACCTTGCCGTTCGGCGTCTCGAAGCCGCAGCCCGCCGCTAAGTCCCGTCAGCAAGCGGAAGCGCAACAAATCTTCTTTTCCTGAGTTATGTGATATTGTAACATATATCATCGAGCCACTTGAAAGAGGAGGTTCAGATGTTAGCGTATGCAGCCAGTCGCCCGCTGGTCGGGAAACGCCAGTCCAGTCCGAATGCGATGCTGATCGTGATCGGCGTGCACGTCGCGGTCATCGCTGCCTTTATGAGCGCGAAGATGGACCTGCCCAACCCGTTTCATCCCGACTCGACGGAAATCACTTTCATTCCCATCCAGCCGCCGCCGCCAGCGCATCCGGTGGAGCCGCCGAGAATGGATCATCAAATCCTTCCGCCGCTGCAGCTGCCGCCGCGGGTCGCGGTGTCGCCAATGGACAATCAGACGATCGATCCGGGGCCAATTGCCGACCCCGGCCCAATTGCGGGCGGAGGAGGGGTGGTCATCACCGAGATCCCGAAGCAGGTCGTCACGCCGGTTCACCGAGGACCCGCGCTCCTGACCCCGCCGTCCCAGCTAAAGCCGCCGTATCCCGCCTCGAAGCTGCTCCGCGAGGAAGAAGCGACGCTCACCTTGAGACTCTCGATCGACGAACGGGGGCGTGTGGTGGATGTCGAGCCGGTCGGCCGCGCCGATCGCGAATTTGTCGAGGCCGCGCGGCGCCATTTGATGGCCCGCTGGCATTATACGCCGGCGACGGACGACGGGCGTGCCGTCGCCTCGTCGCTCACGATCACCCTGCGCTTCATGCTCGAAGGCTAAGCTTGTCCCCCGGAACGGGCCGCGTTCGCTTGACGCTGGCGATTGCGGCCCGTCTTCCCTATCTCTTGATCATGTCCTGGTTTCCCTCGCCCTCCAGCCCACGCGCGGCGTTCCGCGATCTCGTGGCCTTCATGCGCCAGCGGAGCCGCGAGCAGGTGATCGGAGGAGCGCTCGCCTTCCTCGTGACCGCGGTCATCGTCATCGAGTTCCTCGTCGATGCCAAGACCGGCATGAAGCCACCGCCTCAGATAACTTACGTCGAACTCTATTCGAAGAATCGCACCGACGCCGACATCATCGCCGACCAGAAGAAGGAGATGGCGGAACGAGCGGAGTGGGAAAAAGAAAAGCGACGGCAATTCCAGAAGCTCGAGAAACGATTCGGGATGTAGCCTCGCACGACCGGCGCTTCATGGATGAGGCGCTGAGGCTCGGCGAGGAAGCCCGGGGCCGCAGCGCGCCCAATCCCAATGTGGGTTGCGTGATCGTGTCGGCGAGTGGCCGGATCATTGGGAAAGGGGCGACTGCCGCTGGCGGAAGGCCGCACGCCGAAGCGATAGCAGTCGCGCAGGCGGGCAAGCGCGCGAACCACTCCACGGTCTATGTGACGCTGGAACCCTGTGCTCACCAAAGCATGCGCGGGCCCGCATGCACCGACCTCTTGCTGGCGGCGAAGCCGGAACGGATCGTCGTCGCTCTCAAGGACCCCGATCCACGGACGTCGGGGAAAGGCATCCAGCGGCTGCGCCGAGCAGGCATCGAAGTCACGATCGGTGTCGGCCGAGATGCAGCGAAGCGCTCACTTGCCGGCTGGCTGACGCGGCTTCGACTGGGGCGGCCACGGATCACGCTGAAGCTCGCGCTGTCGATCGACGGGAAGATCGCGCTTCCCTCAGGCGAATCGAAGTGGATCACTGGCGACGACGCGCGCCGTCACGTTCACCTCGAACGAGCACGCAGCGACATGATCCTCGTCGGCAGGGGCACCTATCTTGCCGACCAGCCGAGACTCGACGTGCGGCTGCCGGGCCTCGAGCAGGCGTCGCCCCGGCGCGCCTTGCTGACGAGGGGGGAAGCCGTCGATGGCTGGGAAGTGATTGGAAATCCGCAGGATGTGCATCGACTTCATGACGTCAACGACCTGCTGGTCGAGGGCGGCTCGGCAACCGCGACGGCGTTTCTCAGCGAAGATCTGGTCGACCGCATTCTGATCTATCGCGCGCCGATCATCGTGGGCGAGGGCAAGTCCAGCTTCGGCTACGTCGGTCTCGATGCTATCGGCGACGCTCACGACCGCTGGCGCCTGGTCGACGAGCAGCGCCTCGGTGTCGACCGCCTCGAAGTTTACGAGCGCGAGCGGCGGGACTAAGCGGCCCGCATGTTCACTGGGATCGTCACCGACGTCGGCACTGTCCGAAGCGCGGAGCAACGCGGCGACCTCAGGCTGGTTATCGAGACCTGTTACGACCTCGACAGCGTCGATCTCGGCGCCTCCATCTCATGTTCGGGTGTCTGTCTAACGGTTGTCGACAAGGGCCAGGACTGGTTTGCCGTCGACATATCCGCCGAAACGATCTCAAAGACGGCCGCCGACCGCTGGGTCGAGGGTGCGAAGCTCAACCTCGAGCGGGCGCTCCGACTTGGCGACGAGCTAGGCGGCCATATCGTCACCGGCCATGTCGATGCGGTCGCAGAAGTTGTCGGCACCTGCCCCGAGGGCGATTCAACGCGCATCGGAGTCAGCGTCCCGAAAGTGCTCGCTCCGATGATCGCCTGCAAGGGCTCAATCACGATCGACGGCGTTTCATTGACGGTGAACGAGGTCCGCGATGATGGCGATGCGACGCATTTTGCCGTCAATATCATCCCGCACACGGCGAATCGCACGACGCTCGGCGACGTTTCCGCGGGCAAACAGCTGAATGTCGAGGTGGACGTGCTCGCTCGTTATCTCGACCGGATGATGGCCGCTCGCGCACATTAGGAACAGATTTGATTCCCCTTTTTATCACATTTGAATGTGATATAGGGCGTGCATGAGCACCACCCTCATCGAGCGCCTGAACGCGATTATCGACACAGGCGAAGTCAGCCGCGCCGGTCTTGCACGCGCCGCGGGCCTCCATCCCAACAGTCTCCGAAGGCTCGGCCAGCCCGACTGGAATCCGACCGCGGACACGCTCGGTCGCCTCGAAAAACTGATTCAGCGCGGGTCAACAGACGTGCTCGTCGGCCCGGAGGAGATCATCAACGAGGCTCGCAACGGCCGGATGTTCATCCTGGTCGACGACGAGGATCGCGAGAATGAAGGCGACCTCATCATCCCTGCGCAAATGGCGACGCCCGAGGCGATCAATTTCATGGCGCGACATGGCCGTGGCCTCATCTGCCTGGCGCTGACGAAGGATCGCGCGGACCAGCTCGGGCTGGAGCCCATGACCCGCACCAACCGCAGCCGCAATGAGACGGCCTTCACCGTTTCGATCGAGGCTCAGGAAGGAATTACTACCGGCATCAGCGCCGCCGACCGCGCACGCACAATTGCCGTGGCCATAGATGCAACTTATGGCCCGGACGCGATCGTTTCGCCCGGCCACGTCTTTCCGCTGATCGCGAAGCCAGGTGGCGTGCTGGTCCGCGCGGGCCATACCGAAGCCGCCGTCGATGTTTCTCGCCTGGCCGGGGTCAACCCGAGCGGGGTTATTTGCGAGATCATGCGGGAGGACGGGTCGATGGCACGCCTCGACGACCTTATGGATTTCGCGCGGGCGCATGAGCTAAAGATCGGGACGATCCGGGACCTCATCGCGTATCGGCTGAAGAAGGACCATCTGGTCGAGCGCGTGGCGATTGCGCCTTTCACGGCGGACAGTGGCATATCGTGGCAGGCGCAGGTCTTTCGCGACAAGGCCAATGGCGAAGAACAGCTGGCGCTCGTCCACGGGGCGATCGATCCTACGAAGCCCGTGCTGGTGCGAATGCACAGCTTGGACCTGTTCGCCGACGTGATCGGCGAATCCTCGCCCCGCTCGGGCGTGCTCCAAGGGGCCATGCGAATGATTGAGAAAGAGGGCTCGGGCGTCGTGGTGGCGCTGCATGCGGCGGCGGCCGGATCGCTGTCGCGTTCGATCGATCTACGCGCGGGGAAGCCGGTCGATGGCGGAGATGCGGTAAGAGGGTACGGAACCGGCGCGCAGATTCTTGCGGCGCTCGGCATCCACGACATGATCCTGCTGTCGAACGCGCACCATTCACCGGTCGGGCTGTCCGGTTACGGCCTCGCGATCGTCGAAGAGCGTCCGATCGAGGTGCAGCACTGATGGCGACCATTCTCCTCGTCGAAGCGCGCTTCTATCCGCATCTCAACGACATGTTGCTCGACGGCGCCCGCAAGGCGATCGAAGTTGCCGGCCACAAGCATGAAACATTGACGGTCCCGGGCGCGCTCGAAATTCCGGGCGCGATTGCGCTGGCGGCTCGTAGCGGTCGCTTTTGCGCCTTCGTGGGCCTTGGAGTCGTGATCCGGGGCGAGACCTATCATTTCGAGGTCGTCTCCAACGAAAGCGCGCGCGGGATCATGCGTCTGACGGAGGAGGGCTACGCCATCGGCAACGGCATCCTCACCGTAGAAAGCGAGGCGCAGGCGCTGGTTCGCTGCGATCCTGAACAACTCGACAAAGGCGGAGCGGCCGCGAAGGCCGCGCTCGCGCTGTTCGACCTTCGCGAGCAGTACGCGCCCTAGGCCGCTTTCGCTTCGTCGAGCGTTGGATAATCGACATAGCCCTGCGCACCGCCCGAATAGAAGGTGGAGGCATCGCCTTCATTGAGCACCGCGCCGATGGCGAGCCGCCGCACGAGATCGGGATTGGCGATGAACAGCCGGCCGATGCTGACTCCGTCGGCCACACCGGAAGCGACGCTTTCCCGCGCATCCGTCCAATCAAAATCGCTGTTGATCAGCATCTTGCCTGAATAATTCGCTCGCACGACGGGGCTGACCGGCGTCGTCGGAATCGCTCCCGCGGCGGTCTGACGGCGCGGCTCCCTGAGCTCGATCCAGGGC
>Ga0070664_100000848_pt1 | contig 23593 bp, 18 predicted proteins | sample KBSC73metaG_FD_65863 | JGI IMG/M metagenome (GOLD analysis project Ga0070664, IMG submission 65863) | Corn rhizosphere microbial communities from Kellogg Biological Station, Michigan, USA - KBS C7-3 metaG | ecosystem: Host-associated > Plants > Roots > Rhizosphere > Soil ... | reverse complement strand
GTGGCCGCCGCCGTGGACGGTGCGCCCGCTTTCGCGCAGCAGCCGGCGGTCAGCGTGGTCGCGATTCCCCCGCTGACCACGCCCGACACCGGATCGAAAGGAAGCCAATCGCTCGGCATCGCCTGGCAGGCGACGCAGATGATCGTAGCCGATCTGCGCTCGACCTCCGAATTGATGCCGCTGCCGCCAAGCCAGAAGGACTTCTATTCCTACCCCGAGGTCACGGCTCCGACCTTCTCCAAATGGCGTGCCGCGGGCGCCAAGACCCTCGTTACCGGGTTCGTCCAGACACGCGCGGACGGCCGCCTGACGTTCGCTTGCTACATTTACGACGTCGACAAGGGCCGCGAGCTCGCGCGCAAAGGCTTCGTCGTTTCGGGGAGCGAGTGGCGGCGAGCGGCCCACAAATGCTCCGGCCTCGCCTACACTGCAGCAACCGGCGCGCCGGGGGTGTTCGACACGCGGATCGCTTACGTCGCCGAAAGCGGCAGCGGCGATGGCAAGTCCAAGCGCATCGCGATCATGGACAGCGACGGCTTCGACCACAAATATCTAACTCCGGGCGACAATATCGTGATGACGCCGCGGCTTTCGCCCAAGGCGGCGCAGGTCGCCTTCGTCAGTTACGCATCGGGTCGGCCGCAGGTGCGGGTGATGGATCTCACAGACGGCAGCGCTGCGCGTCCGCTTGTCGCGAACGACGCGATCAGCTTCGCGCCGCGCTTCTCTCCCGATGGCAGCCGCATCGTCTTCTCGATGATGCTGGGTCCCAACAGCGATATTTATGTCGTCGGCGCCAATGGCGGATATCCGCAACGGCTGACCACTGCGCCCGGCATCGACACGGATCCCAGTTTCTCGCCCGACGGGAGCAAGATCGTCTTCGAGAGCGACCGCTCCGGTTCGCCGCAGCTCTACGTGATGGACGCCAACGGCTCCAACCAGCGCCGCCTTACGTTCGGCGGCGGCTGGTACGCAGCTCCCGATTGGAGCCCGGACGGCCAATTGATCGCCTTCACTCGCCGCGGCGGAGACGGTCGGCGGATCGGGTTTATCGGCGCGGACGGCAGCGGCGAGAAGGTCCTGACCACCGGCCCGTCGGATGAGGGCCCGAGCTGGGCGGCGAGCAGCCGCGATATCGTATTCCAGCGGACCGACGCGCTCAGGCGCAACCAGATTTATCGGGTCTCGATCGACGGCACGCAGCCGCGCCGTATCGAGATCCCGCAGGACGGCGCGGATCCCGACTGGTCGGGAGTGATGGACTGATGCGGCGCGCAATCGCATTCCTGCTGCTGGCCGCCGTTGCCAACGCCGCGACCGCCCAGCTTCCGGGACTAAGGCGGCGAGCGCCTGTTCCGGCGGCGCCCGTGCTGTCGGGTATCGACGCGCTGCGCGCTGACTTCATCATGCGGTCGGGCGCGGACACGGTTTATTTCGGCCAGGACAATTCGCTGCTCGGCCTACCGGCGAAGACGACGCTCACGGCGCAGGCTCAATGGCTGCTGCAACACCCCGAGGTGATCGTCCGGATCGAAGGGCATGGCGATGCCAGCGATACGCGCGATCACGCGCTGGCGATGGGCGCGCGCCGCGCCGAGGAGGTTCGATCCTACCTGGTGTTGCTTGGAGTACCGGCGGTGCAGCTGAGCATCACCAGTTGGGGCAAGGAACGGCCCGGCGCAGGGCGCGCCGTCACCATTCTCGTTCGTTAATTACGCTGCGCGGCGTTGGTAGCCGGTGACTGACAGCCACGCGCGCGCCTGGCGCTGCGCTTCGGCGATTTCGCGAGCAGTCATCTCGACCGAAATCTCGGCGCGACATTCCTGCCCGCGGGTGCTGCCGTTCAGGGCTGCGAGATTGAACCATTTGTGGGCTTCGATAAGGTCCACCTGGACGCCTCCGCGGCCCGTCGAATAAGCGACACCCAATTCGAACAATGCATCGACATCGCCGCGCTCGGCGTCGGCAAGGCGGCTCCGGATCAGGAATTCCGCGCCCTTCTGACTAATTGCACCCATGAAAGCCCCCTCTGTTTCTCATTGAGGACGAATTCAGCAGCGGAAGGCAAAGAAATGGTTAACGCGACTCAACCACGTTGGGTGACCGCGATATTGTCGATCAGCCGCGTGGTTCCAATGATTGCGGCGGCAATCAGGCGCATTTCACCCTGGGGATGCTCCAACGGCTCCAACGTCTGCGCATCGACGAGAGCGAAATAATCGACCCTCGAAAAGCCGGAGGCGAAAAGCGATGTTCGCGCCGCCTCTAGGGCGCCATCCACCGCTGAACCGCTGAGGATCGCGTCGCGGGCTTGCGTCAGCGCTCTCGGCAGAGAGGCGGCCTGCTTCCGCTCGTCCGGCGAAAGATATGCGTTGCGCGAGGACAGCGCCAAGCCGTCCGCTTCGCGCACCGTCGGCACCGCGACAATCGCGACAGGAATGGCGAGATCCGAAGCCATTCGCCGTATCACAGCCAGCTGCTGAAAGTCCTTTTCCCCGAAAAGGGCAAAGTCAGGCCGAACGGAGAGAAGAAGTTTGGCGACGACCGTCGCTACGCCGCTAAAATGGCCGGGGCGCGCCTCGCCTTCCCATCGCTCCGACACGCGGGCGACACGCACGCTCGTGGCGAAACCGTCGGGATAGATGTCCCCAACCGTCGGAATCCACAGCAAGTCGCAACCGGCCTCCTCGAGCATCCGCGCGTCCTCGGTCTCGCGCCGCGGATAGCGGGAAAGGTCCTCGTTCGCACTGAACTGCATCGGATTGACGAAAATCGTCGCGACCACCTTGTCGGCGCGCGTCTTCGCTTCCTCGATCAGCGCCATGTGACCGGCGTGGAGAGCACCCATTGTCGGCACGAGGGCGAGGCTTGGGCCGTCTAGCTGAGCCCTCGCGCGCGCCAATTCTTCACTCGTGCGAATGGTTTGCACGCAGCTCAGCCCTCAGTTAATCTTCTCGGGGGCGGCGTTTCGATGCCGCGGGGGAAAAGATCAAGCATGACGCACCCGCATTTCATCGTCTTCGCCAACGAAAAGGGCGGCACCGGCAAGTCGACGACGGCCGTGCACACCGCGATCGCCCTCGCCGCAACGGGTCACCGCGTCGCTGCGCTCGACCTGGATAGCCGTCAGCGCACCATGACCCGTTATCTCGAGAATCGCGATGCGACGATGCGCCGTCTTGAGAAACAGCTCCCGGTCGCCGCCTATGAGGTGCTCGATGATCATAACGAAGCCGGCCTTGGCGCTGCCATCGAGCGATTGGCGAAGGAGGCTGACCTGATCGTGATCGACACGCCGGGTCGGGATGACGAGATCGCCCGCTCGGCGATCCTTCGCGCCGACACGCTCGTCACGCCCATGAACGACAGCTTCGTCGACCTTGACCTCATCGGCCAGGTCCACCCTGAGAATTACAAGATTACCAAACCAAGCTTTTACGCCGAGCTGATCTGGAATAGCCGCACCGCGCGCGCAAAGCAGACCGGCAAGACCGTGGACTGGGTCGTGCTTCGCAATCGCCTGCAGCATATCGAGTCGCACAACCTCCGCCGGGTGGGCGCTGCGCTGGACGAACTTGCCCGTCGGGTCGGTTTTCGCGTCATCCCAGGGCTCGGCGAACGTGTCATCTACCGCGAGCTCTTCCCCAAGGGCCTAACGCTGATCGACCTGCCGCAGCTGGGCGAGGTGGGCATCGCCCATGTGACCGCCCGCCAAGAGCTGCGAGAAATGATCGCGGGGCTCGGCATCGCCGAGCCTGGCGCCGTGGAGCCGATCGCGGCTTCCGGTTGAGAGTTTCCCCTCCCTTGATGGGGAGGCTTAAATTTGGCGGTTGAACGAACAGCTCAATTAGTGTGTTCGCACCCGCGATGGCCCATACCTTCAACCCTACAATCCTCCGCGAATATGACATCCGCGGGATCGTCGGCGACACGCTGACCGAAGCCGACGCCTATGCGCTCGGCCGCACCTACGCGGCCAAAGCGCGTGACGAGGGTGCCCGGCGCGTAGCGGTTGGACGCGACGGCCGAACTCACTCTGGCATGCTCGAAGCCGAGCTGATCCGCGGCCTCGCCGAAGGTGGGCTCGACGCCGTGCAGGTCGGCATGGGCCCGTCGCCCATGCTTTATTTTGCTACCTACCATCTGGACGTCGACGGCGGGATCCAGGTGACCGGCAGCCACAATCCGGCTGACTACAACGGGTTCAAGCTCCTGTTGAGAGGTCGCTCGCTGTTCGGGAAGGAAATCCAGGAGCTCGGCCAGCGCTCCGCCAGCGGCGAATGGACGGACGGCAACGGCATGGTCGAAGAGGCCGATGTTCGCGGGGCTTACGCAGACCGTCTGTTGCAGGATTTTTCGGGCAAATCGTTCCGCGTGGGATGGGACGCCGGCAATGGTGCGGCAGGGCCGGTTCTCGACATGCTCGTTGACCGCCTGCCGGGTCAGCATCACGTCATCTATAGCGAGGTCGATGGCCGTTTTCCGAACCATCACCCGGACCCGACTGTCGAAGCTAATCTGGCGGACCTCAAGGAACTTGTGGCTCGAGAACAGTTGGATTTCGGGATCGCGTTCGACGGCGACGGCGACCGGATTGGTGCCGTTGATAGCAAAGGTCGCGTAATCTGGGGCGACCAGCTCATGCTGATCCTCGCAGAGCCGGTTCTCAAAGAGCAGCCCGGGGCAACGATCATCGCCGACGTCAAGGCCAGCCAGGTGCTGTTCGACGGCATCGCTGCCCTGGGCGGCAAGCCCTTGATGTGGAAGACCGGGCACAGCCTGATCAAATCGAAGATGAAGGAGTCCGGCGCGCCGCTCGCCGGCGAGATGAGCGGGCACATCTTCTTCAAGCACCGCTGGTACGGCTTCGACGACGCGCTTTACGCCGCCGTCCGGCTGATCGAAGCCGTGAGCGCGAGCGGCAAGAGCCTGACCGAGATCATGGACGCGATGCCCAAGAGCGTCGCCACGCCCGAGCTGCGCTTCCCGGTCGACGAGGTGCGTAAGTTCTCCATCGTCGAAGAGGTGCGAGACCGGTTGTCGGCAGACGGCGCGAAGGTCGATGCGACGGACGGCGTTCGCGTCAGTACGAATGACGGCTGGTGGTTGCTTCGCGCATCGAACACGCAGGATGTGCTCGTCGCCCGCGCCGAGGCGAAGGACGAAGCAGGCCTCAAACGCCTTATCGCGCAGATCGACGACCAGCTGGCAAAATCGGGGGTGGAGCGGATTGAGACGGCTCACTGACGCGTTCGTGACCTAGGCCAACCGTTGTTGTAATGACGAGTTCATGCTGAACCAGCTCTCGGCGGACGGCGGCGAGCGCGAACGGCTCCAACGCATGTTCGAGCAAGCTCCCGGATTCATGGCCTTGCTCGAAGGGCCCGACCACCGTTTCACGGTTGCCAATCGCGCCTTCCACGATCTCGTCGGAGGACGCGACCTCGTCGGCCGCGCCGTTGCCAATGCGATACCAGAGTTTGCCGGCCAGGGTTTCGTAGAGATTCTCGACGAGGCCATGCACTCCGGCGAGCCTTTCGTCGGCAATTCCATGCCGCTACGCATCGGCGGCGAGCAGCTGTTCCTCGACGTCCTGTTCCAGCCGGTGAATGACGAGAATGGCGAGCCCGCAGGCATCTTTGTCCAGGGCCACAATGTTACCGAGGACAAGCGCAGCGAAACCATCCGTACTGCGCACAATCGCGTCCTCGAGCTGGCAATCGGAGACAGCCCACTCGAGACGACGCTCGGCGAGCTGATCAAAATCGTGGAGTCCACCTCCCGGACAGGAGTCCTCGGATCGATCCTGCTGCTCGACCAGGACGGAAAGCATCTGCGGCACGGCGCCGCGCCGAGCCTGCCCAAAGCCTATTGCGAGGCGATCGATGGCGCCGAGATCGGCCCGTCCGTCGGGTCGTGCGGCACCGCAGCTTACCTCGGTCAGCCGGTCTTCGTGTCCGACATAGAGCACGACCCGCTGTGGGCGGATTTCAAGGCCATCGCCCTTCCGCACGACCTGCGCGCCTGCTGGTCGACGCCGATCCTTACTGCCGGCGGCAAGGTGCTGGGCACCTTCGCAATGTACCATAAGGAGCCGCGCGAGCCGACGGTGCGGGACCTCGCCCTCGTTGACCTCGTCACACAGACCGCGGCTCTGGTGATCGACCGCGAGCGAGCGCACCAAGCGCTCGGCCGCATCGCCGCGATGGCCAGCTAATCGTCCTCATCCTCGTAGCCGACGAGGTTCAGCTCACAAGCCTTGATCTGGTGCGTCATGCACCAATGCTTGAGCGCCTCCTCGCGGCCATGCGTGATCCAGACCTCCGACGGCGCCAGTTCACGAATGGTCATCGTGAGCTCGTCCCAGTCGGCATGGTCCGAGATGATCAAGGGCAGCTCGACGTTACGCTGCCGCGCCCGCTGCCGGATGCGCATCCAGCCCGAAGCCATGGCGGTGACGGGATCGGGCAGTCGCCGAGACCAGCGGTCGTTGAGTGCTCCCGGCGGTGCAATCACGATTTGCCCCGCCATCTCCGCCTTGCTCGCGCCGCCGGTGTGGCGAAGCTCGCCGAGCTCAACTCCGTAACTCTTGTAGAGCTGGTTCAGGCGCTCGATCGCGCCGTGGAAGTAGATCGGCTCCTGATGTCCGCGCGCCCGCAGCTCGGTGATAATCCGTTGCGCCTTCCCGAGCGCATAGGCGCCGACGAGGACGCAGCGGCTTGGATCGGCGTGGAGGCGATGGAGCAGCCGGTCGATCTCGCTGCCCGTGTCCGGATGGCGAAAAACCGGCAGGCCGAACGTCGCTTCGGTGATGAACACATCGCATGGGACGGGCACGAAGCAGGGGCAGGTCGGATCCGGCCGGCGCTTATAGTCTCCCGAAACTACAATCCGCTCGCCCTTATGCTCAAGGACGATCTGCGCCGAGCCGAGGACATGGCCGGCGGGGACGAAGCGGACGTCGACGTCGCCGAGGCGGATCGTCTCGTCATAGGCGATGCCCTGCCCCGTCTGCGGCCCGTAGCGGCATTCCATGATCGCCAGCGTTTCCGGCGTCGCCAGCACCGCGCCATGCCCACCGCGGGCGTGATCCGCGTGACCGTGGGTGATCAAAGCCTTCGCCTTCGGCTGCGAAGGATCGATCCACGCGTCGGCGGGAGCGACGTAAATGCCCTCGGGCTGCGCCTTAATCCAGGAACCCAATCGCGCCATTGCGAGCTATATAGGCATTAACCAGCGGGAGTGTTCCCGGGCAGGAGGAAAGCATGGACGAGGGCTCGTGGTGGATCATCGACATTCTCGGTCCGGCGATTCTGCTGATCGTGCTGATCTGGCTGGTGATGCGCCGTCGCTCCACCGGGAAGACCGGCCGCACCGAGCAGGCCACGCGCGACCTCTACGCCGAAGAGGAGCAGCGCCGGCGCGAGGGGACCGACGACCTCTGAACGATCTCCCCGCAGTCGTCCAAAGCTGGTTCGAGGCCAAGGGCTGGGCGCCGCGGCGGCATCAGCTCGAAATGCTCGACCTCGCGCGGCGAGGGCAAAGCGCTCTGCTGGTCGCCGCGACAGGCGCAGGTAAAACGCTGGCCGGCTTCCTGCCCAGCATCTGCGAACTTGCGGAAGAGGCGACGGAAGGGTTGCACACGCTGTACGTCTCGCCGCTGAAGGCGCTGGCGGTCGACGTCCAGCGCAACCTCATCGGACCGATCGAGGAGATGGGCCTGCCGATCCGGGTCGAGACTCGCACCGGCGACACGCCGTCCGACCGCAAGGCGCGGCAGCGGGTGAAGCCGCCGCAGATGCTGCTGACCACGCCGGAATCGCTAAGTTTGCTGCTGAGCTATCCCGACGCGGCGACCATGTTCGAGGGGCTGAAGACGATCGTCGTGGACGAGCTGCACGGCTTCGCCAAGGAGAAGCGCGGCGATCTGCTGTCGCTGTCCATGTCTCGACTGCAGAAACTCGCGCCTGGCTTAAGACGTGTCGGTCTGTCCGCGACCATCAGCGACCCTGACGCTTATCGTTCCTGGCTCGCCCCCGATGCGGACATGGAGCTGGTCGAGCTCGTGATCGGCGATCCGGGAGCGGAGCCCGACCTGTCGATCCTCATCCCCGAGAACAAGATCCCATGGGGCGGGCACTCCGGACGCCACGCCGCGCGCGAGGTGATGGAGCTGATCGAGGCGCACAATACAACGCTCGTCTTCTGCAACACGCGCAGCCTCGCCGAGCTGATCTTCCAGGACCTGTGGGCGGTGAACGACCAGGCGCTTCCGATCGGCATTCACCACGGAAGCCTGGCGGTCGAAGCGCGGCGAAAAGTCGAAGCGGCAATGGCCGCGGGACGACTGCGCGGCCTGGTCGCGACGGCGAGCCTGGACCTTGGCATCGACTGGGGCGACGTCGACCTTGTCGTGCAGATGGGCGCGCCCAAAGGATCGTCGCGTCTCCTGCAGCGGATCGGCCGCGCCAACCATCGGCTCGATGAACCGAGCAAAGGCATTATCGTCCCGGGAAACCGCTTCGAATATCTGGAAGCGCGAGCGGCGCTGGACGCGATCGACGACGGCGAGCTCGATCCCGAGGTCTTCCGGCCCGGCGCGCTTGACGTCCTCGCCCAGCATATCCTCGCCATGGCGGTCGCCGCACCGTTCCAACAGGATGAGCTGCTCGCCGAAGTGCGTTCAGCGGCGCCCTATGCGGGTCTTAAACAGGAGACGTTCGAGGAAATTCTCAACTTCATCGCGACGGGCGGCTACGCGCTCAAGGCCTACGACCGATTCCGGCGTCTCGTTCCGGAGGCTGGCGGCATGTGGCGCATTGCCCGCCCGCAGATCGCCCAACAGCACCGCCTCAACGCGGGAGTCATCGTCGAGCAGCCATTGCTAACGGTCCGTTTCCGCAACGGGCGCAGGCTCGGCACGATCGAGGAAGGCTACGCTTCCACATTATCGCCAGGCGACCATTTCTATTTCTCGGGGCTGAGTCTCGAGGTCGAGCAGTTCAAGGATACCGACATCATCGTGCGGGCGTCGTCGAAGACCGCGCGGATTGTCACTTACGGCGGGCAGCGCATGTCTATGTCGACGCACCTCGCCAACCGGGTCCGGCACATGCTGTGCGACCGCAACGATTGGCACCGCTTCCCCGACGATGTCCGCGACTGGCTCGAGGTCCAGTCCGAGCGATCCGTCCTGCCCGAGCCGCACCAATTGCTGGTCGAGACTTTCCCCCATGAAGGCCAGCATTTCATGGTCGCTTACAGCTTCGAAGGCTGGAACGCGCATCAGTCGCTGGGCATGCTGATCACTCGGCGCATGGAAAGCGCGGGCCTGAAACCGCTCGGCTTCGTCGCCAACGATTATGGCCTCGCCTGCTATGGGCTGGAGCCGATCACCGACCCCAAGGCGCTGTTCTCCGCCGACATCCTCGAACAGGAGTTCGTCGATTGGGTCGAGAGCTCATATTTGCTCAAGACCGCCTTCCGCGAAGTCGCCGTCATCGGCGGCCTAGTCGAGCGGCAGCATCCCGGGAAGAAAAAGACCGGCCGCCAGGTCAGCTTCTCGACCGATCTGATTTACGACGTTCTGCGCCGCTACGAGCCCCAGCACCTTCTGTTGCGCGCGGCTTGGGACGATGCGCGAAGACGCATGACCGAGCTGGGCCGTCTCGTGCGCCTCGTCGATCGTGCATCCGCAACCATGCTTCACGTCGAGACCGGCCGGATCACTCCGATGGCGGTACCTCTCATGGTGATTGTCGGGCGTGAGGCTCTCCCGCCCGGAGCGGAAGCCGACGAGACGCTCCTGACCCAAGCCGAAGCGCTCGCCGAGGAAGCGATGCAATTGTAATCGCCGCAGTCTTCTGCAAGCCTGCCTTCATGCCGCGCCGCTTGATATTCGTACTTCCGCTGACGCTCGGCGGCTGTGTCGTCGGGACGCTCGCCCAAACCGCGGTGGACGTCGCGACGCTTCCGGTGAAGGTCGCATCCGCCGGCGTCGACGCTGCCACGACGAGTCAGGCCGAGGCCGACCAGAAGCGGGGCCGCGAAATCCGCAAGGCGGAGGAAGCCCGCGGCCGCGAATTGCGGCTGGCCGAGGAGCGGTGCCACAAAGGCCGTCCGCTCCCGACCGACGACTGCTCAGCGTTCGCGCGCCGCTAGCGCCCGCGGACGCGCGCGACCTCGTAGAGGAAATCCGCGTACAGGATCGCCTGATCGTCGAAGCCGGCCGTCTTGGGATTGGTGCTGTCGATCAGCAGCCACTCATCCGGTGCATGCGCCCCCCCGCCGCGACCGGCGCCGAACTGGCCCGCGGGCATGTTGAGCGGCGGGCCGGTGAAGACCACGCCCGGCCAGCTGCCGGCCGACCGCGCCGACATGGTCATCGGAATTTTCGCGGATGCGAGGGTAGCCTGCTCGGCTTTGATCAGCGCGCTGTTCTCGTCGGTCTGGGTCGGTCCATATCCGCCGCTGACGTTCACTTCGATATCGCCGTAGCCTCGCTTGGCGAGATGAGCCTTCAGCTTCTGTACCGCCTCATCCTTGGTCATGTCGGGAACCAGTCGAAGATCGATTTTCGCCTCGGCACGGCCCGGCAGAACCGTCTTCCCGCCCGGGCCCATGTAGCCGCTGACGAGACCCTGGATGTTGATGGTCGGCTGCGAGGCTAACCGGTACGAGGCGGTCAAATAGTCTTCGTTCTTGTACCAATGCTTGATGCCATAGGCCTTCATATCATCAGCCTCGTTGGACGCGGCGACATCGGCCTTGATCAGTTCCTTCTGGCGCGCGGTCAGCGGCTTCACATTCTCGTACCAGCCGTCGATAGCGGGCGTCTGGCCGTCTTCTGAGACCAAGGTGTTGAGCGCCTTGATCAAATGCCAGACGGGGCTGTCCACATTCGCCTTGAGGCTGGAGTGGATGTCCTTGTTCGGGCCCCGGCCCCATTTCTCGCCGCTCGAGATCAATTGAAGCTCAACCGCGCCCTTGGCGCCTAGAGCCAGGCTGACGGCGCCGTCGATGGACTGCGATGCCGAGGGAATGATGATTCCAACCGCCTTGTCGAGCGCCGCCTTCACGTCCGGCTGCGTGACGATATTGTGGAAGTTGGGTGAAGCAATCTCTTCCTCGCCCTCAGCCACCAGGACGAGGTTCACCGGCAGCTTGATGTTCGCGTCCTTGAAGGCGTGAAGCGCTGCGAGGAAGGCCGTCTCCGGACCCTTCTGATTGACGGCGCCGCGCCCGACCAGGGCCTTGCCCTCGCCCGCGCGGTCGACGATCCGCCCTTCCAGCGGCGGCGACGTCCACTCCGACGGCTCGTAATGCTTGACGTCGTACATGAAATAGACGGCGAGCGTGTTCTTCGCCCCCGCGTCGAGTGTCGCGAACACGCCGGGAACCCCGCCACTATCGACGATGCGGGCCTGCTGGAAGCCTGCGTCGAGCGCCAGCTTCCGCATATATTCGGCGCCCTCCTTATGGTTGATATTCATGTTGGCGATCGTCGGCAGCTTGATCCAGTCGCGAAGACGCTGGAGAGACTGTTCGTGATTGGCGTGGATCTGGGCCGCGACCTTGTCACGTCCGGGATCGGCGGGTGCGGCATTTGCCGGAGCGGTGAGGATACCCGCCGCCAAAATGGTTGCAGCGCTGAACAATGCACGGCGAAGCTTCATGACTTCTCCCCTGAATGGATGTTGGCAGACTGGACGGAGCTTTTGGCGAAGTCCAGACGATGCGCGTGCGCTACTTTTTGGATACAGAATATAACGGCTGGGGCGGCGCCCTGCTGGCGCTTGCGCTGGTACCCGATCAGGGCGAGGAACTGTACCTGACGATCCATTGGGACGGCTCTCTCGAGCCTTGGGTCGACCGCCATGTCGTTCCTTACCTCGACGCGGTTCCCCAAGCATTGGTGTCGCCGAGGCTCAACCGCGCGGACGCCGCGCGCGCCATCTCGCACTATCTCGCAGGGGACCGCGAGCCGGTGATCGTCGCCGATTGGCCGGAGGACATCGCGCAGTTCAACGCTTTGCTCCTGACCGGCCCCGGGACCATGGTCGAGGTGCCCCCACTGACTTTCAAATTCCTGGAGCTGACGGGATTCAGCACGGCGGCCAACAGCAAGGTCCCGCACAATGCGCTGCACGACGCACGCTCGCTCCGCGACCATGTCCTCAGCCTGGAGTGATTATTCGGCCGCAGTCCTGAAGGCGCTAACTCGCTCCCCATCGCGATCGACCCAGGTCAAATCGTGCAGCGAAAGCTCCCGCCCGTCGTGCGCCTGGACGCAGATCTTCTTGACCGGCTTCCCGTCGCGACGATCGGCGAGCACGATCTCCATCTTCCCGTAGCCCCATTCCTCGCCCCATTGGCGCATCGCGAGGACAACGGGCAGTAGCCCTTCGCCCTTGGCAGTGAGCGAGTAGACGACTCGGCGGCGATCCTCCGGATCCGGTGAGCGCTCCAGAACGCCGCCCGCGACCATCTTGCTTAGGCGATCCGAGAGGATGTTGCGCGCAATTCCGAGGCCGGCCTGGAACTCCTCGAAATGGTGAAGGCCGTTGAACGCGCCGCGAAGGATCAGGAATGCCCATTTCTCGCCGATGAGTTCGACCGCTGCGGGTATCGGGCAGGACAAAGCAGCTTCCTTGAACCGATCGATCTCCGCCGTGAGCGTATCTGCCGGCATGCCTACTCCCCTGACGAATCTCACCAAAGCATACAACGGTTCCAAAAAACAGTTGCAATATGAAACCAGCTACATTATTCGGTTGCAAATCGCAACCAAACAGGAGGAACTGCGATGCTTCGTCCCGCTCTTGCCCTTTCGGCCTTTGCAATCGCTTCCGCCCCGGCCGCGGCCGCCAGTTATTCGGCGACGCTTTCCCAGCCGACGACCAATCGCTTCATCGCTCGCGACATCGTCTGGAATTGCGCAGCCGAAGCTTGTCAGGGCGCGACCGACAACAGCCGGCCGCTCGTTCTCTGCCAATCGTTGGCAAAGAAGGCGGGCCGCGTGGATCGCTTCCTGATCAACGGCCGCGCACTGCCTGCCTCGGAGCTCGACCGGTGCAATGCCTCGGCCAAGGCGCCGGCTCCTCGAGCGCTTGCCGCTAAGCGTTAAGTTTTTCCCTGGGGCCGTGCTCGCTCCCCTCGCGCGACCCCTTCCCCATCTCCTTGAGGTCGGAAAGCGTGCTCAAGCCGTCCCCCGGACGGCGTTGCGCGCGCTTTCTTTCGCGCTTGCACAAGAGCGCCCGTTCCCCCCATCTTAGGGCTATGCTCCGACAGTACGAGCTGATCGAGAAGGTTAGGACCTATGATCCGGACGCGGACGAGGGCCTGATCAACCGCGCCTACGTCTTCTCGATGAAGGCTCACGGCTCGCAGGTCCGCGCGTCCGGCGACCCCTATTTCAGCCACCCGATCGAGGTGGCCGGCATTCTCACCGACCTGAAACTCGACGACCAGACCATCGTCACCGCGATTCTCCATGACACGATCGAGGATACGCTCGCCACCACCGACGAGATTGAGAAGCTCTTCGGAAAGGACGTCGCGCGGCTCGTTGACGGCGTCACCAAGCTGAGCAAGATCGAAGCGCAGTCGGAGAACGAGCGCGCCGCCGAAAACCTGCGCAAGTTCCTCCTTGCGCTCAGCGACGACATCCGGGTGCTCCTCGTCAAGCTCGCCGATCGTCTGCACAACATGCGGACGCTCCACCACATTCCCTCGGAGGAGAAGCGCCGCCGGATCGCCCGCGAGACGATGGATATCTACGCGCCGCTCGCCGAGCGGATCGGCATGTACGAGATGATGAACGAGATGCAGACGCTCGCGTTCAAACAGCTCGAGCCTGACGCTTACGCGTCAATTACGCGGCGGTTGAAGCAGCTCCACGAACAGGGCGGCGACCTCGTCAGCCGCATCGGCCTGGGCCTCCAGCTCTACCTCGCCGACAACGGTCTCGAAGCCGAGGTGATCGGTCGCCAGAAGCATCCCTTCTCGATCTGGAAGAAGATGGCTGAGCGGCACATCAGCTTCGAGCAACTGTCGGACGTCATGGCATTTCGAATCATCGTCAGGGATACCGGCGACTGTTACCGTGCGCTGGGCTTGATCCACAGCCGCTGGCCGATGGTTCCGGGCCGCTTCAAGGATTATATCTCGACGCCCAAGCGCAACGGCTATCGAAGCCTGCACACTTCCGTGATCCACGATTCGAAGATGCGGATCGAAATCCAGATCCGCGACAAGGCGATGCACGATCAGGCGGAGCGCGGGCTCGCCGCCCATTGGGCCTACAAGGAAGGCAAGCCTGCCGCAGACATCCACGTGCCCTGGGTCGATGACCTGGTCGAGATCCTCGATCATGCCGAAAGTCCCGAGGAGCTGCTCGAGCATACCCGGATGGCGATGTACCAGGACCGGATCTTCGCCTTCACCCCGAAGGGCGAGCTGATCCAGCTGCCGAAAGGGGCGACACCGGTCGACTTCGCTTATGCGGTTCACACCGACCTTGGCGATCGCACGGTCGGCGCGAAGGTCAACGGCCGCGTCGTTCCGCTGCGGACGATGCTGGAGAACGGCGACCAGGTCGAAATCCTCGCGTCCGAGGCGCAGCATCCCCAGCCCTCGTGGTTACGCTTCGTCACGACCGGCAAGGCCCGCGCCGGCGTGCGGCGGTTCGTCCGTCACAAGGAACGCGAGGAGACAATCGAGCTGGGGCGCAAGATCTATGACGAAATCGTCGCGCGGCTGCCGGCCGAGCTCGACAAGGAAGCGCTGAAACGCGCGCTCAAGAAGCTGAAGATCGAGGGCGAGGACGAGCTGATGATCGCGATCGCCCGCAAGCGCGTGAGCGACGAGGCGCTGATGGAGGCGTTGATGCCCGGCTCAGCGGGCGGCGACGTCGCCCCGCGCCCGCTCGGCCAGCGCAAAGCCATCTCGATCAAGGGCCTGACGCCCGGCGTTGCTTATCACCTCGCGACCTGCTGCCATCCGATCCCCGGCGACCGTATCGTCGGCCTCCGCCGCGAGGATGAGGAGATCGAAGTTCACGTAATCGGCTGTGATACGCTGGCGAGCGGAGTCGACGCCGACTGGCTGGACCTCGCCTGGGGCGAAGGCTCGGACGGCGGTGCGGCGCGGCTATGCGTGATCCTGCGCGATATCCCAGGTGCGCTGGGGACAATGTCCGGCATCCTCGGCCAGAAGCACGCCAACATCATCAATCTTCAGCTGGTCCACCGCGACGGCAATTTCCACACCTTCCACCTCGACATCGAGGTACACGATCTCGCGCACCTTCACGCGATCATCGCGGCTCTGCGAGAAGCGGATCCGGTCAGCTCGGTCGAGCGGATCTAGACGCGCGCAGCCTGACGCTGCTGGCGCGAATGGGCGTCGCCGGCGGCGAGCACGGCAAGCATCACCAGGTCCGAAGCGCTGGCGGTCATCGGCGCGATTTGCACCGGGTGCTCAAGCCCCAGCACGTAGGGCCCAAGCACGCTCTCGCCGCCGACCGCGCGCAGCAATTTCGCCGACAGGCTCGCCGACTGAAGCCCCGGCATGACCAGGATGTTCGCCGGGCCGGACAGGCGGGTGAAGGGATAATAGCGCTGCTGCATCTCGAAGTTCAGCGCGACGTCGGGCGCCATCTCGCCTTCATATTCGAAATCGGCCTGGAAGCCGTCGAGGATCTTCACCGCCTCGCGGAGGCCCTCGACGTGCATCCCCGGCGGATTGCCGAAGGTCGTGTAGCTGATGAAGGCCACTCGCGGTTCAAGGCCCATTCGCTTCGCGAACGAGGAAGAGCGCAGCGCAATGGCCGCATATTGCTCGGCCGTCGGCCGCTCCGTGACGGCAGTATCAGCGATCAGCACGGTATGATGCCGGCTGACGATCACGTTGATGCCGAACGGCGTCGCGTCGGGCTCGTCGTCGATGACGGCGCGCACCTGCTTCAGAGACTGGCTGAATGGCCGCGTCGTGCCGGTGATCATGGCGTCCGCCTCGCCGAGTGCAAGCATGGCGGCCGCGAAGAAGTTGCGGTCCTGGTTCACCATCCGCTCGATCTCCCGGCGCAGTAAGCCATGGCGCTGGTGCTTCTCGTAAATATAGTCGACGGCCCGTCCTACCAGCGGTGAGTTGCGGCTGTTGAGAACCTCGAACTCCTTCGGATTCTCGACGCCGAGCTCCTTCAGCTGGTTGTAGACCTCCTCACGTCCGACAAGCACGGGCGTGCCGTAGCCGCCGTCCTTGAACGCGATGGCCGCGCGAAGCACGTTTGGCTCCTCGCCTTCCGCGAAGAGGACCCGCTTCGGGTTTGTGCGCGCAGCTTCGTACGCCAGGCTCATCACCGAGACCGTGGGATTGAGGCGCGCGCGGAGCTCCTGGCGGTACGCCTCCATATCCTCGATCGGCTTTTGGGCGACGCCAGTGCGGCCAGCCGCCTCCGCAACGGCAGACGCCACAACCTCCATCAGCCTGGGATCGAAAGGCGCGGGAATGATGTAGTCCCGGCCGAAGCTTTGCGAGCGTCCGCCGTACGCCGCCGCGACCTCCTCAGGCACCGGTTCGCGCGCAAGCTCGGCGAGGGCTTCCGCGGCGGCGATCTTCATTTCATCGTTGATCGCAGTTGCGCGCACATCAAGGGCGCCGCGAAATATGAACGGGAAGCCGAGGACGTTATTGACCTGGTTCGGGTAGTCCGATCGGCCGGTGGCGAGAATGGCGTCCGGTTTGACCGCCCGCGCTTCTTCCGGCCGGATCTCGGGATCGGGGTTTGCCATCGCAAAGATGACCGGCTCCTTGGCCATCGCGGCGACCATGTCGGGTTTCAGCGCGCCGGCGGCCGACAGGCCAAGGAAGACGTCGGCCCCCGCGCATGCGTCGGCCAACGTGCGAGCGTCCGTTTCGACCGCGTGCGCCGACTTCCACTGGTCGAGGTCGGTGCGGCCCTTGTAGATCACGCCCTTGCGGTCGCACATCGTCACATTGTCACCACGTACGCCCATGGCCTTGATCAGCTCGGTGCAGGCGATCGCGGCGGCTCCGGCTCCGTTCACCACCACCTTGATCTCGCCAAGATTGCGCCCGGTCAGGTGGCAGGCGTTGATCAATCCCGCCGCGGTGATGATCGCAGTCCCGTGCTGGTCATCGTGAAAGACCGGAATTTTCATCCGCTCTTTCAGCGTCTGTTCGATGACGAAGCAGTCCGGCGCGGCGATGTCTTCGAGATTGATGCCGCCGAAGCTCGGCTCCAGCAGCGCGACCGCATCGATGAATTTCTGCGCGTCCTCCGTCGCGACCTCGATGTCGATCGCGTCGACATCGGCGAAGCGTTTGAACAGGACCGCCTTGCCTTCCATCACCGGCTTGGAAGCGAGCGCGCCCAGGTTTCCAAGACCGAGGATCGCGGTGCCATTGGAAATGACGGCGACCAGATTGCCCTTGGCGGTATAATCGTAGGCGCATCCCGGATTTTCGGCGATTGCGCGGACCGGAACAGCGACGCCGGGCGAGTAAGCGAGCGCCAGATCGCGCTGGGTCGCCATCGGCTTTGTGGCGATGATTTCGATCTTACCGGGCCGGCCGCGCGAGTGGAATTCAAGCGCTTCGGCCTCGGTGTATTTGACGTTTGATTCCGACATCGCGCTGCGCCTTAGCGGACAGGGCGCGAAAGAGTCACGCGCGCCACGAATCTGAGTCGATTGCGACGCGTCGTGCGGCTACCGTTCGGCCATGGCCCGCGCCGACGCTCCAACCCCGATGATGGCCCAGTACAGGCGCCTCAAGAGTGAGGTAGTCGATGCCTTACTGTTCTACCGGATGGGCGATTTCTTCGAACTGTTCTTCGAGGACGCCAAGATCGCCTCGGCTTGCCTCGACATCGCGCTTACCAAGCGCGGTGCGGATGCCGGCGAGCCCATCCCGATGTGCGGCGTTCCAGTCCATTCCGCGGACTCTTATCTCGCGCGGCTGATCAAGGCAGGCCATCGCGTAGCGATCGCGGAGCAGACCGAAAGCCCCGCCGAAGCCCGCAAGGCTCGCGGATCGAAGGCGCTTGTCGATCGCGCGATCATCCGGCTGGTGACGCCGGGGACGCTGACCGAGGAGACGCTCCTCGATTCGGGTTCCGCAAACTGGCTCGCGGCGATCGGACGTGCAGGGGACGATTGGGCCATTGCCGCCGCCGATATCTCCACGGGGCGTTTCGAACTCATCGCGTGCGGCTGCGGCGAGCTCGCGGCGGAAATGGCCAGGCTGTCGGCCGCCGAAGTCATCGCGGACGAGACGGTGCCTGGAATCTCCGCAAGTCCGGGGAAAGGCGAATTCGATAGTCTGTCGGGCGAGCGCCGGCTGAAGAACCACTTCGGCCTCGCGACGATAGACGGCCTTGGTTCGCCTTCACGCGGCGAGCTTGCCGCCGCCGGGGGACTGCTCGCCTATCTCGATGCGACGCAGAAGGGCGCCGGAGTCCTCCTCGATGCGCCGCGGCGGATCGCGCGGTCGAGCCATATGGCGATCGACGCGGCAAGCCGCGAAAGCCTGGAGCTTGTGCGGTCGGTTTCCGGGGCAGTTGGGGGAAGCCTGCTCGGCGAGATCGACCGCTGCCAGACCGCCGCAGGACGACGTTTGCTGTGCGATGACATTTCCGCGCCGCTCACCGAGCGGGAGGCCATCGAAGGGCGGCTCTGTCTCGTATCCTGGTTGCATGAGGACGCAATCCGTCGCGAGCGCGTGCGCTCGTCACTCAAGGCCATGCCCGATTTCGCGCGAGCGGTGGCGCGGCTCACGGCCGGGCGCGGCAGCCCACGCGATCTCGCTCTGCTTCGCGATGGCCTCGGCGCGGCCGCAAATCTGAGACGCGAGTTGGAAGAGGAGCCTGACCGGCCGGCGTTGCTCGAAACGCTCCTGCCACGCCTCACCGGCCATGATGCCCTGATCGAAAAGCTCGCGCGCGCTTTGGTGGAATCTCCCCTGATCGATGCGTCGAAGGGCGGCTACATCGCAATGGGCTATGACCCTGAGCTCGATGCCCTGCGCGACGCCGCTTCGAACGGCCGCCGCGCCATCGCCGCGCTCGAAAACCGATATCGCGATTCCACCGGCATCGCCTCGCTCAAGATCCGGCACAATGCGGTGCTCGGCTATCATGTGGAGGTCGCCGCGCGGCATGCCGACAGTCTGATGCAGCCCGACAGCGGGTTCACCCACCGCCAGACGCTTGCCGGAGTCGTTCGCTTCAACTCGCCCGAGCTCCACGAGGAGGCGAGCCGTGTCATTGAGGCGGGCTCCCATGCACTCGCCGCCGAAGCAGCCCATGCGGAAGAACTGACCGCATTGTCGGTGGCTAGTGCGAACCGCATCACCGCGACCGCAGAAGCGATCGCTCGGCTCGATGTCGCGGCGGGTCATGCCCAACGCGCTGCCGAGGGCGGATGGGTGCGCCCGCTGATCACCGATGAGCCGTGCCTGGAAGTGGAAAGCGGACGTCATCCCGTGGTTGAATCCGCGCTCAGCGGATCGGGTGAGCGGTTCGTCGCCAACGATCTCTCGATCGGCCCCGAGGACCGTCTGTGGCTGATCACCGGTCCGAACATGGGCGGCAAGTCGACCTTCCTGCGCCAGGCCGCCTTGATGGCGGTGCTCGCCCAGGCCGGCAGCTTCGTGCCGGCAAGCCGAGCCAAGGTCGGCATTGTCGACCGGCTGTTCAGCAGAGTCGGCGCATCGGACAATCTCGCCCGCGGCCGCTCGACGTTCATGGTCGAGATGGTCGAAACCGCCGCCATTCTCGCGCAGGCGACGCCGAACAGCCTCGTTATCCTGGATGAGATCGGCCGCGGCACCTCCACCTACGACGGCCTCGCCATCGCTTGGGCGGTGGTCGAAGCGATGCACGACCAGGTCCAGTGCCGGACATTGTTCGCGACCCACTATCACGAGCTGACCCGCCTCGCAGGTCGGCTCGACGCGCTGTCGCTCCACCACGTCCGCGCACGCGAGTGGAAGGGCGACCTTGTGCTGCTGCATGAAGTCGCGGGCGGCGCCGCGGACCGCAGCTACGGAATCGCCGTCGCCAAGCTCGCGGGCCTTCCGCCGACCGTCGTGTCCCGCGCCAAGTCGGTGCTTGCCAAACTCGAAGCCGGTCGCGACGCGACGGGCGGCATCGCTGCCGGTCTCGACGACCTCCCGCTGTTCGCCGCCGCGGCCGAACCAGAGCAAGTAACGGATCCGCTTGCAGCGGCGCTCGAAGAAGTGGATCCGGATCGGCTGACTCCGCGCGAAGCGCTGGAGAAATTGTACGAGCTTAAGCGCTTGGGGCAGCCGTCATGACACGCGCTCGGGCCATTGCGGTCCTCGAAAAGCTAATGGCGCCCGCTACCGTCAGCGATTTCCTCGATGCCCTCGGGCGGCGCAGCTTCGATCTGCACGGAGGCCCCGATCATCCGCGAAGGCTTTTGTTTGGCGATGATCCCAAGAGCACTCTGCTCGCCGGCTTCGCGACCCACTCGGCCCAGCTCAAATGCTATGGCGTCGCGCCCCAACTTCCGCCGCCCGCCGCACGTCCGGTGACCAGCTCAGACGAGTTTTCGGCTCTTATCAAGAGCTTCCACGAACGGGATTATACGGTTCGAATTCCCGACGTGATTCCGCTCTCGCCACGTCTTCAGGAAATGGCGCGAGCGCTGGAGACCCTGCTCTACCAGCCTGTGCAGGCGGCGATGTTCTGGAGCAAAGCCGAAGCCAAGGCGATCATCCACTACGACAGCCGTGACAATATCGCCGTCCAGCTCGAGGGTAGGAAACGCTGGTTCATTTCTACCGACCAGGCCGGACTCCAGAACAATTGGAAGCAGGTCGGCGAGCCCGTTCCCCAGCTTCCGCGATACCGCGTCGTGGACGCCGAACCTGGCGACCTCATCTACATACCGCGGGGCACTCCGCACACGGTGGAGTCGACATCGGAATCGCTTCATCTCGCGATCCTGTTCGTCCCTACCACCCTCCGCGAAGCCATGATCGCGGCGGTGGACTATCTGTCGGATTTCGAACGTGAGCTCCGCGAACCGGCGTTCGGTGAGGCTGCAAATACCGATCCCGGCGGCAGCCTGGCGCAGCGCGTCACCGATGGCCTCGCGCGTCTGTTGGATCATTGCCGTTCCGAGGGCTTCATCGAAAGCGCGATGGATTTGCGCGCGTCGAGGATGGTCAGTGATCTGCCCCCGCTCCCGAAACCAGAAGCAGCACAGCAAGTCAGCTCCGACACCCAGGTTCGGCACTCCCTGCTCGCCATCTCTTACCTGCGTGCTGGCCAGGGTGCGCTCGATTTCACGGTCCCCGGCGAGCATATCGCGATCCACCGCGGCGTTGAGCAGGAGCTTCGCTTCATCGCGGAGAATGCGGAATTTCGCGTTCGCGACATCCCCGGCGCGTCCTCCGACGACGTGCGCGTTGCTCTCGTCAGCCGCCTCATCGCGACCGGCCTGCTGCAAATCGCAGGCTGACTCGAGAAAATGACCACGAGCAGGCGATTGGGTACCGCCGACCAGCGCGCGATCATCGATCGCCGCCTGATCGCCGATCGCATAAGGTCGCTGCGCCCGGGCAAGAAGCTCGGCCGGGAAGTCACCGTCATCCTCAAGGAAGCGCTTGGCGACGGCCGGAAGGAAATCGCACGACGCCTCTCCGACGAGCCAGGCGATGGCCGTTCCACCGCCGAGGCGACTGCATTCCTTCATGGCCAGATCGTCCGCCTGGCCTTTGACTTCGTGATGGAACGCGTGGTGAGCGAGCCGGCCGGCGGGATCGCGCTCGTCGGCCTCGGCGGCACGGGTCGCGGCGAAATGGCGCCCGCCAGCGACCTCGACCTCATGGTCCTGACGGCAAAAGCGCCCGGACCGAGCGAGGAACAGGCGGCCGAAGCGATCCTTCACCTGCTTTGGGACCTGAAGCTCAAGGTGGGCCATTCGATCCGCTCGACCAACCAGCTGATCGGCCTCGCGAAGAAGGACATGACCGTGCGTACGGCCTTCCTGGAGGCGCGCTGGCTCTGGGGGGACGGCAGGATCTTCGACGAGGCAATGCGCCGCTTTCGCAAGGAAGTCGTCGCCGGAAGCGCGGCCGAATTCGTTGCCGCCAAGCTCGCGGAGCGCGATGCCCGCCACGTGCGCGTGGGGGACAGCCGTTACGTCGTCGAGCCGAACGTCAAGGATGGGAAGGGAGGTCTGCGCGACCTCCACACGCTCTACTGGATCGGGAAATATGTCCACGGCGTGGAGCGTCCGGCCGAACTCGTCGGGGCCGGCCTGCTGACCGCCGCTGAGTTCAAGCGGTTCGACCGCGCCGAGCGCTTCTTCTGGTCCGTCCGCTGCCACCTGCACCTCCTGGCAGGCCGCGCGGAAGAGCGCCTCAGCTTTGAATACCAGCCGCGGATCGCCGAGCTCATGCGCTACGCCGACCGGCCGGGAAAATCAGCGGTCGAGCGGTTCATGCAATTCTATTTTCTGAACGCGAAAACCGTGGGCGATCTGACGGGCGTGTTCCTCGCGCAGCTGGACGAGCAATTGGGAAAAAAGGGCTTCCGCTTTGCACTCCCTACGCTGCGCCGGCGGCCGAAGCGGTTGGGCGGCTTCGTGCTCGATCGCGGGCGGATCTCGATTCCGTCAGACGATTATTTCCAGGCCGATCCGGTGCGCCTCCTCGAGATGTTCGCGCTTGCCGCGCGCGAAAAGCTCGAAATCCACCCCACCGCGATGCGCGCGGCGAGTCGCGATGCTGTTCTGATCGACCGCAAACTCCGGGACGACCCGCGAGCGAACGCGCTGTTCATGGAAGTACTGACCAACATTCACGACCCCGACTTAGTGCTCAGGTGGATGAACGAAGCCGGGGTCTTCGGCCGCTTCGTTCCGGAGTTCGGCCGGGTCGTCGCGCAGATGCAGTTCGACATGTACCACCACTATACGGTCGACGAGCATTCGATCCGCGCGCTCGGCCTTCTCGCCGCGATCGAGCGCGAAGACCTCAAGACCGAGCACCCGCTCTCAACCGCGATCATCAAGCAGATCGCCTCACGACGGGTGCTTTACGTCGCCGTCCTCCTCCACGACATCGCCAAGGGTCGAGGCGGCGACCACAGCGTCCTCGGCGCCGAGATCGCGCTGAAGCTCGCGCCGCGCTTCGGGCTCGATCCAGCCGAGACGGAAACCGTGTCTTGGCTGGTCCGATATCACCTCTTGATGTCGTCGACGGCGTTCAAGCGCGACCTGGCCGATCCCAAAACCATCGAAGATTTCGTCCACGCGGTTCAGAGCCCGGAGCGCCTTCGGCTGCTGCTGATCCTGACGGTCGCTGACATTCGCGCGGTTGGGCCGGGCGTTTGGAACGATTGGAAGCGGACGCTCCTGCGGACCCTGTTCGAGGCCGCCGAGGAAAGGCTGCGGCTCGGGCACAAACAGCATGGCCGCGCCGAACTGGTCGAAGCACGTCAGAAAGAGCTCGCCGCGGAGCTGGGCTGGAAGGCGAGCGCGCTGCGAGCGCATGCCCGGCGCCTGCCGGATAGCTATTGGCTGGCGGAGCCGCT
>Ga0070664_100000841_pt1 | contig 23674 bp, 19 predicted proteins | sample KBSC73metaG_FD_65863 | JGI IMG/M metagenome (GOLD analysis project Ga0070664, IMG submission 65863) | Corn rhizosphere microbial communities from Kellogg Biological Station, Michigan, USA - KBS C7-3 metaG | ecosystem: Host-associated > Plants > Roots > Rhizosphere > Soil ... | reverse complement strand
GACCAAACATCGCGACCTCCTTGCTTAATAAGACCTCCGAGAGGTTATATACGACATGCTTGTTTCGATGTCAAGTATATTGAGTGTGAAGTTATCAATGCTGGAGTTAAACGAGGGAGCGAGTAGGAAGTTACTTTAGATCAACAGTTTACAGACGCTCTTATTAGGTTTTGTTGAGGTCGCAGAGCCAGCGTTATCGGTTACCGTCGGCGCGGCTGGACGGAATCAACCGTCATCGAAAGACGCGAAGAGTTCTCGACCAACTGGTCGAAGACTGATGGCCGCGACAAGGTCACCCAGGTTCTGGGAGCACCGACCGAAGACCGGCGCGGACTCAGTAGCGTGTCGGATTCGTGGTGGACATTTCACGAATCAGGGCACGAATCTCGTATGGCACGACCGGCCGTCCGATGCGGTGTCGGCTCTTCCACGTCCAGAACAGGCGAAACCCACGGTGGTGCCACGTGACGATTATCTCCGGCTTCACCATGTGCACGGTCGAGGGCCAGCCACCCCATGCCTGCGAGAGCCGCGCCCAAAAGATTCTGTCGGCCCCCGTGAAGCGAAGACGTGACGCGTGACCGGACGATGAACCGAAGTGAGTAAAACAGCGAGAGGACAACGGACGTCACGAGAGGAGGCTATCGGAGAACACCCATAACGTCAATCGATGCAACGCGTACCGTGTTCTCAGTAATCACACCCATCGAGCTTTTCTGAATGGCGGAGCTGTCTGTGTAGGAACGCAGGGCCAGCCTTCGTAGACGGAACCACACAACCGCCAGTCCGCTCTCCTCGACAGCGCCGCACGGGCCCGTGTGCTTGGCGGAAGACGGTGTGACAAGAACACGCACCCAAGAGCACCTCGGCGGATCAGCCTGCTGTTCTGGATCAGAATGCTTCAGCCGTGTTCGCGGGCGCGCATAATGCATCGAATGCATCGGGGAGTAAACGCCACGCGAACTGAGCTGACTCAGCGCGCGAAGTCGTTAGGGACGGTTAGAGGGGATGGGAGGCTGTCATGCGAAGCACACTCGTCACATCACTTGGTCTCGGAGCACTTGTGCTCGCCTCGAACGTGCTGCGGGCGCAAGTGTCCGATCCGAGGGCGGACTTCGCGCGACTTACTGGCACGTGGCAGCTCGACGCCTCCGGGAGTACGTCGCTGTCGAGCGAGCGCCGCGTGATCACGGTCTCGCCCGAGTGGCTGCGAATCGAGATTCTACGCGCGGAAGATGATCGCCCTCCAGTGCTCACCTATCGATTCGATGGCGAGGACGCGGTGAATGCGTTTGGTTCCGGTAAGGCGATCTCACGCTTGCTGCACGAGCGCGGGGCATTGATCACGGAAACCATTTACGAGGTCCGCAACTCACCGATTACCGTGCGAGAGACTCTCAGTGTCAATCCTGAGGGCACCGAGATGACCGTGAACACCACCTTGCGCGTAGAACATGGGTACGGGGGGGCTGGCGGACCAGGTGAATCGAAAGCGCCGAATGTGTCGACCGCGACAACAGTCTTTCGTAAACAGCAGTAAGCACACGAGACGCCAGTGGTCGTCTGGAGTTCCCGGGATTTAGTAGACAACCGGTAGCATCCCGCTTTTCGCGGAGGAGCGTGCCGAAGTCCAAACACCAGATTCTTGGAGGAGTGGCGGCTCGGCGCCTTTGAAGGCGCTGATGAAAGAGTACGGCTTCATCGTGGAGCATGTCGTCGCTGCGGCCGAGGCCCAATTGGCGCCTGGGGTCTCACCCTTTCACCTCTCACCCCTTGATCGAAATCGCAAAAAGGGGACTCTCGAGCCCAGAGCTACTGTGATTCTCCACATGCTAGCCTCTTCAGCGTCTCATCTCAGCACTCGCCTACGGTTCTGATCTGCTGGGAAGGATGGTGAACGCCACCCCGCCAGTCACGGCGAACGTGGTCTCTTGCCCGGCTGGACTCGCCAGGCTACGTCCAATTGAAACGTAAGCAGCGACGGCATCGGTGAGCGATTGAGCCAATCCGACGCTCATGTCAGCTTGCGCGGCTCGGGAGTTGCGCTCCTTCAGCGTCGCGAATGACTGTGTTACGGCGACGGTAAGCACCGTCCCCGCCGGTGTTGCCCAGTCGACGACGCCCCCGCCGAAGACTGCGCCGCGGGAGAAATACCCTGCGCTCCCGTAGAACCGCACAGGCGCTCGGCGCCATTCGACGCTGACGGGTAAGGCCCAATGCAGCCGATCGCCAGCGTAGCCCGCACTCAGGATTTCGAGCAGAGGCGTGACTGCGAGTCCCCCTCTGCTGGCGGTATTCGACGCGTCGAACATCGTGATCTTTCCGCTTACATACACGTCGTCCAGACCACTGTGCGATAGACCGGAGTAGCTCGAGCGATATAACGGGACAGTTGCGGCAAGTTGCAAGCGATCAGTGAGGGCATAGGAACCGTCGAAGATCGGGACGTCGACAAACGTGCCGTCCCGTGCACGCCAATAACCGGCTCCGATGGCCACACGCCCAACTCCGCGAGCAGATCCCGTCGCGTCGTCGAGCCATGCACCGAACTGATGGAAGAGTGGCGCAGCCGACGAGACAGTCCCTGTTTGCGCCTGCTGGGCACCATTGGTGTCACCGGCAGTGGTGAGCGGCGGCCGCTTCGGACGGCCGCGGCCTTGTGCCTCCGCGACTGAGGCGAGCGTGAGAAGGCCCACGACCGCGACAAGGATCACACGCGGCATTGCTGTCGCGTGTTGCTACTGAGCGGAGCCGGTCGACCCGGTCGGACTGGTTGTTGTCGACGCGTGGGTTGTCGCGGGTCGCAATTTTTTAATGGCCTGCCCGAGGCTCAACTGGTTCGGCCCGGTCATTTCCGTCTTCAGATCGGCGAATGAAATATGCTGATTCTTGGAAGCGTTGAGCGCCGCGATGAATTGGCCCTGGTTGCGGAAATCGCTTGTCGCCTGTTGGAGCGACATGCTTGGTGGCAACATCGCTTCGAGGCGTGCCCGCTGCCGCGAGTTGGCCGCCAAGCGGTCCACCCACGAACGTTCTGCCGGATTATCACCTCTGCGGCCGTGGTCGTCGTTATCAGCCTGATCCCCGCCTTCCGACTGTCCCGTTTCATCAGGTCGCCCGCCACGGTTGTGACCATTTCCGTTTACGTCGCCGTGGCGATTCCCCGGATTCTCCGGTTTACCTGTGTTGTTGTCCGCGCGTCCGTGGCTCTCCGCGTTGCCCGCGGTGTCGGGCCGACCGGCGCCTTTCGAACCAGGGTGATTGTCGCGTCCGTTCTTCACGCTCGGAGCTTTCGCCGTCCGTGTTCCAGGGTGGGCACCTTTCGCTGCTGTGACTTTGGAGGCACGCGCCGCCCCTCGCCCTTGTGCAACTACGGGTGAAACAATGAACAACAGCGCGGTCACGACCAGAAGGATTCGGGGGAAGGTCATATCACGCGGGTCTCCTGTTGCCGGATCCTATGTCAATCGCTATGCCACGACGGACTCCGAGCAGCCGCACGAAATATCCACGCCTTTTGGTCGAAGACGCCTGCGAATTGCGAAATCGCAATCGGTAGCGTCCTCAAAAGACCGCTCAGACGCCGCCAAAAGTCCGTTGAAGAGCGATCAGGATCGCTCTCAATCTCGACGCGCGATAGGGAAAGTAGATGGACATCCGGGGCAGGGAACTCCATTGGTCTTCGAGGCCGGTCCGGTTTGTGGCCAACTCCCTGATGGTGAGATGGTGAAAGGGGGAGAGCAGTCTACATCTTCTTTTCTGTAATTGAAAATACACCTGCCTGATTTTCATTTTCTGAGGAAGAGACAGTAGAGAGGGCTGTCACCCTCTCACCTTGTCACCATCGGCTGCATCCCGCATCCGCGCTTCGCACTCAACAGACCAAACTGCTCGATTGTGAACACTGAATGTGTAATTCGTTGGGACAATGGGGCAGAGTGCTTCGCTTCTGCCGGGCGTTGTTAACTCCGGCGAGCCGTCTCTTGCGTCGTGACTACGACGTTCCGCTACACCGACGACAACTCGATCCGGACCGGGCGTTCCAGACCAGCGGATTCGCGAATGGTGTTCATGCCGACTTCAGACCGACGGAAGCCACACGAAGACTTCACCTCGGCTAAACAATGAAAAAACCACATAGGAAACACACGCGGTGTGTCGTCTCCTCCGACACATATGGCTCTGATCCAGCATGCCACTGACGGATTCTGTTCAACTCGCTTGGCACCTCCATTGCGCGGTGAATGCATCGTAGATTCCGCGCCAAGCTGGACGCACCGTAAAAGGGGGAGCCATGAGTTCCGATGGTCGGTTGCTGCCAGAATTACGACCGCGCGTCTTATCCGTTGACCAAACGGACGGCGCAGTGAAAGTTGTATTTACGCGCGATCACGATGTCATCAAGCGATGGGCGACAGCGCGTCAGGCAGAGCCTGCGACAGGTGAGGTCACTGACTCCGGTCCGGCGACGGTCAACGTGAACGATGGAGGGGCCGGGATCAGGTTTATCTTCCCAGGGACCAGCACAAACTCGGCTCACGCGGCCTGCTCATACTCGCCATGTCGCCTCGAGCTAGATGTTGAGGTGCCGATCCGCCGCTGATCAAGGTCAGCGCGACAAGTTCACCACTGCAACGCGGCTGAGTGGCCGTAGCCGGCAACACGGACTCAGCGAGAACGAAACAGCCCGCAAATGAAGCCGCGAGGACCTCCGCGCGCACACTGTGCGGAGTGCGTTGTCGGGTTGAACCTCCGCCTCGCTCGCCGGCATGTCGCGAAATGCGGCACGTTGTGCGGGTGTTTCCTGCCTCACGCTCACGCGCTCACCTTGCGTGTCCCACTCATGACCACTGGGTTTGTTCCACCGCAAGACATCGAATTACGACGCTGACGGACGCTGACTGCGCAACAGCCTTCATTACAGCGACTTACCTTTCTGATCAGCTAGGGTCCGACTCTTGCTCAAAGACGTGAACGCAGCCAGGCGCGACGCCTTTGGCTGGGAGGATTAGATGCGTTACACGATGCTCCCCAACCTTGTCTGGGGCATGCGGTTGAAGTCTGCGCGCGTGCGACTCGCTGCTGCGTTGCTCATCGCCGTTGTCTCGTTCCCTGCGGTGAATCATGCAGGTGGCGGCGCGCCCAAAGAGAAATCGACCAAGCTCGATAAGGTGCTGCGGAAAGCGGCCGATGCCGGTGACAAATCGGCACGGCGTGTCATCGTGCGCACGCGGAAAGGCTACACATCCGCTGTCGCCGATCGCCTGAAGAAACACGGCGATCGCGTCGAGTCAGAGCATCGTCGCCTGAACTCGTTCACGGCGACCATTCACGGAGAGGATCTGCGCGCGCTCGAGGCCGACCCGGACATCGAGGGCCTCTCGGTCGACGCGATCATCGCCGCCGGCGAAGGGTCGCCGGATGACGGACAGGCAAGCGCCGCCGTCGATGGTGTGCTGGCAGAGGCACTCGGGCTGACCGACACCAAGTACGACGGCGACAAGGTCAGTATCGCCGTGATCGACTCTGGTCTCGAAAAGAGCCCCGACCTCGATGGCGGTCGCTCTGACCGCTTCTTTGATTTCACCGCTGACGGCCAGAAGGGACACCCTTACGACGACTACGGCCACGGCACGCACGTCGCCACGCTGATCGGGGGCGAAGGCAAGGAATCAGAGCGCGATGTCGAAGTACTCGAGAACGGGAAGACTCACAAGATCAAGATCACCCCGTATCGCGGCGTTGCGCCGAAAGTGCGCATCATCAGCCTCAAGGTGCTCGATGCCGGTGGCGCCGGCTACACGAGTTCGGTGCTGCGAGCGATCGAGTTCGCGATCGAAAACCGGGACGAGCTGAAGATCGGCGTCATCAACCTCTCACTCGGTCATCCCATCTACGAATCCCCTGACACCGATCCTCTGGTCCGCGCAGTGGAAGACGCCACCGGCGCCGGCATCATCGTCGTGGCGGCGGCTGGCAACTACGGAATGAACCAGGAAACCGGCGAGGTCGGGTACGCGGGCATCACGTCGCCCGGTAACGCACCGTCTGCGATCACGGTTGGCGCGCTCGACATGCACGGCACAGCGGATCGCAGCGACGACACCGTTGCGCCTTACAGCTCACGGGGACCGGCATGGTATTCGGGCCTCGCGAAACCGGACCTCGTGGCGCCAGGCCATCGCCTTGTTGCTGTCGGTGCGTACAACGGATCGCTCTACCAGCGCTATGCGGACCGCCGCGTCACCGGTCGCGATCTCAAGAGAGCGCGCTATTTCAGGCTCAGCGGCACGAGTATGGCTGCCGCCGTAACCAGTGGTGTTGTCGCGCTGATGATCGAGGCGAACCAAGCAAGGTTCGATGTACCGCTGACGCCCAACACGGTGAAAGCCATCCTCGAGTACACGGCGCTGCCGCTTTACACTGCCGATCCGTTGACCCAGGGAGCCGGTGGACTGAATGGCGGAGGTGCGGTGCAGCTCGCCGAAGCGATCGACCCGGGCCGACCCGTCGGCGACTGGTGGATGACCGCACCGCTGACGCCGTGGACGTCCATCGCGGGTCAGCAGGTCGTCTGGGGACAGACCGTGGTCTGGGGTAGCACCGTGGTGTGGGGCAGCACGCTTGTGCAGCAGAACCACCCGGCCTTCGGACAGACGGTTGTATGGGGCTCGTCCGAAACCGTGGTGTGGGGGAGCACGGTAGTCTGGGGCAGCACGGATCTCGTGTGGGATACCACGTCCATCTGGAGCCAGACCGTCGTCTGGGGCAGCGGCCTAATCAACATGTCAGACGGAAGCGGCGTGCTCGGACCCAACACTGTGGTTTGGGGGAGCATGGACACCGTTGTCTGGGGAAGCACCGTGCCGTAAAGCCATGTACCGTGAAGAGTGAATGCTGACGCTTCGTGCGGTGACGGCCCAAGCGAAAGACGAGGGATAAGATACGTTCCGATATGGCGAATCCGGATACCATTGGCATTCGCCTTAACGAATATTCCGAGACGGCTGGGCCTGTGCCTGCCGAAAAGTCCATTTGAGGATGAGGCACTCCCGTAGTGTCCGAAAACTCGCGCGACCTGAAGGCGATCACAATCGAAGAAACAACGTAGCCGACGAAGCCTTCGTCGTGCAAGCCATGCGTGGTCTGCGACGAATGCGATCGACGGCTCTTGGCGAGCGGTTGTCTACTGATCTGCGATCGCGACCGGAAGTGGACTCGTGCCATGCTGGAGTTCCTACCAAGGTCTCGGCAACGAGCTGATCGACCCGTTACACCAACAGCTTCCGTGCGGCCTCGTTCGTCGCAGGCCGGCCACTCGGAGGAAGTGTAGCTTCTATCACCGTGCGGCGTAGCTCACACAGCAACGTTGGTAGTCGTTACCTTATTGCTCACCAGTGATCGCATTGCTCACCAGTGATCGCGCGGGTCTTACAGTTGTACGACGGCGCGAATCTGCTCGCCGCTGGCCTTGGATTCTCGGAGCTGGGCCCAGAACTCCCAGCGACCCGCCCGCCGATACCCGACGACGGTCGCCCTGACAGCCTCCGAGTGCTTCCCGTAGGCGCGGACGTCCCCTTTGGTCATCGTGGAGTGTCCGCCTCCGTAGGCCTTCGAGGCGACAGCCCGCATCGAGTCATCATCTAGGGTCGTCGTCGGGTCGGCAGTGCTCATCAGGTTGTAGTGGCTGAACTGCGCGTCTCCGCCGGCATTGGTGCGGCAGACGGCGGTGCATCCGGTGAACTCGGGTGTCAGCATGATGTCCGGTCCGCCGGCGCTCGGGAGGTTCGCATCCCGCCCCTGGCCGGCCTTGTAGCCGCTCCAGTGCGCCTTGAACGTGAACGTGCCAGGGTGCACGGGGTTTGAAGGATTATTCGCCCACTTCAGGATGAACTTGTCCGCATCGGCCTTGGCATTCCCCAAGCCGAGCGCCTTGCTGCCGGTCCGCACGCGAGCCTTTTGGCCGGTCTCGTCGAACATCGCCACGTCAATGATCGCTTGGTCCTCGGGCCCCTTCCCTAGCCATTTGATGGCATTGCACTTCATGAACTGTTCGGGATGGGCGCAAAAGTGGTTGATTTGGGCTTGGGACGGCATCTCAGAAGCTCTCGTGAATTGAGACTCCGTGAGTATCGACGGTCCGGGCTTAGCGGTCAATCGCCTTGGTGCGGCTGGCTCCAGGCCTGAGCACAAGTGCCAACTCTTCTCCCAATGACCGAAAGGAAGTTGGCGCATCTGGCAGCTGGCCATTGGCGGCAAGTTCATCGTCGAAGACGCTAACTGGCTGTGCTTCGCCAATATTCCGACCGGTCCGCGATCCACCCACGCAGACGCTCCCCTCGCATACTAAAGCGCAGACGGCTACCTCCCGATGACACCCGCACCGATCGCGATTGGTGACGCGCCACTGTCTCACCCTCGTCACAGTGCCGTTGGCCACGGCGGGCGGAACGGGTCGACCTTCGCGGCGTGTGAGTACCTCGCGCTGCTGTGCGTCCACTGCCAAGAATCCAATCCTCGGCAGACGGTCAGACCGTCGAAAGCGCCGATTCGGACGTGCGCGGACGGCTAATTGGTGCCGCAGGGCGAGGATTTCAAGCAGGAGGTCTCGACGCGTCGACAGCGCGAATCGGATCGCTGCGAGGGTCCGAATGTCGTGCTGCATCACTCCTAGCACGGCCATCGACTATACCAACGTCAATAAAGTTTGCCCGGACGCGATATTGGCGATGCACAGCGCCCCACAGATTCGCGGTAGACATGTCGCGAATCAGCGCGCGCACGTCAGGTGGCACCGCTGGGCGCCCGGTGCGGTGTCGGCTTTTCCACGCGAAAGACGAACAGTAGCGCAGACATGTGGGGTGAGGACTTGGTGCGGCGAGCGCGCGAGATGGCACACGTGTTAGATCGCGGTCCATCCGATCGGGTGGTCAGGCCTGAGAGCCATTGCCAACGCCGGGTCAGGACCGAGGATCCCGACCGACGGGCCCTTCAACGTTCTTCGGCCACTGCCACGTGAACAGCGGTTGGTGACCTATCTCTGCTCAGTACACCGAGCCCAGCGAGCACCAGCAGGCCGGCGCCTGCGATGGCCAGCGACAGATCCCAGTGGCGGGGCCGGTATTCGAACTTCACGGCCCAGTCGCCGGCGGATGGGATGGCCACCGCCTTGAACGCGTGGTTCACCCGAATGTAGGGCACACGCCGACCGTTCAATGTGGCCCGGAAGTCGTCGGGGAGAAACGTCTCGGTGAGGACGGCGAGGCCTGGCCTTGAGGCACGCACGACGAAGCTCGTCGTGTTACCCGTGAGCACGTACCCTCGGGCGGGAATGCTGGTACCGGCGGAGGCTCGTAGTCCTCGCGTGGCCTCCATTGCTCGATGGTCGGTGGCCTGAACCGACGCAAGGGGTTTCCCGTGTGCAGCCACTTGTCTGAGCAGTTCCTGCGGTTCGACATAGGTCGTTACGCCGTCTGTGAAGAACGCGCGCGGCCACGCTGTGGGACGACGTAGGGGCTTCAACCGATCCGTCCCTTGCATCGGCACATCAGTAACCCCTGGCAACACACGCTCCGGGCGTGCGAGCACGAAGCCCACATTGAGCAGGTCCAGGAGCGGTGCAAGGCGATCGAAACTGGCGGCTGACACAGTCGTCAGCCATCCAACCGCCAGCAGGGGACCATCCGGACGGTCGATGGGTCCTGCATCGATCAGTTGCTCGTAGGGAGCGCTCATCAAGGCATCCGGCCCCCCGAGCCCCTCCAGCCCATAGAGACCTTGCGAACCTGCCCTCAGCACGGCATCGATGCCGATCGTACGTGCGGGCTCGTTCATCGCCCGGTGGATGGCCTCGACGGCTGGTGAGGTTGCGTCCAAGTCCGCGCGAAGCCTCGGTTGTGACAATAGTTGGTCGAGCGCGGGGGAACCGGTTTCGATCTGCAGTCCGCCCGGGAGGAGCAGAAGCGCCCCCAGCGCAAACATGCTTAGTACTGGAAGAACCTGTTCGGACGCCCGTCCTGCGGCCTGCATAGAAAAGGGAACGGCGACCGCGCCACCCAGGAGCAGACCAATCAACCGCACTTCCGGCATGTCGACCGCTCTGACGGCGACATCCCGAAGGAGCCAAACGGCCGTGAGACCCACCAGACAGGTGAACAGCGTTGCCTTCCATAGTGAAGCGGCGAGCAGAGACTCCGCGCCAACGGCACACACCACCGAAAGCAGCACAATCGCGGCAGTGGTGGTGACGTTGTTGATTTGGTAGATGTTGGCGACGAGAGGCACGCGGACCAGCCAATCAGCCGGAATCGCACCAAATGCCACCGCGATCAAACCGATCGCGATGACCAGGCAAGCCAGGATCGCCGGCCGTCGCAACAGCTGGCGTGGACTCACGACGGCGGCGATCAACAGTGGCACCGCCGCAATCTGCAAGGGGGGAAGCAGGAGGATCGGGTTGAGCGAACCGAGCAGAATCTGCGGTGCTGCCGAAAATGAAAAGAGCGCAGCGGCCGGGCGGTCGTACACAGTGAGCGAGTTGCGCAGCGTGTCGAGGAAGGCCACCCAGTGGGGCGCCGTGATCGCCACCGCGGCTGCGCCAGCGGCCATCGCAAAACCTAGCCGCTGCCAAAGCCCCGTTGCGTCCTTTCTGCACGGAAGCAGCATGAGCAAGCCCGCCGCCTGGCAACTTGCCAGCACGACGGCGGCCTCCTTGGGAGGAGAGGCCAGCAGCACGAGGCTGGAAGTCACCGACAGCAGGACTGCCGCACGCGCCATCTGAAACCGTCTTCCAGCGCCCGCGAGCCACAGCCACGCCATCAGAATCCAGGGAGCGTAGCTCACGGCGAACGCGGCGTCATGGTTGAAGCGAAACGTGTAGAAGCCTAGAAACGGCGTCAAAGCCGCTGCCATAACGGCCGCTAGACAGCTGCAGCCCGCAGTGAACGCCACAAGTCCGACTCCGGCGGCAAACACGAAACGGTGGGCGACGAATTTCAGATCCTGGCCCCAATCGGCGTCCAGAAACGTCAGCCAGTGAAGGGGATCGCCGAAGAACGTCTGGCCCTGTCCCCACAGGGCACGCCCGGTCCCGTTGAAGCGATTCCAGAGAGGCACCTCTCCGTACAAGAGCGAATTGCGTTGCACTTTCGCGTATGGCAGAAAGGCCGCCATCATGGCGTAGACGTCCGAGGCCCGCACATCTTCAATGGAGAGATCCTGCGATCCCGGAACGTAGGGCGGCTGGTCGTACAACATCCCTGTCCCGCCGTTGTTTGGGGAGACCAAGCTTCGGTTCAGGAAGAGAACGGGATACATCGCAATCAGCGTAGTAATCGCCGCCGCGACCAGGACTGCGGCCCTCGGGTGAGAATCGGACCATTGAGCTGCCTCCCGTAGCCACCGCCACACCGTCGGCGCCGCCCGCCGCAAGGCCCGCTCGAGGAGGCCAATCAGCAGAACTAGAGCAAAGACGTAACCCGCCAGGCGAGCAAGGAGCAGGCCAACGCCCGGTGGGCGTGAGGACAGCGGGAACGGCAGGGGGAGCGCATAGAGCAGCTGCGGATCGTTGCTGCCCGGCGGGCTCTCGACCACCAGATGCTCGCTCATGAGCTCGATTAGCGAAAGCTGGTGGACCGGTCGCAACTCCTCCAATGGAATCTGCCAGTAGGTCGACCCGTCTGGTCTCCGGATGGCAACGCGTTCGATCGTGTAGCGTCCAGCTTGGTCCCCGGGGTCGATTCGCAGCACGCGGTAGCCGCCCCGGGGGAGAGGCAGCTCGTACTCGCGGCGCTCCGGTTCCAGTGGGACAGCCACCGAATCGGCCTCGCGCAATCCGGCGCCGATATCGTAATAGACCTGCAAGGTTCCAGGGACCTCCGAGGTCATCAGGATAGCCAGCTTGTAGGAACGGTCTTTATCGACCGCCTTGTTCAGATCCGGGATGAGCGCCAGGACAGCCAGGACGTATCCGAGCACGAGTCGTGCGATCACGCGGTGATTGTAAAGGAGGTGGCGATGACGGGCGGCGGCTCAGAACGCACGCCGTGTGCGGCCACGCCGTCCGAGGGGCACGAATCGGTACTTGAAGCACGCGCGAAACCACGTTAGAGGGTCACGAAGGAACGAGACCTTCTTTCCTTGTGCGAACGACCTCGACTGGTAGTTCACGGGAATCTCGAGTGGCATATACCCCGCGCGTACGAGCTTGCCGACCAACTCCCAATCGAAATCGAAGCGATTGGATTCGAACGTCAGACCGTGAAGGCAGTCGCGTCTGAACACCTTGAACATCGTGAACGGGTCGCGCAGGCGGGTGCCGTACACGCGATTGAAGAGGCTGGTGAAGAACAGATGCCCGAAGTTCATGACCTGGCTCACAATCACCTGATCAGTGAAACGCCTCACCTTCCAGCTCTGTCCGTTTATTCCGTGCCGGGCGCCCAGTACGAACGCGGCGCGTCCCGCGCGCAGTGGCTCGAGCAGGCTCTCGTAGTCGTTGAGGTCATATTCAAGATCGGCGTCCTGAATCAGGAGGAAGTCCCCCGTCGCGTACGCAAGGCCAGTGCGTACGGCGTGGCCCTTGCCACGCGGGCGATCCTCATAGATGACCCGTATTCGTGGCCGCCCCTCGAGCTTACGCACTTCGTCCCGCGTGCCGTCGGTCGAGTTGCTTTCAACGATGACGATCTCGATCTCCATGCCGGGGATCTCTTTCGACAGAAGCTGTTTGATTACGAGCGGGAACGTCGCGCGCTCGTTGTATACCGGCATGAGGATCGACAATCGCTCCGGGCGCTCTCCGGGAGGCGGCAGTGCGGCGCGGCGGCCCAACACATTGATGCCGCTGGCGACGACTGTGATCGAGCGGCGCCGGAGCGGGCGCGGTAACAGGGTTCCGGTGAGACGCGCCGCGGGCGACACGAGCCGTACGGGGAACCGCTCGAAATGCCTGATGACGTAGTCGGGACTGAGTCGTTTGTGACCCGCCTCAATCTCGACCTGCTCGAAGCCCGCCTTGAAGAGCAGCCACTGTATGTTCAGGCTGTCGAAATAGAACAGATGTTCGTCCTTGAACTCCATCCAGCTTTCGCGCATCAGTCGTGCCGACCAGCTGTCGAGGCTCGGCACCGCGATGAAGAGTACCGCGCCCGGCCGAAGCGCGCGCCAGACGTGGCGGAGGTCGGCCAGCGGATCCCGTGAGTGCTCGATCAGGTCTGCAAGGACCGCGACGTCGAAGTGCTCGGGTCGTAGCGAGACGTCGCCGATGCGGCCCTGCAGCACGCGCACGGCCCCGAGCCTCTCGTTCGCGGTTCGCACCGAGCTGGCGGAGTACTCGACGCCAGTCACCTCGTAGCCGCGTGACGCGGCTTCGACGAGAAGGTCGCCCAGACCCGATCCCAACTCGAGCAGCCGCAACCCCCGCGTCCGTTGGCGGTCAACACCGAGCCTTGCTTCGACCTCGTCGAGGTACATAGCGGCAGTCTGCCGTTTCAACCTGCTCGTTTCGTCCGCTAACGTCTGCGGATCGTCGCTGCCGAGAAAGTAGTGCTCGGTGTAGATCGCACCCAACTCCGCGTCGGAGGGCTGCGGGTTGCGCATCAACAGCCCGCACCCAGAGCACCGGACGATAGGTGTGGCACCCTGCGTGAACTGATAACGCAGGCCCTCCGCTCTACAGAGCGGGCAACGATCGAGGTGTGGGCGACTCGCTGACTCCTCGTCGGAAGTGCCGCCGGCTTCGCGCGCGGATTGAGCTCGGTCGAGGATCGGCTGAGCGGCGTTCGAGGGCTGCACACAATCTCCTAATTTCCTAATTTCGGACTCTGCTCTCGTCGTCAACGCCTTGCGGCAAGCTCCAACGAAAACCCGGCGGCCTCGGCGTCGTCGTGGAACATCTTCACGGTCTCGAGCGAGTACTCGTCGAGATCCTTGCCAACGAGCGAGAGCTTCTTCAGGATGTCTTGCGTCACCGTGATGATGTGACAGCCGATTGCGTCGGCCTGGAAGATGTTCAGCAGCTCGCGAGGACTCGCCCACATCAGCTCCGCCCTGGGCTCGGATTCGAGAATTCTCACCGCCTCCGTCATCAGAGGTACGGGATCCAGTCCGGTATCGGCGATGCGCCCCGCGAATACGGAGACAAAGGAAGGAGCGCCACCCGTCAGCGCGTCCGTCATGTCGCGCACTTGATCGAGCGTCATGACGGCGGTGACGTTCAACTTGACCCCGCGGTGCGACAAGCGGTGGATCAACGCTTTAGCGGTTTCGCGTTTGGTGTTCGTGACCGGGATCTTCACGTAGACGTGATCGCCCCACGTGGCGATCTCGAGCGCCTGACGCTCCATCTCGGAAAAATCGTCGGCGAAGACTCCAAATGAGATGGGGCGATCCGGAATGGTGGTGACCACTTGCCTCGCAAACGCACGGTAATCGGTGATGCCCGACTTCCGCATCAGCGTCGGGTTGGTGGTGAAACCTTTGATGTAGGGCTGGTGATAGAGCGCTAACATGCCCTCGAGATCGGCGCCGTCGGCGAAGATTTTCGTTCGAAGAGTGGCGAGGTTCACGTCTCGTTCTCTAGTTTCAAAATCCAGTCTGCTGCTTCGGCCAGCGATCGCACGCACGTGTCGGCGTCCACCGGCGTCGTGTCATCGTACTTGTAGTCGACGAACACCGCTGCCCGACAACCCGCACGCCGGCCTGCCTCGATGTCGCGCCAGCGATCGCCGACCACAATGCTGCGTTCGAGCGCGTGGGCGGGCGCTGCGGTCAGCAGACCGGGCTTCGGCTTCCGGCACGAGCATCCATCGGCATCGTCGTGGAAGCACACTCGAAACTCGTCCACGTTGATTAGCGTCGCGAGGTAATCGTGGATGGCCTGGACCCCCTCCTTCGTCTGCGTTCCGCGGGCGACATCCGGCTGGTTCGTTACCACGATCAGAGCGTAGCCCGCCGCACGAAGCCGCGTGAGCGCCTCCGGCACGCCTGGCAGCACCTCGACCTGATCGAGGTGCACGGGAGGGAAGGGCTTGTGGTCCCGAACCAGCGCGCGATTAATGACGCCGTCGCGATCGAGAAACACCGCTGGCCTCACCGCGTCGACTCCCATTTGGTCGCCGCCACTTTGAGGAGGGGGTGCGATACGAGCAGGTGCCAGATCACGCCCTGGAACGCCTCCGTGTGGGGAGTGATGGTCGATGCGTTTACTGTCGGCACGATCACGCAAGCATCCGCCACTTGCGCGGTGTAGCCGCCATCACGGCCGACCACGCCGACGATGGTCGCTCCAACCTCCCTCGCGTACTGTAGAGCACGGACGAGATTTGGACTGACGTTCTTCTCGACGCTGCCACCGCCAACTGAAAACACGACGAGCCCGTCCGCAGCGCGCAGACGGCTGCCTTTGAGCCACCCGACAAACACGGTCTCCCACCCTTCGTCGTTCGTGCGAGCCGTGAGCTCGGACACGTTGTCGGTAGGCGCGTACGCTTCGAAGCCGGCGAGCTTGCGGAAATCGTTGACCGCGTGGCCGCAGTTGCCGGCGCTGCCCCCGACGCCGAGAAAGAACAGCCGACCGCCACGCGCGCGCACATCCGCGAGCCTCTGAGCCATCTGTTCGATGTTCTCGATGTCGAGCCTGGCGAGCACCTGAGCGGCTTCGTTCAGATGCTGTTGTGTGTACGTCATTCGGATTCAGGCCGCCGAGACTGCAGGTACTCGCGCGTCTCTTCCAGACCGTCCGGTGATCCTATTTCGTAGAACCGCGAGGTCACTTCGTAGGCGGCCAGGCGGCCCTGATTCGCGATGTCCCGGTACACTGTCGCCAGCTCGAACGGCTCGCCTGGCGAATACGGCTCGAGCGCCATTGCCGACAGGACGCCGAGACCGTAGTCGATATGCTGCATGTTGGACGTGCGATGTCGCTTGTCATAGCGAACGATCCGCCCGTTCTCGAAGACCACGTTGCTCGCATCCCAGCGATTCCCGTTGCCGATCACCGTCATCAAGGCTGGTTGGCCGCTCGCATGAAACGCTTTTTCGATCGCCGGCAAGTCACAATCCAGGTACGAATCGCCATACATCACAAAGAAGGCGTGACCGAGAACGTCGCGCGCGTGCCGCAAGGCGCCTCCCGAGCCGAGGAGCGTCGGCCCGTCGAACACGTACTCGATCGGCAGGCCCCACCGCGCGCCGTCCCCCAACGCCTCGCAGACCATCTCGCCTCGATACCCGACGAGGAACACGATGCGCTCGATCCCTTGAGCGCGCAGCCATTCGACCTGGTGCTCGGCGAAAGGCCGACCGGCCACCTCCACGAGAGCCTTCGGAATCGTCTCGGTAATGGGCCGCAGCCGGGTTGCGAGGCCACCGGCGAGGATTGCCACCGGCAGCATCACCCGAACAACACCTTCGTGCCCTCGAAGTCGAAGCGGAAGCGCACTTCTTCCAAAGCCGCCTTTTTCATCGCCGCGCGAAGGCGCCGGTGATTCTCGGCGTAGAACATCAGGAACCCGCCGCCGCCGGCGCCGACCAGCTTACCGCCGATCGCGCCGTTCCTGCGACCGAGTTCGTACCACTCATCGATCTGTGGGTTGCTCATGCTGCCCGAGCGCCGCCGCTTGTGCTCCCAGTGCTCGTGCATGAGCTCGCCGAATAATGCCGTGTCGCTCTTTCTCAATGCCTCGCAACTGCGGTGGCCGAGCTCCTTGACGTAGTGCAGGTTTCGCAGCATCTCGTCGTCACGGGCTTCGGTCCGATGCTTCTGGTCCGCGAGGATGTGGCCGGCGCTGCGCGAGAACCCCGTAAAGAACAGCAGCAGGTTGTCCTCGAGGTTGAACAAGGCGTCGACTGGAAGACCAAGGGGCCGAGCATCCACGGTGTCGTCGGGGTGGAACGTGAAGCACGTCACGCCACCGAACGCGGCGATGTACTGATCCTGTTTGCCGATGGGCTCGCCGAGTTTCCCGATCTCGATCTCGCATGCGAGCTCTGCGAGCTCGCCCGGGTGCAGCAGCCGCCGGCGATGCGCATAGAGCGCCTTCAGGAGTGCCGTGGTAAAGCTGCCGGACGAGCCGAGGCCCGTTCCGGCAGGAATGTCCGCGAGCGTCGTGATTTCGAGCTGCGGCGTACGGAAGTCGAGCAGTTTGATCGCTTCGCGAATGATCGGATGCTGCACGTCGGTGGTCGCCTCGACGTGCTCGAGCTTCGAGTATTTCAGGTAAATGCCTTCGGTGAACGGACGCATCACCGTCACGTAAACGTACTTGTCGATCGCCGCCGCGACGAGAAATCCGCCATGCTCACGGTAGTAGGAGGGCAGGTCCGTGCCACCGCCACCGAGCGTGATGCGAAGAGGGCTGCGCGTGATGATCATTCGGGCTTGGGGGTTCGCTCGAGCTCGAGTTTCGCCGTCGCAGCAAATCGAAACCCGGAGCGAAGATAGATTTCTTCCGCCACCACAAGCGCGCGGCGGGCGGCCTCGAGGCCGGCCGATGGTTCGCGATGCTGCTCAATGTCGGCTAGGAACTCGGCGAATTCGACCTGCCATGACGAATCGTCGCCCGGATACTCGCGAATGAACGTCTCGGGCGGGCCCATATCCGGCAGCATACGGTAGTGGGCGAGACGTTCGACCCCGTAGCTTCCGCCAAGACCGTCGATGGCGACCTTTCCCTTGCGACCGTAGATCTCCAGCGAGAAAAGATTCTTCCATTCGGTACAGCTCACGTGCAGAAACGCGGTCTGCCCTTGCGCGGTCCTCAGCGTCATGAAGGCGTTATCGTCAACGGGCATCTTCCAGAAGTATGTCGTCGCCACGCCTTGCACGTCGACGAAGTTGCCGAAAAACCACTCCGCAAGATCGATCAAGTGGACGCCTTGATCGATCAACTCTCCGCCTCCGGACAACGTTGGATCCGACCGCCACTCACGCTCGTATCCAACGCGGCCCCCGTGCCCGTAGCGGCCTCGCATGAACATCAGCCTCCCCAACGCGCCCGAGTCGATAATCTTCCGCGCCTCGAGGAGCGAAGGATGGTAGCGGTGATTGAAGCCGACGCGCACTCTTCGATTTGCGCGGCGGGCCGCCTCGATCAGCGTGTCGAGCTCTTTCACGTTGCGTGCAGCGGGCTTCTCGACGAGCACGTGTTTGCCGGCGTTCAGGGCAGCGATGGCCACCGGCGTCAAAGCATCGTTGGTCGTCGCGACAATGACAAGGTCGACTTCAGGATGGGTGACTGCTGTCTCGACGTCGACGGCGATTGCACCACGAACGCTCCGTGCGAGTTCGACGGCTCGGTTGGACACGGTGTCGGCACAGGCGACCAGCCGCGCCCCGGCAAGCGCGGCGGCGCGTTTACGACCGACGAGGCCGCACCCGACGATGGCGACTCCTCGTCCGCTCAAGTGTCGCCCCACGTCATGCCGCGGTCTTTGGGAACGATGCGCCGGAGGGTGTAGACGTCCGACCGATTCAGATCGTCGCGACGCGACGGCAGATCGGACCAGGCATCCCACACCGCGCTGATCAAGCGACCCGTGATGCCGTCGCTCTCGGCGGATGCCAGGAACGCGATGAGCTCGGCGCCGCGCTCAGGTGCCACGCCCCCGGTTTGCTGTTGCGACAGGGCCTTCGCGTGCTCGGCTCCCGCCGCCTCCCCGGCCGCGAGCACGGTGTCGAGCATCCGGGTATTCATCACACCTGGTGCGACCGTGTTGACGTCGACGCCCGTGCCCGCCAGCTCCGCGGCGAGCGTCTCGCTGAAGCGGACCAGCCCACATTTGGCCGTCGCGTAGGCGGAGAACCGCGGGCGAGCCGCTGTCGCCCCGCCGCCCGACACACTGATGATCTTGCCCCTCCCGGCGGCGCGCATGTGCGGCGCGATTAGATGACACAGACGGATGGGGGCGATGAGGTCGATCTCGAGCGCGGCGCGCCACGCATGCCAGTCGGTGGCGCCGACCTCGCCGATCGGCCCCTGCACAGCGGCGTTGTTGACCAGGACGTGCACCGACGCCTTGGCAGCCAGCCAGTCATGGACGACCGCGTCCATGGCCGCGCTGTCCGACACGTCGACAGCATGCTGCGAGATTGTCTGCGTTAGCGAGAATCGCGCCGCCGCCACTCGCGCGGCCGCTTCAACGAGCGCCGCGCCCTCCCGGCCCACCAGCCAGAGGTCGGCCCCCTCGCGAGCGAATGCCAGTGCGGTTGCGAGGCCGAGTCCGCGCGACGCGCCGGTGATGAGCGCCGAGCGATTCGTCAGGCGGGCAGCCTTCACAATGGCCCTCGTGTCCCCACGGGGTGCCCCGTCACCTTCCATCGTGCATCGACGGCGCGCGCTGTGAGGCCCCACGGAATCAGGCGCTCCCACATGCGCGGCTCGCGGACGCCCAACCCCTTGAGCACCTTGAACCGGATGATTTGATCGTAGCCGGGCACGAAGCCGTGAAACGAGGCCACCAACCCTGCCTCGGCGTACGCGCGTGCCATCGTCCGCGGCTCGAAAAAACTTACGTGGATCTCCGGAATCACGTAACGCCACGTGGCCAGGCGTCCGCGAAACGGCTCGGCGTTGCCCGTCGTCAGCATCAGCACGCCGCCGGGCTTCAGCAAGCGCGCTATCGTGCGCAGCGTGTCGATCGGATCGACGATGTGCTCGATAACCTCGATGGCGGTGACGAGATCGAACGTCCCGGCAACGCTGTCGAGCTCATGCTCACGCAGAAGCGGAAAGCCCGCTTCACGGACACGATGCGCAATCCACCCCGTCTCGTAACCGACGGCTGTGATTCCGGCGCGCTCCCGCACCCAGCGGAGCAGCCCACCGTTGCCGCAGCCGAAATCGAGCCACCGGACGGCGGCCGTCATCGGCACCAGCGCCGAAGCCGCCTGTAGCAGACCGGCCCACTCGTAGCGGCGGACCGTACGTTCGAAGTGATCCAGCTCGAACACGTAGTCGATGTACGGGTCGGCGCCGCGGCCGTCATAGTACGCCTCCGAGTAGATCGTCGCGTAGTCCGTCCAGGGATCGACCACGAACGAGAACCGACACGTCGTGCAATGCGCGAGATCGAACGTCCGCCCGGCGATCCGGCCCTCCACGCGACCGGCGGGCTCGAGATCCTGCCCGCGGCACACGCAGCACTCGAGACTCATCGCTCCGACAGCACCCACTCGTTCGACCGCAGGTAGTCCAGCGTGCGCAGAATCCCTTCGCGAATCGTGAGTTTCGGCTTCCAACCCAGCGCGCGAATCCTGGCGGTGTCGAGAAAGATGAAATGGTTGTCACCGATCCAGCCGCGGTCGCCACCCGTGTAGTCGAGGATCGGCGACACTCCGAGATCACCAATGATCCAGCCGATCGAGTCGTTCACCTCGCAGTACTCGTCGGCCCCGAGGTTCAACACATTCACCCTGTCCGTCGCTCGATCCAGCGCGACGAAAATCGCGTCGAGGCAGTCCTGCACGTAGAGGTATGACTTTCGCTGCCTGCCGTTACCGAGCACGCGCAAGCGCGACGGATCGGCACGCAGGCTTCGGTAGAAATCGAACACGTGTCCGTGCGTATAACGCTCGCCCAGAATCGAGACGAAGCGAAAAATCCACGACTGAAAACCGAATCCCTCGCAGTAGGCCTGAATCAGTCCCTCGCCGGCCAGCTTGGACGCACCGTACAGGGAGGTCTGCACGGGGAACGGCGAGTGCTCTGGAGTTGGAATCACCGACGCTTCGCCGTAGATCGATCCAGTCGAGGCGAACGCGATCCTTCGCGCGCCGGTCGCGCGCATGGCCTCGAGCACGTTGAAGGTCGCGATAGTGTTCTGATCGAGGTCCTTCCGTGGATGCTCAACGCCGAACCGGACGTCCGCATTGGCGGCGAGATGGAACACCATCTCCGAGCCGGCCATGGCCTCGACCAGCGCCGGCAGGTCCAGCGTATCGCCGCGAACGAGAGTGAATTGCGGATGTGACCGAGCGATTTCGAGGAATGCATCCTGACCCGTCGAGAAGTTGTCATAGGCGACAACCGAGTGATTGGCCGCCAGCAGGCGATCGACGAGGTTGCTTCCAATGAAACCGGCCCCGCCGGTTACGAATGCGCGCATCGTCCGTTGAAACAGCTTCCTTCCGGGCGCTTGCTTGTGTCGTCGGTCTAGTCTGACAGCGGCATGCCACCCGCCGCTGATCCGTCAAGCAATCGAGCCCGGCATTAGCGCCGCGAGCGACAGTATAGCGTTTGGCCATCCCCACCGAGCTACTCCATATGCATCCGGTGTAACTCGTGACGCGAGTGGTAGACGGGGACACCATCGTCGTCGAGGGCGTCGGCCGCGTGCCTCTGATCGGCGTCGAATTTCGCGAGACCGTGGAACCCGCCGACCTGTCGAGGCCTTCGGGAAGGAAGCCTCAGACTACACGCGGCGCATCGCGCTTGGTAAGGCCCGTGCGCTGGAGTTCGACGTCGCCCCGTGCTGTGCCGCCGCGCCCCGTCGGATCGTCCTGGGCGTTGCGCAACGAACTGCGGCGCACCAATTCTGACTGAATGCCCGCGGAGCAGGCGTGGAAATCGGAGCAACAACGAACACCACCAAAGACCGGCCATCATCGGGGACCAGAAGACGAAGCCAGGCTCACTATCCACAAATAGCCACACTCTATTGGAATGGGTTGGCTCAGATCGCCTCAAGCCGTTACAGAGTTTCTGCCACAGTTGTCGCCGCGCGGACATCGAGATATGCGAACGCTCATCCGCGTTCGGCGGCGACGTTTGTGGTGTGGGAAAGCAATGGTCGTGCTTGGACAGCAACGGGTGAGCGCGAAGTGACAGCACCGTAACTCGCACGACGCATCGCTCGCGACGTGCGAGGATATTCGAAGCAAGGAGGGCGCGAACGATGGCCAAAACGACTCCGAGTCTGACACCGAACTCGTTCCAGTTGACGGGTGACGACGTCCAGGTGAACTACTCGACCACGAGCATCGACGGCAAACCGCGCTTCACGTTCAAGAAGGGACAGAAGACGCTCGAATTCGCGCAGACGACCGTAGTGTCCCATCTTGGATCGTGGCACTGACGTAGACTTCAGCGGTGTTTCCGTTTCAGTTCATGCTCGGATGAAGAGGCGGCCGAAGGAGGAGTGATGCGCGCGTTTCTCATCGTGGCCACAAGTCTCGTCAGCCTGCTCGCCCAGAGCGCGTCGGGCGTGACGACGGTTCGGCTGTATGTCTTCGACTGCGGCGTGCTGGTCCGCGGCGAGCCAACGGCGTACGGGTTGACGAAGGAGCAGGTCGGCGACACGAATTTCGCCGACGCGTGCTATCTCGTGGCGCACCCCAAAGGCACGCTCCTCTGGGACGTCGGCATCATCCCCGACGCCCAAATTACGCCGGGTGGAGTAAGCATCGCTGTAGGAACGAGCGGCAACAGCAATCGAGCGACCAGGACCCTGCGAAGCCAACTCGCTGAAATCGGATACCGGCCCGCCGACATCACGTTTCTCGCTCTCTCGCACAGTCACGGCGATCACATCGCCAACGCGAACGATTACGCGCAATCGACGTGGCTCGTGCAGAAACCCGAGCGCGACCTGATGTTCAGCGAGCAGGCGCAAAAGGGCGCTACTTTCGCATACTACAGCGCCTTGAAAGACAGCAAGACGATGGAACTCACTGGGGACCACGACGTCTTCGGCGACGGCGCGGTGGTGCTGAAGTCGACGCCGGGCCACACCCCCGGCCATCAGTCGCTGTTTCTGAAGCTCGCGAAGACCGGCCCGATCGTGCTGACCGGCGACCTCTATCACTACGCGGCCGAACGCACGATGAAGAAGATTCCGGTGAACGACGACCGGGACCGTACGCAGGCGTCACGCGACGCGATAGAGACGCTGCTCACCGCGACTCGCGCGCAGCTCTGGATTCAACACGACATCGCCGCAAACGCAAAGCTGAAGAAATCACCGCTCTACTACGACTGACGCGTCGTTGTAAAAAACGTTGATACGTCACGTCATCTCACACAGCCATCGTTGTCTATTCCGGACCAGCACCTGCGCCTCTCTGGCCGCCGCGGCCGCCCCGACCGGCGGCCGGCTGCTGCTGCGGCAGCGCGAATGCGACAAGCTGCGCGCCGGAGGTCGCTGTACCACGAACACCCATCACGACGAATTGCCGGCCGTTGTGCACATACGTCATCGGCAAACTGACTTGCGGTCCCGGCAATGTCGTCTGCCAGATCTCGGCTCCGGTTGCCTTGTCGTACGCGTGGAACACCGCCTGCCCGGCGGGCCCTTCACCGGCGAGCAGGAGTGTCTTCGTCACGAGGAGGCCGGCCTGCGAGGGGCTGCCGGTTTTCGGGATGTTGAGCCCCTTCAACCGCGGGTGGTTCTTGAGATCCGGCGGCGTGTCGCCGTTCGGAATCATCCACGCGATGTCGCCTTTGTTCATGTTGTACGCCGTGATGCGGCCGTACGGCGGCTTCAGCAAGCGAAGGCCACCGAGCTGCGGCGCGCCGCCGCTCATCGTGTAGTCGGAGTCGAGCTTCGTCTGCGCCGGATCGTTCTTGTTCAACCCGATGACGGCCGGGTTCGTGACCGACGGGACGTAGACGAAACCGGTCTCCGGATCGGCTGCGCCCGAGTACCAGTTCGCACCGCCTCCGAATCCGGGAACCGC
>Ga0070664_100000840_pt1 | contig 23691 bp, 20 predicted proteins | sample KBSC73metaG_FD_65863 | JGI IMG/M metagenome (GOLD analysis project Ga0070664, IMG submission 65863) | Corn rhizosphere microbial communities from Kellogg Biological Station, Michigan, USA - KBS C7-3 metaG | ecosystem: Host-associated > Plants > Roots > Rhizosphere > Soil ... | reverse complement strand
CGATCGCGCCGAGGGCAGCGCACCACAGCACGGCCTGGTGAGCCGTCAGTCCGCGGTGGTCGGACCGCCCGGCGCCTCGCTGACGGATGTGTCCTCGCGCTGCGCACGCCGGGAGAAGCGGAGGATGGAGCGGAAGACCTCCTCGATGGCCTCGGGATCGAGTCCGAGCGACTCCGCCCATTCCCGGCGCTCGTCGAGAAGACGAGCCTCGCGGTCCGGGTCGACGATGGGATGACCGAGCTGCGCCTTCGCCTTCCCGGCGCGCCGCGCGAGCGTGGACCGGCGAGTGAGGAGCCCGACCAGCTCGCGGTCCACCGCGTCGATCAGCTCCCGAGTCTCCTGGAGCTCCGGTGAGCGAGCACCCAGATCGGGAATGGCGAAGCGCGGCGGCTCCGGTCCACCACCCGCCGGAGCCGCCTCCAGGGCCCGGTCGATCTCCGTCAGGGCCTGGAGCAGCTGATGGCGGGCCTCGGCCGCGAACGGGTTCTCGCGCTGGATCGCGGCGAAGAGGTGGCCGGCGTCGGAGCGCACCGTCTCGATGGTGCGGGAGATGGCCTGGAATGACGGTGGCGCGAACGGGACCTCCATCCCCGCCCCGGCATCCAGCATGCCCTTGGCGACGAAGAAGGTCAGGGCGTGGGTGTGGGCCATCACCCGGTCGTGGCTCTCCGGCGTCTGCTCGATGACCTCGCAGCCGATCCGGCGATAGAGCTCGCTCGCGCGCAACCCGGCTTCCGGGTGTCGCGGCGACGGGCAGACCACCACCCGCAGCGGTCGCTCCGCCAGCGCGAGGCTCACCGGCCCGAAGAGGGGATGGCTGGCCGCCCAGGGAATCTCGCTGCCCAGCACGGCCTGGAGATCGGCGTAGGGATGCACCTTGACGCTGCCGACGTCGACCACCACCTGCGCGGGCAGCAGATGCGGCCGGAGCGCTTCCAGCGCCTCACGCGTGCGCGGGACGGGCACGGCGAGCACCACCAGGCTAGCCCCGGTGACCAGCTCGCGCAGTCCGGAGGCGCGCACCGGCTCGGGAACGGCCACCGCCGGATCGAGCGCGCGGTAACCGATCCGCGCCTCCGCGAGGAGCGAGCCCAGCGCCCTCCCGAAGCGCCCGAAGCCGAGGAGCGCGACGACCATCGTTCACCAGTCTACCGGATTTCGCTGGTCCGGCGTTCAGCGCTGGGCGTGCGGGGCGGCCTCGAGCGCTGCCAGCTCCTTCTCCAGCTTCTCCTGGGTCTCCGGGTTGCGCTGGGTGGGGGGCAGGCTCTTGATGAGCGCGAGCTGCTCGCGCAGCACGGGGGTCTTGTCCTTCCCCTGCGCCTCGAGGATGCGCGCCTTCAGTCCGAGGATCCCCACCTTCCGGGGACCCTGGGTCATCAGCGCCAGCGCGCGGTTCACGGCGGCTTCCGCCTCCGGGGCTCGCTTCTGCTCCAGCAGGACGCGGGCGAGGCGCGCAGGCGGGTTGTAGTCGCCGGGCATCTCCTTCTCCCGCGCGGCGAGCAGCGTCTCCGCCCTGGCCGGCTCGCCGAGGTAGAGGTAGGTCTCCGCCCGGTGCGCATCGAAGGTCGCCGCGGTCGCCACGTCCGGCGCTTTCGCCGCCGCCGATTCGAGGAGCGCCGCGCGCTTCCGCATCGCGGCCAGGGCCTCGTCGTGCCGGTTCAGCTCGTCGAGGTGGTCCGCCAGGGAGGAGTAGATCGAGCTCCGGTCGTCGGCCGACAGCGCCGCCTTCGGGTTCGCGGCGAGCTCGTTCAACCGCTTCAGCGCGGCCGCGAGCAGCGCCCTGTTCTCGGGACTGTCGCCTGCCTTCGCGGCGCAGGTCGCGGCCGAGTCGGCCAGGTCCGCTCCGATGGGAGTGGCCTTGCTGCCAGGCAGCTCGGCTCTCGCCAGGGCGACACACTCCTTCAGCGACTCGGGCGTGCGCGCCGCAACCAGGGCCGAGAGGAGGAGGTTGATCCTCCCAGGACGCAGCGGATCGCTCGGGGCGGAGAGGCTGACCGCGCGTCGGTACGCGGTGGCCGCAGCGGGATAGTCCTTCTTCTGCTGTGCGGCGTGCCCTTCCTGCTCGGCGCGCGCGGCCTCGGACACCTTGCCGCCCTTCCGTGCCGCCTGCCACGAGACGGAGATCTCCTCGATGAAGTGCCGCATCTCGTTCACCGACGAGGTCCCCAGCCACCTCCCGATGACCTGCTCGGTGTCCGGGTCGATCATCAGGAAGGTCGGCAGGCCGTCGGCGGGGAACTTCTCCACCACCTCCCGGTTCTTCTCCGCCTCGGTCTCCACCGCGAGCCAGACCACCGCGTCCTTCACCGGCCGCAGGCCCGCGTCGGGGAAGACGAAGGAGCGCATCGACAGGCAGGAGTGACACCAGGTGGCCCAGCTGTCGAGGAACAGCGGCTTCTTCTCCGCCTTCGCCTTCGCCAGCGCACCCCGGTAGTCGTCCTCGAGGAAGACGATGCCGGAGGGGGGAGGCTTGCTCGCGGCGTGGGAGGTGGACGCCGGCGCGGCGAGGATGGTCAGGCTCAGCAGGGCGGAGAGCATGGGCGGCGACAAGCTAACCCGCCATGGGCCCTGCCGCCGTGTGCAATCAGCGAACCGCCTGAAATCCGGGCCGGATGAGCACCGGTGGGAGTCTCCTGCGGGACGAGCTTCCGCGGTGTTGGAGGGAGCAGGCGCCCGCCTCCGCTCATCCGCCTCCGGGCGCTTGAATCGCGCCCCCGGGACCCGCGTCCAACTGGTTGAGGATGCAACGATGAAGAGACTTCTTTTCGCAGCGCTGTTGCTCGGCCCGCTGGTGGCCGGCGCCCAGGTCATCTCCACCACGCCGCCGGCGGACCAGCCCCCCACGCCACAACCGCAGGCCGTTCCCCCTTCTCTGCCCGCCGCTCCGCCGCCGCCGTCCAGCAACGCGCCGCAGATGCCCCAGAACGAATCCGCCGGTCCGCCGTGGGCCAGCCCGTACGTCTCGACTCCGGAGGACGAGCTGCCGCCGTCCGTGACCGCCGCTCCCCCGGGCGCGACCGGGCAGTGGGTCTACACCACGCAGTACGGCTGGGTCTGGATGCCCTATGGCGCCGCGTACACCTACCTGCCCGCCGGCGCGTACCCGGACATGTATCTGTACTTTCCGGCGCACGGCTGGCGCTGGGTGGTCGCGCCGTGGGTCTGGGGCATCGGTCCTCGCCCCTACTTCGGCGTCCACGGATGGGCGCGCTATCCCTGGTACGGGCACGGCTTCGGGCGCTGGTACGGCTTCCGCGGTGGCCCGGTCTGGGCGGGGCGGGGCGGGGGTCAGCCGGGGTGGTACCGCCCGGCGCCGCATCCGACGCTTCCCGGCCGCGTGGTCCGGCCGACACCGCACCCGTTCACTCCTCGGCCCGGCGTCGTCGTGAGCCCGCGCCCGGGCGGGTTCGTGCGAGGCTCGTCCGTCGCGCGCTCCGCCCCCGTCCCCCCGCCCCACCGGTTCTCCGCGCCTCGTCCCGGCACGACCGGCGGTGCTCACCGGGGTGGGTTCGGCCGACACTGACCCTTTCCCATCGGGGAACGCGCGTCAGTCGTCCCGGGCGGAGCGATGCGTGGTAGACCGCCGGCTTTCCAGCCCGGGAGGGACGATGTACCGGAAGATCGCCTTTCTACGCGTTGCGCTGTTCGCGCTCGCGCTCGCGCTCGCGCTGCCGGCGGCCGCCAAGGAGACGGTGAAGCTGGCGTTCATCGGCCCGCTCACGGGCGGAAACTCGGCCATCGGCCTCGGTGGGCGCAACTCGGCGGAGCTCGCGGTCAAGCTCCGCAACGCCGACCCCAAGAGCAAGTACCAGTACGACCTGGTGGTGCTCGACGACGAGTGCAAGCCGGACACCGGCGTGCAGGTCGCGACCAAGGCGGGCGCGGATCGGTCGATCGCCGCCGGCGTCACCCACTACTGCTCGGTCGTCGCGGTGGCCACGGTCGATACATTCCACCGGCTCGGGCTTCCGACCATCGTCTGGGGCGCGGTGCTGCCCGACATCACCTACGGACACTCCTACAAGGAGATCCACCGGGTGAACGGCACGATGATCAACCAGAACGAGACCGCGGCGAAGCTCATGCTGAAGCAAGGCTACCGGCGCTGGGTGGTGATTCACGACACCACGGACTATGGCAAGGGCCACAACAAGTACTTCACCCAGTACGCCACCGGTGGTGGCGGCAAGATCCTCGGCACCTTCGGCGTCACCGCCGATCAGCAGGACTTCACCGCCGAGCTGACCCAGGCCAAGGCCCTGAATCCCGAGGTCATCTTCTTCGGGGGCCTGACCCCGATCGGCGTCCGGATTCGCGCGCAGATGGACAAGCTGGGCATCAACGCGCAGTTCCAGGGCACCTCGGGCATCGTCAACGACGACTTCATCAAGGCCCTCGGGCCGCTCGCCGAGGGCGTGGTGGCCTTTCGCGAGGGCGCCCCCGCGGAGAAGCTTCCCGGCGGGAAGTTCTTCCTGGAGAAGTACGCCGAGCAGAAGTACCCCAACCCGCCCGAGGCCTACGGTCCCTTCGCCTACGCCGCCGCCAGCCTGCTGATGGACACCATCGACAAGGTCGGACCAGACCGGAAGAAGATCATCACCGCCCTCGCCGGGGTGAAGAACGTCGACTCCATCACCGGGCCCATCACCTTCGACGACCACGGTCAGAACACCGTCGCCGCCATCACCGCGTACGTGGTGCAGGACGGCAAGTGGGTGGTCTGGGAGGACAGCGAGTACGCCAGCGGGAAGCGCAAGCTGAAGGGTCGCTGAGCCCCGGACCGGGCTGCCGGTGGATCTCCTCGCGCAGTACGTGATGAACGGCGTGATGCTGGGGCTGATGTACGCCCTGGTCGCGCTGGGCTTCACGCTGTTCTTCGGCGTCCTGGACGTGGTGCAGTTCGCGCACGGCGACGTGGTCACCGCCGGAGCATTCGCCGGGCTCGCCACCTACGCTGGCCTCGTTCTCGCCGGGGTGGAGTCGGCGGTCCCGCAGCTGGTGCTGGTGGTGATCGCCGCCACCCTGTCGATGGCAGTCCTGGGAGCGGTCCTCGGACGGGTGCTGGTGCTGCCGCTGAAAGGCGCGCCTCCGCTGAACGTCCTCCTGGCCACGCTGATGGGCGGCACCGCGCTGCGGGAGTGCATCCGGCTCTTCTACCCGGGCGGCTCGCAGCCCCAGCGGTTCCCGGCGCTCCTCCCCAGCGCCTCCTGGTCGATGGGACACTTCACGCTGCGGCTGGACAACGTTCTGATGATCGTCGCCGGAGGGGTGCTCGTGCTCGGGCTCTCGCTGGTGCTGCGAAGGACCCGCCTGGGCCTGGAGATCCGCGCGGTGGCGCAGGACGAGGAGACGGCGCGCACCATGGGCATCGACTTCCGGCGGGTGGTGCTCCTGACCTTTGCCATCGGCTCCGCGCTGGCAGCCTTCGCCGGGGTGATGCACGGCCTGTACTACAACGAGATCAACTTCGGCTCCGGGCTCCTGCTGGGGGTCATCGGATTCAGCGCGGCGGTGCTGGGCGGGCTGGGCAGCTTCGGGGGCGCGGTGCTGGGAGGGTTCCTCTTCGCCGGCCTGCAGACGCTCGGCGCCGTCGCCCTCCCCTTCGCCTCCGCCTACAAGGACGTGTTCGCGTTCACCGTGGTCATCCTCTTGATGACCTGGAAGCCGACCGGGCTCATCGGCGAGCAGCTGGGCGAGCGGGTATGAGGACCGCGAGCGCGGGCACCCGGGCGATCTCGGCGCTCGCCCTCGCCGCGGTGGCGGGCCTCCTCCTCTACGGATTCCTGGCCACAGAGTCAGAGAAGACCGTGGGGCTCATCCTCCTCGCCGCGGTGGTGGCAGTGGCCGGTGGGCTCCGGAGCGGCGTGCTGCCGAGGCTGGTCCACGCGGCCGGGGCCGGCCCGGTCCTCGGTGCGCTCGGTCTGAGCATGCTGGCCTTGATCATCACCTTCCACGACGACCCGTTCGTGCTCCTGCTGATGGCGCGCGCGTTGCTGGTGCTGGTCGCGTGCCTCGGCCTGCACGTCCAGCTCGCCGACGCGGGGGTGCCCAACTTCGCCGGCGCGGCCTTCTTCGGAGTCGGCGGCTACACCGCGGCGGTGCTCGGGCGCAGTGACCTGCCCCATCTGCTGATCCTGCTGGCGAGCGGGGCGGTGGCGGCGGCGGTGGGTTCTCTGCTCCTGCTCCCCCTGCTCCGGACCCGGGGCCACTACGCGGCGCTGATCACCATCGCCTTCGGGCTGCTCTTCCGCACCTTCCTGGAGGTGAACGACACGCTCGGCGGACCGCAGGGCCTCAAGCTCGGCGGGCTGCGCATCCTCGGGTGGAGCTTCAACGACGACCGGCAGCTGCTGGGCATGGACTTCTCGGGCTACGCCTTCTACTGCCTGGCCGCGGTGGTGCTGGCACTGTTCGCCGTCGCGCTGGTGCGGAGGGTGGAGCGCTCCTGGATCGGCGTTGCGCTGGACGCCGTCAGGCTCGACGAGACTGCCGCCGCATGCTTCGGCATCTCCATCGGGCGGTGGAAGATCGCCGCCTTCACCCTGGGGAACGCGCTCATCGGCGTGGCCGGAGGGCTGTCGGCGATGATGGTCGGGTTCATCGCTCCCAACAACTTCACCTTCCAGGAGTCCCTGGTCCTGGTCTCCATCCTCCTGCTCGGCGGCCTGGGGAACCTCGCCGGGCTGGCGGTGGCCGCGCTGCTCGTCATCTGGCTTCCGGAGAAACTGCAGCCGATCCAGGAGTTCCGCTATCTCCTCTTCTCGGTGCTGGTGGTGCTGGTCCTGGTGCTCCGCCCGGCCGGGCTCGTCCGCCGCACCGCCCGCCGGCCGTTCGGGAGCGTCGCATGGTGAGCGGGACGGCGCAGCTCCTGGTCTGTCGCGGGTTGACGCGGCAGTTCGGCGGTGTGGTGGCGCTCTCCGGGCTCGACCTCGAGCTCCGCCGCGGAGAGCTGCTGGGGCTCATCGGGCCGAACGGCTCCGGGAAGACCACCTTCTTCAACGTCCTCACCGGTCTTTTTCCGCCCACCCGCGGGGAGATCGTCTTCGACGGCGCTCCGCTCGCCGGGGCCAGGCCCCAGGAGATCCACCGCGCCGGCATCACCCGGACCTTCCAGCGGTCGCGGCTGTGCCTCGATCTCTCCATCTTCGACAACCTGGCCATCGGCGCACACCAACGGCTGGATCACCGGATGGTGTTCAACGTGCTCCGCCGACACGACCTGGCCCGGGAGGCCGACGCGACCGCTGCCGCGGCGACGGAGCTGCTGGAGATCTTCGACCCACCCCTGGCCCGTCGGCTGTTCGAGCCAATGACCGGGGTGGCGATGATCGACCGGCGCCGGGTGGAGATCTGCCGGGCGCTCATGAGCCGGCCACGGCTGCTGCTCCTGGACGAGCCCTCCGCCGGCATGACCGGCGAGGAGACCACCCGGCTGATGGACGACCTCCTCGAGGTGCGCCGGCGGTTCGGCGACCTCACCATCGTCCTCATCGAGCACGAGATGTCGGTCATCCAGCGTGTGACCGAGCGGTGCGTGGTGCTGAACTACGGAAAGAAGCTGTGCGAGGGAACCTTCGCCGAGGTCTCGGCAGATCCCGAGGTCCGGCGGGCCTACCTGGGGCTGGCATGACGGGGATGGACGAGGCGCTGGTCATCGAGCACATCTTCACCGGTTACGACCGAGCGGACGTGCTGCAGGACGTCTCGGTGCGGATCGAGGCCGGATCCATCACCTGCCTGCTCGGGTCCAATGGCTCGGGGAAGACCACCCTCATCCGTTCCATCCTCGGGCTCACCCCGCCGCGAAGTGGCCAGGTTCGCTTCCGGGGCACCGAGCTCACCGGGATGCCGACGCACCGAATCGTCCGCCAGGGCATCGGCTGCATCCCCGAGGGCCGCCGGGTGTTCCCGCGCCTCTCGGTGCTGGAGAATCTCCTGGTGGCGGCGCACGACGAGCGCCGTCCCGAGGTCCTCCGGCACCGCCTCGACCGGGTGTTCGAGACCTTTCCCCAGCTCGCCGAGCGCCAGCTCCAGCTCGCGGGCACCATGTCCGGAGGCGAGCAGGCGATGGTGTCGATCGGCCGCGGGCTGATGTCCGCGCCGCGGCTGCTCCTGGTGGACGAGCCATCCCTCGGCCTGTCGCCGCGCCTGGTGCAGGAGACCTTCGCGGTGCTGAAGCGGATCCACGCGGAGGGAGTGACCATCTTCCTCGTGGAGCAGAACGTGCACCAGACGCTGGCCATCGCCGACCGTGGATACGTGCTGGCCAAGGGGCGGGTGGTGACGTCCGGCACCGCTGCCGAGCTGCGGGCCGATCCGCAGATGCATGCGGCCTACTTCGGAACTGGCGGAACGGAGGCGCGGCGATGAGCGTGGATCCGGTGACCCTCACCCAGCAGCTGGTGCGATTCGACACCATCAACCCGACCAGCCCCGAGCTGGACTGCGCGCGCTTCCTGGCCGAGCTGCTCGAGGACGGTGGTTTCCGGGTACGGCTGCACGAGTTCGCGCCCGGGCGGGCGAGCCTGGTCGCGACCATGCCCGGCGGGAGCAAGGCCCCGCTGTGCTTCGCCGGTCACCTGGACACCGTGCCGCTGGGGGCCGCGCCCTGGACGCGAAAACCGTTCGCCGGGGAGACCGACGGGGGGAAGCTCTACGGCCGCGGTTCGAGCGACATGAAGAGCGGAGTCGCGGCGCTCGCCTGCGCCGCGCTGGACCTGGTCCGGGCCGGCCCTCTGCGCGACGCAGGGCTGACGGTGGTCTTCGTGGCCGGAGAGGAGACCGGTTGCGAGGGCGCGGCCCACCTGGCGCGGACCGCGGGAGCCCTGGGCACCGCCGGGGCGATGGTGGTCGGGGAGCCGACCGGGGGCCAGCCGCTGGTGGGGCACAAGGGCGCGCTCTGGCTCGAGGCCCGGACGCGGGGAGTGACTGCCCACGGCTCCATGCCCCACCGAGGAGTGAACGCGGTCTACCGCGCGGCGCGGGCGGTGTCGGCGCTGGAGGCCTTCCAGTTCGACGTCCCGTCCGATCCGCTTCTCGGGCGACCCACGCTCAACGTGGGCACCATCCGGGGGGGGCTGAACATCAACTCGGTCCCCGACGAGGCGGTCATCGGCATCGACATCCGCACCGTCCCCGCGCAGCGGCACGCCGAGGTGCGCGAGGAGCTGACCCGCGTGCTCGGCCCCGAGATCGAGCTGACCACCCGGGTGGATGTCCCCGGCGTGCGCACGGAGGAGAGCGACCCGTTCATCGAGCAGGTGTACCGGCTGGTCGAGAACCGCTCCGGACGGCGACCCACGACGGGGAGCGCGCCCTACTTCACCGACGCGAGCATCCTCACCCCGGCCTACGGCGGCATCCCCACCGTCATCCTCGGGCCGGGCGAGCTGGTCCAGGCACACCAGACCGACGAGTACGCGGAGGTTCGCTGGATCGAGGAGACCACCGAGCTCTACCGCGAGATCGGCAAACGCTGGTGCGGCGCCTGAAGCAGGTCAGCGGATCCGTCGGCCACGAGCCGCGATCAGCACGCAGGGTGTGTCACCGCCTCGTGAACCGAGGATCAGCGAGCCGGCGCGGCGCGGGCACCGCGCTCAGCGCGGGCTTCGCTTTCGGGCCAGGAAGCGGCGGAGGGCAGGCAGCTTCGACCGCGCCAGCAAGCCGTGCGCGAGCTTCGTGTCGCGTGCCGCTCCCGCCTCGTTTCCCAGGGCGGCCTCGGCGCGAGCGAGCCAGTGGAGGACCTCCCCGCGCCGTGGACTGTCCGGATTGACGCGCTCCCAGGACGCGGCGAGCGGGAGAAGCAGCTGCTCGGCGTCCGCGTACCGGCGGGCGCGGAGGCGGGCTCGCGCAGCGCCGACGATGCAGCTGCTCGCCTGAACCGAGGGAGTGATCTGTCCCCGCGTGAGCTCCTCCTGGCACAGGGAAAATGATTTCTCCGCGCCCGGCAAGTCGCCGAGCTCCAGCTGTGCCGTGCCCAGCTCTGCGGCAACGTCGGACTGCATCTTCGCCGGTAGCTCCTCCAGCCGCTGATCGCGGGCCAGCTGCTCCAGACGCTGCAGAGCTTCGGACGCGCGCAGCTGCAGACGATCATCGAACGCCGAGACCAGCTCGGCTTGAGCCCGAGGGCGCGCTTCCGCGGCGCTGGTCATCTCCCTCGCCTCGCGCGCGAGCGCCTGGGCCTCGCCCGATCTCCCCTGCAGCGCTGCCAGCCGCGCCCGCCGAAGCTTCCCCTCACGCTGGGCTCGTTGCTGCTTCCCGCCGAGCCGGTCGATCAGCGCAGTCAGCTCCTCTTCCTGGGTCCTCCATTCGTCGAGGAGCTCGGCGTCGGCCAGGGCGCGAGCCAGGTGCTGGCCGTAGGCGAGACGGTCGTCGCTCTCCGCGGGATTCTGCGCTCGCTCCAGCGCAACGGCCTCGCGAATCAACGGAAGCCCCTCCTCGAGATGTCCACTCACGTGCAGCGAGATCCCGAGCCGGATCTTCGCGTTGCGCACACGCATGGTCTCGACGACGTCGAGCTGCTGCTGATCGGCGACGACTCTTTCCAGGAGCGTCGCCGAGTCGGCCGGGCGGTCGTTCAGACGGAGGGCGTCTGCATAGGCTCGTTCGCAGTCGCTGAGCATCTTGTGCGGCCTCTGCGAGCCGAACGCGCGACGGGCCCGCCCCACCGCCTCCTCTGCCGTGGCCAGCTCGCGCCTTCGGTCGCCGAACCGACCATAGGTGTTGGCCTGGAGCTCGAGCACGTCAATGGTGTGCTCGTGGTTCGGACCGAAGTACCGTTCGGAGATCTCGATCGCTTCCCGGAGCGGGGTGTAGGACGGCTCGGGGTCGTTGAACTTCGCGAGAGCGAACGATTTGTCGCGGAGCGCCGCGACCAGGAGCTCCGCCGTCGCGGGCAGACCCCGGCGAGCATCGGGGAGGATCTCCTCGATGAGCGCCAGCGACCCCGGCAGGTCGTGGTAGTTGATCTCGTTGGCCAGGAGCTGCTTCGCCTGGAGCGTGAGCAGATGCGTTCGCCCGAAGGAACGCTCGGCCCTCGGGACGGCCGACCGAAGGACTTCCTCCGCCTTGGCAGCCTCCCCGAGGCTATCGAAGCTCTGGGCGACGATGAATCCGAGCTCGGCGGCCACTCCCGGCTCTGCAGAGAGCTCCGACTCGATGCGACCTGCCGCGGCGGTGAGCAGGTCGGACGCGGTGACCACGCCGCCGACGCCGGTCCTCGGGGTCGCGCTGGTGAGGATGGAAGCGATGAAGCCACGCACCCGCTCCGCCCGCTCCGCCTGGGTACGCGCCACCCGACCCTGCCAGAGCGCCACCCCGGCCGCGGCGCCCACCAGCAGCGTGACCGCCACGGCCGTGGACACCGCGAGCGCGTTCCGCCGGACGAATTTCCAGGCCCGCTCGAACGCTCCCTGCTCCTTCGCGGCCGCGGGCTCGCCGGCCAGGAAACGCGCGACGTCGTCGGCAAAGGCCTGGACGCTCGGGTAACGCTCCGCAGGATCGCGCCGGAGCGCCTTCCACAGCACCGCGTCGAGGTCTCCCCGGAGCGCGCGCGCCCGCCTCGGGTCATCCGCGAGCCGGGTGCTCGCCAGCGGCACCTGCAGCGTGCGGACCGCCTCGACCAGCGCTCCCCATGACTCGCGCGAAAGCCGGTACGGCCGCTGTCCGGTCAGCAGCTCGTAGAGGACGACGCCGAGCGAGTAGACGTCGGTCGCAACCGTGACCCGCTCGCCCCGGATCTGCTCCGGCGAGGCGTAGTCCGGCGAGAACGCGGGCCCGAGCTCACGAGTCAGATCGGAGTCGCCCGGCCCCTTCTCGCGGAGGAGCTTCGCCGCCCCGAAATCGAGCAGGCGCACCCCGCGCCCCTCGGAGACGAGGATGTTGCTGGGCTTCAGATCGCGGTGCACCACCAGATGCGCGTGGGCGTAGGAGACCGCGCCGGCCACCTGGAGGAAGAGCTCGAGGCGCTCCCGCAGCGTGAGCTCGTGCACGGCGGCGTACCGGTCGATGGGAAGGCCGTCGACGTACTCCATCGCCAGATAGGGCCGTCCCTCCGCGGTCATCCCCGCGTCGTAGAGCCGAGCAATGTTCGGGTGCTCGAGCGCGGCGAGGGCGTCGCGTTCCTGTTTCAGCCGCTCCGCCAGCCCCGGCGCCCAGCCGGTCCGGGGCAGCTTGAGCGCGACCTCGCGCTGCAAGGTGCCGTCGCTCCGGTCGGCGAGCCAGACCTGACCCATTCCTCCAGCGCCGAGGACCCTCAGGAGCCGGTACGGTCCGACGGCGGTACCGACCTGCTCGAGCGACGCCTCCTCTCCGGCAGCGGCGAGGACTGCGGGCGAGACGGGGCTCCGGAGAAAGCTGTCGGTCGTGCCCGAGCGAGAGAGCATCTCCCGCAGGCTGGAGGCGAGCGTCGCGTCGTCCGGGGACAGTCGCGCCAGCCACGCTTCCCGCTCCGCTTCCGGAAGCCGGAGGGCCTCGGAGAGGAGCGCGTCGATGCGCTGCCACACCCCCGGGTCCCGTCCCTCCGGCGCCGCCATCTCACCGCTCCATGATGCTCGACAGGAGCAGCCGTGCTCGCTCCCACTCGCGCCGGATGGTCCGGCCGCTCGCCCCGAGCGCGGCCCCGATCTCCTCGTCGGGCAGCCCGAGGAAGTAGCGCATCTCCACGACCTGGGCCAGCCGCGGGTTCACCTTGGCCAGGAAGTCCAGGGCGCTGTGCACCTCGAGAATCTCCTCCTCCGATGCGCCCAGCTCGGCGGCCGCCTGCGTGCCCAGCGTGACGTGCACCACGTCTCCACCGCGCCGCTCGGTGCGCCGGCGGCGGATCGAGTCCACCACGATGGAGCGCATCGTGGTTGCGGCGTAGGCCAGGAAGTGGTCCCGATCCGCGAGCTCGAGGTGCCCCGCCTTCTGGAGCCGCAGGAAGGACTCGTGCACCAGGGCGGTGGTGTCCAGGGTGATGTTGCGGCCACCGGAGGACAGGCGGGCGCGGGCGAGCTGCCGGAGCTCCTGGTAGAGAACGGGTAGCAGCTCGTCGACCTTCGCCACGCCTCCATTCTGGCGCCCCGATGGCTTGCCTGCACGGTGACCTCCGGATCAGGGGTTACAGCGCGCAGTCCTCCCCCGTCACGCCCAGGGGCAATGGCCGGGCGAGTCGGATGGATGGCGAACCGCCGCCTCTCCCCCTTTCACGACAAACCAGGCACCGGCTGGACAGCGAAGCTCAGGTGACACCGGGTCGCTGGAGCGCCGGGCCCGGATCGTCTTGGGTTCGGGGCGACCCCGGAGAACCCATGCGCTGCATCCCTCTTCTTGCCGCTGCGGCGCTTCTCCTCACCGGCCGAGACGCCCTGGCGGTGGAGTGCGACGCCCTCACGCCCGCCGATATCAAGGCCGTGACTGGCGCCGACGTCCAGCCGCTCCCTCCGGGAGGCTCGGCGGAGCACGGATGTCCAACGTTCAAGGACGCCAGCGGCAAGCCTTACCTGGAGGTGGAGCGCCACCGCGGACCGGACAAGTACCCGCTGGCGGTGAAGGCACTCCCTCCGGACATCTACACGAAGACCACAACCGTGCCCGGGCTGGGTGACGAGGCGGTCCTCCTGACCGACGGCACCGGTCGCTTGCGCTCACTGGTGGCCCGGAAGGGCGAGGTCACGGTGGTCCTCTCTCCCCGGACCTACGACAAGGTCTCCGAGGGGAAGGTCCAGCAGCGAATCTCCGACGCTCAGCTGAAGCAGCTTGCCGAAAAAGCGTTGGCCGCGAAGTAGGTCGACCCGGAACGGTCCGCCTCAGGCGAGGTGCCGGGTCATCGGGCCGGCGTAGTGTCGGTGCCGGCCCATGATCGCCCGCTTGCACCTGGGGCAGTGTACTCCTCGAAGAGGATGAACTCAGGGAGGCCCAGGCGCGCCCGAAGCGACGCGGCCTCGAACACGCAGTCCACCTCGGACCAGAGCCCCCAGTCCGGACCGTAGGGGCTGGGCATCGGCTCGCCGATCCGCACCCCGTTCCGCTCCAGCTCCGCTTCGAGCGGCTCGAGATGTGGACAGGTCCTGGCCATGGGAAGCTCCGCCCCGAGCATGCCACGGGTGGACATCGGGAACGGTGGCCGCGGGGGCTCCATCACCTACGGTGAGGGGCTGCACACCGCCTCGCTGTACTGGGAGTTCGCGCTCTCCCCTGCCCTGGCGATCATCACGGGCCCCAGGGCGAGCGAGTGGGACCGGGCCTGCCCGTGGGCCGTCGGTCGGCAGGCGGAGATCTTCGAGCACGTGGCAGCCGAGGTCGTGCGGCAGAAGGCGCCGGGATCCCGGTACGAGATCGACCTGGACGCAGGGACCGTCACCATCCTGGAGGCCAGGAGACGAGTGAAGGGACGGAAGCGCCGCGGCAGCTCGCCGCGCGGACCGCTGGACGCGGTGGGCGAGCTCGCGGACGACGAGCTCGAGCAGCTCATCGCCCTCATGCTCCGCGACGACATGAGCGGGCCCATCGTCGACGGGCTCGCCCAGATCGACCATCCGAAGGCCCGCGCCGCGGTGGACGAGGCCTCGCGCCACCACCTCTCGGTGGACGTCCGTCTCGCGGCGGCCGAGGCGCTAGAGGCTCGCGGGGCCCTGGCCGATCTCGAACCGGTGCTCGTCCGGGAATTGAAGATCTTGAATCGCCGGGCGGACGGGCTCCCCCGGGCGCTCCGGCTCGCCGAGGCGCATCCGACGCCGGCAGTCAAGCAGGCGCTCCTCTGGGCCAGCTGGAACCAGACCGAGTGCGCTACGGACTGTGCGCGGCTCCTGCTGAAGCTCGTGGGCGGCCCCAGCGCGGTCGCGGCGATGGCCGACGTGCTCCCCGGGTTGGACCTCCACACCAGCTTCTTCCAGCGGAAGGCCGCCTTCGAGGCACTCCGTCAGAGCGTCGGAATGACGCTCGATCCGAGCTGACCGTCGCACGCCGATGAGTTCTGCTACCCCGCGCCGTCAACGTCTCGATGCGGCCGGCAGCGTCGCCGGCATCCCCAAGGAGCCCCATGTCTCGCGTTCGCGTCGAATCGTTCTCTCTCTCGCTCGACGGCTTCGGAGCCGGTCCCGCTCAGGATCTCGAGAATCCGCTCGGCGTGGGTGGAGAGGCGCTGTTTGCCTGGGCGTTCCCCACCCGGACCTTCCGGCGGATGTTCGAGGGGAAGGACGGGACCACCGGCGTGGACGAGCGCTTTGCCGCTCGCGGCTTCGAGGGCGTCGGAGCGTGGATCCTCGGGCGAAACATGTTCGGCCCCATCCGTGGCGCGTGGCCCGATGAATCCTGGAAGGGTTGGTGGGGCGAGGAGCCGCCGTACCACGTCCCGGTGTTCGTGCTCACTCACCATCCGCGCCGCGACCTGCCGATGAAGGGTGGGACCACCTTCCACTTCGTGGCCGGCGGAATCCAGGAGGCGCTCGCCCGCGCCCGCGAGGCAGCAGGACCGCGCGACGTCCGTCTCGGGGGAGGCGTGTCCACCCTCCGGCAGTACCTCGATGCGGGCCTCGTGGATTCGATGCATCTCGCCTTCTCCCCGGTCCTCCTCGGGAAGGGCGAGAACCTCCTCGCTGGCCTCGACCTCCCCCGGTTGGGGTTCCGGATCACCGAGCACGTGCCCGGGGAGAAGGCGGCCCACGTCGTGCTGACCCGCGGCTGAATCCGCCGTTCGGCTCTCGCGGGGCCACCCGCCACTGACCTGCATCGCGGCGCTGCCCCCCGGCCGGACTCGGCCGCTAGCTCGGGCGGGCCACGGGCGGCGGTGGTCTTCCACACCGTGCTCGGACCCTGACCTCGAGGGAGATCTCAGAAGCGGTGCCAGAACAGCGACACGTACGACGGGACGGCGTCGCGCCAGAACCGGATCTTCTTCCCCTCGGCGAAGCCGCGGGCCACGTAGTTGACCGGTACCTCCATCGGCGAGTGGCCGTTCCGCGCCAGCTTGCAGGCGAGCTCCATGTCCAGCTCGAAGCCGTTGGACTGGAGATCCAGCCCGTCCAGGCACTCGGCCCGGAAGACCTTGAACATGGTGTTCACGTCCGTCACGCGCTGCTGGTAGAGCGCGCTGTAGGTCCGGGCGAACACCAGCTGGGCGAAGTTGAGCAGGAGCCCACGCACCGGCGTGGTGTCGTATCGCCGGACCTTCCAGTCGTCGAGGCCGAGGCTGCGCGAGCCGAGCACGAAGCTGGCCTCGTGCTGGAGCAGCGGCTCGAGGAGCGCATCGTAATCCTCGATGTCGTACTCGAAGTCGGCGTCCTGGATGAGCACGATGGTCCCGGTGACCTGTGTCAGGCCCGTCCGCACCGCGTGGCCCTTGCCGCGGGGCCGGTCCTCCAGCACCACTCGCACCCCGGGGCGCCCCTCGTAGCTCTGCACGATGGCCCGGGTTCCGTCGGTGGAGTTGCTCTCCACGATGATCAGCTCGCGGTCGATCTTCAGCGGCTTGGCGAGCACCGCATCGATGACCTCGGCCGCGTAGCGAGCCTCGTTGTACACCGGCATCACGATGGACAGCTTCTCCCGGGCGGCAGTCTCTCCCGCCCGGCGGCCGAACACCGCCACCCGGTTTCCGGCGCGCACCGGCATCTCCACGCCTCCCAGCGGCGTCGTGTTCAGAAGCGTGGACAGCGCCGGCTGGTCCACGGCACGGGAGAGGATGTCGCCGACGTAGCGGGCGGTGCGGGTCACGGGCAGCGGGTACTGGGTCTTGAGGAGCAAGCCGGAGCGGGCCGCCAGCGCGGTGAGGTTGCCGGTGCTGAGGAATGCCGACTTGTGATCGAACAGCTGCGCCCAGTGCCTCCGCATGAGGCGCGCCGGGATCGAGTCGGCGTTGGTGTAGGTGATCACGAACAGGGTCTCGGGGGGCAGCACCGAGACGAGGTGCGAGAGCACGGCGTGCGGATCGGCCAGGCTCTCCAGCAGCTCGGCGAGGATGACCACCTGAGGCTCGCGAGCCAGGGACGGGGCTGCCCACCCCATGTCGGAGTCGAGCGCCAGGCGGGTGAAGCGCGCGTCGTCGAACGCAGCGACCTCCAGGCCGAGCCGCTCCGCCGACGGTACGCGGGCGAACTCCGGCAGGTACCTCCCGAGGAGCAGCGTGCGCCGCAGCGGCGCTCCCACGATGCGCTGGTGATCGTCTTCCACCCGCCGGAGCAGGCGCTCGAAGTCTTCGGACATCAGCGCCCGGTCGCGGGGATGGGGGAAGGTCTGGATGCGCTCGATGTCCAGGTCGTTGAACGGCCGCTCGCGGGTGGGGTTCACGTACACCGCGCCGCAGGCCGTGCAGCGCACGAACCGGACCCCGGCGCGGTGAAAGAGGTAGCTCGATCGGTCGGCCTGGCAGGCCGGGCAGTCCACGAACCGGTTGTGGGCGCGCGCGGCTCGCACCGCGGCGGTGGGCCTGAACTGGAAGGAGCGCACGGTGCCGTTCGACCCGGTCATGGGGTCCATCCCTCCGCCCGCCTCACCCGATCGTTGACGAACGGGCTGGCCTCGAGGAACGCCAGCGTCTCGACGATGCTCTCCGGGATGTTGCGCGTGGGGGCCCAGCCGAGTGCCCGGAGGCGCGACGCGTCGAGGAGCACCCGTGGCGAGTCCCCCACCCAGCCGCGCTCGCCACCGGCGTGCACGATCTTCGGGTTCACCCCCAGGGTGGCGGTGATCACCGCGATGCTCTCGTCGACCTCGATCCAGTCCTGGTGCCCGAGGTTGAAGACGTTGATCGGCTCGGAGGAACCCCCGAGCGCCATGAGCATCCCGGACACGCAGTCTCCGACGTGGAGGTAGCTCTTCTTCTGCCGGCCGTCGCCCAGGACGTCCAGCCGGGTCGGGTCACGCTTCAGCCGCCGCCAGAAGTCGATGACGTGGCCGTGGGTGTAGCGAGGTCCGAGCAGCGACACGAAGCGGAAGATCCACACCCGGAAGCCGTAGCCCAGCGCGTAGGAGGTGAGGAGACCCTCGGCGGCCAGCTTGGAGGTTCCGTAGATCGAGGTCTGCACCGGAAAGGGCGCGTGCTCCGGCGTGGGTACCACGGTGGCCTCGCCGTACACCGCCCCGGTGGAGGCAAAGGCCAGCTCGCGCACACCGGCGACGCGCATGCCCTCGAGAAGATTCTGGGTGGCCACCACGTTCTGCTCGATGCACTTCCGCGGCTGAAGCAGGTTGTCCTTCACGTCGGCGTTGGCCGCGAGGTGGAAGACGAACTCGCATCCCTCGAGCGCGCGCCTCACCGCCGCCGGATCCAGGAGGTCTCCCTCGACCAGACGGGCCCTGGCGGGCAGGAACTGGCGCCAGCCGGTGGAGAAGTTGTCGAGGATGGTGACCTCGGCCCCCTGCGCCAGGAGCCGGTCGGCGACGGTGCTGCCGACGAAGCCGGCACCTCCCGTCACCAGCACTCGACGTCCGGAGAAGCTGGCGATGGGCCCCGAGAACATCAGCGAGGGGCGCCCGCATGGATGGTCACCTCCGGGAACCAGTCCCGGAGGAGGAGCGCGCAGGCTTCACGGGGATCGGAGCTGTCGACGAACGGGGCCACGTCCCCCTCCTAGTACATCCTCCGGTCTCACTGCACCCGACGGATGACCCAGGGATGCTTCCAGGGATTCAGGCCGTGGGGCTCGAACGCCTCGTACACCGCCTTGCCCGGGAAGCGGGACACCACCTCGGCGGCCGGGACGTTCGCCGGAACCGAGAGAAGAATCGGTGAGCGGTCGAAGAACATGCCGTTCCTCGCGTAGCGGGTGGGCCACTCGGCGCGGACGATCACCACCCCGGAATGCACGCCCTGGCGAGCCAGCTCCTTCGGGAGGCCGGTGTGCACCTCCACCTCGGGGACCCGCTTCTCCAGGTACGAGGCGATGAGGAACACCGGCGCGATCCAGACTGCAAGTGCGACGAGCCAGGCGGTGCGCGTTCCGAGCTTCTCCCGGACGAAGGCCGCCGCGGTGCTCCAGCCGGCCGCGGCCAGGAAGGCGACCGGCAGGAGGACCAGGGAGAGATAGCGCGGTCGGGGGCTGTCGTCGGGCTCGTTGAAGGTCAGGACCAGACCCACCATGAACAGGACCATCATCGTCCCGAAGAAGCGCTGCAGCGGGGCCGTCCGCGCATCACCCGCGGCCTGCTCCTTCCGGAGCGCCACCCACCCCAGACAGGCCAGGAGCGCCGCGCCGGGAACGGTCCACTGGAAGAAGAAGGTCTCCAGCTCGGCGAGGTGGTGGAAGATCTCCACCGGCGCGAAGACGTGGTGGAGACTGATGTTGCTGTAAGCGCCGCTCTCCCCGTAGATGGCCACGAAGCCCGGCTTGCCTGCCTCGTACCCGTCGATGAAGGGCGAGCCGAACTGGAGCTTGTTGTACCAGAGGGTGAGGGCGACCGCCGGGCTGGCGCTCGCTCCTGCGATGAGCAGCGCACGCAGGCTCCGAAAGGCGAGCAGCGCCGCTCCCAGGAGCACCCCGTCCACCGGACGGATGAGGAACACGCAGCCCACGGAGAGCCCGAAGAGCACCAGCCAGCCGTCGCCACCGGACCGCCCCCAGTGCGCCACCGCCAGCATCGCCAGCGCGCCGAACAGCAGAGTCGGGACGTGAGAGAGGAAGGTGGCCGCCTGGTAGGCGAAGAGCGGCATGGCCGCCAGGAAGGCCAGGGCGAGGAAGGAACGCCGCTCGTCGAGCACCACCCGGCAGGCGAACCAGAACGCGACCAGCGCCAGCATCCCTTCCAGCGGGGTCACCAGCCACGGGAATCCGGCCCGCACGCCGAGCGACAGCAGCGCGGCGGTTCCCGGCGGATACTTGCTCCGGACGAACTGGTCCATGACCAGGTGATCGACGGTGGCCCAGTCCGCGTAGGGCGGCGCCGGGGCCTTGAGCACGCCGCGCGCGAAGCCTTCGGCCTGGAGCACCATCGAGTACTCGTCCCCGGAGAACGGGTAGCCCTGCAGCGCGAACCAGGCGAGCGAGCCGTAGAAGACGCCGGCGACGGCGATGAGCAGCGCCGCGCGGCGACCGTACCGGGGGGCCGGCTTGGGGGCCAGGGCCGGGACGCCCTCGACGAGCTCGGCGGAGGAGGACTCCGTACCGGTGGAGTACCTCACGGGGTGGGCAGGGGAGTGCGCGGGCACAGGCCCTCCGGCCTGCAGCTCATCCGACGATTCCCCCGGAGGGTGTGCACACCGTGCCACTCTGACCTCGGCCACCCGCAACCGTCAACGCCGCCTTGCGCTCTCGCAGTCCCTCCGGGTAGTCCAGTCCGGTGCATCGGCGGGAAGCCGCGAGCGGCGATGCGTTCCACGACGAAGCGATGAGTCTCCCCTCCCCGGAGCGCCCTCTCCCCCCCGCCGGCGACGCCACCGCGGAGGCGCGCACCTCCCCGGCGAGGATCGGCGGGCGAGGGGCGGCCGCGCTGCCGTGGATTGCCTGGCTCGTCCTCACCTTCGGCCTCTGGAACGGCTGTGCCTCCCACGCCGGTGCCCGGTGGAGCGATGGGCTGCTTTCCCGAGGGGACTATCCCCGCACCCCGGCGTTCGCCCTGGCAGCTCTGCGGGGTGCCGGCACCGACGACGGCGACATCAGCCGTTACCTGGCCTACGCCAACGCCATGCTCGGTCGCCCTTACCAGGAGTTTTACGTGCGCCCCCTGGAGGGCTGGACCGGTCCTCAGCCGGACAGGGGCGCGGGACTGGACCCCGACGACCCCGAGCAGACGCCGCCCGTCCGTCCGGACCGGCCCCTCCGGCCCTACCGCGACTTCTCTGTCGAGTACCCCCCGGGCTTCTTCCTCATCGCGCTGCCCCCTGCGCTGCTCGGGCTCGATCTCGACGGCTACCGGCTGGTGTTCTCGGTGGGGATGGCGCTGCTCCTGACCGCGGCGCTGCTGGCTGCCATCCGCATCGGCCGCGTGCTTCGCCCGCCGGGAGCCGACGCATCGCCGGTCGCCGTGGCGACGCTCCTCGCGCTGGCGCTGGGCACCATCGCCGTACGCCGCTTCGATGCGATGGTCTCCCTGGCCCTGTGCCTCTTCCTCGACGGATGCCTGCGCCGCAAACCGGTGCTCTCCGGGCTCGCCCTGGGCGTCGGCGTGGTGACCAAGCTCGTTCCCCTCCTTCTGGTCCCACTCGCTCTCGTCTACTGGGCTGCCCAGCGACGATGGCGGGATCTCGGGGGGACGGGGCTGGTGGCCGGTCTGGTCGTGGTCGCGGTCGGCGTGCCCTTCGTCGTCGTGGGGGGCGGGAACCTCCTGGACCTGGCGCGCTACCACGCACAGCGACCTCTGGAGATCGAGAGCACGGGAGCCGCGCTGCTCACCATCGGGCGGTTCTTCGATCCCGCATCGGCGTGGCGGTTCGACGCCTACGGCTTCGACAACGTGGTCGGGCCCGCCGCTCGCTTCCTGCTGCCCGCGGCCAGTCTGGCTCCGCTGCTCTCCACCGCAGCCATCTTCGCCTGGAGCCTGGCGCAGACCCGGGCCGCGCTCCGGGGGCCGGACGGTGAGCGGCTCGCCGGCGAGGTGCTGGTGCGCGCCTGCTGCGCGACCCTGGCGGCGAGCATGGCGCTGGGCAAGGTCTTCAGCTCCCAGTACCTGACCTGGCTGCTACCCGCTGGCGCGCTGGTGGCAGTTCTCGACGTCGGCAGCCGGCGGCGAATGGCCATCTCTCTGCTCGGAGGAGCCATGCTGCTCACCCAGCTCAACCAGCACGTCTTCTACGGCCTGCTGGGCAAGGGCCCGGACCCGCTGATGGGCGTGCTCATCCTCCTGAGGAACGCACTGGTCATGGCCTGGGCGGTGTGGATCCTCGTGCCGGACCCACGCACGCGGCTGGAGGACGCGCGAGCACCGGCGCCTGCCCAGCTCGTCCCCGCCGCTTGACCCGTCTCAGCGCCCCTGCAGCCCCTCCACCGCATGGCTGCATGCGCGCGCGGTGACCGCCATCTCGGTGAGCGTCGGGTTCTGCCAGCCGGAGGTGGGCCAGCAGGCCCCGTCGGTGACGAGCAGGTTCGGCACCTCCCAGGTACGGCACGACGGGTCCACCACCGACTCCCGGGGGTCGGTTCCCATCCGGGCGCCGCCGACCTCGTGGACGAACATGCCCGGCGTGGAGAGCGTCCACTCCTTCTGCATCTTCCGGATGTGCCCGGTGACGAAGGGGGTGTGGAACAGCTCGGTCACCTCGGCGCAGACGCCGCCGCCCGCCTCCACGATCTCCCGCGCTGCCGCACGGGCCGCCCGCGCCAGCCGGAGATCCTCCTCCTTCCACTCGCAGACGATGTGCGCGGCAGGGATGCCCCAGCGGTCCTTCAGCGAGGGATCGATCTCGATCCGGTTGTCACGGTGGGGAAGCGTCTCCGAGCGCGCGCAGAGGAAGCCGAAGGCCACCTCCTTGTGCTTGCGGAGGAAGTTCGGCACCGGCAGCCGCTGGATGCCGCCCCAGAGCCCGAAGCCGCGCAGGTACGGCTCCCGGTGCTCGGCGAGGTTCTGGTACCGGGGAATCATGATGCTGTCGCTGCCCAGCAGATCGAACGGTCCCCCGGTGTCGGGCACGTCCGGAAGGTAGAAGTAGACGTTGCCCGCGCTGTGGTCCATCACGTAGCGCCCGAGCACCCCGGACGAGGCGCCGATGCCCTGCGGGTGCGCGGCGCTGCGCGAGTTCATGAGGATGCGGACGCTCTCCAGCGTCGACGCGCAGAGGAAGACCAGCCTCGCCCGCACCTCCTCGGTCCGCCCGGTCTCCGCGTCCACCAGCGCCACTCCCGTCGCCCGCCTCCCGTCCGCGCCGACCAGCACCTGCGCCACCACCGCCCCGCTCCGGAGGGTGAGCCTTCCGGTCTCCTGGGCCGCCCGGAGCGTGGTCGCGGGACTGGAGATGCGGGACAGCGCCTCGCCCTTCTCCGGAGGGCGGCGCGCGAACAGGCCGCGGGAGATGATCACCCGCCGCTCGGGGAACACCCGCTCCACCCGCTCCTTGAAGAGGCGCTCCGCCGGAGTCATCGGCCGTGGCTCGAGAAACTCGCCGTCCGGCACCTGGGGCAGCCCTTCGCGCGAGCCGTGCACGCCGAGGAAGCGCTCCAGCTCCGCGTAGTGCGGCGCCAGCTCGGCGTGGGTGAGCGGCCAGTCCGGGCCGAATCCGTCCCGGCTCGCGGCCTTGAAGTCGAAGTCCGAGAAGCGGGGAGTGACCGCGTCCCAGACCAGCGAGCGGCCTCCCACCCGCCGCGAGCGGATCCACCGGAACGGCCGGTCCGGCGGCGTGGAGTAGGGATTGTCCACGTCGTCCACGAAGAAGTCGGGGTTGGTGGCCCACCAGGTGGGGTGGCTCTTCTGCACGTCCTGGCGGTGGGAGACGAGGTGGCGCCACAGCTGCCTCGCCGCGTTGCTCGCGAACGAGCCGTGGTCCCGGCGCCCGGTGACCGGCGCTCCCGCCTCCAGCACCAGGACGCGGAGCCCGGCACGGGTGAGCTGCCAGGCCGCGGTTCCGCCGGTCGCGCCCGACCCGACGACGATGGCGTCCCACTCCTCGGCTTTGCGGATGACCTCCATGGTGTCTACGCCTCGAGCGCCTCGAGCTCCGCCGGAGTGAGACGGAAGGCGGAAGCGGCGAGGTTCTCCCGCATCTTCGCTCCGGTGCTCGCCGCCACCACCGCCGAGACGGGGAAGGGCTGGGAGAAGAGGTAGGCCAGCGCCACCTGGGCCACCGTC
>Ga0070664_100000836_pt1 | contig 23752 bp, 23 predicted proteins | sample KBSC73metaG_FD_65863 | JGI IMG/M metagenome (GOLD analysis project Ga0070664, IMG submission 65863) | Corn rhizosphere microbial communities from Kellogg Biological Station, Michigan, USA - KBS C7-3 metaG | ecosystem: Host-associated > Plants > Roots > Rhizosphere > Soil ... | reverse complement strand
CCGACGAGGCATCAACACCGGGCCCGCCAGTGTCCAACTCCAGATTGTTGTTAGTGGTGTTGTTCGTCGTGTTGTTGGTGATGTTGTTGTTCGTCGTGTTGTTGTTGGTGATGTTGTTTATGGTGTCACCGCCGCCCGAGGAACCACCATCGCCACCGTCATCGCCCGGACCGGGATCAGGATCAGGCGCAGGAATCGACGGATCGAGTGGGGCGGGGTCGGACACGTCCGGGGTGCCGTCGTTGTCGTCGTCGTCGTCGAGGATGTCGGACTCGCCGTCCCCGTCGGTGTCCGGGTCCTCCGGCGGAGGATGCAGCGGATCGGGGTCCTCAGTGTCGGGGACACCGTCGTTGTCGTCGTCGGTGTCCGTGAAATCGTTGGTGCCGTCGCCGTCAGTGTCGGTGCCGCCCTGGGCGGGATTGTTGGGCGCGGAATCGGTTGTGTCAGGTTCGCCGTCGTTGTCGTCGTCGGGGTCGGTGTCGTCGGGAATCCCGTCGTGATCGTTGTCGGGCTTAGAGGTAGGAACGATGCCCGTCCCGCTTTGCCCTTCGTGCGACGCTTGGAGGCTAAAGGACCACGGACCCGGCGGCGGAATCTGAACGGGAATATTCGTCCCGCCTTGAAGCAGACCACATGTAAAGACCAAGCCGTTAACCACAGCCTGCTGACGGAAAATGCCATTCGTGTAAAGCGTTGCGACAACGGTGCAGTTCGCGGTCATGGTGACCGGCGTTGTCGGGTTAATGGCAATGCCGGCCGACGCTAACCGGGGAAGGCCGAGAGTAAATTGCCGGACCTCGCTTTGTGAGGCCGCAGTGAAGGACTGATTGAGCAGCTGCGCGTTGCCACCAAGAGACGAACCCCACTGCAACGTCAAATTGACTGATTGACCGGGGGTCAGTTGGGTAAGATCGAAAGTGACGACCGGATTTTTCAGGTAGACTTCGCCGCACGTGGCGTCCTTGGAATAGAATGTCCCGAGGCTTGCCGCTAGCGAGGAAGAAGCCGATCCAGACCAAAGCAAAAGAGCAGCGCAGAAACCGCCCCAGCGAGAAAAGAGCCAATCTCGACAAGCTGCGCGAGAAGTTCCGTTTCGGTCATACATGGAGGAAAAAGAAAAAGGGGAGCGGGGGAGAAGCCCCGCCCCCCTAGGTTGTCCCAAAACGGGCGGGTTAGTGAGCCATCGACTTGATGGCACCCCACACGACGCGAGCGCCGAACACGACAGCGCCGATGGTGACACCGGCGGTCACACCGTCACCGGCATCGCTGGCGACGCCGGAGATGGCCGAGGTGACGTCCGTGGCCGCAGCCATGGAGGGGATGACGGTAGCGGCGAGCACAGCGCCAGCGAGGAGCAGTTTCTTTTTCACGTTGTTGTTTGTTGTTGGTGTTCCCGGATCGGCCGGGCCCGTCTACCGGCGACGCAAACAGGCGACGCCGGGAAATTTTCAGTCCCTCAACTGGCCACCGCTTTGACAGCGGCCCACACGCAGGCGACACCCCGAGGCAGGAGCCAAAGGAGAATCAGGCCCCAAAAGGCAGCGTGGAAAATTGGCCAGTCCATGAGAGGGAGAAGTGACCCCGGCCCCCTTGCTTTGTGCCTGATCGCAAACAAGGGCGATTCAGTCGCTTAGAGAAGGGGACCGGGGAAGGGGTTAGAAAGTGGACGCGTCCCGATGCCCCGCCTCAGCAGCCTGCAGGCGAGCCAAAGCCGCCGTGCGTTCCGCGACCGCCCGACGAGCACGACGCACAGCGAGCTGCTTACGAGCCAAGCCAATCACCCAGGAGAGCAACAGAGCATTGAGCGACGCAAGAAGCCATCCGGCAGGAGAAAGGAAGAGCATGGGACACTTATGGTTTTAATAAACAAGGAAAGGAAACCCCGCGGCCCGGACCCGCTCCGCGGGTCCCCCGGGCTCGCGGGGGTTAGCTCAACACCCAGCCGCAAGGAAAACAGAACGCGCCGAAACGCTCACAAACTGAGAGAGCGTCACGATGTGACAATCGTGCGACTTGGCCCAAACCACAAGGTGCTCGGCAGCGTCAAGGTAGCTGTCAGCCTCGAAAATGACGATGTGGCAGTTGGCAGGAGTGCCGCCGAGAAACGAGGTAAAAGGCATCTGCGCGACTAGCGCAGAATAGGCGAAGAGACGCCCCGGGGAGGGAATCACCTGCGGCCCCTCACGAGGCAAGAAACGCGTGCTCATGGTCAAAGGACGGATTGGAGGAAGTGATCGCGGGCTTGCTCCGTTTCGTGCCGCGTGATCGCCACCGGCTCGCCGCCGATCTCCTCGGCAGCAAGCTCAGCCAACCCCGCAGCAAGCGCGAAACCATCGGCCTCGAAGCAAATCACGTGGCAGTCCTCACCCACGCAGACTTCGGCGTGATAGTAGCCCGGCGGACGGTGGAATTTGCGCGGCATGCGGATGGCTCGGCTGATGGTGGCGACCATGACGGCAGGGGGAGGGGTTAGGCCTCGACGTCAAACGAGGTCTGGCCGTCGTGCACGCGGGCATTCGTGACCTTGAACTAGACGAGCGCGCCAATCGGCAGAGGGCCAAAGTCGGCGAGCTTGTCCTTACGGCGAGAGCAGACGATGGCCTTGTTGCCGGTCCAAAGCTGCATCCGCTGCTGGCAAAACGAGTAAGGCTTGCCGCTCTTGCTGGTGCCGGAGAACTCGACCGGCTCGTCACCGGAAAGCAGAATGCCGGACACGCGAACCCCAAGCTTGGGATTGGTCAGCAGGTCCGCAGAGATTCCCCCGCCCGCTGCAATATCGCGGCTCGAAGGAGAGTCAGACGGTTTTTGTCCCGAAGTGGTTTCAGTAGCCATGGCGTATTTGTGTTTCGTTCGATGATGGAGGCCGGGATGACATAGGAGTTGACAGCGAGCCCGACCGCCCCGCCGACAAAGGTTTCGAAGCCCACACGGTCCCAAAATTCGCCCGTGAGGCAGGAAAGAGTAATGACGCCGGAGGCGAGATATCGCCCGGACTTGGTGCGCGCGACGACCTGCACCGCGCAGGCTTTGCGCTCGACCACCTCGCGCACCGTCGAGGGGAAAAACGATTTGACCGGATCCGCCTCCGATTTCTCGGCCTGCTCCTGTTCGCCGGTGTAGAAACCTTTCGAGGTTTGCCAGAAACGGGCACGAGCGAAGGTGCCCGGCTTCTCGACCGTCACACCGTCCACCGTCACACTACGAGGCGCGCAGTAGTCCGCGAACCATGCCGGAACCGCGAACGCGTGGCGCTCGGCGTCGTCGGACATGACCGGCTTGAAGGCATATTTGAATTGATACAGGAAATCTTGATTGCGGACCATCTGGACGTTGACGCGACCGAAGGCCCAAAGCTCGTTAAGTTTGGCCATGTCCTCGCCGGTGAACTTGTCGGTTCGCTCAACCAGCAAATGCCAGTGCGCCCAGCCGTCCTTCTGGAATTCGAGCTTCCAGCACCACTTGGCCCCGGACTTCCAGAGACCAGCCTTGCGGGCAGCGTCCATGAACTTCCGCAGCTTGGCCTTGCCCGCCAAATAAGCCTCAAGCGGAGTATCGAAAGCGCGGCCCGGGTCGGACTCAGTCGAAACACGACGAAACGTCAGTGTGAGAAAACGCCACAAACGGAAAGAGGGAAGGCCCCGCGCCTCGATCTGGCGGCGCTTCTTGAGGACGCCGGCAGTGGTGAACCAATCGGGACCACGATAGGCACGGACGTGGATCACATCGCCACCAGCGCGGCGAACTTGGCGCTCCACAATCTCGCGCTCCAATTCGCGGTAAGGCCGGAGCTTGCGCGGCTTTTCGCGCAGGTAGTAACGACCAGAAGAACGAGGCGACGTAGCATCACCGGTTTCCGCCTCGCGAACAGACGACGCGCCCGGGCAAACCCGCCCATTGGACCGCTTAAAGCGCTCGATGGCTCCCTTCATCCCGGACGCGTCGAGTTGGACGCCCCGGGAGCACGGGGAAAGCAAAGGACCCAAAAAGGCCCGGGGCGCTGGTGGTTGTTCTCATGATGAATCGGCTGCTAGACCGAACCGCCTGCTAGAGCGGGTATCCTCACAAGAGGATGAAAACCGAAAACCACAAGACCCCCGAAAAGGTCAAACAAATTCTAACGGGTCAATACTGCGAAGGAGGCCTCACTTGCACCTTGGGTGGAGCTTTCGGAAGCAGGTTTTTGACCTCCGGCGGAGTAAAATCCATGTTGCCGAAATCCTCCTTGGAAGACCGCTTAACCTCAGAGGCACAAGAAACTAGGTTGCCTGAAATCCAGAGACAAAAAAGAGCGATCACCCAAAGCGCGACCGTCTGCAAAACCATGCAAATCATTCGAAGGCGTCTCATAGAGAATCAGGCAAAAAAAATGCCCCCGGCCGCTAGCAGACGGCCGGGGGCGAAATTCGCGGGGGAGCTAGCAGACTCCTGACCGCTGAGAACAACGCTTGCGCGTCGAGCGAGGGATTACGCCGATTGCTGCAATGCTGCAAACAAAATCGAATTTACTTGACCCCGCATTACACACATTGTCACAAGTTGATTAAGGGGTTGCCGAAGGCTAAGCCGGGCTTCCGCGCTCAGCTTTCCAGCAAGGCTTTCAAATCCGTGTCGGACAGGCTGCCGGGGTCGCCGAAGCCGGATTCGTCAAAGGTGGCGTTCGCGAGTTCGCGCTTCGACGCCTGCAACCGGACGACTTTCTCCTCGACCGTGCCGCGCGTGAGCAAGCGGTAGACGGTCACCGGCCGCGTTTGGCCGATGCGGTGCGCACGGTCGGTCGCCTGAGCCTCGGCGGCCGGGTTCCACCACGGGTCGAAATGCACCACGGTGTCCGCGGCGGTCAGGTTCAGGCCGTAGCCGCCGGCTTTCAGGCTGATCAGGAATACCGGCGGTCCGTCGGCTTTCTGGAAACGATCCACCAGCTCCTGCCGGTTGCGCGTCTGGCCATCGAGCAGGAACGAATCGATCTGGCGCGCTTCCAACTGGCCCTGGATTTCCCGGAGCTGGGTTTGGAACTGGCTGAACACCAGCAAGCGATGGTTGCCGGAAAGCGCTTCTTCGGTGATCTCCATCAACCGCTGGAGCTTCGCCGAGCGTCGTTCGAGCGCGAGTTTACCCAGCCGTTCGTGCTTGAGCAGCGCCAGATCGCAGCACGTCTGGCGCAGGCGTAGCAAGGCGGTCAGCAGCTGCAGACGGGCCGCGCCGGTGCCCGCGCTGCAGCGGATTTCGTCGACGCGCTTGCCGCCTTCGCCGAGCAAGTCGCGGTAAACCTGGCGTTGGTCGGCGCTCAGTTCGCACCATTCGTCGATGATCAGCTTGGACGGCAGATCGGCGGCGACCTCCTCCTTGGTGCGCCGCAGCAGAAACGGCGAGGTTTTCAGGCGCAGGCGCTCCAGCACATCGGCCGGCCGCGGCGGTTGCTGGAGCGGCGCTTCGTAGCGCTCGCGGAACTGCTCGCGCGAGCCGAGCCAGCCCGGCTGGATGAAACGGAAAATCGACCACAGGTCGCGCACACCGTTTTCGACCGGCGTGCCGGTCAGGGCGATCCGCCGCGTCGCCCGCAGCTTGGCGATCGCCTTGGCGTGATCGGTGTCCGGGTTCCGCATCAAACTCGCCTCGTCCACCGCCACCAGCCGGTATTCCCGCTTCAGATGCCACGCCAGATCCCGGGCCAACGTTCCATAACTGGTGACAATCACCTCATCGTCCTGAAGGCGGCCTTGCTCGGTTTCCCGGTTCGGACCGTGCAGCACGCGCACGGTCCGGCTCGGCGCGAAGCGTTGGAACTCCGCCCGCCAGTTGCCGAGCAACGAGGTCGGCGCGACCACCAGCACCGGACCGCCCACCCCGGCGGCGAAGCTCGATTCGATCACGACGATGGTTTGCAGCGTCTTGCCGAGACCCATGTCATCGGCCAGCAAGGCGCCGCCGAAGCGCTCGAGGCGGTCGCTCAGCCAGCCGACACCCTGCCGCTGGTAGGGCCGGAGCAAGCCCCCCACCCCGGTGCCAAGCGAGTCCGGCAAATGGATCGGTGAATCTTTCTCTTCTTGGTTGGAAATGAGGTTTTTGCGACCTTTTTTCCGAAATTCCTCTACCATCTCGGCAATGGCTTTCGGGCCGACGAAATGCCCCTGTTCCTGGCGGATTTCGAGTTCGGACAGCAGCGACTCGGTCAAGCCGGCCGCCTCGCGGTCGAGCACCAGCTTGCGACCGCCCTTGATCGCTTGCGGCCTGCCGGAGCGGAGCCATTGCAGCACTTCGGCGCGGGAGATGGTCTGTCCGTCGTCGGTTTGGAAGTCGTAATCAAACGCCAGCCAGTCCTCGCCCGAGCCCAGCACCTTGAGTTGCGGCCGCACCACCGCGACCGAGCGGTGGGCGGTGCGGAAACGCTCGCCCTCGGAAACGGTCCAGCGCGCGCGCAGTTCCGGCAGATGGTGGGACAGGAAGGCCAGCACGGTCGACTCACCGCGCAGTTGGAAGCGACCGGGCGAACCGGGCTCCGCGGAGAAGCCCGCCGCGTGCAGCGCGGCGATCGCCTCGAATTCGGCCGGGAGGTTCCGGCTTTGCCACCCCTCCCCGTCTCGCCGCGGGAAATGCCGGTCGTCGTCCTGCCCGGGGGCGAGCGGCGGCAAGCCGTCGTATTGGGCGGACAGCCGGGCATCGAGCTGCTGGAGCGAGCCTTCGATCCGCAGGTGGAAGTCGACCGGAGCCGGCAACAGCTTGAGATCTCCAAGCCAAGAGCCTTCCGGGAAGACCAGCCAGTCTTCCCATTGCGGACCGCAGCGCAGCAGCTCCTTCACGGGCATCCGGACCGGCGCGCCCGATAGCCCGCGACGCAGGAGCGCGGCCAGTTCGGGGGGCGGCGCGGAGGAGCCGACGCGAGCGATCGAGTCCGCGTCGAGTTCCCACGGCTCGTCGCCGAGCCAGATGATTTCGCCCGCCGAAAATACGAGCTTTAATTCATCTTTATTCGATTCTTCAGCAAATACTTGTATGCGTTTTTCCGAAAATATCGAAATAGGTTTTCCGCCGCTCGAAATCCTCGGATGATCGATCGATGCGGCAAGGAATCCGGGCAGGCGGACCACATCCAGCGCGAGCGGCAAAGGGCCGCCGGGCTGGCTCACCCCTTGCCCGGCCAGCCAGTGGGCGACCGCCTCGTCGGCAGGCTCGGGCGTGACGACTGGCAACGGATTGAGCGTGACGGTGAGTCGCCCGCGACGCAGCGCTTCGCACCAGTTGGGCGGGAGTTTCAGCTCGAACGCCATCGCGGGTGGCGCGGCGGCCCGGATGGCGTGGGATGACGCTTGGGCGGAGGTGTTGGCCGCCGGCTGGCTGGCGCGGGGTTTCAGCAGGGCGAGGCCGGTCGCCACCGCGTGGGCGCAGAGCGCGCCGGTGGCCTGGTTTTCCGGGCACGCGCAACGCGCCTCGAAACGCCCTCCCGGCGCGGCTTTCACGCCCAGCCGCAGGACGCGTTTTCCCTCGCGCACGCTGCCGGTCCAGCCGTCGGGCGACAACTTCGCCTGCGCCACCAAGCCGCCTTCGAACAGCGCCTTGCCGTCCTTGAAGGCCTTCCAACCGGCCGCCGCTTGCAGCTCGGACTCTTTCCACTCGATCATGGTCACGCGATTTCACCTCGGGCGGCGGTTTTGGTTGCCAGTCCCGCCCGTCACGGGAAGACTGCCGCCCCATCCGGGTCAGGGTCGCTAAATGAAAGTCGTCGGCATCGCAAACCAGAAAGGTGGAGTGGGAAAAACCACCACCGCGTTGAACCTCGCCGCCGCCCTCGCGCAGCGCGGGCAGCGTGTGCTCCTCGTGGACCTCGACCCCCAGGCGAACTGCACCAGCGGCCTCGGCATCGAGGCGCCGGACGGCGGCAGCCTGTATCCCGTGCTGATCGGCCAGCGCACCGTGTTCCAACAGCTGCTGCCGACCGGCCGCGAGAACCTGTGGATTGTCCCGTCGGAAATGGACCTCGCCGGAGTGGAAATCGAACTCGCCCGCTCGGACGATCACCTGACCCGCCTCCGCAATATTCTCCAAGGGCTCAAGCCGAACGACTTGTTCGACTACTGCATCCTCGATACCCCGCCCTCGCTCGGCGTGCTGATGACTTCGGCGCTCGCCGCCGCGGACGAGATCGTGATCCCGCTCCAGTGCGAGTGGTTCGGCCTCGAAGGACTGGCGAAGATCGTCCACGTCATCGATCAAATCCGCGATTCCGAGGCGAACCCGGACCTCCGCCTGGAAGGCATCGTGATGACCATGTTTGACGGTCGCACATTGCTGTCGCGCCAAGTGGTTGAAGAAGTTACGAGCTTTTTCCCGGAACAAATCTACAAGACGGTGGTGCCGCGCACGATCCGCATCGGCGAGTCGCCGAGCCATGGGCGGACGATTTTCGAGCACGATCCGTCCGGCCCGGGCGCCGCGGCCTATGGCGCGCTGGCGGATGAATTCCTCGCCCGCCACAAGGCGGTGGCGGCGGTGTGAACAACTCCGCGAGGCATTGGAACTCCTAGTGCGAGGCCGGGTTTCCCACTTGACCTGACGGGGCCCCGGCTCAAGACTGCCGGCCCCTTTCGGGAGGCCCTCGGGTCCCATCGTGCCAGCCGCCGGACAGCCGCACGGACCACGGCGTCGGCCAGCCCCCGATTCGGGCCCGCACCCGTCGATTTTTCCTTTACCCAATGTTCAAGAAGCTTTTCGGAAACTGGTTTTCCAACGACATCGGCATCGATCTCGGCACCGCCAACACCCTCGTCAACCTCAAGGACCACGGCATCGTCCTGCGCGAGCCCTCGGTGGTCGCGGTCAAGGCGGGCACCAACGAGGTGCTGGCCGTGGGCGACGACGCCAAGCGCATGCTCGGCCGAACCCCGGGCAACATCGTCGCCATCCGCCCGCTGAAGGATGGCGTGATCGCCGACTTCGAGGTGACCGAGGCGATGCTCCGCCACTTCATCCGCAAGGCGAACGGCCGCCGCAAGGGCAACCCGCGCGTGTTGATCGCCATCCCGTCCGGCATCACCGAGGTCGAGCGCCGCGCCGTGCGCGAGTCCGCCGAACAGGCCGGTGCCCGCGAGGTCTACCTGATCGAAGAGCCGATGGCCGCCGCGATCGGCGTCGGCCTGCCGGTCCAGGACGCTTCCGGCAACATGATCGTCGACATCGGCGGCGGCACCACCGAGGTCGCGCTCATTTCCCTTTCCGGCATTGTTTACGCCCGTTCGGTCCGCACCGCCGGTGACGAACTCGACGAGGCGATCATCCAATACATGAAGCGGGCCTACAACCTGATGATCGGCGAACGCACCGCCGAGGACATCAAGATCCGTCTCGGATCGGCCGCCCCATTGCCGAAGGAAATGACCATGGAGGTCAAGGGCCGTGACCTCGTCGCCGGTCTGCCGAAAACCATCACGATCACCTCGCAGGAAATCCGCGAGGCGATGTCCGACCCGCTCAGCACCATCGTTGACGCCGTGCGCACGACGCTGGAGCGCTGCCCCCCGGAGCTCGCGGCCGACCTGGTCGACCGCGGCATCGTGCTGGCCGGCGGCGGTGCGCTGCTCAAGGGGCTCGACCGTCTGCTGCGCGAGGAAACCGGCCTGCCGGTCCACATCGCCGAGGACCCCCTCAGCGCCGTGGCCGAAGGCACGGGCAAAGCCTTGCAGGAGATCGCGTTCCTCAAGCGTGTGACCAACACGGATCGCTGACGCGTCGCCTCGGACTCGCCCGTCCATGAAGCCGCTCAACCTGATCGCGCTGCTGCTGTTCCTCGCGGGGGCCGCCTGGGCTCTCACGCGGAGCGATCGCTCCGTGCGTGAAATCCAGGCCGGCTACTACCGGGCGATCTCGCCGTTCCTCAAAGCCGGTTCGGCGATGGAAACCCGGGCGCGCTCGTTCCTCGACGAGGTCCATCATTCGAAGGAGCTGGAGATCGAAGCCCGCGCCCAGCAGGACGAGATCGGCCGCCTGCGCCTGATCGAATCACGGTTCCGCGAGCTCGAAAGCGAGAACGCGAACCTCCGCCACGCCCTGAACTTCGCCAAAGCGACCAAATTCGAAGTCGTGACCGCCCGCATCACCCGCCGTCAGCCGACGACCTGGTGGCAGACGGTGGAAATCGACCGCGGCGAGAACGCGAAGATCGGCACCCAGCTGCCGGTGCTTTGCAACGAGGGCCTGGTCGGCCAGATCGACCAGACCCGCCCGGACCGCGCGACCGTGATCCTGCTGACCGACGAGAAGTGCCAGGTTTCCGCCAAGGTGGAAGGCACGCCGGAGGTCGGCATCGTCAGCGGCCAACGCGCGTTCGACGGGCCGCCGATGCTGCGGCTCCGCTTTTTGACAAAGGACACCGCGGTCAAGAAAGGCCAGCGCGTGTTCACCACCGGCCGGGGCGGTTTGTTCCCGGCCAACCTCCTTTTAGGAACCGTCGAGTCCGTCGAAAAAGGCTCTCTGGATTCCGAAGCTCTCGTCCGTCCATCGGTCAACTTCGCGGATCTGGATACCGTTTTCGTCGCGCTCACCGCCGGCGAATGACCCCGTGATCCGCTACACGCTCACCACCCTGTTCCTGCTGCTGGCCGCGTTCGTGGTCCAACAGTTCCTGCCCGCGTTCACCGGGCTGGACAACGCGCGGGTGCTGCTCGTCCAGCTCGTTTTTCTCTGCGCCGCGGTCACCGTCGGCACGCCGACGATGCTGTTGCTCGCCTTCGTCGGCGGCCTGCTGTGGGACGCCCAGTGCACGCTCGGCCCGCAGGGCGGCACACCGGAGATCTACAGCCAGCCGGTCGAGTCGCTGCGCTTCGGCTACTCGGTCCTGCTGTTCGGCGCGATGGGTTTCCTGATGCAGGGCATCCAGCCGCTGTTCCGCCAGGGCAAGTGGCAGTTCTCCGCCCTGCTGTCCGGAATCGCCGTGTTCCTCTACCTTTCCGCCGAATACGCGCTGATCAACTTCGTGCGCGGCGACTTCGTCCTGACCCACGGCATCGTCCGCCGGATCGCGCTGACCTCGCTGCTGACGATGGTGTTCTCGCCGCTCGTGTTCTGGCTGTTGTTCCGTGTTGCCAACGCCTGCCGCCACACGATCCGGTTCGACGGCATCAAGCGCCACCGCCGCCAGCAACGCTATTCCTGAAACCATGGAGCCGCGCTTCAGATTCCGCCTCTACCTGCTGACCGCCTCCGTGCTGGTCGGCTTCGGCGCGCTGTTGTCCCGGCTCCACGAGTTCCAGATCACCCGCCGCGACGAGTTCCTCAAACAGGTCCCGGGCAACCGCACCGTGACCATCCGCGAGCCGGGTATCCGCGGCGAAATCACCGACCGCAACGGCATCGCCCTCGCCACCAACACCCGCGAATACGAGGTTTCCTTCAACCTGCAGGAAATCTACGCCGCCTACCGACGCCAGCACCTCGACGATCCGAAGCTCGAGCGCCTCACCACCGAGGGCGGCATGCTCCGCAAGCGCAGCGAGCGGGACATCGTGACGATCGTCAACGAGTTCATCATCCCCCGGCTGGTGTCGAAGAATCTGGCGAAAAACTACAACGCCGGGGCGCTGCGCGCGCACTTCCTCACCCACGGCGGCCTGGTGCCGTTCAGCTACCGCACCGATCTCACCTACGACGAGTTCGCCCGCTTCGCCGAGCTCAACCTCGAGCTGCCAGGCGTCTACCTCGACACCCGGCCGGAGCGCGAATACCCGTATGGTTCGCTCGCCTGTCACGTCCTCGGCTATCTCAAGCAGTGGGAAAAGGGCGATATCCCGGAAGGAGCCGCCCGCCGCTACGATCACTACATCGGCGAAGACAAGGGCCAGGCCGGGATCGAGTCCACCATGGACGATTATCTGCGCGGGCTCGAGGGCAAGAAGCTGATGCTCAAGGACGAGAAAGGCGGCATCCTCGGCTTGCTCGACTACACCCGGCCCGGTGCCGGGGCGAAAGTCGAGCTGACTCTCGACGCCCGGGTCCAATATCTCGCCGAAGCCACTCTCCGCCACGTTGGTCGTGCCGGCGCCGTGGTGATGGATATTGAAACGGGCGAGATCCTCGCGATGGCTTCGGTTCCCGATTACAACCCGAACCTGTTCATTCCCAGCATCAAAGCCGACCAATTCAAGGCCTACAACACGAACAAATCCCATCCCTTCAACAACCGCTGCATTTCCGCCTACACGCCGGGCTCGACCTTCAAGCTGGGCACCGCGATCAGCGGCGCGGTCAAGGGCATGGCCAACCGTGTGTTCAGCTGCGATGGCTACGTGACCTATGGCAACGCCAAGGTCGGCTGCTGGATTTGGAACCAACACCACGGCACCCACGGTTCGGAGACCCTGCCGATGGCCATCAAGCAGTCCTGCAACCCGTATTTCAACAAACTCGCCAACACCATCGGCGCGAAGGCGATGGTCGACGGGTTCACGATGCTCGGCTTCGGCAAGCCGACGGGCCTACCGCTGCCGGGCGAGAGCGGGGGCGTGATCCTTGGCAATCGCGCTTGGCGCGCCACCCACGCAGGTCGATCGCTGACACCGCACGACATCGCCCTGTTCTCCATCGGTCAAAGCGTCACCGCCACCCCGGTCCAGCTCTGTGCGATGGTTTCCACCGTCGCCAACGGAGGCAGGTATTATCAACCGCGTCTGGTCCGCAAGGTGGTTGCCGCCAATGGCGACGTGCTCGTCCCCGACAAGCCGAAGCTTGAAGTCGATCTGCTGCAGGAAGGCGTCAAGGACGCCGACCTCACCCTGATCCGCAAGGGTATGTGGATGGCCGTCAACGAGCCCGGAGGCACCTGTTCCCGCGCCAAGTTGTCCGATATCCAGATCGCGGCCAAATCCGGCACGGCCCAGGTGAATCTCGCGCTGAAAACCCACAACTCGTGGATGATCGCCTTCGCGCCATTCGAAAAACCGAAGTATGCGGTCTGCGTTCTCGTGGAAGACGGCGGTTCCGGCGGCAAGGTTTGCGGCCCGCTCGTCCAGCACATCATCCGCGGTCTGATCGCGCGCGACAATGGTATGAAGCTCGCCCTTCAGCCGCAGACCGAATACGGCGGCCACCGCGATCCGATCGAGGAAGTCGCGCCGTTTGAAGATCTTCCCGCCATGGATTCCTCCGCCGATGCGGGCGAAACCGGCGATGAAGTGGAAGGCTCAACGCCTCCCGTTCCCTCACCCGAAACCGAAAAACCGCCGGTGGCCGCGCCCACGATCACGCCTGAGGTGGATACCGAAGGCACCGTGGTCCCCCGCGCCAAACCGGTCGAACACCCCGAATAACCCCCCTTCCTCTTGTTTTCACCCATGATCCAACGCATCAAACGCATGCTCGGCATCGGCAAGCCCGATCCGTCGCAAGGCAACAGCCTCATCATCAACGTCGAACGCCTCGAACGCCGGGTCGCCCTGTTAGAAAACGGGGTGCTCGAAGAATACACGGTCGAGCGCGAAGGCGACCAGAACATCGTCGGCGGCATCTTCAAGGGCCGCGTCAAAAACATCGAACCCGGCCTCAAGGCGATGTTCGTCGACATCGGCCTGGAGAAGAACGCGTTCCTCCACTTCTGGGACGCCATCCCGGCCGCGCTCGACGCCGGCCTGGAGGAAATCGAGCGCGAAGGCCGCCCGAAGAAACAGCAGAAGAAGATCTCCTCCAAGGACATCCCGGACATCTATCCGGTCGGTTCGGAGATCATGATCCAGGTTTCCAAGGGACCGATCGGCACCAAGGGCCCGCGCGTCACCACCAACATCTCGCTCGCCGGCCGCTACCTCGTGCTGATGCCCTACACCGAGCAGTTCGGCATCTCCCGCAAGATCGAGGACCCGAAGGAGCGCCAGCGCCTGCGCCGCATCATGCAGAAGCTGTCCGTGCCGGAAGGCATGGGCATCATCATGCGCACCGTCGCCCAGGGTACCCGCGCCCGCCACTTCGTGCGCGACCTCGCGATGCTGCTCGAACAGTGGGCCGAGGTGGAGGAGAAGCGCGACAAGCATCCCGCCCCGGTGTGCACCTTCCGCGAACCCGGCCTGATCGAGCGCACCGCCCGCGACTTCCTCACCGACGAGGTCGAGCAGGTGCTCTGCGACGACGCCGCGATGACCGAACAGATCCGCGAGATCGCCGGCAAGATCTCCCGCCGCGCCAAGCGCCGCATCCACCACCTCGCCTCCGCCCCGGTGCCGATCTTCGAGAAAATCGGCATCCAGAAGCAGATCGACGAGGCCTTCTCCCGCCAGGTCTGGCTGCCCTGCGGCGGCTACATCGTGATCGACGAGACCGAGGCGCTCATCTCGATCGACGTCAACACCGGCCGCAACCGCGGCTCGAAGGATGTCGACAAGATGATCCTCGAAACCAACGTCGAGGCCGCCGTCGAGGTCGCCCGCCAGCTCCGCCTCCGCAACATCGGCGGCCTGGTCGTGGTCGACTTCATCGACATGCGCCACCGCAAGGACCAGCAGGCGGTTTACAAGGCGATGAAGGACCGCCTGAAAAAGGACAAGGCGAAGACCCAGGTCCTCCAGATCTCGCCCATCGGCCTGATGGAAATGACCCGCCAGCGCCTCAACGAGTCGCTGCGCGAGACGATGTACGAGCCCTGCCCGTATTGCCAGGGCCGCGGCCGGGTGAAGACCACCATGACCATGTCGGTCGAGATCCAGCGCAAGCTCAACTCGGTGATCCACAAGCACCGCGACAACGTCGGCGACCTCGTCGTGGTGGTGAACGCCGACGTCCTCAACCGCTTCAAGAGCGAGGACAGCAGGCTGCTCGTCGAAATCGAGCGCCAGCACTCCGGCCGCCTGATCTTCCGTTCCGACCCCTCGCTCCACCGCGAGCGCTTCGTCATCGTCGACGCCGCGACCGACCGCACGATCGAGCAGGGCTGATCGCCCCGCCCGCCCTCTTCAAGCCCCGCCCGCCACCCGGCGCGCGGGGCTTTTGCGTTTGGCATTCTCGGTTCCTCGTCTTGCCCTCCTTCTGGTGGGATGGCACGTTCGCCGGGCATGGCTGAAAAAACGCTGTTCGAGAAAATCTGCGACAAAGAGATCCCGGCGACGATCGTCCACGAGGACGCCCTCTGCGTCTGTTTCCGCGACATTTCGCCGCAGGCGCCCACCCACCTGCTGCTGGTCCCGCGCAAGCCGATCGCCCGCGTCGCGCTGGCCGCCGCGGAGGACCAGGCGCTGCTCGGCCACCTGCTGCTGACCGCCGGGGAAATCGCCCGCCGCGAGGGCATCGACGGCAGCGGCTTCCGCATCGTCATTAACAACGGCCCGGACGCCGGCGAGGCGGTGCCGCATTTGCACCTCCACCTGCTGGCCGGCCGCAAACTCGACTGGCCGCCCGGTTGATCGGATGAACCGCCGCCACGCGATCGCCCTGCTGCTCGGCACGACGGCGCTTTCCGCCTGCGTGCCGGCCGTTTCCCACCTCCCGCCTCCGCCGCCGCGGCGGGGACGGCCGGTCGTGGTGTTCGTGCACGGCTTGTTCCAGGACGGCGCGGTGAGTTTCGGCGAACTGCGGCGGCGGTTGGAGGCGAACGGCTGCGAATGCTACGCGCCGACACTCACGCCTTCGGACGCCCGCGACGGGCTGGACCGGCTCGCCCTCCAGTTGAAAGCGCAACTCGACGCCCGCTACGGCCCGGGCGAGCGGATCTCGCTGGTCGGCTTCAGCATGGGCGGCCTGATCGCCCGTTATTACCTGCAGGAACTCGGCGGCGCGGCGCGCTGCGACCAGCTCGTCACCGTGTCCACCCCGCACCATGGCACCTGGTCGGCCTGGTGCTACCCCGGCGAGGGCGCGCGGCAGATGCACCCCGGCAGCGCGTTTTTGCGGCGGTTGCGGGAAACCGAGGACCGCCTCGGCGGCATGCGGCTGGTGTCCTACCGTTCGCCTTTTGATCCGGTCATCCTGCCGTCCGACAGCCCGGTGTGGGACCGCGCGGAAAACCGCGGGTTCCCCGGCTACGTCCACACCCGCGTGACGCGCTCGGAGCCGCTGGTCAGCGAGCTGGTCGAGCGGCTGAAGCCTTGAGTGGCGGCCATCCGCATGCCGAAGGCATCCCAGCTCATGCCGAATCTCCGAAACAACCGGACTTTTTCCGAGAGGGCGCTCGGCTGGCTAGGCATGCTCACCAAGCAAACATCAGGAAACCACAGATTTCACTGATTCCACAGATTTTCAATGACTTGCATATGGCGAAAAGGCGCCTGAAGGAAGTCGGCGATTCTGAAAAATCTGTGGCATCTGTGAAATCTGTGGTCCCTCTTCCACCACACGGAAGAGTCACAAAAACTCCCGAATTTGGTATGAACACTCCAGTCAGCCCGTCGCGCCGGTTATTTTCCTGGCCCCCGGCCCCTAACCTCTGGCCCCTCCATGCCGACCGGCCATGAGGGCCTCGTTGCGAGTCGGGGCGAGCTAAACCTCGCGGTCCGTGAAGACCTCAGTGCTCCTTGTGGTGCAGTTTTTCGACCGTCCGGGAGTGGTCGCAACCGCAATTTTGGCCGCAGCGCGTGCCCTTTTTCATCCGCGAGAGACGGATGTAGAACACGACCAAGGTCAGGGTGACGACGGAAAGGGCGACGACGGTCTGCCAGTCGATCATGGAGGGAAAGCGGTGATGGGATTTTAGCCGAGGCCGAACAGGTGTCCGAGCTGGAACACCAGCAGCGAGGCAACGTAAGCGAAGCCGCCCATGAATACAAACTGGCCGGCGGCCCATTTCCACGAATTCGCCTCACGGGCGACCACGGCGGTGGTGGGCAGACACTGGAGGGCGTAGATATAGAAAACGATCAGCGAAACGACGGTCAGCGGCGTGAACAACAGCCGGCCGTCGGGCCAGGTGGCGGCGGCGAGTTTGTCGCGCAGCGCGCCGCGGGTGGCTTCCTCGTCGTCGCTTTCCTCGACGTTGAAGATCACGCCCATGGTGGTGTTGAAGACCTCGCGGGCGGCGAAGGAGGTGAGGATGGCGGTGCCGGTGCGACCGTCGAAGCCGAGCGGTTTCACGACCGGTTCGATCACCGCGCCCATCCGGCCCATCGCGCTGTGGGCGAGCTGGTCGCCCTTGTTTCCGCCGTCGGTCTTCGGATAGGTGCTGAGCGCCCAGAGCAGGATCGAGAGGCCGAGGATGACGGTGCCGGCTTTGGCGACGAAGGCCCACGCGCGGTCGGCGACGTGGCGCAAGATGTAGCTCCACTGCGGGCCGCGGTAGAGCGGCAGTTCGAGCATGAAGTGGTTCGGCTGGGTGTCCGGACCGAGCCGGCCGCGCAGCACGCGGGAGACGACGAAGGCGCTGAGAATGCCGGTCGCGTAAATGCCGAACAGGATCAACGCCTGCTTCCACGAGCCTTCCTTGCCGTCGAGCAACAGCGGCACGAGCAGGAAATACACGGGCAAACGCGCCGAACAGCTCATCCAAGGCGCGATGAAAATCGTGACCAGGCGCTCCTTGGCGGAATCGATCGTGCGGGTGGCCATCACGCCGGGGATCGCGCAGGCGTGGGAGCTGAACAGCGGCAGGAACGATTTGCCGCTGAGCCCGGCCTTGGCCATCAAGCCGTCCATCAGGAAGGCGGCGCGCGCCATGTAGCCGGAGCTTTCCAGCAGGCCGATGAAGAGGAACAGCAGGACGATCTGCGGCAGGAAGACGAGCACGCCGCCGACGCCGCCGATGATGCCGTCGACCAGCAGCGAGCGGAGGTCGCCGTCGGGCATCAGGCCTTCGACCCATTTGCCGAGGCCGCCGAGGCCGCCCTCGATCCACTCCATCGGGTAGTGGGCGAAGGAGAAGATCGACCAGAAGACGGCGAACATGATCGCCAGGAAGCTGATCCAGCCGAGGACGGGGTGGAGGAAAACGCCATCAAGCTTGTCGGAGAGCGTCTGCTGGTGGGCGTCCGGCCGGCGCACGGCGAGCTCGCACAGGCGGGCGACCATCGCGCGGCGGGCGGGCTCGGGGTCGGCTTGCTCGTGCGCCCACGGGCTTTCCGCGGCGGGCGGGAACGGGTGGCGGATCGCCTGCTTGAGGTCGAGCAGGCCTTTGCCGGCGTTCGCCTGGATCGGGACGACCGGCACGCCGAGTTCCTCGGAAAGCTTCGCCGGATCGAGGCGCAGGCCCTGTTTTTCCGCGACATCGACCATGTTCAGGGCGATGACGACCGGCAGGCCGAGCTCGATGACGTGGAGGACGAGGTTGAGGTGGCGTTCGAGCGCCGAGGCGTCGACCACGCAGACGGCGAGGGCGGGTTTCGGGACGCCTTCCAGCTGCCCGGTCAGGGCGTCGCGGGCGACTTTCTCGTCGGGCGAATGGGCGCGCAGCGAGTAGCAGCCGGGGAGATCGAGCACCCGCAGCTTCTGCCCGTGGGGGGTGAACATTTCGCCTTCCTTCACCGAGACGGTGACGCCGGCGTAGTTGCCGACCCGTTCGACCGATTTCGTCAGCGCGTTGAACAGCGTGGTTTTCCCGGCGTTCGGATTGCCGACGAGGGCGATGGCTTCGGGGGCGTGAGGCGCGGACATGGGGCGGCGCAGTGATGCGCGATTCAAGCGAGCGGCGCCACCAAAACCTGCTCGGCCAGCTCGCGGCTGATCGCCAGGCGCGTGCCGCAGACCGAACAGATCAGATTGCGTCCGTTCGAAAGCTTGCGGACTTGGAGTTGCTCGCAAAATCCCATGTCGCGAAGGCGGTCGCAGCCGGGGCCGCTGAGCAGTTTGATGCGCATGTCGCAACCGACGCCGGCTTGGTTCAGCGTCATGGCGCTGTCCACGGCAAGGTCGTTGGCGAGGGCGAAGGGCATCTGAGCTCCAAGAAGTACCTATTGAGACGCCGTTGCAATACGAAAAAATGCGGAGTGGCAGTTTTTTCCGGTCATACCACCTCGGCCAGGCGTTCGGCCATTTCAGCCTTTTGCAGGCCGGCGGTGATCTCGGACAAATCGCCCTCGAGGATGCCGGCGAGGTTGTGGGAGGTCAGGCCGATGCGGTGGTCGGTGACGCGCGATTGCGGGAAATTGTAGGTGCGGATTTTCTCCGACCGGTCGCCCGAACCGATCAGCGAGCGGCGGTGGGCGGAGTAGGCTTCCTGTTGCTCGCGGAGCTTCAGTTCGTAGAGGCGGGTGCGGAGGATCTGCAGCGCCTTTTCCTTGTTCTGGCCTTGGGAGCGGCCGTCCTCGCAGCGGACCATGATGCCGGTCGGCAGGTGGAAAACCTGCACGGCGGATTCGGTGCGGTTGACGTGCTGGCCGCCGGCGCCCCCGGCGCGGCAGACTTCGATGCGGAGGTCGTCGGCTTTCAGTTCGACATCGACCTCCTGCGCCTCGGGCATCACCGCGACGGTGACGGTGGAGGTGTGGACGCGGCCCTGCGCCTCGGTGGCGGGGACGCGCTGGACGCGGTGGACGCCGGATTCGTATTTGAGGAATCGGAAAACCTCGTCGCCGGTGATTTTCAGGATGACTTCCTTGAAACCGCCGACTTCCGACGGGCTGCTTTCGAGGTGCTCGCTCTTCCAGCCGCGTTTTTCGGCATAGCGCTGGTACATGCGCAGCAGCTCGGCGGCGAACAGCGAGGCCTCGTCGCCGCCGGCACCGGCGCGGATTTCCAGCAGCGCGTCGCGGTCCTCGTTCGGGTCGGCCGGCAGCAGGGCGTACTGGAGGTCGTCGGCGACCTGGACGGCTTCCTGTTGCAGCAGCGGGATTTCCTCCGCGGCCATGGCGGCGAACTCGGGATCGTCGGATTTCGCCAGCGCCTCGTTGTCGGCGAGCTGGCGGGCGATCGCCTCGTGGCGCTCCCACAGCTCCAGCGTCTGCTTCAGCCGGCGGTGCTCGCGCAGCAGCTCGGTGGCGCGCTTCGGGTTGGAAAACAGGTCCGGATCGGCGATGGCGTCGTCGACTTCTTCGAAGCGCTGGCGGCGTTTGGCGATCAGGGCGGAGTAATCCATGCGGTCGGGTGAGGCCGGAGGCGGAAAACAAAGCGGCCGCGATCCCGGGGGGAGCGCGGCCGCTTTGGGAAAATCACGCCTTACTTGGAGGAGGCGGTGCGGGCCTTGCGGATGATGCTGGCAACCGTTTCGGAAGCCTGGGCACCCACGCCGAGCCACTTGTCGGCCTTTTCAAGGTCGACTTCGTAGTTGGCACCGTCCTTGAGCGGATCGTAGGTGCCGATCTGCTCAATGTAACGACCGTCACGGCGCTTGCGGGAGTCCACAGCGACGATCTTGTAGTACGGGCGGTCTTTGGTGCCTTGGCGATTGAGTCGGAGAGCTACGGCCATGTCAGTGGGGCGTTCGAGAATGAGCCCGGAGACGGGCGGGCGCGGAAATTGCACTCCCGGTCCCGGCTTGCCAAGCAGAAACTGGAAGAGAGGCGAATTTTGTGAACAACTTGGGTTGCAGCGGGCTACGGATGGTTTTGAAATCCGTGCCGTCATGGAAGTCCGTTCTTACGATTCGCAGATCCCGTTCACGACCAAGGATGGCTCGACGATCCGCAGTTTGCTCGACCGGGCGAACGCGCCGGTGGCGAACCAGAGTCTGGCCGAGGCGAGCCTGCCGGAGGGCGCGGCGACGGAGCGGCATTACCACCGGCTGAGCGAGGAATTCTACTACATCCTCGAAGGCCGCGGGCGAATGGAGATCGACGGCGAGGAACGGGACGTTTCGCCCGGCGACGCGATCCTGATTCCAGCCGGGGCGTGGCACCAGATCCGGGCGGATGGCTTCCTGCGCTTCCTCTGCTGCTGCGCGCCGCCGTATTCGCACGAGGATACGTATTTCGAATAGGCGTCGCGAATCGGGCGAATCTCAGATTTTAAATAAGGAAGGCAGGAATTTCAGGAAAGAGTCCCGTGGCTCTCCTTCCTGAAATTCCTGCCTTCCTTATTTGCCTCCTCTTTCTTTTTGCGTCTTCTGCGCCTTTTACGTCTGAAAAGAGATTCGCGAGATTCGTCCGATTCGCGGTGCCTCCCACTCATTCCAAGCGGATGACTTCGCATGAAAAACGCGGAGCCGGTGAGGGCTCCGCGTTTGGGAATCGGGGAGTTTTCGGGGCGATCAGAGGCCGGCGAGGACGTCGTCCATCGCGTCGATGAGTTCCTGCATCGTCTCGGCGGTTTCGTTGCCCATGTTCGAGATGCGGAAGGTGAGGCCCTTGATCTTGCCGTAGCCGCCGTTGATGACGAAGCCGTGCTTCGACTTGAGCGTCTTGATGAAGGCGGCCTGGTCGAAGCCTTCCGGGGTGTGGAAGCAGCTGAGCGACTTCGAGCGGTTGCCTTCCGGGGCGAAGTTCTGGAAGCCGTGCTTGGCGGCCCATGCGGCGATCAGCTGGTTGTTCGCCTCGTGGCGGGCGACGCGGTTGGCGAAGCCTTCCGCGGCGATGGTGCCGAGGATCTGCTGGAGGCCGAAGAGCAGCGAGATCGCCGGGGTGGACGGCGTGTTGTTCTTCTCGGCGTTCTTGGCGAACTCGATGAAATCGAAGTAATAGCCGCGGTTCGGCTGGCTCTTGGCGCGCTCCATCGCGGCTTCCGAGCAGGCGAACACGGTGAGGCCGGGCGGCAGGGCGATCGCCTTCTGGACGCCGGCGAGCAGGACGTCGATGCCGAGCGCGTCCATGGCGATCGGCACGGCGGAGAGCGACGACACGCTGTCGACGATGAGCAGCACGCCGGGGAAGGATTTCACGACCTTGGCGATGCCCTCGAGGTCGTTCATCACGCCGGTCGAGGTCTCGTTGTGGATGAGCGTCACGGCGTCGAAGCCGCCTTCGGCGAGCTTGGCGCGGACGGTTTCCGGGGCGATCGCCTCGCCCCACTCGACCTGGATCTTGTCGGCTTCCAGGCCGTTCTTCTTGGCGACGTCGAACCACTTGTCGGAGAACGCGCCGCAGCAGAGGGTGAGGACCTTTTTCTGGACGAGGTTGCGCAGCGAGGCCTCCATCACGCCCCAGGCGGACGAGGTCGAAAGGAAGACCGGGCGGGAGGTGCCCATGATTTCCTGCAGGCCGGGCTGGAGCGAGGCGTAGAGCGCTTCGAACTCGGAGCCGCGGTGGCCGATCATCGGCTGGCTCATGGCGGCGTAGGTTTCCTTCGAAACGTCGATCGGTCCGGGAATGAACAGTTTGGGCATGGTGGGTGTGCGGGTGGAAAACGGCGGGGAGTGTGGGAGCTGGCGGCGGCGGGCCAAGGCGAATCAGTCCTCCCAGATCATATGTTCTAGACGGAGCTGCTTGGCGCGGGCGGCGGCCTCGGCGGCGCGCGGGCCTTTGAACGAGGCGATTTTGTTGGCCACGGCGATGGCGGCGTCCCAGCGGCCGGCGGACTCGAGCAGCTTGAGGGCGCGGAATCCACAGCGCTCGAACCATTCCCATTCGGCAGGCGGTTGCTGGTTGGCGCTTTGGAGCACCGAGTAATAGCTTTCGAGCGCCTCGGCGTCGCGCTTGCCGTCGGTGCCGTCGGGGCTGGGCAATTGCTCGAGCACCATGCCGCGCAGGTAGTGGAGGCGGGCGAGCTCGGCCGGCTGGTTTTTGGCGTCGGCGAGCAGGCGGTCGTAAACCGAGAGCGCGGCGGCGAGCGAGCCGGGTTTGCCGGTGCCGCGGGCGTAGAGCGCCTCGCCGAGCAGCAGGCCGGAGGGCTGGCGCAGCGGGTCGCCGGCGGGCAGCGAGTCGAACCACGGTTGCAGCGCGGCGATCGCGTCGTCGAGGCGGTCGCGGTCGATCAGCAGCCGGGCGTGCTCCAGCCGGGCGAGCGGGGCGAGCGGCCCGGGGTGGTTGGCCACGCGCAGGAACAGGGCGAGCGCTTCCTCGCGGGACTGGGCGGTGGCGCCGAGCGCCGCGGCGCGGGCGGCGAGCAGCAGCGCGGCTTGCGAAAGCGGCGAGTCCGGCTCGGCGAGCGCGAGTTTTTCCAGCGTCAGGCGGGCGTTGTTGTAGTCGCCGTTGCGGAACAGGTTGCGGCCGAGCAGCAGGGCGGCTTCGCGGGCGGCGGGCGACTGCGGGTGGCGGGCGAGAAATTCCCGGGCCTGGGGGATCGCGGCGTTCACTTCGCCGGCGAGGTCGGCGATCCGCAGGCGGAGCCAATCGAGATCTTCCGTGTTGGCGTTGCCGGCGGCCAGCGCGTCGAGCTGGGCGCGGGCGGCGGCGAGGTCGGCCGGTTGTTCGCGCAGCGCTTCGTCGGCGATGGCCAGACGGGTTTCAGCGGCGCGCGGGTGGTCCGGGTTTTCGGCGAGAAAGCGTTCCAGCGCCTGGCGGGACGAGGCCGTCAGCGCGCGTTCGAGCTCGAGCTCGGTGCGCAGGTGGTGGTCGCGGTCCGGGTCGCCGGACGGTGCCACGCCGGGGAGCGCGCCGCTTTGCAGGCGGGCGAGCGCGGCATTGAGTTCGGCGGTTTCGCCGGCGGTTTCGTCGAGGTTTTCGGCGGCGTCGTCGAACCACTTGGCGGCTTCGGCCATTTGCCCGCGGTGGTAGGCGGTGCTGCCCTCAAGGAAGGCGGCTTCGCCCTTCAGGCGCGGGGAGCCGGCGGAGAAGCGGACGGCTTCCAGCGCGGCGAACGCGCGGTCGGTGCGACCGTCCTCCAGCAGCCAGCGGCCGAGCTGGAGCAAGGCGCGCGGCGCGAGGAAATGATCGGGATGGTCGAGGCGCACGCGGGTCAGCATGCGTTCCGCCTCGGCCTTCGCCTCGGGCGTGCCGATCCGGTGCAGGCCGATCGCGCGGGTGAACATGGCGAACACGGCGAGGTC
>Ga0070664_100000834_pt1 | contig 23778 bp, 23 predicted proteins | sample KBSC73metaG_FD_65863 | JGI IMG/M metagenome (GOLD analysis project Ga0070664, IMG submission 65863) | Corn rhizosphere microbial communities from Kellogg Biological Station, Michigan, USA - KBS C7-3 metaG | ecosystem: Host-associated > Plants > Roots > Rhizosphere > Soil ... | reverse complement strand
TCGATCAGCAGCCGTTGGGCTCCGAAGGACAGGTACTTCTTGTTGCTGATGTCCGCATCGACAATCGTGAGGAAGTCCTAGCTGCACTAGGCTTGCGTGGCGGCGAGAGCGCTGATTCCGCAATCCTTTTCCACGCCTGGATGAGATGGGGCGCCGCGTGCCTCCAACGCATTGTCGGGGATTATGCCCTCGCCGTGTGGGATGAGCGCGAACGCCGGCTGACTCTCGCTCGCGATGCGACCGGCCAGCGGCCACTTTTCTACGCCTCGCGCGATGGCTTGCTAGCCTTTGCCAGCACCCCAGCGGGACTTCTCGCGTGCGCCGGGGTGCGCTTCGACTACGATTTCCACTCGCTCGCGAGAGCAGCGGTCGGGCTCACAAATCGCGGTGAGACCGCATATTTTCGCGGCATCGCCCGCGTACCGCCCGGGCACATCATCCATATCCGACCAGACGGCGTTTCATCGGAACGGCACTGGATGCCGCCGACTGAAGCTCTTAGGCTACGCTCCGATGCCGAGTACGTGGAAGCTTACCGCGAGCATCTCAGCCAAGCCGTGCGGGCACGCGTGCGGCGCGCTGGAGGCGAACTGGGAGTCCACCTCAGTTCAGGGTGGGACAGCAGCGCGGTCGCGGCCATTGCCGCTCGGGTCGCCGATAAAAAGCCGCTTGCCTTCACCTCCGCGCCGCGCGCCGGGTTCAACGGCCCCGTTCCGCGGGGCCGGATCGCAGACGAATCAAAGCTTGCGGAGCTGGTGGCCCGGAAGCTCGAGCTTGAACAGGTAGTCGTCCGTCCGTCTGGGGGCGTGCTCTCGCGGCTGCGAGAGCACTGCAGAATCTACCAGGATCCTGTGTGCAACCTGGTCAATCTCGAGTGGCTCGCCGAAATCCTTGACGCCGCGGCGGCACGCCGCGCCTCCACGCTACTCATAGGCGAAATGGGGAATTTGTCGCTCCACGCCGGGGGGCTCCCCGTCCTCGCTGAGTGGCTGCGAGCTGGAGCCTTTGCGACGTGGTGGAAGCAGGCAAGAGCAGCACGGGCTTCCGGCCAGGCTCGGTGGCAGGGAATCTTGATGAATTCGTTTGCGCCCTGGCTGCCCAAATCCGTTGCCGGCGGCGCCAGCCGCGTCTTCATGGGCACTCCCAGCCTTCAGGAGCAGAATTTCTTTCGCTCGCAATGGCTGACCGCCCCGTCAGCCCAGTCAACCACGATCCGGCGCTATCGAGGCCGATACCCGCCGCGCTTTCACGCAGTCACCGCGAGCGACCCTGGGCTCTTCCGCAAAGGCGCCCTCGCCGCCGCGGGGGTAGACGAGCGGGATCCGACTGCGGACAGGCGCCTGCTCGACTTCAGTTTCGCTTTGCCGCCCGAACAACTACTCGATCATGGTACGTGGCGGCCCTTGGCCCGCAAGGCTTTGCACGGAATCCTTCCCGACGAAATTCTCAACTCGCGGCTTCGGGGATACCAAGGCGCAGACTGGTACGAACGGGTCAAACCAGAAGACGCCAGCGCTGTTCTCGAAGAGATCTCCTCGAGCCACAGCGCATGTGAGCTTCTCGACATCCCGAAGATCCGGAAAGCAATCGACGATTGGCCTCAGGGCGCGTGGGCAAATCCGCGCGAGATCGCCATTTATCGGAGCCGCTTGCCGATCGCGCTTGCCGCCGGGGTTTTCGTTCAGGAGTTTGAAGAGGCGGTCAGGGGTTCGTCCGCTGGCTGATCGGCCAGTTTCTTGTTCCGGAACCGACGCTCCAAAAGCGCGTCGAGGGCGGCCATGTTTAGAAGCCGCTGCGCCGTTGCCGCCCGGTCGGTCGCGGTGCCATCGGCGAGTTCCTGCTGCAGTCGAACGCGGAGTTCCTGCCTCGGCTGAAAATTGACCGCCCCGGGGTCGGAGCTGGCCACCGCCGCCCGGAGATCGACAGCCCGTTCGACGATAGCCCGGCCCTCAGCCAAGGACACGTCGCCCCGCTCACAGTCTTTCAAGAGCGCACATTTGAACGAACGGCAGATGTCGAAGCGAGTCTCGTAGATCGTGCAGCGACTGCACTTTTCATATTTGCAGGGCAGCCGGAAATAGGTCTTGTCCTCGAAATCCTCAAGTTTGAGCCCATGTTCAAGGATCCGAGGTTCCTCTCCGGGCGTAACTCGCGCGCGTCCGTAAAGCGTACCGTTGCAGCACAGGGCGCAACCCACGCAAAGGCTGCCCGCGTCTTCCGTGGTCGCAGCGTTCAACGCCGGCCTCCGCTGCTTAGCTGCTTCTGGAACGGCGAGGTCGTGAGCATCTGCAGAAGTTGCTTGCAATCCTCATTCAGACGATCGAGCCCCCACGGGCGTTGCAGCCGGAGGATCGGCACTTCACGAACAAGGCGCATGCATGCCTTCCAATGTTCCAGCTGCCCCTCCGCGGCGGCGACGTATGAACCACGGTAGGTGTTCGCGAAGACTGCGTCGGCCGCCTCGACACCGGTCAGCGGCTCGATCGCGAACCGGTCACCCTCTTCGAGCACATAGATGGCGGCGAACTCAAGGTGCTCGTCCACGGACACTTCTGGAGAGACCGGCACGTCGAACTTCTCGAATTGCTCATCACCGACATAGGAACGGTGATAATGATCGGAGGTTCTCCCGGTGGCCTCCAATACTTCCAGCCACAGTCGAAGACGCGGGAGGCCAGGCGCGGCGCGCGGCCTCCCGTCGCCATTGACCTGAACAACGCAAACATCGTCGGCGATGATGCGGTGCCCGCGATCGTGGAACCATGCCGCAAGGGTCGATTTCCCCGCGCCGGAATGACCCATGAAAGCGACGGCCCTGCTGTCGATCTCGATGGCGTTTGCATGTAGCGGCAGCAAGCCGCGTTGATGAAGAACCGCGCCGAACGCGGAGCCAAGGAGGTACAAGCGGATATTGCGTTCGGGAACGCCAGATAACGGCTCGACCGTGATGAATGCTCCGTCCTGGACCCGAAAGGTCGCCACGTCTGGAATCACGAGGGTCAAAGAGCCGTCAAAAGCGTGGAGACCGGCTTCGCGCTTCGATCCAGGTACCTTGCCAATGGCAATGGTGACGTCGGGCGACGAAGCATGCTCGGCCGCGAACAGCTCAGGCAGTTCAAGCTCGCTCCGCACCTTAAGGCCGAAGAGGGAATAATCCCGCCTCATGGATAACTCGCGACTTCAGCGAAACCTGCCGCTTCTGCACCGCCCATGACCGTGCGGTCTCCCACGGTAACCCACACGTGAGCCTGGAGTTTGCCGTCATTCGGATCGTGCCGCGCACCATAATGCAGGCGGGCATCTATTCCGTCGCGCCGCAGCAAACGCTGCAGCGCCAGGCCCTTCTCGATGCACATTGCTCGCCAGGGCACGCGGCGCGCGACAGCCTCGACGGCCCACAACCAGTCCTCGATGTCCCGCCCGTCATCCCCGGCCGCTTTTACCGAGCCGAAGCGGACGGCTCGCCGAAAAGGAAGGAACGCAACGGCCGCTGACGAAAGTGTCACGGTCATGGCTGCACGTGCGAGCAACGCGCGTCGCTCCCCGTCAAGGTTGCGGAATCTGGTAAAGGGACCGGCGAGCGACATTGATATCCAATGGCTTTCCATAGCGTCTTCGCCTGAATTCGCCATGTCTGACCGATCTTCCGGGGCTGGCTGTCCCAACCATCGCCGCTACAAGCGCCCGATGGCCAGGGGATCCGAGCTCGACGCGGTCGTTGACGCCTGCCGAGCGACCATTGCCGGTGAGGAGCTCAGGCTGGGCGATGGCGCTCTGGATTGGGGTCGCGTGGTCCGGCTTGCGCGGTTCCACCGCGTTCAGGGGTTGGTGTGGAATGCGTTCGCTCGGAAGCGCATGGCTGTACCGGAAGAAGCGGCCGTGCCCCTGGCTGCCGATGCGCAGGCAATCGCAGCGGATAATCTAAGCGTTGCCGTGGAATCGCGCGATCTCCTCAACGCGTTTCAACGAGCCGGGATACCAGTGCTGTTCTTGAAAGGATTGACGCTTGCCGCGCTCGCCTACGGAAGCGTTTCGACCAAGTCGTCAGCCGACATCGACATCCTGATCGCTGAATCGGACGTCGGGCATACGGCCGCGCTTCTCTCAGCGATCGGCTATCAATTGACCGTCCCTCGCCTTGCGGGCGCTGATGCCGCCCTTCGCAGCTGGCATCGGCATCACAAAGAGTCCGTCTGGGTCCATCACGCACGCGGCACGCAGATTGATCTCCATACGCGGCTCGCTGACAATCCCATGCTGATCCCCCAAGTGGGGATGAACTCTCCCAGTCGCGATGTCGAGGTGGCCCCCGCGGTCATCCTTCCCACGCTCGAGGAGGATGAACTTTTTGCCTATCTCTGTGTCCACGGCTCATCCAGCCTGTGGTTCAGGCTGAAATGGGTCGCCGATTTTGCAGCGTTCATCGAGCGCAAGAGCGGTGCCGAGCTCTCCCGACTGTATCGTCGCTCACAAGAACTCGGCGCCGCTCGGACATCGGGTGAGGCGCTTCTCCTGGCGGATGCGCTCTTCGGTTCGTTGGAAGATGCTGCGGAACTCCGAGCCCAGCTCTTGAAGGACCGGCCGGCCCATCGGCTGTTTCGAGCGGCCGTCCGGCAATTGGCCGGCCGCAACGAACCTCGAGAGCCAACTGCGACCCCTTTCGGAACCGCGCCAATACACTATCACCAATTCCTGCTCGCGCCGGGCGCCGCGTACAAGATGGCCGAAGCGCTGCGCCACGCACGATTGGTCCTGGACCGGCTCTAACGACGGCCCTTGCGGAGAGCGCCGCCTCCCGTGAACAAGGCCGGCCGCCAGCGCACTGCGAACAGGAGAATGGTGGGCAGCAACATCGTCAGCATCAAATCCTTCGCACCCTCGCCATATTGCATACCGGGATCGGGCCAACGCTCGAGCCACAGATCGACGGTCTCGTTCCAGGCGATGATCGCCAACAACCAGAGCCATGGCCGAAGCGATGACAGCGGTCGTCTCGTTAGGACGCCCGCTACTAGCCACACCAACACACCGGCGATCATGTGAAGCGCTTCGTGATTGATCGCTGTCGCGTGCTCGATGAACAGCTTGCCCTGATGCCAAGAGCCCATCGCACCGGCAATGATTTCCCAGACTCGGCTCAACGGCTCATCATCCGATAGAGATGTGGCGGGTTGGCCGGAGGTCCGAAGTAGCCGATGTCGTCACTGATCGTCGGTCCGCGAGTAGGGCCAGGCACATTGCAAAGATGGTGCTGATCGCCGCAGTGCGAAGTGGGAAATCGACCAGGCTGTGAGCTAGGATCGCGGCGGAAGCGATCGAGGCCGCGCGTGTGAACGGGCCAGCGTCGGGCGATCGCCATGCGTTCCAGCCAGCGGCACTCCACCAGACCAGGAACAGCGCGAGGAGCGCAATCCCCGGCACGCCAGCTTCAAGCGCCAGCTCGGCATAATCGTTGTGCGCATGGATCACATAGGTGCGGGTTACGCGATCGCGATTCTCATAGAGATCGTAAACGCGGCGAAACGTGCCGATGCCGGAACCGACTGGCAGGAAGTCGCGCGTTGCCTTCCAGGTCGTTCCCAAGATCTCTTCACGCGAGTCGACAGACGTTTGGGCCTCGGCCCCGAAGCCCGCGGGGCGAATCGAACTCGACTCCAGCATCCCGAGCGCAATGACGAGACACACCGCCCCGGCAATGCCCGCCCATCGTCGGAGATGGCTGCGTGGAGGCATGATGAGGATAGTGCTGGCCGCAAGCACCGGCACCGCCAAGGCATAGCCGGCAAGAGAGCCGTTGAGGACGATGCCGACGACCACCACCAGCGCGGCTGCAACGGCGACCGCCAGGAGAGCCGAATTACGGTGAACATTCCGGCCTCGTGCAGCCCGCACCGAACCCGCAAGAAACGCCAGGCTTACGAGCAGCAAGGTCGCCATGTGATTGGCATTTGCAAAGAATCCTGTCGCGGCGCCGAAGTTGGATTGCGTGTAAGGGTACCATGGGGAATTCTCCGGTTCGGCGCTCGCGACCTGGAGGATGCCAAGGATGATTCCGCAAAAGGCGGCGGACAGCAAAGCAAGAGCCAGCAACGGTCCCCGGTACGCCTTCAATCGCAACATCGCACAAAGCATCGCGAGCGGCGGAATCAGCGCGAGAAGCGCGCGCAGCGTATCGTAAGGCGCCAGTGACAGCGGAAACGATGGCGCGCCCAGGCCTAGGAGGGCGTAGCTCGAGGCAATCGCCTTTCGGCCGCCGAGGCCTGCCCAGATTGATGACGGCAAGGGCACGAGTTGCACTGCGATAATTGCCAACCCAGCCACGCTTATCAGGAACAGGTTCCGCGCCGACGCGCTGAGTGGCGGACCATCCGACGCGGCTGCCCAGGCGATGATCACGACGCCCAAAAGCTGGAGGAGCATGTTCCCCCAGATAGCCTGAGCGCTGCCCCCAATGATCAAGCACAGGAACAGATAGGCCGGGGCGACCCATTCGCGCGTAGGGCTAACCACCGGCGTTCACCCGCGCGAGGGAAACGCCCCCGACCGTCGCGTCCACTTGCTGCGCAATGTCCGAAGATGACCCGACAAGGTCCAGCCGTTGCGCACCGCACCCTTGCGGTACCTCGAACGTCCAGGGACCCTTCGCGAATGCGTCGAGAGGCCGGCTCGCGAAGGGCGCTTGCGCGCCGGCGCAAGTCAAGGTCCAGCGCAGCGAACTAATTCTCTCGCCGCCCGAGACACGCATCCTGAGAGCATATCGACCCACCGGAAGAACGAGCAGCTGGCTGGCGAGCACGCCGTCTTCCTGCCCATAAAAAATCACGTGCAAACGTCCCCCCGCCTGCCGTTCGGCCAACCCCACGGTTGACGAGGTAAGTGTCCAGTTGAATGGGGGCGGCGCGTCCGCGTTTGCAAAATCGGCGTCGAAAAGGAGTTGTCCCGGTCGCGCCCCGACGCCGGCGACATCCACCCAGATCGCACGAGCCTGTGCAAATTCGCCTTGGCTGACGAGTGATGCGACCAAGACAGGAAGCCACCCACTCTTGCTGGTCCGATGCGCAGCGTCGGCCAGGGCGAGGATCGCGGTAGCATTGGAGCCGTCGCTCGCGAGGGCCTCCAGCGTCGTTTCGGCAAGTTCGGGGTCGGAGCGAAGCAATGACCGCAATTGCGGCCAGTTCCGCCGATTGCGCGCATAAGAGGCGACGTACGGACTGACGCTGGTAGCGCCGTTCGGTGTCAAGCGCGCGAGCGCGGCGAACTCCAAAAGCCCACGACGCAGATCGCCGGTACGCAGATAATGGTCGGCCAGGAAATAGCGGGCCGGAAGCGAGCGCGGATCGCGCCGCTCCGCCGCTTCGAATGCTTGTTGTGCGAGCCTCGAATCTCCGGCGACCTGCCCCTGTACACCCCGGACGAGGTAAGGTTCGGCCGCGAGAGGAGCTTTCAAAGCCGCATCTTCCACCTGCCTGAACACGGCGTCGTCGACGGGCTTCCCCAATCGAGCGGCCGTCGCAATCGCGATCATCGCGACCCCCAGCTCGGCGTCGGGATGACTCTTCCATACGCGAGCGGCATCGGCGGGCTTCGTTTCGATTAGGGCGGTGACCGCTGCATTCCGCACTATTTGAAGGGCAAGGAGAAGGCCAACCGCTCCTACGAAGAGTCCGCGGACGCCTCTCATCGATGCTCCCCCGGCGTCGATTTCAGCTCTCGTCACCCTTCGGAATCATCAGGATCTCGGTCCGCGCCTGCCCGACTTTGCCGTACCCGTAGCCGTATCCATAGCCGTACGAGCCGTAACCGTAGTTGGCGACCGTGGAGCTGAACTTCGTCAGCGTCGCCCCAAGGACATGCGTCCCGGTGGCTTCGAGCCGGTTGAGGGACTCGATCGCGGCGCGGGTGCGAGTCTTGCCGCTTTCGATCACGAACAGCAGGTGCCCCGCCGCCGAAGCCAGCAGGGGAGAATCTGCGAGCCCCATGGTCGGCGGACCGTCGATAATGACGATGTCGAATTGCTCCGACGCCTCCGCGATAATCTTCCGGATCCTGCCAGTGGCGAGAAGATCAGCCGGATTGGGGGGCACCGGCCCACTCGGCAGCAGCGACAAGTTCGAATGCTGTGTCTCGAGAACATGCGCAATCACCGGGTCATCGGTGGTTAGCAGCTTGCTCAAACCGACCTTGTCTGTCGCCGCCTTGAAAGCCGGCTTGCGCAAGTCGCTGTCGATGAGGAGCACAGACTTGTCGCGGCGCGCGAAATTCTGCGCCAGCGCCAGCGCCGTCGAGGACTTGCCTTCCCCGGACCGCGTACTGGTGACGACCAGGGTCTTCGGCATGCCGGCATCCGTGCTGAAGCGAAGGGCGGCGACGATCGCCGAATAGGCTTCGGAGACCATGGAGGTCGGATTCTTGAGGTCCTCGACGAACGTGTCCCTTGCCGAGGTTTTCGGAACAACGCCAAGGCAAGGCAGCGCCAGCTTCTGCCGCACATCCTCGCGCGTCTTGATCGTATCGTTGAGGAATTCGAGCCCGATCGCCCCGGCGACGCCGGCTAGCGCACCAAGGCCAAGGCCGAAAAGGAGGTTCAACAATAGATTCGGACGATAGGGAGAAGTCGGCTGGTCGGCTCGGTCGACGATCGAAACCGGCGCCATGCCCACCCCGCCCGCTACACCGATCTCTTTGTAGCGCTGCAGCAGGGCATCATAGAGGCTGCGGTTGGTGTCCACCTCGCGCTGCAGGATGTTGTACTGAATGCTCCTCCCGCGAAGGTTCAAAACCGCGCCCTTCAGCTGATTGACTCGCGCCTGAAGCGCCCGCTCGGCTGAGAGTGCGCCCCGGTAGTCGGCAAGCAACGAGTTGCTCCGGCCAGTAGACATTTGCGCGCTGGTGCCCGCAATTTGCCGACCAAGTTCGTCGATTTGCGCCTTCAGACTCTGCATTTCCGGATGATCCGGCTTCATGAAGGTGCGCTTTTGCTGATATTCGGCTTGCAACGTCGCCAGCTGCTGGCGCAGCTGCAGCGTGCTGGCCGTGACCTCAGTCGTCGGACCTGTGGCAAGCCCCTGCCGGTATGCGCCTTCAGCCGCCACGCGCCTCGCGGTCGCATCGGCTAGCGCCTTGTTGAGCGTGATCAGCGATTCTCCTTGAAGCGATCCGGTATCACCTCCGGAGGGCTTTCCATCGGCGCCGACCGAGGTCGTGATGATGCCCTGGGCCTGGGCATAGGCCGTTAGCGCCCGTTCCGAGCGCTCGAGATCTCCACGCGTTTTTGCGATCTGCCGCTCGAGAAAATTGCGTGCGTAAGCCGATGCCTCGTACCGCCGCTGGAGCGCGGTATTGATGAAGCTGTCCGCAATTCCGTTGGCGACAAGCGCCGCGAGTTGCGGCGATGTCGACGAATAGCTGAACTTAATGAGCTGACCTTCGTCGGGGGGAATTACCTTAAGCCCGCCGGCAACATATCCAGTGGCGGCGCGTAAACGGTCGGACGCGTTCGGCGACTGCCCGACCACATCCGGGTTATTGGCCAGATTGAGCTCCTGCGCCGTTCGCTGCGCCACACTCTTGCTCGACAAAAGGCCGACCTGCGTCGCGACGAAGTCATAGGAATTGGTGTTCGCTTCCCGTTCGCGAGACTGTTCGTCGCTGACGGAAACCGTTGGCGGATTGGCTTCGAGCGTCACCCAGGCCCGATAGACGGGCGTCGTGAGCAGCGTCATCAGGATGGCGCCGAGAAGGCCCAGGCCCAATGCGCCGAGCACCAGCCAGCGCCAATGGTAGATAATCCTGACGAGGGTCGCGAAATCGAGGATGTTGGTGGGCGAGTATGTACGCTGACCCGGACCGAGGCGCGACTCCGCTTCCGGGTCGTAGGGGCTTAGCGGCCAGGCCCGTTCATTCGGAACGACGAGGCTGTTATTCACGAACTCACCTTTCTCGCTGCTACAGTCAGCCTAATCATTAGAAAGGCCTGAAGATCGACAGCAGCGGAACGCTCTGGAAGATCTGCTTCTGGAGCGCCTTGATCGACGATCCGTCGACAACCACGATGTCGCCGGGATAAATAGCCGGATCGGGGGACTGACCGCGGCGAATTGCGACCAGATCGAAGGCCGCCGCCTGGCGCGTCCCGCCGATCGTCCGGAAGACAGCCACCCGATGCGGATTGGCGTCTTCGCTCGTACCTTTGGCGAGAGCGACGGCCTGCATCAGCGACAGATTGCCGAGGGCCGGGAATGACCCGGCATCTTTCACGGCGCCGTCCACCGTCACCAACCGGCCGACCGATTTCTTGACGCCCACGCTGACATCCGGATTTTCGAAATACTTCTCTCCGAGCTTGTGAGTCAGGAGGTCATCGAGCTGAGCGGTCGTCAGGTTCGCGGCCTCCACCTCACCGATCAGAGGCAGCGAAATATGGCCCGCGAGGTCGACATCGTAATCGTCGCTCAAATCCTTGGAATTGAAGACTTTGATGGTCAGCTGGTCCATTGGAGCAATCTTGTAGCCTTCCCCGAGCGATCGCAGCGACGGTTCATCCGGGGCCGCTAGCACGCGGTCGTAAGGGATGGGGCCACCCCGCGTGCCTGCACAACCTCCGGCCAGGACTAGGCAAAACGCACAAGCGGCCATGCTGGCAATTCGGCTTGGGGCAAAAGCAGCAAACACAGCCGTTCCTCACAAAAACGCGCGCTTCCCCTTAGCGCCAATAACCCCAATCGGGGCGGGTTAGCACCAAAATGGATCAAATCAATCCGATGCGGACCGGTCTGCGTCCGCCGTCTCACGTGTATCGACGTACCAGCGATCCTCGTTCTCGATTGCCAGCGCAGTCAGGATTCCGCTGCGAAATGCGCCCGTGTCGATGCCGATCCGGTTGGGCCGTTCCTCGACTTGCTCGCTGATCGTATGGCCGTGAACCACGACGAACCCATGGTCCGTGTCGTCGAACAGGAACGGCTCGCGGATCCATCGCAGGTCGGATTGAAGTTGCCCCGACAGCTCGACACCAGGGCGGATGCCGGCATGGACAAACAGATAGTCGCCGAACCGGCAGCTATCGACGAAAGACTCGAAGAATTTGACGTGCGATGCTGGGATCGCCTCCTGAACGACTGCCAGAGCCGCCGCATTGTCGACCGATGCGAGCTCCTCCACGTCGACGCCGTAGCTCTTGAGGCACTGGGTCCCGCCGAACCAGCACCATTTGGTAATCAGCTCTGCGTCGCCCGCCATGATGCGCAACAACACCTCCTCGTGATTGCCGAGGATGAAGACGGGCCGCACTCCGGGTTGGCGGTAATTGCGAAGCCGCTCAACGACTTGGGCGGATTGTGGACCGCGGTCGATGAGGTCGCCGACGAACGCCAGCACCGTCTTGGTGGCGGGCCGCCGTTCAAGGTCCTCGTGGATGCTGGCCAATAAGCGGTCGAGCAAATCCAGCCGCCCGTGAATGTCACCCACGACATAGGCGCGCTGATTGCGTGGACCGCGGGCCGTGCGGCTGGCATCTCTTGGTGAGAAGTTGAACATTGCGCCTCTAACCTCCGGACAGGCCGAGGTTTCCCAGCGCGTCCAGATATGCTGCTATTACGGCGGCTTCGCTAAACCGGCTCTGAACCGTCGTGCGTGCCGCCCGCCCCATCGCCAGCCGTTCGGCATCGCTAAGGCGCGAGAGCCTGCGCATGGCGTCGGCCAGCGACTGCGCGCTTCTCACTTGGCAAAGGTAGCCATTGACACCGTCTTCGACGACTTCGCGGCAGCCGGGAACGTCGGTAGCCACAAGAGGCCGGGCGCTCGCCCCGCCCTCGAGCAGCGATCTCGGAAGGCCTTCGCGGTATGAGGGCAAGACCACGGCGCTCGCCAGCGCGAGGTATGGACGCACGTCCTCAGTCGCGCCGAGATACTCGATGACGCCGTCGCCGATCCAGCGATCGAGCTCGGCCTGACTGACGCCGGTCCGATTTCCTTCATCCAGGGGGCCAAGAAGCTGGAAACGTGCCTCGGGAAGCTCCCGGCGAAGCGTGGCTGCTGCTTCGACGAATTCCCGCACCCCCTTATCGCCCAGCAGGCGCGCTATGAGGAGGTAGGTCAGAGGTCCCGATGCCGGCGGCAGGGGTGGAAAGCGATCCAGGTCGATGCCCGATCCGGGCAGCAGCCGCGCTTGCTCTTGACGAATGAGCCGCCGATCTACGAACAGCTTGAGGTCGTCCGGATTGTGGAAGAACACCACCGCTGCCTTTGACAGCGCGAAGCGGTACAGTCGCGTGACTAAGGCCTGAAGCGCGCCACCCCCGATGAATGCCGTTCCTAGGCCGCTGATGTTGGCGATCGCCGGAACGCCCGACAGACGGGCCGCAAGGCATCCGTAGATATTCGGTTTGATCGTAAATCCGAGAAAGGCGGCGGGTTTGGAATTGTCGAGGATTCGCCGATAATTCCACGTCAGTCGGGCATCGCCGAGCGGGTTTAATCCGGCGCGGTCGACATCGACAATGAAGCGTTCATCCGCGATCGCGTCCAGCCGCGCCTCGGCTGACGGATCTGCCGGACTGACGACCGTCGCCTCGAAACCCCGATCACGCAAGCCGCGGATCAGCCCCGCGCGAAAGTTGACGATGTTCCACGCGCTGTTCGCAGCGAACACGAGACGGCGACGTTTCACTTCGGGCTTAAGCGCTGAGCAGCTGGAAGCGCGGAATGTCGACGTCGAAAGCAGTCCCGTCCTCATCGACCATGCGGTAATTCCCGCTCATCGACCCCGACGACGTATCGAGCGGACAGCCTGAGACATAGTCGAAGCTCCCGCCAGGCGCGATCAGCGGCATCTCGCCGACCACACCCTCGCCGAGCACTTCATGCACCGTCCCGCGACCGTCGACGATCGACCAGCGACGCGACAGCAACTGGACTGCTCGATCGGAGCCGTTCTCTATCCGAACGTGATAGGACCAGAACCAGCGCTCGGCGTTCGGGTCGGATTGCTCGGCCAAATAGCTCACGGCCACGCGCACCGCGATCCCTCGCGTCACCGCGACATTGGGGAAGAGCATTGCGAGCGCGTCGATCGTCACGGGCGGAGCCTAGGCGAGACCACCCGCACGGCGCAACCGGTCGACAAGCCGGGAACGTGCCTCGAAGACCGGTCGCGAGCGATCGGTCAGCAAATCTCGGGCAAGGAAATGCCCCGTCAGCTCCAGTCCATGCGCAATTTCTTGCCATGTTCCCGACCCGCCAGCGCGAACGAAGGCCGGCAACGGCAGAAGCTTGTCACGATACGGCTCGGCCTCGGTTGCGCTCACCGCTCGTCCCGATCTCGGGCTGACGGCGACCAGCTCATCATTACCCCCGGTGACCGCGCACCGGTCTAGATCCAGGCCAAAACCGAGCTCGGCGAGGAGCAGCAACTCATAACGCACCAGCGCCGCGCCCCACCCGAGCGCAGAGGGGGCGGCTTCGACGGCATCGAGAAGCCCTTCGAACGCTTCATAAAGGTGCGGATACGCCTGGCCTTCGGGAAGTGCGGTCGCCGTCAGTACCGTCGTCCATTCGATCGCTGCCGCGGGCAACGGCTCGGACAAGATCGGACCGCGACTGTGAACAAGCTCGATCGTGGCTTGCGGCAGCTGCGTGTCAGTTCGCGAAGCGAGGGACGCCTCGACGACGTTGCCGGCCATCAGCACAGGCCGCATCCGGCGACCGCGAGCCCCGCGCACGTAGGCCGCCTGAAGACCGTCTGCAGGCGTCATCAGCCGCACGACGGCGCCATGCTCGCCATGGCTGCGAAGAGCGCAGACTATCGCCTTGGTTTGGAGCCGAATCATCCGCGGGGATGAAAGTAGTCGTAGACCTGCCGCGCCGTCGCCTTGCTGATCCCCGGCGCCTTTTCGAGATCGTCGAGCGCCGCCCCTTTCACCGCGCGCGCCGTGCCAAAATGCATCAGCAAGGCGCGCTTGCGGTTGGGGCCGATGCCCGGAACCTCGTCCAGCGTCGAAGTCGTCAGGCTCTTGGCCCGCTTCGCGCGATGAGTGCCGATGGCAAATCTGTGAGCTTCGTCCCGCAAGCGCTGGAGATAAAACAATAAAGCGGAATTGGGTGCCAGGGTCAGCTCACGCCCGCCGGGCAGGTGAAACGTCTCCCGTCCGGCGTTCCGGTCAGGCCCCTTCGACACCGCGACCACTGGCACGTCGTGGACGCCCATATCCTCCATGACTTCGCATACGGCGGAAAGCTGCCCCTTACCGCCGTCGATCAAAAGCAGGTCCGGCCATTCGCCCGTCTGCCTGTCCGGATCTTCTTTCTCGAGCCGCGCGAACCGTCGCTCAAGGACCTCGCGCATCATCGCGAAGTCATCGCCCGGCTGCGTTTCCGGCCGCTTGATGTTGAACTTGCGATAGTTGTTCTTGCGGAAGCCTTCGGGGCCCGCGACGATCATGGCTCCGGTGGCATTGGTGCCCATGATGTGGCTGTTGTCGTAGACCTCGATCCGCTTCGGAACATCGGCGAGGTCGAAGGTGTCCGTGAGGTCGCGCAGGATTTTGCCCTGCGTCGTCGTCTCCGCCATGTGACGGTCAAGCGCTTCCTCCGCATTGCGCCGTGCCTGCTCGATCAGCCGGCGCCGCGCGCCCCGCTGCGGTTGTTCGATTACCACCTTGCGGTCGGCGCGCTCCGACAGCGCCAGCTCCAGCAAGTCACGGTCGCCGAGCTCGCGATCGACCAGGATCCGCCTAGGCGGCGGCATGTCCTCGTAAAACTGCACAAGAAAGCTCGACATGACCTCGGCCTCGGGCACGTCGCTGGTATGCGCCGGGAAGAAGGCGCGATGGCCCCAATTCTGCCCGCCCCGGATGAAGAACGCCTGGATCGAAACGACACCGGCCCTACAGGCGAGCGCGAATACATCGGCGTCGCCCAGGCCTTCCGCATGCACCGTCTGGCTACCCTGGATGTAGGTCAGCGCCCGCAGCCGGTCCCGGTAGACTGCGGCGAGCTCGTAATCCTGCTTCTCTGCCGCCACCGCCATTTGCTTCGACAGCCGCCCCTGCACGTTCGTGGACTTGCCCGCCAGGAACGCCTTCGCATCCTCGACCAGCTCGTCGTAATCGGCTTCCTCGATGCGCCCCACGCAAGGCGCCGAGCACCGCTTGATTTGGAACAGGAGACACGGGCGGCTCCTGTTCTCGAAAAAGCTGTCAGAACAACTCCTTAAAAGGAAGAGCTTCTGCAGCGCGTTAAGTGTGCGCGTAACCGAGCCGGCGCTCGCGAATGGCCCATAATATTGGCCCTTGATGCGTCGAGCCCCACGATGCTTCTGGATCCGCGGAAATGCATGATCCTCCCGCAGCAAGATGAACGGGAAGCTTTTGTCATCGCGCAGAAGCACGTTGTAGGCCGGACGGAAGCGCTTGATGAGCTGGGCTTCGAGCAGCAGCGCCTCCGCCTCGGTCCGCGTCGTGACGATGGTCATCGACCTCGTCTGCGAGATCATGCGCTGAAGCCGCTTCGGAAGCTTCGCGACCTGGGTGTAGTTGGTGACCCGGTTCTTCAGCACCCTTGCCTTGCCGACGTAGAGCACGTCCCCACGGGCATCCTGCATGCGATAGACGCCCGGCCGTGACGGTAAGGTCTTGAGAACGCCGCGGATGGCCGCCACGCCCTTTTCGAGGTCGGGCTGGTCCGACCCGCGCACGGCATAGGTCGCCTGCTCCTCATTGAAGCGCTCGGCGGCTCCGGGCTGATCGGGACGGTCGGCTTTGCTCACATCACCGAAATAGGCGCTCGCTCGGACGAGCGCGAGGCCTCAAGCCGCCGCCCGCGCCTCTTCCTCGTCGCTCAGCATCCAGTCGACCGCAGCGCGGGCGTGGATCGCCGTCGTGTCGTACACCGGCAGCACGTTGGCGCGGACGTCCACCGCGAGGACGAGCTCCGTACAGCCGAGGATGACCGCCTGAACCTTCTGCTTGGCAAGCTCGGTGATCAGCGTCTTGAGCTTGCGCTGGCTGTCCCGGACGACGCGCCCCGCCGCGAGCTCCTCGAAGATGATCCGGTCGACTTCCTGCATCCACGAAGACGCGATTGGCATCAGCGTGATCCCGCGGCCTTCGAGCCGCTCGCGAATGAAAGGCTCGGTCATCGTGAAGCGAGAGCCGAGCAGCGCCACCCGCGTCCGGCGGTCGGCGACGAGACGATCCGCCGTGGCGTCTGCGATGTGGAGCACCGGAATTCCGACGTTCGCGACCACCGCGTCATAGGATTTGTGGACAGTGTTGCAGGCGATCGCGAGCCCTTCCGCCCCGCTCCCCTCCAGCCGTTTTGCGGCGCCAACGACGATCCTGGAAATTCCCTCCCAGTCCCCCGAGGCTTCCATCGCCGCGACCTCGGCGAAATCGACGCTCTCGATGGCCAGCGCGGCGCTGTGGAGGCCGCCCAGGCGCTGGCTGACGCGCCGGTTGATATGGTCGTAATAGAGAGCGGTCGACGACCAGCTCATCCCCCCGACGATGCCTAGCTTGCGCACCTTCTCGCCTACCCCCGATCTCAACAAAACCCGCCGATCAGAGTCGGCCCCTGCCCTTCTCCGCCGAGTTGACCGCCGCGGCAAGCTGGTAACGCCCAAATTACCACGAATTGAATCAAACTCGCGGCGAGCGGTTGCAAGCGGTTCCGCGACCGTGGAAAAGCGGCCGATGTCGCGCGGTTCGCAGACGAGCAATTCCGTGCTGCTGGTCCGTCCGGCAAGCTTCGGCTTTCACGCGGAGGCCGCAGCTTCGAACGCCTTTGCAAGCGCCCTGGACGGCGACATTCACGCAAACGCGCTGACGGAATTCGAGGGCCTGGCGAAGCGCCTCAGCCAGGCCCGCGTGAACACGATCGTCCTCGATGACATGCCCGATCCTCCGAAACCGGACGCGGTGTTCCCCAATAATTGGATCTCGTTCCACAGCGATGGGACAGTCGTTCTCTATCCGATGGCGACGGCCGCGCGCAGGCTCGAGCGAAACCTCGAAGCTTTGACGGCGCTGCTGAAGAGCTCCGGGTTCGAAGTGAAGCGCGTCGTCGACCTCAGCGGTCACGAACGCAGAGATCGGTTTCTCGAGGGGACTGGCAGCCTCATTCTCGATCGACCCAGGCGCCAGGCTTACGCCAGCCTTAGCCTCCGGACCGATCGCGACGTCATTGCGGAGTTCGACGAGGAGCTCGACTATTCCACAATGGTGTTCGAAGCGTCCGATGCGGCAGGGCGCCCGATCTACCACACCAATGTATTACTTACCCTGGGCACGCACTTCGCGGTGCTTTGCAGCGAAGCTGTGGCGCCTGGCTCGCGGGCGGCGTTGATCGCAGAGGTCGAAGCGAGCGGTCGGGCGGTGCTAGACGTAGACTTCGCCCAGATGAGTCGGTTCGCCTGCAATCTCATCGAGCTTCATAACCGCGACCGCGATCCGGTGATCGCCCTGTCGACGGCTGCGCTCGAAGCGTTCCGTCCCGATCAGCTCAGAATTCTCGAAAGCTTCGGCGAGCTGGTTGCGGTTCCGATTCCAACCATCGAAACCGTCGGCGGCGGCAGCGTTCGCTGCATGATCGCCGACATCCACCTGCCTCGCCGCTTCGGCTAGCCGAGCGACTTCACGATCTCCTCGACCATCTTCTTGGCGTCAGCGAGCAGCATCATCGTATTGTCCCGGTAGAACAATTCATTATCGACGCCGGCATAGCCGACGCCGCCCATCGAGCGCTTGACGAACAGCACCGTGCGCGCCTTTTCGACATCGAGCACGGGCATTCCGTAGATCGGCGAACTCTTGTCGGTCTTCGCCGCCGGATTCGTGACGTCATTGGCGCCGATCACGAAGGCGACGTCCGTCTGGGCGAACTCGCTGTTGATATCCTCGAGCTCGAAAACCTCATCGTAAGGCACATTCGCCTCGGCAAGCAGGACGTTCATGTGCCCTGGCATGCGGCCGGCAACTGGATGAATCGCATATTTGACGCGGACGCCCTCTTTCTTGAGCTGGTCGGCCATCTCCCGCAGGGCGTGCTGCGCCTGGCTGACCGCCATGCCGTAGCCCGGAACGATGATCACCTGGTCCGCCTGGCTCATCAGGAAGGCCGCATCCTCGGCCGAGCCGCGCTTGTATGGCCGATCGATCGCGGCAGCCGCGCCGCCCGCGACCGCCTCGCCGCCGAAGCCGCCGGCGATCACCGAGATGAAGCTGCGGTTCATCGCCCGGCACATGATGTAGCTGAGGATCGCGCCCGAACTGCCGACCAAAGCGCCGGTGATGATCATCGCGCTGTTGTGCAGCGTGAAGCCCATCGCCGCGGCGGCCCAGCCGGAGTAGCTGTTCAGCATCGAGATGACGACGGGCATGTCCGCACCGCCGATCGGGATGATGAGCAGGAAGCCGATCGCGAAGCTCAGGCCGGCGATCGTGAAGAACACCCACGGCGCCTGGTCCCGCGTGAAATAGGCGATGAGCAGCACGATGCCGAGGATCGTGCCGAGGTTGATCACATGCCGCAGCGGTAACAGGATGGGCTTCCCCGACATGTTGCCGTTCAATTTCAGGAAGGCGATCACCGAGCCTGAGAAGGTGACCGCGCCGATCGCGACGCCCAGGCCCATTTCGATGCGGCTTACCGGCAGGATGCTGACGATGGACGGCCCCAGGATCGGCGTGATGCGGACGGCAATCCCGAACGCCTCAGGATTGAGGTAGGCTGCCGCGCCGACCAGCACCGCGGCCATGCCGACCAGGCTGTGGAAGGCGGCGACGAGCTGGGGCATGGCTGTCATCTGGATCCTGCGCGCGGTCACCAGCCCGACCCCGCCGCCGATCACCATCGCAGCAATGATTTCCGGCAGGGACGCGACCTCGTGAACGGCCAACGTGGTCGCGACCGCGATCGCCATCCCGATCATGCCGGCCCGATTGCCGCGGCGACTGCTCTCCGGACTCGACAGGCCCCTCAGAGCAAGAATGAAGCAGACCCCGGAAATCAAATAAGCGAGAAGCACCCAGGCGGGCATCGCCGCCGCCTCATGCATGAGTCTTGTCCCCTTGGCGCTCCCGCTTTTTGTACATCGCGAGCATTCGCGCAGTGACTGCGAAGCCGCCGAAGATGTTCACGCTGGCAAGGGCGACCGCGACCAGCCCAAGCCATTTCGAGCTCGGGCTTCCGCCAGCTGCGGCCGCAATCAGGGCGCCCACCACGATCACCGAGGAAATGGCGTTCGTCACGCTCATCAGCGGCGTGTGCAGCGCCGGGGTGACCGACCAGACGACGTAATAGCCGACGAAGCAGGCGAGGACGAAAATCGACAGGATGGAAATGAAGTCCATCAGAGTTCCTCCCCTTGAGGGGAGGGGGACCATCCGGAGGATGGTGGAGAGGTGATCATTCGACCTGCTTGGGTCACAATATACTCCACGGTTCCGTTCAAATTATCGAGTACGTCACGGGCAGCAACGCGCAAAACGACCACGCCTTCTGCACTCAGCTTCAAGTCTCGTTCCTGATCCCATTGAGGGCCATTGCCGCGATCATGGGCTGCGCCATCCACTTCGACGGCGAGTTTGGCAGCGTGGCAGTAGAAGTCTGCCACGTAGCGTCGTGCAGCTTGTTGACGGCGAAACTTCAATCCGGCCGGCCTTTTCCGCAGCTCTTGCCAAAGCAAGATTTCGGGGAGGCTCATTGCTCGACGCAGTTTCCTCGCGCGTCGGATTGTCTCCACATCTCCGCTGAGCATCACCCCTCCACCGGCTTCGCCGGTCCCCCTCCCCTGAAGGGGAGGATCACAGCACATTTGTGGCGGCTGGACCCGGTGCTGTCGAGAGGGCGCTCGCCGTTAATCTGAACTCGGTTAGCGATTTAATAACCTTTCCGCGCGCATGCGTGATCGCGCCAAGTGGGAAGGAAATCGCGCGCCCGTGTCGAAGCGCATGACAGAAGCGGTTGAACGTTCGCCGGTCCGGCTTCTGCTGGGGACGGCGATTGTCGCGCTCCTCCTAACCTTCGTCGGCGCAATCCAGCCGTTCGAGGATGTCCTTCGCGTGGTGCGCAACCGCACGCACATCCACGCCGCAAGCGGCAACATTGTCCTGGTCCCCATCGACGACCAAGCGCTTCGCGAGATTGGCCGGTGGCCGTGGCCCCGGCGATATCATGCACAGCTCATCGACAGGCTGACCGCCGCCGGCGCGTCGCAGATCTTCTCCGACATCACCTTCGAGACGAGGAGCAATCCTGGCGACGACGAGCTGCTTGCCGCCGCGATCAAGCGGTCGGGTCGGGTAACGCTTCCGGTCCGCGGCCAGTCCGGACCGGATCGGATCGAGCAGGAGACGCCGGGACCGCTGCCGATGTTCAGCAGCGCCGCTCAGCTCGCCTCGATCGGAATCACCTATAACTTCCTCAATGCCGTCTGGGCCGTTCCCTACGGCGCCTATTACAATGGAAAGCCGATCCCTTCGTTCGCGAGCAGCCTCGCGGGGCGTCCGACGCAAATGGGTCAATTCAAGCCTGACTATTCGATCGATCCGACGACGATCCCATCGATCAACGCCACGAGAATTCTCTCAGGGCAGTTCGACAAGCGTTCGATTGCAGGCAAGACAGTAGTTATCGGCACCAACTCAGAGGTCATTGGGGACCAGTTCTACATTCCCGGTGTTGGCAAGATGGGCGGGGTCTTCGTCCAGATCATCGGTGCAGAAACGCTGAAGGACGGTAGCCCCCTCGATCTCGGTTGGATTCCGGCACTTCTTCTGGCCTTTGGTCTCGCATCCTATGCCGCATTCCGGGCGCGTTCGATCTATCGGAACACCCTCTTTGCAGGCGGCACTGCATTTCTGCTGGCAGCGCCCGCACTGCTGGAGGCGAGGCTAATTTTCGTCGACGTCGTTCCGGCGCTATTCGTGATCTCGACGATCTGGTCGGTTCTGAGCTGGCGCGGGCTTCGCCAGCGCGGCCTGGTCAACCCGGTCTCGGCCCTTCCCAACCTTGTCGCTCTTCGGTCCAACCGGGACGGCCGCAGCCAGGCGCTGATCGCAGCTCGGATATTCAACTACGAGGAAATCGCGGCGGCGCTTCCCGCCAATGGCGAGCGCCAGCTCGTTGAGCAGATCGTCTCGCGGCTGAAGCTGGGCGCGAGCGATCGCACGCTCTATCACGGCGACGGCGGGATCTTCGCATGGTTTGAGGACTCCAAGGCGCCCTTCGGCAACCACCTCGATGCGCTCCATGCGATGTTCCGCAACCCCGCGCGCCTCGATGGCATGCTCGTCGATCTTTCCATCGCCTTCGGGGTCGAGATGGGGAGCAGCAGGAGTCCCGCAAGCCGACTCGCGAGCGCATTGGTGGCGGCCGAAGAAGCGGCGCACGACGGGCTGAAGTGGAAATACCACGATCCGGACTCGCTGCAGGACGCGTCGTGGAAACTGTCGATGCTGAGCCAGCTCGACGAGGCGATCGACGACGGCCAGGTATGGGTGGCCTATCAGCCGAAGCTCGAGCTGGCGACACGCAAGATCGTGGGCGCGGAAGCGCTGGCGCGTTGGACCCACCCCGAAAAGGGACCGATCGCCGCGACGGAGTTCATCGCCGCGGCCGAACAGCATAACCGCATCGGCAAGCTGACGGATTTCGTGCTCGAAAAAGCCGTGGGCGCAGCCGCTCAGATCAACAAGCGCGGGATCGACTTTGAGATCGCGGTGAACCTTTCCGCGCGTTTGCTTGCCGACAAGGGCTTCACGCTACGCCTGTCCGCTCTGCTGGCGCGTCATGGCCTTGCGGCCGACAAGCTGACGCTTGAGCTCACCGAGACCGCGGCGCTTACCGGGAGCGGAGAAGGTCTGGACATGATCAGCCGGCTTCGTGAGCTTGGGATTCGCATCTCGATCGACGATTATGGAACCGGCCTTTCGACGCTCGATTATCTGAAGAAGATCCCGGCCTGCGAGATCAAGATCGACCAAAGCTTCGTCAAAGGCATGGTCGACAATCGAAGCGACCGGCTGATGGTTCAATCGACCATTGGCCTCGCCCACTCGCTTGGCCGGAAGGTCGTCGCCGAAGGCGTCGAGCATGTCGATATCCTCGATCTGTTGATCGGGATGAACTGCGACATCGCGCAGGGCTTCGCCATCGGCCGCCCGATGAGCCTCGAGAGCCTGACCAAGCGCATTGCGTCGGACCGAAAGCGCTCCGTGGCCTGACCGCCGGCCGATTAGCGCCAATACTTAAAGTCAAACCAAGTCATCTTGATGTATTCGCGCGCCCGAAGCCAATTCATGGTAAATCGTTTGCTAACCATATCAATTAAGGTTAATGTCCCCTGCATCTGCCGAATCAATTTGTGAATCAGGGGACTGAAAATGAAGCAGACCAAGGGCGTTCTCGGCGACATGTGGCGCTGGCTCCTCGGCGGCGGTTCGGGCAACACGGGCTCCGGCGGCTAAGAGGCGCGGGCCGGTTTCTCTGGGCCCGAATTAACGCTAATTCAATAACTTAAGGGTGTCCGCGATTGCGCGGACGCCTGTTTCGTGCCTGCATGGATTGATCCGAAGGCATCGCCGCTGCACGCCTTCCGCCGGCTGTTTCTGCCAGGCATCGTCCGATCTCAGGCACCGATTCCGTCCCGCGAATCGAGTCGCGCACTCCGGTATCAACAGGCCATTTTGCCGCCGCCCGTTAACCTTTGCTTGCGTCCGGCGGCCACCTTGCTAGCCGCGGTGGGGATGCGCCAGGCCAACCACTTGCTAGCAATCCGCGCCGACCGACCTGGCCTGCACGAGGTCACGGCAGATGTGCAGCGGTTCGTCAGCGTAAGCGGCATACGCGACGGGCTGCTGACCCTCTTCTGTCGCCACACCTCGGCCTCCCTCGTCATCCAGGAAAATGCCGCGCCCGCGGCGCGGCGCGACCTCGAACGCTATTTCGAACGGATCGCGCCCGAAAACGACGGTTACGAACATGATGAGGAAGGGCCTGACGACATGCCGGCGCATCTCAGGAGCGCGCTGACGGCCACCCAGCTGAGCATTCCGGTGACGTCCGGCCGCTTGGCGCTCGGCACGTGGCAAGGCATTTTCCTGTTCGAGCATCGCCGTAACACGCCAAAGCGCGAAATCGCACTGCACCTGATCGGCGAATGAGCGCTCAATCCGTCCGCTCCTGGCTCGCGGAGCATGCACCGGATCTGCGCTACATCGAAGTCGAAGCCAGCACGGCGACGGTGGATACGGCCGCTGAGGCGCTGGGCGTCGAACCCGGCCGCATCGCGAAGACACTCGCGGTACGCGTGCGCGAACACCTGTTCCTGCTGGTAACACGCGGCAATGCCCGTCTCGACAATCGCAAGTGCAAGGACGCGTTGGGGGCGCGGCCTCGAATGCTCGGCGCTGAGGAGACGTTGGAGGCGACCGGTCATCCCGTCGGCGGGGTTTGCCCCTTCGGCCTGGCGCGACCTCTTCCGATCTATCTCGACGAGTCGCTCAAAGCCTTCGACGTGGTTTATCCGGCGGGTGGATCGCTCAACACGTCCGTTGAGGTTCCGACCGAGCGGCTGTTCGACCTCGTCGGCGATCGTTGGGTCGACCTATGCCGGTTGCCCGAAGCGCACGGGACTTAGCTCGGCCGCCGTCACCTCCGCAATCGGCCAGGCGCTACCGGTTATCAGTGCGGCGGCGATCCTGGCCATGGCCGGTGACGTCTGCAGGCCAAAGCCTCCCTGGCCCGCCAGCCAAAAGAAGCCCTCGGCATCTGGCGCAAAAC
>Ga0070664_100000832_pt1 | contig 23806 bp, 18 predicted proteins | sample KBSC73metaG_FD_65863 | JGI IMG/M metagenome (GOLD analysis project Ga0070664, IMG submission 65863) | Corn rhizosphere microbial communities from Kellogg Biological Station, Michigan, USA - KBS C7-3 metaG | ecosystem: Host-associated > Plants > Roots > Rhizosphere > Soil ... | reverse complement strand
CGAGCCAGTACCGGTCCACCTACGTGAATCAGCTTCGTCGAAAGAGCTACGAGGAATTGCGGCGCGACGGCGTGGAGTATGTCGTGGCCAACTCTGAGGCGTATGGCCCTGCCCTGATCGCGCCGCACCAGTATCCGGACGACTACAACGACTACATGCGCATCTTCACCCAGAGCCGCGAGGTGCACAAGATCACGCCGACGTCCGACGTCCCGGGCCCGGAGGTGCGCATCTTCAAGGTCGTTCCGTGATCGTCTTCCCCACCGCTACCGCGGCAGCACGTTGATCGTCGCGCGCCGCCTCAGCCCGGCAATCCAATCCGTGATCATCACCGCCCGCTGATTCGCCATCAGTTCAGCGCGGGCCACATCGCGAACTTCATCGAGCGGTCGAACGGCGCCATTTCGCGTGAACGCCGCCTGATGGTCGCGGTAGTACTGCTGGATCTCTTCTTCCGAGGGCTGCATCGCGCCAAACCGCTGCAGCAGGTATGCATCGATCCGCAGGTCATCGCGCATCTGTCGCCGCAGCTGATCGACGGATATTCCGCTCTCGCGCAGGATCGTGTCGAATGCCGCGCCTGCGCGCTGACGGACGTCGTCGAGACGTCGGCCGACGTCGGCGTCGTTGGGGTCCGGCGGGGCGTAGCGATCGACCTCTTCGAGCACCAGGCGGCGCTCGATCAGCGCGTCGAGCGGCGCCGCCAGCGAATCCGTCGCGCTGGGGGCGGGGACGAGTCCAAGCCTCATCGCCATCCTGACGTCGGACTGCATGATCAGCGCACCGTTCACGACCGCGAGAATCCGATCGATGATCTCGGCGTGCGCCGCTACCGACGTCACTGCGGTGGCCAAGATCAACGGGGCTATGAATCCCTGCATCTGTCTCTTGAGCGTCACCGTTATCTTCGTCCTGTCTTTACTTTTTACTTCTAACTTTTAACTTTTAACTTTTAAAAAGCCTGACCGAGACTGAAATGGAACGCGCGCGGGCTCTCCGGCTCGCCGCCGATGACCCGCCGGTCGAGCTTGAACCCAACATCGAAACGAATGGCGCCGATCGGCGAACGGTAGCGCAACCCGAAGCCGACGCTTCCTCGCAGCTCGCCGAGATCCATCTCCGTCACCCGATCGAACACGTTGCCGCCATCCATGAAGAACGCCGCACCGATGTCGGCCCAGACCGGCACGCGCAGCTCGCCGTTCATCAACAGGACGGCGTTGCCGCCGCGTGGAAAGCCGCTCGAGCTGATCGTGTTCGGCGCGCCGACGGTATCGAGGGCGAAGCCGCGGATCGTCGTGTCGCCGCCGGCAAAGAATCGTTCGCTCGCCGGTAGATCCTCGACGGTAATCGTCACCGGATTCCCTTCGATGTCCGTGCCGGGCACGTCCCGGGGGAATCCATCGGCCAGGCCGAGCGCGACGCGCGACGCAAAGATGACACGCCGGCTCGACGGCAACCGATGAAACCACATGCCTTGAACGTACGACTTCAAGAAGCCAACCTGCCCGCCGAGGGCTCGCGCCGCGAGCGTGCCTTCGGCGCTCAAAAACGTCCCGCGCTCCGGATCGAGCACATCGTCGCGACTGTCCTTCGAAAGCGCGCCTGAAAATCCAGACAGACGCACTTGAGGAAAGACGCGGTCGATGCGGGCCTGATCCTCGAGGCTGAGCTTTTCATCGAACGTCCGCGTGGTGCCAAACGAGTACCGACCGCTCACCCGGACGCCCGGGCCAAGACGTCGGGCGATCTCCGCGTTCACGCCTTTACGGGCGAAATTGAACGATGAGCGCCGGCCTTGTTCGACGGCAGCCGTAAACGCGAGATCGGCGTTCAGGCCAATCGCGCGCGGTTCCCGGTAGGTTCCGACGACGCGATACTCGCTGAATCCGAACGGGTTGTCCGACTTGTTCGGGTCGGAATTGTCGCTTGGATGGAGACTCAGACGCGCAAAGAGATCGACCGTTCGATTCTTGCCGCCAAGATTCCGCCGGCCGATGTCGAAAAACCCGCGCGGCGCAAACTCGATCCGCTCCTCCGCCTGACCCTCCGGGCCTTCCTTCAGGATCCGGCTGGCCTCCATTCCGCCGCCAAAGCTCGTTGTCGTCGCCGAGGCCTCCTCGACGCTCACCAGCACGTCGGTGGAGGCGCTGCCGTGCGACATCTCCTCGACACGGATCCGACGGAACAACCCGAGCGCGCCAAGCCGACGCTGGCTCTCGATCAGATCCTCGAGGCCAAGTGGTTTTCCCTCCTGCAGGAGCAGTTCACGCTTGATCACGCGATCGTCGGTCCGCGTATTTCCGACGATCAGGATGTGATCGACGATCGTCTGCTGGCCCTCGCTGACGTGGAACCGCAAATCGGCTCGTGACCCGTCCGCGCTCAGCGTCGGCGTGACGACGACGTTCGCCGAGGCGAACCCGCGATTGAGGTATTCCAGCTGAACCGCTTCGCGGTCGGCGACGACTCGCGGCTCGTAGTATGGCGCGTCGCGCACCGAGGTCACCAGCGCGCGCAGTTGATCGGCGGATATCTGTGCGTTGCCCTCGAACGTCACGTCGCCGATCCGGGTCAGTGGACCCTCGACGATCGTAATGGCCGGCTGCACGCGCGCAACCGGGCCAGTCGAGGCTCCGGCCTCGTCGACCGACGCCGAGACCTTCGCCTGCGCGTAGCCGAGCCGCTGGTACTGTCCAGCGATCGCGCTGACTGCGGCAGCCAGGTTCGACTCGATGAAGATCTCGTTCGGTTGGAGTTTCACGAGCGCGGTCCGGAACTGATCGGTCGGGACGGCCTGGTTCCCCCGGATTTCAACTCCTCGATCGGCGACTCGATACTGCGGTCCGCGGTGTACGGTGAAGACGATGCGGAGGGTTCCGTCCCCCTCCTCCCGCGACGCGGTTGCGTCGGCCTTCCAATGCCCCTGCTGGTTCAGAAAGGTCCGGATCCGCTGAATCGAGTCCTCGATCAGATCTTCGTCGACCGACGACTCGCGAGCGACCGGAACCAGCTCAGCCCGCTTTTCCCTGGGCAGCGGATCGCCCTCGAACGCGATCGTGACGACGGGACCGATCTGAAGCGCGATGGACAGGTCGACGAAACTGTTATCGGCCGACGGTGTCGAGTGGTACGAGGCCGACGCCAGGTAATGTGACTTCTTCCGCAGCTTCTGCGCGAAGGCGGTCAGTGCCTCGGTGATCGCCGCGGGCTCGTAGCGGCTTCCCGGTTCGGCATGGACTTGACGGAGAAAGGCCGCGCGCCCTTCTGGCGGCGCTCCCTCGATGTCTACGGTTTGGATGATCGCCTGCGGCCCTGGGGTCACACTGAATTCGAGCAGCGTGCGATCGGGATCGTGCCGCTCGGTGGCAGTCGGGGTCACGACGGCGCCGAGAAACCCGTGATCCCGATAGAGCTGCTCGACGAACCGCGCCATCTCCTGGGCCCGCCCCGGCGCCGGAGAGGTGCCAAACCGATTCGTCACCGCGCTCCTGACGAGGTCGCTGGAAAGCGCCAACGATGGCTGACCCCGGAAGTCGATGGCTTGAACGGTGTGGAGCGGCACGAGGTTGTACCGAAGCGACACGCCGCCTGGCGCCGGCAGGGCGTTGACCTGAACATCCTGAAACCGGCCCAGCCCGAAAATGTGCGCGATCGATTCACGCACTTGCGTCATCGACAGCGCGTCGCCGACACGGGTCTCGATGAGCGCGCGAACGGCCGGGTCCTCGATCAGCCGTTCTTCCGAGACCATCTGCACTTCGACAATTCGCTGGCCTACGAACGAAGCCGGAGGTGTCTGGGCGAACAGGGAGGTCGCGCCTACGAATAGAAGCGCGACTGGATAAGGAAAAAGGGAAAAGGGAAAAGGGAAAAGGCAAGACAAGGCGCGAACTCGCCGAGCGAACCCGAGTGTGGGCAGGGTAAAGAACCTTTTCCCTTGTCCCTTGTCCCTTGTCCCTTGTTTAGCCATCACCGGCGATGTTGCACGCGGAAGTCGATGGAAAATGTCCGATCGCCGTTCTGGGTGAGCACCCAGCCGAGGCGATCGTTTTGATCGTACTCGAGCACCAGAATCTGGGTGGCGCTCGGTGTCGTGCCCAGCGGACGCGCGAAGGTGACGTAGGCGCGGCTCGAGAGACGCTTGCCGACGATCACTCGGGCCGAGGCGGTGAGCGGATCGGTCTCGGAGCTGCTGATCGACGGGGTAATCTGCAGGTCCACGCCGAGCGAGTGCTCGACCGCTCGATTGACCGGCGCCGTCATGGTGCCGGTCAACAGCCTGGCCGTCGCCGCTTTCAGCAGATCCTCCTCCGATCGCGTCGACGCCGACGGGTTCAGCGTACGGAGTTCGGCATTCTGTAAATCCTGCGCGGTGCTCTGCCCGAGCAGCAGCAGCACGATGCCGACTTGCGACAGCGGCGGATCGGAATTGAGGTTCATCGACATCTTCGACGCGGTGCCGGTGAACCCGAGGGTGACCCGATACACATCGCTCTGACCAACAACCTGACCGACAATCCGCACCCGCGTCTCCGCCTCGATGTCGAAGTACGGTTCGATGCGTGCCGGGTTGGCAAAGCCGATCGTTCCCCGCGTGACCAGATAGCGGTTGCCTTCGAAGATGACGTCGCCGCGATCGATCTGCGCACTGCCGAAGAGCAGCGGCTTATCGTAGGTGCCGCGCAGCTGCAGGTCTGCGCTCGCGACCATTCGGGCAAGATTGTTCTCAACCCGCAGCGACGACGGGGCGTCGATCTGGACGTCGAAGCGGATCGGCAGGGTCGTCGCAGCGGCGCCCGCAAGCGGCGCGCCCGCCGACGTCAGGTTGAAGAGATCGGCGTTGGGCTCGAAGCGCTTCGAATAGAGCGCGTCGTGAACCGTCACCGTCCCTCGCAGCAGCGGCGAGGACGGCAGGCCAATCAGCGCCAGATCGGCGTCGATGTTCGACACGAATCCTTCCGGATAACGGATCCGCATCTGCTGACCTGTGGCCGTGAGGTTGAGATCTCCGGGCGTAAACCCGTTGAGCGCGACACGGCCACCGAACGTCACGTCGCCGCCGGCGAGACGCGCGTGGACGTTGTCGATCCGAACTCCGGCCGCGTCAAAAGAGATTTGTCCATTGATCGACTCGAGCGAGTGCGGCAGCGAGAGCTGACGGATGCGTCCGTTGACGACGGCTGCGCTCCCCGAGAATACCGGCTTCGAGAGCGGACCGTCGACGGTGGCTTTGAGCGTCGCCGCCCCGGAACTTCGGATATCGCGGTAGAACCCCTGCAGGATGCCCAGGTTGGCGTCGCCGGAAGCAGACAGCGAGATCGTCGAGTCGTGCAGATTGACGTGGCCGCCGAGGTCGAGGCGCGTGCCCTCGCCGAAGAGGCGCAGCTGCCCCACGTTCACCACATGATGATCGAGCGTCAGCTCAATCGGACGCGGCGTCTGGGTCGTCGGATCGATGTTGCTGACACGATAGTCGAAGAGTTTGAGATCGAGCTGCTCGACGCGGGTCTCGACCGTCAAATGATCGATGTCGGCCAGTTCGCCGACGACGCGAACGGTGCCGCCGGCGATCGCATTCGTAAACGGCGACAGCCGCGGCTCGAAGAAGCGGAGGTACGGGTCCAGCGAGGTGTTGGAGAAGCGCAGCGTCAGCTCTGCATCGAGCGCCTCGGTCAACGCGATGCGTCCCGACCCCGACATCACCAGCCGCGGTGACGCGGCTTCGAGCTCGGCGGTCAGAAGCTCTCCCCTCAGCGACAGTCGTCCCGTGAGCTGACCAATCCCCTCGTCGGCGGCAAACAGGTCGTCGACCCGCATCCGGACGTCGTAGCGGGGCACGTCGAAGGTGCCGGTGCCGTTGGCGGCGAACTGCAGCAGGCCTGACAGCGGTGCGCGAGGGAACGCGGCGGTCTGCAGCGACTCGACCGGAATCCTGGTTCCGTCGGCATTGAACGAATACGTGCCGTCCCAGCCGACCCAGGCCGCACCAGTGACGGAGCCGGTACTCTTATGAATCTGCATCCCGTCGAGCCTGACGCCCGATCCTTCGAATCGCAGCGACGCGGTCGCGGTATCGAAGGTTTCGCCGTAGGCGGTGCCTCGATCGATGACCAGGCGGCCAAAGCCGAACGGCGTCTCGTACTTTCCATACAGGTGGTACTCGCCGGAAACGGTTCCGTCGACGGGATAGTCGTCCAGCTCGAACGCGTGACGCAGATCCGTCAGCGGCCGTCGCGTGATGAAGATGCGCGCGTTGATTTCCTCGCCGTTGTCGCGTCGTGGGTAGCCGAGCGAGAACGTGCCGTCAGCGCGAATCTCGGACGACTTATCCGTAATCACGCTTTCGCTGATCATCACGTAACTGTTCTCGATCACCAGCTTCGCCGTGCCGCGGCCCCAGGTCGTGTCCCATGCGCGCATGTTCTCGCCGGTAAACGTGCCCTCGATGCGCGGCTTGGTGAACCCGAGCAGCATCACGCCGTCGAATTGTCCCGCCCCGCCGACAGGCACGGCGCCCGTTGGCGCGCCGAACGCCGTCATGATCCCGGCCAGCACACGATCGCTTTCCTGCCAGTCGAGGCTGGTCACGTGGAACGGAATGTTCGAGCGCTCTCCGTAGGCGGTGCGTCCCTCGAACTCGACGTACGTCTTCGGCGTCGCGACCGCGCTCGAACCCAGCGTGATCCATTCCGGATCCAGCGTGTAGGAGACGTGGCCGTCGATCGGCAGATAGCCCACCGATGCGTGGGGATCGAACGGGCCCGCTTCGGCCGGCAGCGCGGCCTCGCGAGCAACGGCCTCACCGTCGAGCGCCCGGGTCATCGGCGCCCCGCCAGCTGGCGCGGCGGCGAACACCTCACCGTCGCCGCGCCGCTCGCCCCACTTACCGAGCTCCCAGGTGAGATGGCTGCGCCCGGTCAGTCTGCCACCCAGGCGAAGCCCCTTCGTCTCGAGAAAGTCGGTGAGCTGCGGAAGATCGACGTCGTGGTAGGTCACATCCCACGTTGCGTGCGCCGGCACGTCATGCTCGTTGAGCGGCGACAGCTTGTAATCGAACCGCGCGGTGCCGCCGTAGAGCCCGCTCGTCGCGTTGGTCACCTCGAGCCGGTCCGGCAGCCACAGCACAGATCCCTTCAGGTTGGGAAAGCGCCAGGCGTTCACGCCGGCGAGCGGACTGTCGAAGGTGCCCTTCAGCTCGCGGCCGCCGGGAAAGAGATGAAACGTCCCGTGGAACTTCCCCTCGCCCGAGACGCCGAACGAGTACTGGTGGAAGAAGATGTTCTTCTGCGTCGGAAAATCAATCGTCGACGAGATCTGGTACAGCTGCTCCGGCCAATGGCTGAAATCAATCGCGCCGACCAGCTGGGACCTCGCGCCGTCGCTCACGAGATCGATCCCGCTGAACTGCAGGTGCGGTCCCTCAATCGAGAACCGCGAGTGCATGTTGGCGTGGAACGGTTCGTACTTCTGAATCGCGATGATTGAATCGGTGAACGAGGCGGCGCCGCGGTAGACGCGATCGGCGATGCCTTTCGTCACCATCACCCGCAGCCCGCGCGACGCGATACTCCACGGCGTGCCGTGATCGTCGTAGGTGAACGTGCCGCGCGACGCCAGCACGCTCCTGACCGTCGTCGTGAACCGCTTCGGCCCGTTCGACTTCGACTCACGGGTGAACCGGGGAAAGTTGTGGCGGCCGCGGGGAAACTCGGGGCTCGATGGCCAGGTTTCGACGACCATCTCCCAGTCGGTCATCTCGACCGACTCGACGATCAGCTCACGCCGGAAGATCGTCCACCACGGCAGGATGACCTCAATCTTCTTCGCCTTCAGGAACGGCCGATCGGTCGGACGCAGTCCCTCGATGACCAGATCCTCGACGACGAACACGCCGGGTCGCACCTTGGCCGAAAGGCGGCCGATGTGCATCGGGCGCTCGATGTACTTCGAGCCCTCGCGCTCCGCGCGTTGGCGCAGCGATGGCCCCAGATCGACGGTGAAGAACGTCGCAATCGCACCGGCCACGAGCGCGACGACAAGCGCCAGCAGCCTGAGCGGGTAGCGATGCCATCGCGATCGCCGCGCCGGTGGCCGATCGGGCGGGGGCGGCGACTCTGGGTCGTCCTGCTGTGGCTTCGGTTCGTGCATGACCCGTTGGAAAATCTTCGAACTCACTCGATGACGATGAGCACCCGGCCCGCCTCGACCGACGCTCCGGCGGTCACGGCAACGTCCTTGACGCGGCCGGCCTTCGGCGACCGCAGCTCGTTTTCCATCTTCATCGCTTCAACAACGACGACGCCCTGACGCGCCGCCACGTCGTCGCCCCTGGAGACCAGCAGACGAACGATACGGCCTGGCATCGGCGCGACCACCGCCTGTTCACCCCGGGCGTGCGTACCACCGTCGGCCGAGGCCCGGCCGGTGCGACGGCCGTCGATCAGCGCGGCTGCGGTCCGACCGTCGAGGCGCACGAGCATCTCGCCAGGTGCGCCGCCCGGCGCGATTTGCACGTCGCGGCTGACACCGCCGTCCATCAGCAGGGACAGGCCGAAGGAACCAACCCGTTCGGCGTCGATGAGATGCGGCGTGCCATCGACCGTCACCCGATAACGCCCGGCCGCCGCGCGCTCGACCGAGACCACGCGAGCACGGCCGTTGATCTCGATGTCGAATGTCATTCGCGCAGCGCCTCGCGCCGCGCGGCCTGTTTCCAGTGCGTCGTGCTGCTCGAGCGTCCAGCCGCCGGCGAGTGCGCGTTGGCGCGCAGGTACGCATCGAGCGCCGACGCAATCGACGCAATCTCCTCATCCTCCGACGTCAGCTCGCTGAACGACTCTCCCTTGCGATCGACCAGCAGTCGATCGAGATAGGTCGTGTCGTAGCGCCCGGCCACGTAGTCCGGCTGACGCATCAACCACAGAAAGAATGGAATCGTCGTGCGGATGCCCAGCACTTCGTACTCGCGAAGCGCCCGTGACATGCGCTCGATCGCTTCGCTCCTCGAGCCGCCCCACGCGACGAGCTTCGCGATCATCGAGTCGTAGAACACCGGCACGCTATAGCCAACGCTCACACCGCTATCATCCCTGACGCCAGGCCCGGACGCCGGTCGAAGGCCTCGAATCAACCCCGGCGACGGCATGAAGCCGAGATCTGGATCTTCGGCGTAGATACGGCATTCGATCGCGTGGCCGTGCGCTGTCAGGGCAGCCTCAGGATTGAGATCGAGGCGTTCCCCGCGGGCAATGCGAATCTGCCACTGCACGAGATCGGTGCTGGTCACCATCTCGGTGACCGGGTGCTCGACCTGCAGCCTCGTGTTCATCTCGAGGAAGTAGAACGAGCCGTCCTCGTCGAGCAGGAACTCGATCGTGCCCGCGTTCGAATAGTTGACCGCGCGAGCCACCGCCGCGGCGGCGTCCGCGATTCGACGCCGCAATTCCGGTGTCACCGCGATTGACGGCGACTCTTCGACAACCTTCTGATGACGGCGCTGGATCGAGCACTCACGCTCCACGAAGGGAACGATCGTCCCGTGCTCGTCGCCGAGCAATTGGATTTCGATGTGGCGCGGCCGCACGAGTCGTCGTTCCAAATAGACCGACGCGTCGCCAAACGATGAGCGCGCCTCGGAACGAGCCGAGCGGATGGCCGACGGCAGCGACGATCTGTCGTCGATCGTCCGCATACCCTTGCCGCCGCCGCCGGCGACCGCCTTCACGAGCAGCGGGAAGCCGATGCGGTCCGCAACTCGCGCCACCTCGTCGTCGGACAGCTGATCGTCGAGCGGCTGTTCGGTCCCCGGAACGACGGGGACGCCTGCCTTCCGCGCGACCTCGCGCGCCGCGGTCTTGCTCCCCATCAGCGCAATCGCTTCAGGAGAGGGACCGATGAAGGTCAGCCGCGCGTCGCGGCAGGCGGCGGCAAAGGCGGCGTTCTCGGCGAGGAATCCGTAGCCGGGGTGAACGGCGTCCGCGCCGGATTTTCTGGCCGCATCGACGATCGCGTCTATACGCAGATAGCTGCTCGCCGCCTCGCTCGGGCCGATATGCAGCGCCTGATCGGCTTCGCGCACGTGCCGCGCGGTGCGATCGCAGTCGGAGTACACGGCAACCGTCGGCAACCCCATTTCACGACACGCCCGGATGATCCGAACGGCGATCTCGCCGCGGTTGGCAATGAGAATTTTCATGAAACGCGTCAGGCAGGGGCTGGCCGTACTACGCGCAACGGCTCGGGCATCTGACGTAATTGTAACAGGGTTCCCGGGGAACCCTGTCAGAGATATCAGAGGCGACGGAGGGAACAGAGGTTACTCACCACAGAGGTAACAGAGGTAGCAGAGACAGTTTTTTGGGAGCGGAAACGGACAGACTGGGAAGAGGGAGATTGTGAAAATGACGATTGTTCTCGCTAAACCAAAGAGCGGATTTTTCATCGAACCGAGACACTCTCGACGAAAAGCCCCTGAAACCCGTCGGCAACGCGATTTGCTTTGTTTGGCAACATGCCAATCGATCTCGAGCGCGTCAATGCGTTAACCGAGGCGGTCATCGGAGCAGCCATTAAAGTTCACAAGGCGCTCGGGCCAGGGTTGCTCGAATCCGTATACTTGACATGTCTCCTCTTCGAACTGCGCCGAATGGGTTTCACAGTTCGGGTAAACGTGCCGATCCCGGTGACGTATGACGGGATACATCTGGATCTAGGCTTTCGGCTCGATGTCGTCGTTAACGACTATCTCGTTCTCGAAATCAAATCGGTGAAGAAGCTCGCCCCCATTCACGACGCACAGGTGCTCACTTACCTGAAGCTTTCAGGCTTCCCGATCGCACTGTTGATGAACTTCAACGTGACGTTGCTGAAAACCGGCGTGAAGCGTCGAATCAATCCGCACCCCGCCGAACGGTTTCTTGATCGTGCTGTCGATGCGATTGACAAGCCAAAAGAGGATCTCCGTTAACTGTTACCTCTGTGGTGAGTAACCCTCCGCTCTCTCCGTCCTCTCGGCTCACGCAGCGCTCGTCAGAGCGGTATGTTCCCGTGCTTCTTCGCCGGGTTCCTGTCTCGCTTGGTGTCGAGGGTTGAGAGTGCGGTGATGAGCTTGGCGCGTGTTTGACGCGGACGAATCACTTCATCGACGAAGCCGCGCGACGCGGCGATATAGGGATTCGCGAACTTCTCCTTGAACTCCGCGACTCGTCGCGCGCGGGCCGCCTCCTTGTCGTCGGCGGAATCAATCTCGCGCTTGTAAAGAATGTTCACGGCGCCTTCAGGCCCCATGACGGCAATCTCCGCGGTCGGCCAGGCGAAGTTCACATCGGTGCGAATGTGTTTGCTCGACATCACGCAGTACGCGCCGCCATAGGCCTTGCGTGTGATGACCGTCATCTTGGGGACCGTCGCCTCGGCAAACGCAAACAGCAGTTTCGCGCCGTGGCGAATGATCCCGCCGTACTCCTGCCGCGTGCCGGGCAGGAATCCCGGCACGTCCTCGAAGGTCACCAGTGGAATGTTGAACGCATCGCAGAAGCGGACGAATCGCGCGCCCTTCACCGACGCATCGATGTCGAGGGTGCCGGCGAGATACGCCGGTTGATTCGCGACGATGCCGACCGCGCGGCCGCCGAGCCTGGCAAAACCGACGATCAGATTGCGCGCGAAGTGACGATGCACCTCCAGAAACGCACCGTCGTCGAACACCGAGTGCACGAGATCGTGCATGTCGTACGGCTGGTTTGGCGACTCCGGCACCAGCCGATCGAGCGCGTCGTCTTCGCGATCGAGAGGATCGGAGGTGTCGCGCCGGGGCGGATCGTCGACGTTGTTGCCCGGCACATACCCGAGCAGCTCACGAATGAGCCGGAGGCACTCGCGATCATCGGCAACGGCGAAGTGGGCGACGCCGCTGGTGGCGTTGTGCGTCATCGCGCCGCCAAGCTCCTCCTTCGTCACCTCCTCGTGGGTGACGGTCTTGATGACGTCGGGACCGGTCACGAACATGTAGCTCGTGCCCTCGACCATGATGTTGAAGTCGGTGATCGCGGGCGAGTACACGGCGCCGCCCGCGCAGGGTCCCATGATCGCGGAAATCTGAGGAATGACGCCGGAGGCCAGCGTGTTTCGCAGAAAGATGTCGGCGTAGCCGCCGAGCGAGAGCACGCCTTCCTGGATTCGAGCGCCGCCGGAATCGTTCAGGCCAACCACCGGCGCGCCCATCTTGATCGCGAGATCCATGATCTTCACGATCTTCGCGGCGTTCGTCTCGGAGAGCGATCCGCCGAATACCGTGAAGTCCTGAGCGAAGGCGTAGACAGGCCTGCCCTCGACGCGCCCGACGCCGGCGACGACGCCGTCGCCAGGCACGATTTGCTCTTCCATCCCGAAGTCCCGGCACCGGTGGGTGACGAGCTTGTCGACCTCCTCGAACGTTCCGGGATCGAAGAGGAACTCGATGCGCTCGCGCGCTGTCAGTTTGCCGGCGTCGTGCTGTTTTCGCAGCCGATCCTCGCCGCCGCCCAGCTCCGCCCGCCGCTCCAGGTCTTCGAGATACTTGAGAGTGTCCACCTACTTCGCTGCCACAGCCTGTGCCTTCTCCCAGTCCTTCAGGAACTTCTCGAGACCGATGTCGGTCAGCGGATGACGGAACATGCCGTCGATCACCGCTGCCGGACACGTGCAGATGTCAGCGCCCATGCGCGCGGCTTCGACGATGTGAATCGAGTGTCGCACCGAGGCGACGAGGATCTGGGTCGAGAACTGATAGTTCTCGTAGATGTCGACGATTTCCTTGATCAGGTTCATCCCTGACGTGGCGATGTCGTCGAGACGGCCAACGAACGGGCTGACGAAATACGCGCCCACCTTCGCGGCAATCAGCGCCTGCGTCGGCGAGAAGACCAGCGTGACGTTGACCTTCTTACCCTCGGACGAGAGCGCCTTGCACGCCTTGACGCCCTCCTTCGTGAACGGCACCTTCACGATGATGTGCTCGTCGATGGCGGCGAGCTCGCGGCCCTGGCGAATCATGCCTTCGGCGTCGGTCGCCACGACCTCGGCGCTGGTTGGCCCTTTGACGATCTGGCAGATCTTCTTCAGGATCTCCTTGTAGTCGCCGCCTTCCTTCGCCAGCAGCGACGGGTTCGTCGTGATGCCGTCGATGATGCCGAGCGGCACCAGCGCTTCGATTTCCTTCAAGTTGCCGGAATCAATGAATAGTTTCATGGCTCCCTCTCTGGATCACTCCGAGGGGCGCGGCCCCTCGGACTCCCCAACACGCTCTCTTGCGAGCCGCTTCGCCGGCTCGCTCCGTTTCCGCCTCCGCTAAAGCTACGGCGAGACCTCGCCGAAGCGCCTGCGGCGCGAAGGCGGGCGCGTGGCTCGCTTCGCTGCGCTCGCTCGCGTCGTCTCTCGCGTAGCCTCGCCTCGATTATCGTGCGGTCTCTTCCAGGCGCGTCGATGGCGCGCTTCTGTTCGGCGGCGTGGCGTTGTCAACGGCGATGATCACGTAGGCGTACCGCACGCCCGGCTTGACGGTCTTGTCCTCATAGCTCGTTGCCGTGATCGGCGCCGGCGTCAGCGGCTGAAGTGTGTCACCCGGCGCCTCGCCGCGCAAGACCAGGTAGCCGGCAAGATCGGGTTCGGTATTCGCATCCCACCCGAGGTTCATCGTGCCGTTTCCCGCCACAATCGAGAACCCCTTGGGCGCCGCCGGCGGGAACGTGTCGCGGGGGGTCAGACACACGCGCTCCGAGGGCGTGCTCTCCAGGCTGACGTTCGCAACTCTCTTCACCGCTCTCAGCGTGAAACACTCCTCCGTGCCGAACGTGACACCCGCACGCTCGAACTTCCCGCCCGGCACAGGAGCAGGGTTAATTGGCTCCACGCCATCGCCCTTGTAAATATTGTAAGCAATCGTTGTCTCGGACGCCGGCGACGACCACGTGAGAACGATGGCCGTCTCCGTTGCAGTGGCAGCCGGAGTAGGCGGCGGGGCTGGCGGTTCTATCAGCGGCAGTTCCACGCGCGTCGATGGTGGTCCCGGTCGGCCGCTCTTCGTGACGCCACGCACCGCATAAATGCGAGCCGGATACGTCGGCAACGGAGGAAGCGGCGGAGCCGGCGCGATGCCGCCTGTTGTCGCTGGCGAAGTGCCTGGCACCTCCGGCACAGGCAGGAGCTGTCCGGGAAGCACGGTCTCAACCGGCGGTACGCCCGCCGCGCCTGGGGCCGCAGCCTCTGCCGGTTGGGGAACCGGGGCGACGCCTGCCGCACCCGGCGCAGCGGGTTGCGCCGGAGGCGTTGCCGGTTCAGGAACGGGGACGACACCTGCGGCACCCGGTGCCGCGGGTTGCGCCGGAGGAGTCGCCGGTTCGCCCGCCGCGGCTGCCGGCGTCGGTGACGCTGCACCAGCTCCTGCCGCAGCCGGCGGCACCTTCGGCGGCAACGTGGTGAAGACCGGCGCCAGTCGCTCTGCGGTCAGCTCCTCGACGAATGCCGTACGGTCGCCGGGTGACGGACGCTTATCACCGGGTGTGCTCTCGGGTGGAGCTTCCCCCTCGACGGGCGGCGGCTTGATCGCAATCGTCGCCACGCGGTACTTCGACGTCAGGAAATCGCGATTGGGAGGCCGGACCGCTCCAGGCGCTACCGTCGCCGCGAAGACCTCGATCCTGTCCAGCGCCACGGGGGCTGGGCCATTCACATTCGTGGACGGAACGTTGAAGCGGAGGTGGGCGTCGTTGCCAATCCGGCCGATCGTGATGTTTGCGGGGGCCACCGGCACGATGTGCAGGGGCGCAAGCGGCGGCCCCTTGCGGCCGCACGCCGCAGCGCACGCCGCGACAGCGAGGACAAGCAGTCGTCGCCGGATGCGCATCAGAGGATGTAGCGCGACAAGTCGTTGTTGTCGACGATGTCGGCGAGCATGCGTTCGACGTACGCGTCGTCGATGGTGATGTCCTTGTCGGAGAGATCGGGCGCGTTGAACGACACGTCGTCGAGCAGCTTCTCCATGACCGTGTGGAGCCGACGCGCGCCGATGTTCTCGGTGCGCTCGTTGACCAGCGTCGCGAAGTCCGCGATTCGGCCGATCGCTGCTTCAGTAAAACGCACCGTGACGCCTTCGGTCGCGAGGAGCGCCATGTACTGCTTGATGAGCGCACTCTTCGGCTCGGTTAGGATGCGGACGAAGTCTCCGCGGCCGAGCGCTTCGAGCTCGACGCGGATCGGAAAACGTCCCTGCAGTTCGGGAATCAGGTCCGCCGGTTTCGATACGTGGAACGCGCCCGCAGCGATAAAGAGAATGTGATCCGTCTTCACCATGCCGTACTTGGTGTTGACGGTCGTGCCCTCGACGATGGGCAGGATATCGCGTTGCACCCCTTCACGGCTGACGTCGGGGCCCTGTCCGCCCTCACGGCCCGCCACCTTGTCGATTTCGTCGATGAAGATGATTCCGGCCTGCTGCACGCGATCGACCGCGGCGCGCGAGACGCTTTCCATGTCGACGAGCTTCTGCTCTTCTTCCTGCGCGAGCGCGTCGAGCGCCGCGGGAATGGTCAGGCGCCGCTTCCGCGTCTTCCCCTGAAAGAGACCCGGAAGCATGTCCTTGACGTTGATGTCGACTTCTTCGATCGATGAGCCGGCGATGATCTCGAACGATGGGAAACTCTTCTCGCGGACGTCGATCTCGACCTGTTTGTGATCGAGGCGGCCCTCACGGAGCTGCTCGCGCAGCTTTTCGCGGGTTCGCTGCGCCTGCTCGCGAATCGATGCGGCCTGGTCGTCGTAGTCGGGCGCGGGCGGCAGCGGGGGCAGCAGCAGATCGAGCACACGCTCTTCAGCGGACTCGCGGGCTTTCTCGCGCACCTCCACGAGGCGCTCCTCTTTCACCATGTCGACTGCGAGCTCGACCAGGTCGCGAACCATCGACTCGACATCGCGGCCGACGTAGCCGACCTCGGTGAATTTCGAAGCTTCGACCTTGATGAACGGAGACTGCGCGAGGCGCGCGAGCCGTCGCGCGATTTCGGTCTTGCCGACGCCGGTCGGACCGATCATCAGGATGTTCTTCGGCGCGATCTCTTCGGCAATCTCCGGCGCCAGCTTCTGGCGCCGCGTCCTGTTCCGGAGTGCGATGGCCACCGCGCGTTTCGCCTGCGCCTGACCGATCACGTACTTGTCGAGCTCGACGACGATCTCGCGCGGCGTCAGCGATTCGCTGGTCGATGCGGTGGTTTCTGGAAGATAGATGGGCATGTCACTCGTACTTACGTGCGCTCAGCTGCGGGCGGATCGAGTTTTAGCCGAGGGACTTCGCGCCTCGGACTCCCCGACACGCGCCCTCGCTCGCCGCTCGGACGGCTCGCTCCGGTCGCGTGGCTCGCTCGCTCCGCTGGCGTCGGCGCCGGCGATGGCAGATTCATGCGATACGTTCTACAGCTCTTCGATCGTAATCGTGCTGTTGGTGTAAATGCAGATCGCCGCGGCGATCTCCATCGCCTGCGCGGCAATCGTCCGGGCGTCGAGCGACGTATGTCGCGCCAGCGCCTTCGCGGCGGCCAGTGCATACGCGCCTCCCGATCCAATGGCAATTATCCCGTCATCGGGTTCGATGAGATCGCCGTTTCCTGAAAGCAGGAAGGTCACGCGGTTGTCCATGACGATCAACATCGCCTCGAGCCGCCGCAGCAGCCGATCCGTTCGCCAGTCCTTGGCCAGTTCGACGGCCGAACGTTCGAGGTTGCCGCGGTATTGTTCGAGCTTGGCTTCGAACCGCGAAAAGAGCGCGAAGGAGTCAGCGGCCGAGCCGGCAAACCCGGCCAGAATGCGGTCGTTGTAGAGTTTTCGAATCTTGCGAGCCGTTTGTTTGACAACGGTATCGCCGAAGGTGACCTGTCCGTCGCTGGCCATCACCGTCTGCCCGCCCTGTCGTACGGCGAGCACGGTCGTCGCATGTAGCATCAACGCGAGTCTATCAAAGCGGCTTTTTTCTTGTCCCTTTCTTGTGTCTCGATGCCACCGAAATGTGACAGATGTGTGGCGTTCGACGCAGTACAATAAGGAAAGGCCAACGAACGGAGGTTGGTTCAGCTGGCAGGACGGTTGCTGGTTCTACCCGTAGTCCGGGGAGGGGCTTGAAATGACGTTTCGAGGATTCTCGATTGGGCTGGCCGCGGCGCTCTCGCTGAGTCTGACGCCCGTCTGGGCGCAGGAGCGTAGCAGGCCGGCTGATAGCCCGACGACAGGGTCTGCGGTTTCACGGTCCAGCGATTCTGGCTCGTCGTCTCCCTCGTCCTCATCGAATTCCGGGTCGAATGCTGGATCGGCCGCAAGCAGCTCACCGAGCTCGTCTGGCTCATCGATGGACGGCTCGTCCCATCGAGCCGAGACGCCCAGGGCGCCGATTCGGCCCGAGCAGTACAACCGGGCCGAAGCGGGCGACCAGCGCCGGAGCAACGGCGCAACGTCCGGCCGGGCAGTGCCACGCAACGAGGGAAGCGCCGCCGGCAGTCCGAACGCCACCAGCGCGACTTCCGGATCCGGCCCGTCGCGTGATCGAAGCAGCACGGCGGTCCCCGAATACAGTCGTCCGCGCGATGGTCGAAACGTGACCGGCCAGGCCGTGCCGCGCACCGGATCGGTCCCGGACGGAGATCATAACCACGGGTCCGGGTACTATCCGTACTATCCGGGCTATATCTACGACCCGTATTATTCGTACTACTACAACCCGTTCTACAGCACGCGCTACGGCTACTGGGCGCCGTACGGTTATGGCTACGGGCTGGGGTACTTCTCCTATGATCCGTTCCTGTTCGGCGCGTTCGGGTATCCGTACTACGGCGGCGTTTACGATCCGTACGCTTCCGGCGGCGGATACAGCGTCGGCGGGTACACCGGCGGCGGAAGCAGCAGCGGCTCGAGCTCGTCGTCGCAGGTGTATCAGGGGTCGGGATCGATTCGACTGAAGGTCAAGCCGCGCAATGCGGAAGTCTTCATCGACGGGTTGTCCGTCGGGACGATCGACAGCTTCGACGGCGTCTTCCAGCGTCTCGATGTTCAAGCCGGGCCGCACAAGATCGAGCTGCGCGCCGAAGGATATCAGCCGGAGCAATTCGACGTGGTGATCACGGCCGGCGAGACCGCAACCTACAAGGGAGACATGAAGCGACGATAAACTGAGTCGGTGCTCTCCAGCGTCGCCGCAATCTCGGGCCTCTACGACACGATCGTAGGGGCCCTTCTGCTTTTTGCCCCCGGCTGGCTCGCGTCAGCATTCGGCGTCCCGCCCGCAAGCCCGCGGATCTTTTCTGATCTGAACGCGCTCTTCCTGCTCGCGGTGGGAGCAGGCTATTACTTCCCCTGGCGCGATCCGTCGCGGTATCGCGGCTACATGTGGGTGATGGGACCGTTCCTGAAGGGCGCAGGCGCCGCGGCGTTCATTCTCGATTACTTCTACCGCGGCTCGCCCGCTTCGTTTCTACTCTTCGCCGCGTCGGACGGAACGCTCGCCCTCGTGACGCTGTATGCGCTGCTCAGAACTTCGAATCACTCATCACTAATCACTAATCCTTGAATCACTAATCCTTGAATCGCCAATCCTCGAATCCCTCATCGCTGAATCGCTGAATCGCCGCATCGCCGAATCTCGGAGTGATTCGACGGATTCAAGGATCAGCGATTCGAGGATCAGTGATTCAGGATCAGTGATCAGTGATGAGTGATTCGAGCGGGCTTGAACAAGAAATACACCGGTATGCCCGCGATGATGACGGCGATGCCCGCAATCGCCGTCGAGCCGTTGCGGATCATCTCGTTCACGACCATCGCCGCGCATGCAATGACGAAGACCGCGGGCGCCCACGGATACCCCCAGGCGCGAAACGGACGGGGGGCATTCGGCTCACGCCGGCGCAGCACGAAGACGCAGACGACGGCGACGGCCGAGAAAAGGATCACCGCGAAGCCGGTGTAGCTGACGAGCTGCGAAAGCGTTCCGCAGAGGACGAGGACGGTGCTCCAGATTGCCTGAGCGATGATCGCCGCCGCCGGCGTCCGGAATCGCGGATGGACGCGGGCGGCAGACGGAAGGAAGAGACCGTCTTTCGCCATCGCGTAGTAGACACGCGGCCCGGCGAGCGTCATCGCGCTGATGCTCGCGCTCAGGCTGACGATGGTGAAGATGCCGATCGCATTCGCGGCCGCGACGCCGAAGAGGCGCTCGCCGACCACGTCGAGCAGGCGGCCCGGCAGGGCGGCAAGCTGCGGTGCGCTCAGCACGTGGAGATACAACGCGTTGAGCGCCACGTAGATCACGATCACCGTCGCAGTGCCGAGACCGAGCGCCAGCGGAACGTTGCGTCCCGGGTCGCGCACTTCCTCCGCGACATACACCGCTGCGTTCCACCCCGAATACGTGAACATGATCGGGACCAGCGCCAGCAGCATGCCGGACAGTGGCACCGCGACACCGAGCGGCGCGCCCGTATCGGCCACGGGAGAACCGCTCGAGCCCACCATGAAGCCGAGGGCAATGATGATCGCGAGGGCGCCCGCTTTCAGTCCCGCGAGCGCGTTCTGCACGATGCGTCCGGGCCCGAGACCGCGGATGTGGATCAGCGCCAGCACCGCGATCGGCACGAGCGCGACGAGCGCGCGGCGTGAGACGATCAGCGGCACGAATGGCAGCGGCACCGTGAGCATCGGCGTCGCGTCAGCGGCCGACGGCACGAACCGGCCGATGTAGTCGGCGACGGCCACGGCGCTCGCGGCAATCGCGCCGGAGAAGCCGGCGACGAACGACGTCCACCCGGTAAGGAACGCTGCGAGCGGGCCGAACGCTTCGCGCAGATAGACGTACTCGCCGCCGGCGCGAGGGCGGAGCGCCGACAGCTCCGCATAGGCCATGGCGCCGGCAAACGCCAGCGCGCCGCCGAGGAGCCACACCCAGAGAATCGCTGTCGGACTGCCGACCATCTGCGCAACGATGATCGGCACGAAGAAGATGCCGCCGCCAATGACATTCGAGATGACGATGGCCGCCGCATCGACGGGGCCAAGCCGTCGATCGAGTGCCGAGGAAGACGCCGGGGGTATTGCGGGACGGGGAGCGAGCGGCACGAACAGACTACTGTGTCAGCAGTTGCCGGGTGACCGGCACGCGCTTCAGCTCGATCCACTGCGACGAGCTCTGTTTGGCAAAAATCTGGACTTCCATATCGCGGAAATGGCTGTTCTTGAGCATCTCCGCGCGGGTCTGCGGCGGCTCGCCGGTGTAGCCCCACTGCGTCCGGACCGTGATGGGCTTGGTCTCGCTGCCTTCGAACGGCACGCTCTGCACGTACACGTCGTCGGCATGCTCAGTCGTGCCGGAAAACAGGAAGCCGACGTTGAGCGACACCGAGGAGATGTTCGCGTCAGGTTTCTTTCTCAGCCTGAAGGTGGCGCTCGGCACCAGCTTGTTCTGGCCGGCCACGATGCCGGCGTCGAACCAGCCCGAGGAGACGTCCACGACGTCGAGCACTGCCTTCAGATCGATGGGAGGGCCGCAGCTGGCGGTCAGAACGGCGGCGACAAGCGCTGAAAAAACCGCAAGGCGCGAACGCCGGAACATTGGCTGGATTCTAGCCACAGACGAACACGGAAGAACACGGAACACGGCTGGATTCTATCAGGCTCGAGGGGAATCGACGCAAGCTCGTTTGCGCTTGTGCTGGTTTGCCTGTGGCCTACGTTTTCTGTGTTTTTCTGCGTTTTTCAGTGGCTTAAAACTGTCGCACCTCGACCTTGGAGCGGGCTTCGTCTTTCGTGAGTCGTCCGGCGAGGTAGTCAGAGAGATCGCTGCCCTTGATACGCAGGACGACGGTCGGACGCTGCAGGAGGTCGCCCGGCGGCAACGCGCCGTCGCTACCCCGAGCCGCGACCGACAGCCACTCGTCCGCCTTCAGCTCGAGATTCTTGCTGAAGTCGAGCATGGTGTCCGCAAGCTGGAGCTTGACCTCATTGTGGTACTTCTCGCCGGTGTCCAAAATCGACTTCACGCTTTCCCGGGCGATCTTGGGAATCGCAGGACTTGGTTCGGCTTTCTCGTCTGGCGGCGTTCTCTCGCTCACAGGTTTCGCCGGACCCGCTGGATCGGCGTCGGCCCTCTGAGGCATATCGCGTTCGAGCTGATCGAGATACAGACTGAGCGTCAGATCGAGCGCCGGTATCTCGACGTAGACAAAGACGCCGTAGCCATCGAGGATGAACCCTTTCGCATGCGCATCGCCGGTCATGAAATTCGCGCTGCTGTTTCGTGACTGGACGTCCTTGGCCACCCGACCCGCGGCATTTCTCACCGCGCGTTCGAGCGCGCCTTCGAATAGATTGATCTGCTCGTGCCGCCGGACCTGCTGGGGTCCCGGCGACACCGGCGTCTGGGCGGCCAGGAGGACCGGCACCATCATCACCGTTATCGTCATCATCGCAACCGCGATCGCTCGCTTCACGGCTCACCTCGGCTCAGATCTACTTTGTGTCCAACGCGGTTCTCACGATTAACTGTCGCACGGCATCTCTCGTTGAACCGCTGGTGTTCTGGAGGCGGGTCATGCCCTGATTGATGGTCGCGAGATCAAGCCGGCGCTGTGCATCGTACTCGCGCATCAATTCGGAGAGCCGAGCCGCGACCGCACGCTGCTGCCGCGTCTCGCTCTGGCTGACGAGGTCACGCACGCGCTGAAGGAGTTCGGCATCGCTCATTGCGGAGGACGCCGAAACAGGCTGAACGGCCGATCGCTGCGGCGCTGACCGCTCGAGATCGCGAAGACGGCGATCGAGCTGCTCCGCCTGGGCCTTCCAGTCCACCTGCGTGACCGCGGCCTGAGCGTCAGTCGCGTGATTCCACCCGGTGCGCACGACCAGCCCTTCGGTGCCGTAGCGCACGTCGAGGTTGGCGACGGCGGCGCCGATGGCGAGCATGAGCACCGCCGCGGCGGCAAGTCCCCATGCGGGCGAGAAGGAGAAGAAGCGAAAACGCGGCGGCGTCGGCGCGGGCTCAGCCCCGCGCACTATTCGAAACCCGAGGTCGCCATCCGGCGGCGTCCACAGCGCGATCTGCTCGCGGGTCGCGCCCAGCTCCGCCAGCTCGAAGCGGCAGTCCGAACAGGTCGCGAGGTGACGCTCAAAGGTTCGTTTCGAGACGGGATCGATCTCGTCATACAAAAACCCGACGAGCAGTTCCTTGCTATCGCACATATGCATATCGCCTCACCGGGTCAGGCCACCCGGTCACTTACCAAACGTGCTCTCCACGCCCGCTTCGCGCAGCTGCTTTCGGAGCACACTGAGTCCTTGATACAAACGGGTTTTTACCGTACTCAACGGGCAATCAAGAAGATCCGCGATCTCCTGGAAGGTGAGCCCGTGGTACTCCTTGAGGATGATGGCCGTCCGCTGCTCCTCTGGCAGTTGCGACATCGCTTTACCCACGGCGCGACCCAGTTCGTGACGGGAAACGAGTTCCTCGATCGATTCGGACGGGCTTGTTTCTCCCGCCAGTTCGATGACATCGATCCCTTCGGGCGGCTGCACGACCGGCGTTCGTCGCTCGCGCCGAATCCAGTCGCGGCAGAGGTTCAGCGTGATCCGATACAGCCATGACGAAAATTTCGCCTGTCCTTTGAAGCCCTTGAGCGCTCGGAACGCCCGCAGGAACGTTTCCTGCGCCACGTCGCGCGCGTCTTCTTCCCGGCCAATGACGCGGTACGCCAGGGCATAGATAGGCCGCTCCCAGCGCAGGACCAGCTGGTTGAAGCTGTCGAGATCGCCCCCCTGTGAGCGGGCGACCAACTCTTCGTCTGTGGACGGCATGCCCTGATGGACCAGTCGAACGTTCTCGGAGTCGCCCGCTCGTTCTGCAGCTTTAGACGCCGCATGGGCGGGGGCAGTCGGATCTCCATTTTACCTTTTCAGTTCAAGCTTTTAGAATGCCTGACGACCCCGCCATTTCATGGCACTCGAGCCCGCCGTTTCGCTGCATCGCCGCATCCAGGAGCTGCTCCTCGGCTTTTCACGGGGGATTTCCGCCAGTCTCAGTGTCGGCAGCGCGCTCGAGGCGCTCTGCGCCGAGGTCAACGACCTCTTCGGGACCAGCCGGGTCTCCGTGTGGATTCACTACCGCCGGGCGCGCGAGCTGGCCCTGGCCGGATCGTCCGATCCGGCGCACGCCGCCGCTCCCACTCGAGTCCAGACCGACTCGGACACGATTCCAGCAAGCGGACTGAGGCTCGACGGGCCACAGTTCGTCGGCCCTGCCCCTGGCGGCGGCCGGATTCTCGTGGCGCCGCTGCGCGGCTGGCGCCGTGCGCTCGGCACGGTCGTCGTCGAAGGAGAGGCGAAGGATCTCGAGGATCAGCAGTTCATCGATGCCGTCTACGACTTCGGCCGGCAGTTTTCGTTCGCGCTCGAGAACGTACAGCTGCTCGAGGAAGTGCTTCAACAGCGGCGCCTGCTCGAGGACACCTTCAACTCGCTCATCGACCTCGTCGTCGTCACCGACAATGACACTCGCGTCGTCCAGATGAACGACGCGTTCGCCTCACGGGCTGGACGTCCGCGGCAGGCGTTAATCGATCGTCCGCTGTCGGAGCTGGTGAGCGCGGAGATCGCGCAGTGGGTGGCCGCCTCCGATCCGACGACGTCGGCAACGTCGGCGTCAGCGTCGGTACGAGTCCGGCAGTTTACCGACGATAGGCTCGGCGGCATTTTCGCCGCGACGATGACGCCTCTGATCAACCACGAAGGGACCCCGACG
>Ga0070664_100000830_pt1 | contig 23813 bp, 19 predicted proteins | sample KBSC73metaG_FD_65863 | JGI IMG/M metagenome (GOLD analysis project Ga0070664, IMG submission 65863) | Corn rhizosphere microbial communities from Kellogg Biological Station, Michigan, USA - KBS C7-3 metaG | ecosystem: Host-associated > Plants > Roots > Rhizosphere > Soil ... | reverse complement strand
CGAGAGTACTGGCGCTCCCTCGAAGAGCTCGCCGGAACCGAAGCGTTCAAAGATCTCATCGGCAATCACCTGCCGCGCCACGCTGCTGCCTTCACGAGCGCTATGGATAGGCGCGAATTTCTCACGCTCATGGGCGCGTCGCTGGCGTTAGCGGGAATCAGCGGCTGCTTGAGTCCGGCACCCGCGCCGCCGGATGAAAAAATTGTTCCCTATGTCAATCAGCCGGAAGCGTTGGTGCCGGGTAAACCGCTTTATTTCGCGACCGCAATACCGGTCGAGGGCTACGGCCGCGGCGTTTTGGTCGAAAGCCACATGGGACGGCCGACAAAAGTTGAAGGCAACCCGCAGCATCCGGCAAGCCTCGGCGCGACCGACGCTGTGACGCAGGCGTCCGTGCTCGAGCTTTATGATCCCGACCGCTCGCGGGTGATCACCAATGCAGGTCGGGTAGCGACCTGGGATGCATTCTTCTCGGCGCTCAACGTGGAGCTCGAATCGCAGCGGGTTACTCAAGGCGCGGGACTGCGGATTTTGACGGAAACGGTGACCTCGCCGACATTGGCGGCACAGCTTCAAGAAATTCTTCGCATCTTTCCGAAAGCGAAGTGGCATCAGTTCGATGGCGGGGGCGGAGATTACGCGCATCAAGGGGCGCGCATGGCCTTCGGTCAACCTTTCGAAACCCTTTACCGGTTGGAGGAGGCTGACGTCATCGTCTCGCTTGATGCCGATTTCTTGCTGCGCAGTCCGGCAAGCCTGCGTTATGCTCGGGAGTTCATCAACCGCCGGCGTATACCCGGAGGGTCGGACGAGGCGAATCGGCTCTATATGATCGAGAGCACATTTTCCTTGACGGGCTCCAACGCCGATCACCGGCTCGCGATCGCTCCAAGCGCGATCCCACAGCTAGCCAGAACGCTCGCTGCTCGCGTGGGCGTGCAGATCTCGGCGGAGCAGCCGGCGATTTCACCGGCTCAAGAAAAATGGCTCGGTGCGTTGGTCAAGGATCTACAAGCGCATCGCGGCCGAAGCGCAATCATGCCCGGCGAGTACCAGCCCGCCATCGTACACGCGCTGGCACATGCGATGAATGACGCCCTCGGCAATATCGGCAAGACGGTTTTTTACACCGACCCGGTGGCTGTCAATCCAACCAACCATGCGGAGTCTTTCCGCGAGTTGGTGCGGGACCTGGAGGAGAATGCGGCGCAAGTGCTGATCATACTGGGTGGCAACCCCGCCTATACCGCGCCCGCGGAGCTCGATTTCGCCGGTCATTTGGTCACGTCCAACTTCAACGTCCATCTCTCGCTTTACGAGGATGAAACATCGGCCGTGTGTCATTGGCACATCCCACAGGCACATTACCTTGAATCGTGGAGCGATGTGCGTGCGTACGACGGGACCGTGACAATCATGCAGCCGCTGATTGCACCCTTGTATGGTGGACGCACGGCGCACGAGATTCTTGCGGCCGTGGCCGGCCAGGCGGAGCGCGCGAGTTACGAAATTGTCCATGACTATTGGCGCGGTCAGAACAAAGCGAAGAATTTCGATGCGGCGTGGCGCACCGCGTTGCACGATGGGTTCATTGCAGGGAGCGCCCTTTCGCCGCGCAACGTAAAAGCAAAGCCGGCGACGAGCTTTGAGACTTCCGAACCAAAGCGCGCGAGCACCGGTGCCGCGACTAAAAATCCCCCGTCACTGGAAGTTATTTATCGGCCAGATCCTTCGATCATTGATGGCCGCTTTGCGAACAACGGGTGGCTTCAAGAGCTGCCGAAGCCGTTAACCAAATTGACCTGGGACAACGCCGTGTTGATGAGTCCCGCAACGGCGACGAGGCTCGGTCTTACCTACCGGGTGGGAGGCACAGGGGGTGAACACGGAACGATATATGCCGACGTAGTGGAATTGGAATACGACGGCCGGCGAACCCGCGGCCCTGCCTGGATCGTTGCGGGCCATGCGGATGATTGCGTTACGATTCACCTGGGTTACGGCCGCAGACGCGCGGGCCGGGTCGGCACGAATCTCGGCTTTAACGCCAACATCCTGCGAACGCTGGACACGCTCTGGCACGGCGCATCCATCGCCGTGCGCAAAACCGGGGCGCAATATGCTCTCGCCTGCACACAGTTTCATCACCTGATGGAGGGGCGCGATCTGGTGCGGGCGGGAACTATCGAGCAGTACCGCAAAAATCCCAAGTTTCTCATCGAAAGGGAGAGCGAAAAGGAAGCACCCGGCACGCTTTACCCCGGCTACAAGTACGACGGCTATGCCTGGGGCATGAGCATCGATGTCAATGCGTGCATCGGCTGCAATGCCTGTGTGGCGGCGTGCCACGCGGAAAATAACGGGCCGGTGGTGGGAAAACAAGAAGTGTTGCGCGGCCGCGAAATGCACTGGATCCGCATTGATCGCTATCACAGAGGCGAGCCGAGCAACCCCGAAACGTATCACCAGCCGGTGCCTTGCATGCAATGCGAGAACGCGCCCTGCGAGCTGGTTTGTCCCGTGGGCGCGACGACCCATAGCCAGGACGGACTGAACGACATGGTTTACAACCGTTGCGTCGGCACCCGTTACTGCTCGAATAACTGTCCCTACAAGGTGCGGCGCTTTAACTTTTTTCTGTACAGCGACTTCAAAACCGAAAGCCTGAAGCCACTGCGCAATCCGGACGTCACGGTGCGTTCACGCGGCGTCATGGAAAAATGTACCTACTGTGTCCAACGCATTAATCAGGCGAAAATCGCGGCGGAAAAAGAGGATCGCGTAGTGCGCGACGGCGAGATTGAGCCCGCCTGCCAGCAGGCCTGTCCGACGCGGGCGATCATTTTTGGCAACATCAATGACCCGCAGAGCCGTGTGACCCAATTGAAGACGCAACCGCTGAGCTACGGGCTGCTGACCGAGCTGAATACTCGGCCGCGGACCACTTATCAGGCGAAGCTCAGGAATCCCAATCCGGAAATTGAGAACGGCTGACATGGCATCAAAACCCAGCGACCCCGGCGGCGACACTCTGCCGCTTCTCGAACCCGGTCATACCTTCGGCTCGATTACCGACAAGATCAGCTCGATCGTACTGACAGGGCGCACGCCGCTGTTTTGGTACATCACCTTTGGTGTCGGTTTTATTCTGGTACTGGTGCTGCTGTTTTGTATCACGGCGTTGGTAGCCGTCGGCGTCGGTCTGTTTGGGGTGATGATTCCCGTCGCGTGGGGTTTCGCGATCGTCAATTTCGTGTGGTGGATCGGCATTGGCCATGCCGGCACGTTGATTTCTGCGATCCTTTTGTTGCTGCGCCAGAAATGGCGCCAATCGATCAACCGATTCGCCGAAGCCATGACCTTGTTCGCCGTCGCCTGCGCGGGAATCTTTCCGCTTATTCATCTGGGGCGGCCATGGTTTTTTTATTGGCTGTTCCCTTATCCGAGCACGATGGGTGTTCAACCCCAGTTCCGGAGTCCGCTGGTTTGGGATGTGTTCGCCGTGTCAACTTATTTCACGGTTTCTTTGCTGTTTTGGTTTCTCGGCTTGATTCCGGATCTGGCGACTCTACGCGATCGCGCCACTCGCCGCATGCCGCGATTTATTTATGGAATGCTGGCGATGGGCTGGCGCGGTTCCGCGATCCACTGGCATCGCTACGAGATGGCCTATTTGCTTTTGGCCGGTCTGGCGACACCGCTCGTCGTGTCGGTTCACACGGTGGTGAGTTTTGATTTTGCCGTGGCTCTTGTGCCGGGATGGCATTCGACCATTTTCCCACCGTATTTCGTTGCGGGCGCCATCTATTCGGGTTTCGCGATGGTCCTGACCATCGCGATTCCGCTGCGCAGGCTCTACGGACTCGAGGATTTCATCACGCTGCGCCATCTGAAGAACATGGCGATTGTCATGCTCGCCACCGGCATGATTGTCGCCTATGGCTATCTGATGGAAACTTTCATGGCGTGGTACAGCGGCGATCTTTTCGAAAAGTATATGATGATGAACCGCATGTTCGGTCCGTACGGCTGGATGTATTGGATTTTGATCCTGTTCAACATTCTGATTCCACAGGCGCTCTGGATCCGACGATTGCAGACCAAACCATGGGTACTGTTTCTCATTGCCATCGCGGTGAATATTGGCATGTGGCTGGAGCGTTACGTTATCGTGGTGGTGAGCTTGCATCGCGATTTCATGCCTTCAGCCTGGGGAATGTACTCCGGGACTGTGTTCGATTACGGGGTACTCGTCGGCACCATTGGGCTGTTCGTTGCTTTGCTCTTTCTGTTTATTCGGCTACTGCCGATGATTTCGATATTCGAAATGCGCGAGCTCGTTCACGAGGAAGAGGGGCGCAGCCAATGAAAGACGTGCCCAGCCTTACCCCCGACTCGGTATCGGTGTTTGATGGCTAAGCTGCCAATCTATGGTTTAATGGCAGAGTTTGACAGCCCGGAGGCGTTGCTCGAGGCAGCGCGCCGGGCATTTGCCGCCGGTTTTCGCAAGATCGATGCGTATTCACCCTTTCCCGTGGATGGACTTGCCGAGGCGATCGGATTTCACCATACGCGGGTGCCGCTGATTGTATTAATCGGCGGGATTATCGGCTGCCTTGGCGGGTTCTACCTTCAGTATTGGGTCGCGGTGATCGATTATCCGATCAATATCGGCGGACGGCCGTTTAACAGTTGGCCGTCCTTCATACCGGTGACCTTCGAGCTGACGATTCTCATTGCCTCGCTTTTCGCGTTCTTTGGGGTGCTGGCGCTCAACCGGTTGCCGATGCCATATCACCCGGTATTCAACGTGGAGCGGTTTCAGCTGGCGAGCCGCAACCGTTTTTTCCTCTGCATCGAAGCCGTGGATAGAAATTTCGAGCCTGAGCGCACCCGGCGCTTCCTCGATGAGATCGGGTCGTTGGGAACGTATGAAGTCGAGTCCTGAGAAAATGAAAACGAGTCGCTGCTCAAACCGCTCCGTCCTTTGCTGGATGATAGCCACTTTTCTGTGGCTGGTGGGCTGCCAGCAGAAAATGGCGGATCAGCCGCGCTACGAGCCTTTGCAGAAGAGTGAGCTTTTCGAGGATCAGCGCGCGTCGCGGCCGCTCGTCGAAGGCGCGGTGGCGCGCGGGCAGTTGAATGCAGATGAGGAATTTTATACCGGGAAAGTAAACAACGAACCGGCTAAGACATTTCCATTCCCCGTTGATCGGGAGCTGCTCCTGCGCGGTCAGGAACGGTTTACCATTTTTTGTTCGCCTTGCCATAGTCGATTGGGCGACGGGCAGGGAATGATTGTCCGACGCGGGTACCGGCCGCCGCCGTCGTTTCATCTCGAGCGCTTGCGCGAAGCTCCGCCGGGCCATTTTTTTGATGTGATCACCCATGGCTTTGGCGCAATGCCTGACTACGCAGAACAAATCCCGCCGCGCGATCGATGGGCGATCGTCGCCTATATTCGCGCTCTACAATTGAGCCAAAATGCCGCGCTCGCGGATGTACCGGAAACGGAGCGACGGGCGCTGGTTGAGGAAAAAAAATGAACGGGCTCGACGTGACCCTCAGCAACGAAATCGATCCCTTGCGGACAAAATCTTTGATCGCGGGCGCCTTGGCCCTCGTGCTCTGTTTTATCGGATTATTTTTTAATCGTGGAGAATTCTTTCGCGCCTATCTCATCGCATACGTTTTCTGGATCGGTGTTCCGCTCGGCTGTCTAGGTATTTTGATGATCCATCATCTGGTCGGCGGCACGTGGGGTTTTGTTATCCAGCGCTGCTTGGAAGCCGCGGTACGCACGTTCCCGATCATGGCCGTGCTGTTCATCCCGCTCTTGGTCGGCTTGCCGGATCTTTTTGTTTGGGCACGGCGCGATGTCATATCGGCTGACGCTATGCTTCAGGAAAAGGCAGCGTACCTTAATATGCCGTTTTTCGTCATTCGGGCGATCATTTATTTTGCCATCTGGTTCGCAATCGGCTTTTTTCTAAGCAAGTGGTCGCAAGCGCAAGAGCGCTCGGCGGATCCGGCGTTCACGCAACGTCTGCAGACTCTGAGCGGTCCCGGCCTGGTACTGTATGGTTTGACGGTGACTTTTTCCGCGATCGATTGGCTGATGTCGCTGGAGCCGCATTGGTACTCGACGATTTTCGGCATGATCTTTATGGTGAGCCACGGGTTGCTTGGGTTTAGCTTCGTGATCGGCGCTGCGTATTTTTTGTCGCGGCGCGAAACGCTCCAGCAGATTGTGGCTCCGTGGGTGCTGCAGGACTTGGGCAATTTGCTTCTGGCGTTCGTGATGCTGTGGGCTTACCTGTCGTTTTCCCAGTTCCTGCTCATCTGGGTGGAAAACCTGCAGCACGAGATTCCCTGGTACTTACACCGCTTGACCGGCGGCTGGGCTGCAATCGGCCTCGCGCTAATCGTCATGCAATTCGCCTTGCCCTTTGTGCTGTTGCTGTCGCGAGCCGTCAAGCGGAACCCGGGAGCGCTCGGAGCAGTGGCCGGAGTGGTCGCTGTGATGCATTTCATCGAGCTGTTCTGGTTTGTGGCGCCGACGTTTCATCCCGACGGTTTTAGCCTGCACTGGACGACGATTGTGGCGCCTATTGGCATCGGCGGAGTTTGGCTTTGGGGATTTCTCGGCTGTTTAAAAGGGCATTCGTTATTGCCGATGCACGATCCCCGCTTTGTTGCGATCCTCGAGGAGCATGGATTGGCAGGTCATGGCTGAGCAAAACACCCCGGCAAATAGCGCCAGCACCGGTCACGAGTTGAGCGATGCCAATCCGAAGAAGATTCTCTGGTTCGCGGTCGGATTGGCTCTGGTAATCGCCATGGTCGCGCTCGTGACCTATGGTCTGTTCCATTTTTTTTACCGGAGTGAAACGCGCAGCAGACCGGCCCCGAGCCCGCTATCTTATGGCGTCGAACCGCCGCCGGAGCCGCGTCTTCTCATCAAACCCGGCGCGGACCTGGCGGCGATGAGAGCCGACGAGGATCAAATCCTCGGCAGTTACGGTTGGATCGATCGCGAGCGCGGTATCGTCCGTTTGCCAATCGATCGAGCGATCGCGCTGCTCGCCGAAAAAGGCTTGCCGGAGCGCGCGGAAAAGGGCGACCAGGGTGTGACCCGCAACATGGGCGAACGGAAGGAGAAGGCAAAACGCTGAAGTCAACAGTCGCGCATCGGTTTTGTGCCTGGATCGCTGCGCCAAAATACCTGGCTCGATATTTCGCGCTTCCGCTGGCGCTCTCGCTCACATTTGCATGCGTGGCGCACGCGCACGATGAATCGCGCCCGATTCCGCTGAGAGACGTCGAGTTCGATCAGAAACTCGATTCCCAAATCCCGCTCGACCTGAGCTTTTCGGACGAGCGTGGGGTTCCGGTTCAATTGCGCCAGTATCTCGGCGGCAAGCCGATTATTCTGAACTTCGTCTACTACAAATGCCGCGATCTTTGTCCTTTGCTGCTGGATGGTATCGTTAGAGCCCTACGGGCAATCCGCTTTGACGTCGGCGATGAATTTGAGGTGCTTACGGTGAGCATCGATCCAAGTGATACCGCCGCACTTGCCGCAGCTCAGAAGAAGGATTTCATCGGCCGCTATGGCAGAGTGGGTTCCGAACGGGGCTGGCATTTTTTGACCGGTGAGGAATCGGCGATCCGCAAGCTCGCGGAAGCCGTGGGCTTCCATTACTCCTTCGATGCCAAAACCGGCGAGTTTGCCCATGCCACGGGAATTGTGCTGCTTACGCCCGGGGGCAAAGCCTCACGTTATTTCTATGGCATCGAGTTTTCGCCACGCGATTTGCGGTTGGGACTGGTAGAAGCGGCCGAGGGCAAGATCGGAACACCCATCGATCAGCTGCTGCTCTTTTGTTACCACTACGATCCAGTCACTGGGAAATATGGGCTTTTCGTGACCAATCTGGTGCGTGTTGGCGGTCTCATCACCGTCATTACTTTGGGCGGCTTCATTCTGTGGATGCTTCGGCGCGAACGCGCCAATGCCGGAACTGCCGGGAGAGCTGCCTGATGTTCGGCCCGAACCTGCCGCTGTTTCCCGAACAAGCTTCGACCTTGGCGCCGCGGGTCGATGCGCTACTTTATTTTTTGCTCGCGGTCAGCGCGTTTTTTTCGCTGCTGATTTCGATCTCGATCGTCGTGTTCGCGATCAAATATCGGCGCCGATCAGACAGCGAGCGGCCGCCATTGATTTTAGGCAGTCTCGGACTGGAAATTTTTTGGACGGCCGTTCCCCTGGCAATCACCATGGTGATCTTCGTCTGGGGCGCCAAACTGTTTTTTGTGAGCTTTTACCCGCCACCCAACGCGCTGGAGATCAATGTCGTGGCAAAACAGTGGATGTGGAAGGTTCAACATCCCGAGGGTAAGTCAGAGATCGATGAGCTGCACATTCCGGCGGGGCAGCCGGTCAAGCTGCTGCTGACTTCACAGGATGTCATTCACGATTTTTTTGTGCCTGCGTTTCGAGTGAAAAAAGATGTGCTTCCCGGGCGTTATACGACGCTATGGTTCGAAGCGAGCAAGCCTGGAACCTATCACTTGTTTTGCGCGCAATATTGCGGCACGCAACATTCCGGGATGGTGGGGCGGATTATCGTCATGGAACCACCCGCTTATGCGACGTGGGTTGGCGGCGGCGGCACGGGCGGATCCACGACCGCAGCGGGACAAAAACTTTTTCAGACGCTCGGCTGCGCGACGTGCCATTTGCCCACTGATTCTGGGCGCGGCCCATCGCTGGTCGGACTGATCGGCAAGACCGTAGCGCTCCAAAATGGAAGATCAATTACGGCGGACGAAAATTATCTCCGCGAATCGATCCTTGAGCCGCGTGCCAAGATCGTCATGGGATATCAGCCGATCATGCCGATTTTTAAAGGTTCGGTGAGCGAAGAAGGAGTGTTGCAGATTATCTCGTATATCAAATCGCTCACGCCTCAAGCGGGAGCACAGGGAAAAAAATGAACGACTCAGTCCCGGAGCACCGGCTCCATTATTTGAATGCCAGTTACGGACTAAAGTCATGGCTATTGACGACGGATCATAAACGGATAGCCTGGCTTTATCTCATCTCAGTCACGTTTTTCTTCTTTATTGGCGGGTTCTTCGCAACCCTTCTGCGGATTGAGCTTCTCACACCGCAGGGAGATTTGGTACAGGCCGAGACTTACAACAAGTTATTCACTATGCACGGCGTGACGATGGTCTTCTTTTTTTTGATCCCATCGATCCCGGCCGTATTGGGAAACTTTTTGATTCCGTTGATGATCGGTGCTCGTGACCTGGCATTTCCTCGCATCAATTTGGCCAGTTGGTATCTTTATATTATTGGCGGCCTTTTCACGCTGACCGCGGCGGCTGCGGGCGGCGTAGACACCGGGTGGACGTTTTATACGCCGTACAGCAGTATCTACTCTAATAGTAACGTGGCATTGACCGTCATTGGCATCTTTGTCACCGGTTTCTCGTCAATTCTCACCGGACTCAATTTTATCGTCACGATTCATACCATGCGCGCGCCGGGCATGACGTGGTTTCGTCTGCCGTTGTTTGTCTGGTCCCATTACGCCACCAGCATCATCTTTATTCTGGGCACGCCCGTGATTGCGATCTCACTCACACTGGTCGCCCTGGAGCGGCTCTTTGGATTGGGCATTTTCAATCCTGAATTGGGCGGCGACCCGCTCCTGTTTCAGCATCTCTTCTGGTTCTATTCACATCCAGCGGTCTACATCATGATTCTTCCCGGCATGGGAGTGATCAGCGAGTTGATTCCTTGCTTTTCGCGCAAGCGAATCTTTGGTTACAACTTCGTTGCCTTCTCCAGTCTTGCTATTGCAGTTTTAGGCTTTCTGGTCTGGGGACATCACATGTTCGTGAGCGGGCAGTCCATTTATGCCGGCATGATTTTCTCGTTTCTGAGTATGCTGGTGGCGATCCCCTCCGCGATCAAGGTTTTTAACTGGACCGCAACTCTCTACAAGGGTTCCGTCTCTTTGGACGCGCCGATGCTCTATGCCTTGGGGTTCATCGGGTTGTTTACGATGGGGGGTCTCACGGGTCTGTTTGTTGCGGCGCTCGGCGTGGACGTCCACGTCCATGACACCTACTTTGTAATTGCGCATTTCCACTACATCATGGTGGGCAGCGCGGTAATGGCTTATCTCGGCGGGATTCATTTCTGGTGGCCCAAGATGACCGGACGAAGATATCCTGAAGTTCTCGCCAGGCTCGCTGCGTTGATTATCTTCCTCGGTTTCAATCTCACGTTTTTCCCCCAGTTTATCCTTGGATATCTGGGCATGCCGCGGCGCTATCATGTTTATCCGCCCGAATTCCAGGCGCTTAACGTCCTATCCAGTGCGGGAGCCTCGATTCTCGCGGTGGGTTATGTGTTACCGCTCATCTATTTAATATGGTCGCTGCGCTACAGCCCCGTGGCTGGCATGAATCCATGGAAAGCCCGGGGGCTGGAATGGCAAACACCGTCGCCGCCGCCCACCGACAACTTTGAAGTCACGCCGATAGTTGTTCAGCCAGCCTATGCCTACGACGTGCTCGACGAGCCGGAAGTTATTTACGCTCCGGAGAAAGCCGCCCATGTCTGATACACCAGCAATTCACGCGCACCAGTTCGATGACTCGGTTCAGCAGCATGAGGCTTCCTGGCTCGGCATGTGGGTGTTTTTGGGCACTGAAGTGATGTTCTTCGGCGGCATGTTTCTCGGGTACACGTTCTACCGCACCGCCTATCCGCAAGGATTCGCGGCCGCCAGCAACCACCTCGATATCTGGCTCGGCACCATCAACACGGCGGTGCTGATTTGCAGTAGCTTTACGATGGCGCTCGCCGTTCGCGCCGGCCAGATCGGCCAAAATCGGCTGGTAAAGATTTTTTTATGTTTGACCATTGTCCTTGGGATCGTGTTTCTCGGAATCAAATTCACAGAATACTATCAGAAATTTGAAGAGCACCTCGTGCCCGGATGGGATTTTAGGTTCGAGGGTGCTTTGGTTTCGAGCGCCGAAATCTTCTTTTCTTTTTATTTTGCCATGACTGGAATGCATGCCGTACATATGATCATTGGCATTTCCTTACTCACGGTTTTGATCGTCAAGGCCACCCGAGGGCGATTTTCCGCCAGCTACAATACGCCTGTCGAACTGATCGGTCTTTACTGGCATTTCGTCGATATTGTCTGGATTTTCTTATTCCCACTGCTTTATCTGGTCGGAAGGCATTTAGGATGAATACTCCGCATGTGGTTTCCGTAAAGTTGTACGCGGCGATTTTCGGCGCCTTGCTGCTGCTGACGTTGAGTACGACGGGCATGGCTTTCGTCGATCTGGGTGGCGATTGGAATGCCGTGGCCGCTGTCGCCATCGCGATCGTGAAGGCGCTTTTGGTGATTCTGTTTTTTATGCACGTCCGCTACAGCAGTCCTCTGACCTGGCTGTTCGTCGGCGCGGGCTTTTTCTGGCTGATGATCCTTTTCGGCCTGACCATGCCCGATCCGCTCGCGCGCAACTGGTTGACCCCGGTGGCAATTAGATAGCTTCGGGCTACTTCTCAGCTCAATAGCGCAGATATAGGGGGGTTTGGGTCGGACTGAGCAGAACTGCAGGACGATCGTCGGCCTTGCCGCTCCTTGAGAAAAAAGTCGAGAGGACATTCTCGATCGATAGCACTCCGGCGGTTTGATCGTTGCCATTTACGACGATTCCGACGAGATGTCCGGACGAATCGACTACCGGGCCGCCACTCATGTGGTTTTGCACGCTCATGCCCCAACGAGTCTCGCTTCCGAGGCCATGGCTCTCCAAATAACGGCGACTGTAAACGTCGTAATTCGCAGCAAAATAACCGCGGCGTTGTTTTTCAGTAAGGTTCAAAAAGCCTTCGGATATAATCAGATCCCGATCTTTGGGGTATCCGGCAATGAATACTTGCTTGGGTGGCCGTAACGGTATTAGCTGGAAATCTGCGCGCGCGGCGCTCGTGTCAATAACGGATTGTTCATAATCTCGCAATTGCCAGTGCGGAAACAGCCGATCGCTCGTACCTCGAAGCCTCGCAATAATAAAGTCCCGTTGCTTAATGATTTCATCAGGCGTATGAGCATCTTTCCCGCTGGTCGAGTCGGTCTCTCTCAGATGAGAAACAACCTCAATATCAAACGGGCGCTCACCGTTATAGGCGCGATAGCGAATGCGATCATTCGACTTGGAGCAATCCACAGAGCTTGCCAAACCGCTTGTAGTTTTTACGTCGACCAGACAAAATTTCATGACGTGGTAAGCAGTTACGAAAAGACCATCCGACGATATGAGAAATCCCGAGCCGAGGCTCACCTGTTGGGGGGTGCCGTTGTCGCCGAAATACTCGACGACAATTCTCAGGGTTTTAGAGCGGACATCAGACCATGTGAAGTTAACGCCCTGGCGAGTTAGTTCATCGGGACCGGTGATGAAACCACCCAAACTCGCCCGGGGCTGGCAAAGCAATAGAATTAGGAATAAAAAAGAAAAAAAAGTAAACACTATGAAACGGCTCAATATACACCGGATCACCGAAATCGTAAATAAATTTCGACATCGATAGCTTCTAGGTTGATAACGCTGTTATGTTCTGTATATCAATTGCTACAACGAGGTGTCGGAACAATCCTTCAGCTCAGATGAATTTGCGGTTCCGTCCATATCAAAAAATTATCCGAGTCAAGGCGACGCGCCGTCGAGCACTGAAAGGCGTAGCCACTATTGGCCGATCGGCCAATAGTGGCTATTTCAAAAACACATAATTCGATGAATTCATCTGGCACGCGTGAATGAAACGTCCGGTTTTGGCGTATGAAATGTCCGTGAAATCTGGACAGATAATTTTGCAGGGTTTTTCTATACGTCAGAGCGCGGGCCTTTTTTCGGCTACATATGATTTGGGAACAACATGGCATATCCGTTGCTCGACTTTACTACGTCCGAGTACAACAGGTGAACACTTTGCCCCAATATTGGTACGTTATCTACAGCAATCCGCATAAAGAACAGCAAGCGCAATTTCATCTCGGCTTGAAAGGAGTGCAAACTTTTTTCCCGCGACTTCACGTGCCTGCGACCGGCGAGAATAAAGGAAAGGTTGTTCCACTTTTTCGCAATTATTTGTTTGCCCGCATCGACGTAACCAGTGAGTACCATCTGGTCGTCTGGACACCTGGAGTTCGTCGACTCGTGACGTTTGGCGGCGAACCTATTCCAATCCAGGAGGATGTCGTTGAATTCCTGAAACAAAGAGCGGACCCCCACGGGGTGATTCCCGCGCGTTCGAAGCTGCGCCGTAGCGAGGAAGTGGAAATTTCCGGTGGACCATTCGATGGTCTGATGGGGATCATTCAGACCCCACCGGATGATAAGGGGCGAGTAAAAGTGCTCCTAAAGCTTTTAAATCGTCAAGTCAGTGTTAGGTTCGGTGTCGAATTCATCAAGGGTGGCCGCACCGCTTGGACGCCCGCGATGGCGAACAGCATGCCAAATTAGGTTTGACCGAAGAGTTGAGGACGACTCAAACAGCGTGAGAGCACTAACAACAACGACCTCAGCGGCGGTTGGCGGAGCTATATTCATGCTCTGCTGCGAACGAGGATAATCGTGTTTGCCAAACGCATTACGTGCCAGCTATGGTGCGGCCTGTTAGTTTTGATCATTGCCGGTTGTGGTGGTGCTCCTCCTTCTACAACGATGACTGGAGCTCAGCCGAACACGGCCTCCTCCGCCGTCAATGAGATTAATCAATCGCTTTCTCTGGTGGCGGCTCAGTCAGGAGATTCGGCCGATTATCGGATCGGCCCCGATGATCTCCTTCAGATGACCATCTACAATATCCCGGAACAGGACGCGAGAGTCACACCCCGCGTGACTCTCTTGCGCGTGAGTCAAGACGGTCTAATTGTCGCGCCGCTGGTGGGTACAGTTCAAGTAAAGGGCAAAACACCCCGTCAGCTCGAGCAAGACCTCAGGCAACGGTATGAGAAGTACATCAAGTCACCGCAGATCGGCGTGTTGGTCACCGAGTACAGACAGCGTGTATCTGTTATGGGTGCGGTACAGAAACCAGGGGTATTTGAGCTCACGGGTCCAAAAACCGTGATCGATATGGTGGCGCTGGCCGGCGGCATCACTGAAAAGGCGGGTAATCAAGTCCATCTGTATCGCCAAGATGCCGAAGGAAGACGGCAAACCGCCGTTATCGATCTGTTAGTCCTGGCCAATCCCGCCGCAAGCCAGGTCGATCCCAAGGACGCGCAGCTCGTGAATGTACCGGTACAGGCGGGCGATGTGATCAATGTGCCGCAGGCCGGAATGTATTTTGTCGATGGCGCCGTGCATAAGCCCGGTTCTTATCCGATCGGGCGGAACTATACCGTTACGCAAGCATTGGCTGCGGCAGGCGGCCTCGACCCTGAGCTGGCCGACTCCGATTCGATCACCATATACCGGCGACGGAGTCCGACAGATATGGAGACCATTCCGGTGAATATCGACGAGGTTTTGGCCCGAAAGCGTCCAGATCTACAGGTGCAACCCGATGATGTGATAGTGGTGCCGATGAGTTCCGCAAAGTATTTCGTTAAGCGTTTTGTCGGATCGCTCATTGGCGGAGTTTCGGTCGGACAGGCAATACGCTGATGAAAGTACTAGCTCGCTACTACCCGCAATATATTTCAGCTCGACCAACGCCGCCGCCGGCGCCTCCTGACGACGATATGGAATATTATTATTCCGATCGCGAAGGGACCAAGCACCTGCGCGACTATTGGCAAGTGATTCTGAAGCGACTCCGGTATATGGTACCGATTTTCTGCGGCACCGTCGTTTTGGGATTTCTGGTGACGGTGTTTTCTCCGACCCTTTATACGGCGCGCTCGACTTTGAAGATTGAACCGCAAAATCCTTCCTTCACGGGTTATGCGGAGATGCCCAGCGTAAGCAGCGATCGTTACGACTACTACCAAACCCAATACGCGCTCCTAAGTAGCGCGACATTGGCGGCGCGAGTGATTAAAACATTGGGGTTGCAGTCAAATCCAGCTCTGACAACCTCCCGATTCAATCTGGTTTCCTGGGTGATGGGCTCCGTAGAGCGTGTTCTGACGTCCATCGCCAGTCTATTTCAAACACAGCCAAACGGAGGAGGAGGACGGCCGACCACGTACGAGCTGGGTGTCAATCCGGGGTTAGTGGCCCGGTATCGCTCATTTCTTAAGATTGAACCGGTAAAGAATACCCGCTTGGTTGAGGTGTCGTTCAGCACGCCGGACCCGCGTTTGTCGCAGGAGCTTGCCAATAACCATGCGACGGCATTCATTCAGATGATTTTAGAAAACCGCTTCAGTCTGACACAGGAGGCACGCGATTTTCTCTCCAAGAAACTCGCGGAGCTCAGAGGCAAGGTGGTCAAAGCGGAAAACGAGCTCAATGGTTTTCGCCAAAAGCACGGCGTGGTGTCGCTGGAGAAAGGCGAGAACATCGTCGTGGATCGCCTAGTTGATCTTAACAAGCAACTTACGCAAGTACGCTCCGAACGCATTCAGGCAGAATCGCTTTTCCAGATGACACGAAACAAAAATCCCCAGTATCTGTCTGAGGTGCTCAGTAACCCGGTGATCGTGCAGATCAAAGGCACTTTGGCGAATTTAGAAACGGAAAAGGGCCGATTGTCGAGTATCTATACGCCGGAACACCCGCGCCTGCAGGAACTCAATCAACAGATTGCCGAAGCCAAGCGAGGTCTGGCAAGCGAGGTGGGCACGATCGTTCACGGGATAGAATCAAACTATGCGGCCGCGCGAAGCCGCGAGCAGGCGTTGGAAGATGAGGCGAAAAAGCAGCAACAGACCGCTCTGGATCTAAAGGAAGTAGGCGTGGATTACGCGGTTTTGAACGAAGAGGTGGTCGTCAATCGCGGACTCTATGAAAATGTTCTGAAGCGCATGAACGAGACGAATGTTGCGAACGATTTGGCCGCATCCAATATCCAAGTTGTGCAGCGTGCCGAACAGCCGACGTCGCCGTCATCACCCCAGCTGATGAAAAACCTCATGGTTGCGGCATTTCTGGGCCTTGTTTTGGCGGTTGCTTTCGCATTTTTCTTGGAATACATGGACGCGACAATGCACACGCCTCAGCAAGTATGGTCAGCCGTTTCATTGGCAACCCTTGGCGTCGTTCCGCATGTCAGGTCATTGAGCCAACGTTATCATCCGATGCTATCCGAGAATACAGCAAGTAACCGGTTAGAGCCGGGTACGGCGGTCGACGGCGTCGGGAGAGAGATTGTCGTAGCCCATGACCAGTTCTCGATCGTTGCGGAGTCCTATCGCACGATACGAACCGCGCTCATGTTGTCCCAGGCAGAGCGACCCCCGAAAGTGATTCTCTTAACCAGCCCCTGCCCGAATGAGGGCAAGACCGTCACGACCCTCAATCTTGCAATTGCGCTCGCGCAAGGCGGCAAGCGCGTTCTCGCCATCGATGCGGATCTGCGCAAGGGGCGGTGCCATCAACTGCTGCACCGTAAAAATTATCGCGGGCTGGCGAACGTTCTGACCGGTGATGTCGATGTCAAACAGGTCATTCAAGAGACCTCGATTAAAGATTTTTATTTGTTGCCTAGAGGCTCGCTACCGCCTAATCCGGCTGATCTTTTGATGTCGCAGAGAATGCGGGACATTCTTAGTGAGCTACGGACTCTGTTCGATTTTGTTGTAATCGACTCGCCGCCCATCATCGCGGTTAGCGATGCCGCGGCGCTCTCGGTACTATGCGACGGTGTGGTGCTCGTGTTCAACGGCGAAAAAACGACCACGCCGAGTGCTCGCCGCGCGACGGAGCGGCTCGACAAAGTCGGTGCGCATATTTTGGGCGTTATTTTAAACGCGATTGATATCAGAGACCCTGAGTACCTGGATTATCGTTCCTACTACCCGTCCTACTACGCCTCCATAGATGAGGATTCAGGTTCAGAGTTTGAAAAGGCGTAACCCGCCGAAGTTTGCCCAGTGACTTGACTTGTTTAACCGCAAGCAAGCCATATCAATCAATCTGTTTCTAGTAGCCCACGGGCGTGCTCGGCTAGAATTTTGAATGGTGTTGCTGGAGGAATTAGATGGATGTAAATGCTGAGCTTGCCGAGTTTCATGGGCGGGCGGCAAGAGCGACGCAGAGCGCACAACGGCGCCGGATTCTGCTCAGATACCGACGCATTCCAATCGTTCTGCTGCACATCGGGATCATCGGAGCGTCGAACTACTTAGCCTTTTGGCTAAAGTTCGACGGACGCATTCCGGTCACTGAAATTGCGCAATTTGTCAATCTCCTGCCCTGGCTGATCGTAATTCGCAGCCTGCTGTTTGTGCCGTTCAAGCTATTTGAGGGTTTGTGGCGGTATACAAGCATTCTCGAACTGCGCAATATTATTATCGCCTCGGGTATCAGCAGCCTGGTATTTTACCTGTTTGTCCACGGCCTGTTAGGTCGGATTGACTATCCTCGCTCGGTATTCATTATCGATACGCTGTTGTTGATTTTCATGATGGGAGGGGTGCGTTTATCACGCCGGCTCCTTTCAGTGGCGCATCGCTTCAAAGGCGAGAGGAAAGTCTTGATATATGGTGCCGGCGATGCAGCTGAAATGATCGTTCGCGACATGAAGAATAATGGCGCGATGTACCGGTACGATCCGATCGGTTTTGTCGATGATAATCCCGCCAAGGTTGGCCAGCATATTCACGGCGTGCCGGTGCTCGGGTCGCGCCACGAAATAGCGAAAATCGTCGAAACTTATAAACCCGATGAATTCTTGCTCGCGATACCGAGCGCCTCGGCGGCCCAGATCAGAAGGATGCTCAATGATGTTACGGCGTTCAAAGGCCCGATAAAGACGCTTCCCACGCTCGACAAGCTTGGTCATGACCGGGTGGGCGTCAATCAGATTCAGAACTTATCCGTCGAAGATCTACTCGATCGTCTGCCCGTGGGATTGGATCTTCGTCCTGTGAACGATCTGGTGCGCGGGAAAAATGTCCTGATCACCGGGGCCGGTGGGTCAATTGGCTCGGAATTGAGCCGGCAAATCGCACGATATCGCCCGGCTCGCTTGATTCTCTTGGACAGCGCGGAAAGCGCGCTCTATGACATTAGTATGGAGCTGCGGCGTTCTTGGCCGGATCTTCAGCAGGTAGCGGTTCTCGCTGACATCAAAAATAGCGGATCCCTGGACAAAACCTTTTCTGAACACAAGCCGCAGATCGTTTTTCATGCCGCGGCCTACAAACATGTACCGATGGTGGAAGATTATCCAGCTGAAGCTTTGCTCAATAACGTTGTCGGCACTCATCGTCTGATTCAGATGGCGCTCCGAAAGAAAATCGAGAGATTCATTCTGATCTCTACGGATAAAGCGGTCAACCCGACGAACGTGATGGGTGCAACCAAACGGATCGGTGAGATTTACGTTCAGACCTTGGCAAAAAATGCCGCTGCTGACGGCCCCCTCTTCGCGGCGGTTCGGTTCGGCAATGTCTTGGGCAGCAATGGCAGCGTTGTTCCCTTATTTATCAGGCAAATCGAGCAGGGCGGACCTGTAACGATCACGCATCCGGAAATCACTCGGTATTTCATGACGATTCCAGAAGCGGTTCAGCTGGTTTTACAATCCGCTGCCCTGGCGCGAGGGGGCGAAATCTTTGTTTTGGATATGGGCGAACAGCTCAAGCTGCTCGAGATGGCGCGTCACCTGATTCGTTTGGCGGGCTTCATTCCCGAAAAAGAAATACCGATTAAAATCATCGGACTACGGCCGGGTGAGAAGCTACGGGAAGAATTGGTCGCTATGGACGAGATGATCGTACCCTCGGAGATAGAAAAAATTATGCGAGTGCAATCGGCCTGGATTGCAGACCTCGACTTCGTGACGCAGAAAATTGAAGAAATCGAGCGTTTTGCGCTCAAAGGTCAAACACCTGCGGCCCTCCAACTTTTGTGCGAACTCGTGCCGACATTTCGACCGATCAATCCCGAGACTTCCGAACAACTGCGGCAAAGCCCAACCGCCCCCGGGGCGCTCGCTGCCTTGCAAGTTGCCAATCAGTCGATTTGAGTTGACTTATTGGATCAGTGGGAGCGCTCGTGTTTTTTCAATTACTCGGCAGTTGCTAGACTCTTTTCTCGTTGATTTAGATTGAGGGATAATCTGAATGGAACTTCGGCACGAAACCGTTTTGTCGTCGATACAGCCAAGCCCGGCTCCGCTGCCAAACTTGGCAAGAGAGCTCAAAAAGCGGATTCGCACCCGGACAGCAAAGACTGGGATCATCGGTTTGGGATATGTGGGGCTTCCGCTGGCCGTAGAAATGGCCAAAGCGGGATTTCAGGTCACGGGCATCGACTTGAGCCAGGAGAAGGTCAATGCTTTAAACCGCGGTCTTTCATACATTCCGGATGTTCCGAGCCAGACGGTCGAATCGTTTGTCGCAGCCGATCGATTACGCGCTACCCAGTCATTGGCGGCCGTGGCGGAGCTTGACACGATCAACATCTGTGTGCCAACACCATTGCGCAAAAACAAAGACCCGGAACTCTCCTACATCATTGCCGCAGTCGAGGTCATCCGAAATCATATTCGCGCGGGACAATTGATCATATTGGAGAGTACAACGTATCCCGGCACAACGAGAGAAGTCGTGTTGCCCATTTTGGAAGAATCTGGACTTAAGGCTGGCAGCGATTTCTTTCTGGCCTATTCGCCGGAACGGGTGGATCCGGGAAATTCGATCTTTCACACGCAGAATATCCCCAAGGTGGTGGGAGGCATCACGCCACGCTGCGCCGAGACTGCGGTTTTCTTTTACCGGCAGTATATCGATAATGTTTTTTCCGTGTCCTCAACAGATTGCGCTGAAATGGTGAAGCTTCTCGAGAATACGTTTCGCAGCGTGAACATTGCGCTTGCCAACGAGATGGCGCTCACTTGCCATTCCTTCGGTATCAATGTTTGGGAGGTCATTGAAGCGGCGAAAACGAAACCGTTCGGCTTTATGCCGTTTTATCCAGGCCCTGGTTTGGGTGGTCACTGCATTCCAGTCGACCCGTATTATCTGACCTGGAAGGCGCGAATGAAAGGTTGTGAGCCGAGGTTGATCGAGCTCGCAGGACACATCAATAGCCAGATGCCGGCTTTCGTCATCCGTGGTATGGCCGATGCCCTTAACGAGAAACGCAAATGTCTGAACGGTGCCAAGGTCCTTGCTCTCGGAGTAGCGTATAAGCGGGACACCAACGATGTGCGAGAATCTCCGGCATTACAAGTCTTGTTGGGTCTTCAAGAGAAAGGCTGTGAAATTTGTTTTTCCGATCCCTATGTCCCGCAGATTACGATCAATGAAACGAATCTTAACTCTGTCACACTCAGTCCGGAGTTATTGCAGTCAATGGATTTGGTCGTAGTACTGACCGATCATTCGAAATTCGATTACGCGATGATCGCTAGGTTTAGTCCGCTGATCTTCGATACCCGCAACGCGCTCAGCGATTTGGCGCAGCCCAACGTTTATAATTTGTAGTTTTCTCAGGCTCCTGGCACTCGTGAGGAGAGTTGACGGCAACACAGATGGTATACCGGCGAATCTGTCCGAAAGTGGCGCACATATTCCAAGTCTCATGTGGGTTTAACCCGTCAGCTTTTCACCATACAAGCTCACATACATCAGGGAAAATCGTATAAGGTAACCGGAATAGCGGACTTTTTCTAACTACGTCAGAAGCATTTGACCGCAGTGGCACCCCCTTTGCTCAAATGGAGTCTTCATGACTACTTACCAATGCCAGCATTGCGGCCAAATCATGGCGGGAAAGGCATACAGGGTCACAAGTGAGGAGTCCGGCATTACATTGCTCGACATGGTGGTTTGTTATTACTGCTTCGTCGACGCACAGCGGCTTGGGCTACATGTGGAAGAACTCCGTCCCCGGGAGGAACCACGACCTCACCTTTAGGGACAATTTGAGATCGCTTTACCTGTACGCGTGCGGCTGCTGAGCGACTGCGAGCTTCAGTCCCTAATCCTTCGTCTCCTCTTCCGTTGAGGTCCTCTGCGAAAAAGCGTTCGGCAGCTCAATGAGAATTCCAGCCACATATTCGGCCTCGACATCTCTCGACATTCCCGGCGTAAGAGATTCTGCATTCCCGGATGATTTGTTTTGTCCGGCCACTCCGACTTTGCTTGTTCTGGACGGCGATCACGAAATACGTGAGCAACTCGAGCGGCTTTATGTGACCAGCGGATATTCCGTCGTCGGGCTAGCCTCGGCCGCCGATTGCATGCGGCGGCTAACAGAAGACGACATCGACTTTATTATTGCGAGCATTCACCTTCCGGATGCAGATGCCCTCGAAGTGATCGCACAGATTCATCAAAAATACCCAGCGCTCCCCGTCGTTGCGATTACCTCCGCGGCGGATATTCAAAGTACAGTCGATGTGCTTAAACTCGGCGCCTGCGATTTTGTCGTGAAACCTTTTGATCCAGCCGCAGTGCTCGAATCGACACGGGCGGCTCTGGAAAATTCAAAGCCAGGCATTCAGGCACGGCAGCTTAGACACTGGCTGAAAGGTCGCTTCGAGTTCGGCGATATTTTGAGCCCAACGCCGCAAATGCGCCGCGTTTTTGAGCTGATCTGCACGGCTGCGTCCATCGACATGCCGGTGATGATCGCGGGAGAAGCCGGAACGGTCAAGGAACAAGTCGCTTTTGCCATTCACCACCATAGCGCTCGCCGAAGCGCGCCGTTTATTACGGTTAACTGTGCCGGATATCCCGACGCGCTGCTGCAAGCTGAAATATTTGGCTATGAGAAAGACGCGTTTGCTGGTATCTATGAAAGTAAACCAGGCAAGATGGCGCAGGCTCATGGCGGCACGTTGTTTTTGGACGAAATAGAAGTCCTTTCGTTGGCGTTGCAGAAAAAGTTGCTCGAGGTCATCGATCATAGGAAAATTTCCCGATTAGGCGCAAGCCAGGCCTCTCACGTCGATGTACGCATTATCGCGGCAACTAGACTCGCTCTAAAGGAGAGAGCCCCGGACCGGATGCTTCAGGACGAATTGTTATCGCGACCGAGCGCTGTACCGATCGAACTCGCACCTCTGCGCGAACGCGCCATCGATATTCCTCACCTGGTGGAGAATTTTCTGCGTTATCATCCGATGGCGAAAAGCAAGCGGATCGCGGCTGTGGCCGACAAAGTCTTAGGCCAGCTCATGCGCTATTCCTGGCCCGGTAATGTGAGAGAATTGCACAACGCTCTGGAGTGCGCGATTCTGCTCGCGCCGGGACGGGTCATTGAAGACGTAAAGCTCCCGGAAAGCCTGGAGGAGACCGCCGCGGAGAAAAGCAAAATTGCGGCATCGTCGCTTCGGCAGTGGCTCAAGGAAAAGGAAAAATATTATTTATCGCAAAAGCTCGAAGATCTTGGCGGTAACATCAGCCTGACCGCCAAAAGCTGCCGGATCGGGGTGAGAACACTCTCCCGAAAGATGCGGACCTACGGGTTAGACAAAAGGATTTTCAAAGAAAAACCCCTCGGAGAAAAACCAGCTGCGCCTCCGCGCGAACGCACAGTCCCTGCGCCGAAATCAGGTCCAGCGTAATCCGCTGCCGCACGGGATAACAAACTGGGTAAAGCGCTTTGCCCAGGAGGCTCGACGCCATGTACGAAAAGCATTTTAGCTTACGCGAGCTGCCTTTCAATCTCACTCCAGATCCGCGATTTTTGTATACTCATCCGTCGTGCCAGGAAGCCTTTGCAACCCTCTGTTACGGTGTGGAAAACCGTAAAGGGATCGTAGTTATCACCGGCGCGGCCGGAACGGGCAAAACCACTCTCATTAAACTGTTCATGGAGAAAGCGGCGCAGCGCGTTCGCGCAGCGTGCATTCTCGATCCGCATTTGACCTTCATTGAACTGCTGCAATGCGCTCTCGATGCTTTTGGCGTGACACAGTTGAGCGGCGACCGTGTATCCCTGATGCAGCAGTTCAGAGATTACTTACTCGAGCAACGTAGTCACGATCACCGGGTGGCGCTTCTGCTCGACGAGTCGCAGGATATCCAAGATGAAGTCCTCGAAGAGTTGAGGCTGATTTCCGATCTTGAGCACGCAGGCGACAAGCTGGTGCAACTGGTACTAGCCGGGCAATCGGAGTTCGAGCTAAGGCTCGAGCAGCCTAGGTTTGATCAACTGCGGCAGCGGGTGACTTTGCGGTCTCATCTCGAGCCTCTGGGCGAAGAGGAGATCGCGCCGTATATTGATTTTAGGCTTCGCACCGCGGGATATTCCGAACGGTCACTTTTTCAGCATGCGGCGATCCACCGGATCGGCTATTTTTCCAAGGGAATTCCGCGATTGATCAATGTTATTTGCGACCACGCGCTTTTGATCGCGTGTGCCACTAGCCGCGAAAGAATCGGCGCGGAGATCATCGATGAGATTGCGGGTGATTTGCACCTTGATGGAAGCGGTTCGGAATTACGCAATACGGCGCTAGCGCGAGCACCTGATGCCATGCCGCGCGTCGATGCGGGCGCAAAGAAAGCGCGCAGTGCAGATAAATTCGAAGATGAGTTAAGTGAGGCGCCGTTACATATGTCCGTCGGTGGCTCGAGATCAAGCCAGCCAACCGTAGGCGTCGATCTGGGTTCGCTGTGGGTGCTCGCCAAGCGCTT